>Ga0193742_1000090_pt1 | contig 61935 bp, 109 predicted proteins | sample L2c1metaG_FD_165511 | JGI IMG/M metagenome (GOLD analysis project Ga0193742, IMG submission 165511) | Soil microbial communities from a riparian zone of the East river system, Colorado, United States - L2c1 | ecosystem: Environmental > Terrestrial > Soil > Riparian zone | place: USA: East... | reverse complement strand
GTCGGACGCCAGCAGCTCCCCCTAAAAAATCACGCCTCTGACCTGCGGGTATGCAAGATCGAATACCCCCCTTGATCGAATACCCCCAGCATGCCGATACCCCCTATGATCATGCCGTTACCCACTCGTTCAGGTAGTGCCGATACCCCACACGTTCCAACATCGGCATGCGGATACCAGTCACCTTGATCGGCATCAACGATGGGTCATCACACGCATGCATGCGCCACCATGTGCAGCATGAGAGGCAGAGGTACGTGACCACACTGCGTGGTCCTACCCATCGGTACTCAGCAGGGGTAGGCACACGCCCACTGATGTGAGCACAGCACTCGCACATCAGCACGTGATCACCTCGCTGTCCTTCACCCATCCCACCGCACCCTTGATCGGTGGCATGGATACCAAGGTCATGTGGTATGTGACGTAAGCAGGCTCGTTGCCTACCGCATCCCACATCCTATGGTCCTGATCATCTCTAGCCCACTGATACACCACAGCGTGAAGGTGGTGATCAGTCTGGTAGATCTCCACCTTCCACACTTCGGCTGTATCCATACCTTCACCACGTGCCCACTCATCAATGAGTGGATCATATGACCAGCTTAGATCACGAGTACTGATGACCATGATCGGATGCCCGCAGATCTCGTGACCTTGGGCTATGCGTTCCATGCTGCGCATGATCCGATCTACCACCAGATCATGATTAACGTAGATCATCTTAGAATCCTGACCTCTCGAAATTCTCGGGATATCGCATACACCTAGATCCCCCACACTCGGGACCGTGGGTTAGCAACCTCTTCGATGCGCTCTGCCTTGAGTGCGTTACCCGCATCAGAGTTACATCCGTTGTGCGCTGGCATGAGATTGTCCTTGGTACTCTGCCCGCCCGCACTGCGTGGGATGGGGTAGTGATCAGCAGACCAGGCCATCCGATGCCGGGGGTTGCGTGCCGTGATCTCTCGGCTGATCGGTAGCCCGCATCGATGACACTGCCAAGGAAGGTTGGCTTTCATCCATACCCGGATTTCACGATAAGCGTGACCCCGCAATCCAGCGTCGCTCACCGTCTCAGCCAATCATCGATCAAGGTCAGCGTGGCGATAGCACCGACGATGATCAGCGCACATGCCACGGTGCATCCGATGATCTGGAGTATCATGATCATCTTGTTACCTGGCCTCTCGAAACTTCTGGATCATTGGCTCTTACGTGTCAACCACAAGCAACGGGCCGAACGCCGCAGTCTTGGCCTGGCCACCGATGATCACATCACAGCGCCACCACCGACGGCCCGCCGTAGCCAGCGCCGACGCTGGCACAGTGACCGTGCACAGTCCGGACAGCGGGGTAGTAAGAACGATCTCTCCCGTGCTTGTGCTGAGCTTGACTGTGGACGCGTCAAGATCGGCAGTCTCCCGAGCGGCTTTCAGGTAGACGTTCACCACCAGACCAGTGAGGTTCTGCGGTAGCCCGTCATCATCCTTGGTCACGGTGACCGTGAAGATCTCTTGGTTCCCTTGGTACAACTTGAGATCTCTCGCTACCGGCATGTCACGCTCCCACAGTCGCAGTGATCCGAGAGGCAGCAACCGGAGTCGCAGAGGACAGCCGAGATGTGATCACTTCCGAGCCGCTCACCCTGCCCATGATCAGTAGGGTTCCGCTCACCTCGCCGACGATCACGACCACACCTGACACCCTGCTTGTGATCACTACCGAGCCGGACAGATCGTAAGCTACCGCGTCAGTCGGAAGACTGCCCGATGCCGTGAGATACCCGGTGCCTACCAGGGTAGCGGCACCCGCGATGATCGCCCCTGGTATGGATCCGCTGGCTACCAGCGTGCCCATGCCGAGCAAGGTTGCCGTACTCGGGATTGTGTCGAGCGCTGATCCGGTCAGTGTCCCTCGCCCAGAGAGGAACACGCTTGCGATTTGGGAGATCAAGCCAGCCGACGTGAACGAGCCACGCCCAGAGAGGTCAGCGCTCGACACCTGAATTATGACAGCGTTCGCCGTCAGAGTGCCAGCACCGGCCAGTGTTGCCGCGCCCGTGACTCCGGAGCTTGAAGCGGTCATCGTGCCCATACCGGCCAGGGAGCTGGACGCGATGACCACATCGAGCGCCGTGCCGATCAAGGTACCGGCAGAAGCGAAGGATGATCCGGCTTGTATGATCGGCAAAGCACTAGCGATCAAGGTACCCGCACCAGAGTAGGCACCCGTCGCGGGAATCGTATCGAGAGCCGAGCCGGTGAGCGTACCCTTACCCGCCAGCGTTGACGCTGCGACGTCAACATTAAGACCGCTAGAGATCATGGCTCCCGCGCCGCTGAGAGCCACGCTAGCTAGATCAACATTGAGCCCGGTACCGGTGAGCGTACCCATGCCTGACAGAGCCGTAGAGCCTAGCTGGACGTCCACAGGGGCGGCACTGAGCGTGCCTTTACCCGCTATCGTTGCCGCGCCCTCTTGAACATCCAACGCACTCGCCGACAGGGCACCCGAGCCGACCAAGGTTGCCGCACCGGAGATCGTTGCCGGTCCTGTGCTTGGTGGGGTGATGATCCGAGATCGAGGAGTGATCGTCGCCGCTGGTCGGCTCTGCGTATACCGGATGCTCATGAGTACCGGCCCATGATCAGTTCCGGGATCACAGCCGCCGCAGCGGGAGCAGACGGGATCAAAATCGTGTGAGCGATCCGGTTGGTCTGTGAGAATGTGCTGGTCGCCACGTTGGTGCCGACAGCCGCACCGCTGGCAAGCTGACGCCATGAGACGAGCTGGTTAGCCCGGAGTGTGGCGACCTGGATATTGGTCAGCGACGTCGCCACTGGACTTTCAGCCGCGAATGACCATGTACAGGAAGCGCCACCGGATCCGCAGGCATACCGGAGCTGTAGATCGTCCGCCGCAACCGGTGTTGCTGTCGGACAGGTGATCGTCGTCGCTGCGCTAGTAGCGCTGGCTACGGTTCCGTATACCGGATTGATCATGGAAGGGTTGGCACCCGAGATAGCGACCATGGTCATAACGCCGTTTGAGCTAGTAGACGTATGCGTCACGGTATATGTGGCCGGTTCAGATCCACCAGCGAACCGCCATGAGATTCGGCAAGACAGTGCATTAGTGGTCAGCGAGAGTGCTTGAGTGCTGTTCCATGTCCCGCCACCAGTGACCAGCATGTCCGCCACAAGAGACGTTGTGGCACTGTGCATAGCGACCAAGAGCGTCCCGGATACCACGCTGGCAGGCTTAGCCACTGTAGTGGACGCCGTCGCCGCCATAGCCGTGTTAACCGAACTGACGAAAGCCGCAGGCATAGATCACTCATCCCACGTGAAGCTGACCTCACAAACTTGACCGGTGCCGACCGCCACCAGTCCGAGCCCGGATGTAGCACCCAGGGCACATTCCATACCAAGATCACCGAATGTCAGGATCGCTGCCGAGCCGATTGCCGCACCAAGCACGAATCGATATCCCGTGTCCTCGACCACCGTCGCGTCGGCCGTCCACAGCCCGAACGTGGTACAGATCGCCGTCGGCGCTTCATTCCGGTACTTGTGCTCTGCCTGCCCGGTGCCTGCGGTTCCACCGGTAAACGTGACCAGCCGATACGTGCATGCCACGGCTGTGGTATTCCACAGCGCTACCTCTCGCAGAAGCGGAGTCACGGCCGCAGTCGCCAAGATCCCGAAGATCGGCCGGACGGTAGTGCCAGCTCCGGCCGCAGTCATACCGGAAGAATATCGAGCCATGATCTCTCCCTAGACAGCGACGCCGACCGCGAGCACCCACACGCCATCGCTAGACGGTCCAGCCGGAATGGTAATCACCGTACCGGCGATCGAGCATGATGCGATCGTGGTCCCGGTATCGCTGACCAGCCCACAGCGCTTGATCACCTTGAGCCACTGTGCGAGATCGGCCGTATCACCAGCCGTCGTGTTCTTCACCGAGAGCAGGACCGTACGCGCGCATGTTCCGTCAGCGAAGCAAAGCCCCACTTGATCCGTGCTGAGAACTGCCATCAGGTGATCGCAATCGAGAGTGAGCCGATAGGGAAGGTGAACGTATCGCCTAGGTTGACGACCTTGTTAGCCGCGAGTGGTCCCCACCAGAGCCGACCCACACCCGCGTTATCCCAGATCTCGACCGCTACCACCGTGCACGCTGGCATGAGCGTATAAGAGATCAAGTTCGTGTTGAGCGCGACGCCACCGGTATGAGCAGGGAACGTAGCCGTCTGTTGCGCGTAAGATCCACCGGTTACTTCAGTGCCAGCCGCAGATTCAGTCCCGATGATCGTATAGAGCCGAGCCTTGAGCGGGGATGTCGGCCGCGTCGGTGCCGTGAGCACTGGATTCAGCCAGTCGATCACTAGACCTTCGGCAATGTCGGTTAGGTTGTCAGCCATACGATCTACTCCTGACGTCGGCCCTGCTCAAAGGTAGCAGGCTGACGCTTAAGCGTCACACACTCGTACTCGCCAGCTTGGCCATGATCCCCTCAACTTGCACGCCGTAGCTCGGTGCCGGTGCCCACCGACCGCCGAGCAGAGCGACCAGGGGAGCACTCCCAAAATTGGTCGTACCTGGTCCCAGATAGACCGCTCGCGGATCGGGGGAATCGATCGGTACCGGGAAGCCCGCATACAGCCGCAAGTGGTGAGCGTGCGCTACAGCCCCGATTATCGGGAAGCCGTCAGCCATCGGGAACACCGCGTGATCATCCTTGAGATCGCCGGTAGCGTTCCGGATCTTCAGCCCGCATGTGTTGCCCATGCCGGGAACCACAGCGCCACCGAAGCGGCCGTAGGAAGTCTCCTTAGCGCATTGCGCCGCGAGTACGAGCGGATCCACACCCCACCAGCGGCCAGCGTCCCAGAGCGCCACCAGAGCCTTGAGATACCACTCGGACGCGTCGAGCCGGATCGCGTTCCGCTTGATCGTGAGCAGGGGGATCGTCGGGGGTGCCATGATCGGCAGCATCAGAGATCCACCCAATAGGACATCTTGAATTCCGCGAAATCCACCTTGACCGATCGTGAGCCGTTGTGCTGGACGAGCAGGCCGACCGACGTCAGGGGATGAACGAACATATCCCAGTTCTTCGCGAGGTACTGCCCGCCTGGAGTCTTGGCGTGATCTTCCGTACACGTCGAGTCGTATCCGGTGGTCAGCTCCAGTGGATCTCTGACGAACCGATCTCGAACCTCGGTGTAGTCGCCGCCTTGCCAGTAGATCAGCCCGTTCAGATGTGCCCATCCGACATGGGCAGGCCAGATCAGGCCGGAACGCGGGTTGCTGGCAGTCGTCGTCAGGCCGGTATCCGGTTGCTTGGGATCATGCAAGCTCGGTGCGTCGGCCGATTCGTTGTCGAACGGGAATTTCAAGATCGTGTAGGTATTCGGAGGGATGGCCTGCGGTGCGCTGGTCATCAGTGAGCAAACGATCAGTTTCCATGCCACGGGGCAAGACTACAGCGCATGACCCCGGAAGGGTCACACGCTGTGTGGTCTAGCAGCAACCGCCCCACCAACCGAGCGTGATGTGGGGGATAAACCAGATGGTAAAGATCCCGAGCACCAACGCGAAGATGATCGACGCGACTGCCTTCCATGGCTTGGGAGGTTCGATACCGAGCCACCCTCTGATCTTGAACGTGAACGTCCACTCCCGGTGGCCGCTCTTGATCGCTGCGTACTCCCAGAACGCGAATGCGCCGAACAAGCCGCAGAACGCGATCACGAACCACGTCCAGTAGTCGAACCCGCTCACCGGATGTCCCGAGCGCTTGTGTCGGCCGTCCAATGAACCTCGACCACATCCGCCGCGTGCCGATCCCGAACGAAGTTGACTACGTTAGAGATCACTATCTCGGCAAGATCAGCCGGTTTCACGTCCGGTTGCCGCTTGACATCGATCTTGAGGGTAACGATCATGGCTGACACCAGAAGCCCAATTCACGAATCCTGAATGTGATCATTCTTCCGCTCCAGCCATTTTGTTGTGGATCTTCTCGGCCAGCTTGTCGATCCACTCGGTAGCGCCTGGATCTTCCTTGGTCATTTCAGCTTCGTCGAGCCCGAAGTCTCCGAAGTCGAATTCCCAGATGGCTTTCTTGATCAGCGCCTTGGTAACGATCATCTTTCGATGTCCTCTTTCACCGTGTCGGCCGCGAGAGTCAGAAGATCGAGAACTACCCGATGCCGACCTGACATCTTAAGGTCAAGCAAGACCTCTTCGCTGCCCGCGTCCACGATCACGAGATTGGCGACGAAGATCGGGAACTTGATCTCCAGCTCTTCGGACGGAACTACTTCGATCTTCTCGGCCGGATGCGTCCATGTGCACTCGCTGGCTTCATGACCGAACGGCCCGCCGCCGCGCCCTCCACATTTCGAGCAGTGGGGGTTCCGTCGGCGCAAGATCATCCAGTGGTGATGCATGCTCCGTGGGTCGTCCATCCATCCGCCGTCCGTCTCCCGAGCGTACAGACGTGGATCATGAACCTCGATGCACTCTTCGGCTAGCACCCACTCTTTCTCTTGGATCATCGCATCCTCGGTTTCTCGGATATGTCGATCATGCGTGCGTACACCTGACACGCGTCGGCCGCCATAGCGATCAGCGCCGCTTTCACGTTCGTACCGTAGCCGGTGATCGGCCCATGATCCGTTTGTGCCGTGGCGACCCATGCCGGGGGAGACTCCTCGGTACCGTCACCTTGATCGAGATACGTTGTAACGTTGGCTTGATCAACTCCCCACCACAACCCGTCGGCCGCCAGCTCCATTTTGATCGCCGGTACCGACTCTGTGTCTTGGAAGTAGCGCCACTGATCACCCATGGACTCCCGCCGAACCTGCCGGGAGAGTTGATCGATCTGAGCCCGCTGCTGAGAGATCGTGCGCCGGTACTCGTCGATCGTGCCCGCGTACCGTTGATCGGCCCACCGTTCCCGATCTATCTGCTCTTGCCACTCGCTGGAACGTTGCTCGGCTATGGCGCTCACGTCGTACCCGGCATGTCCACCGACGACGGCATGCGGGGCCATGATCAATTCTCCGATCATCCGCATCAGCTCTTGGCCGCGATCTATCGGATTGACCAGCGCGCCGGTTCCGGCCGTGCCAATGATCGAAGATGCGTCCTCTTCGGTGAGCCAGACTATGAGCCGCTGACCGAAGACCGCGAACGATCTCGGTACGTAGTGGATATGATCAACGCCCATTTCCATGTTCGGGTCAGGCTGACTGAAGATCTCCTGAAGACTTGGCGACACAGCCACCGTGACCATGCCCTGAAGATTCGGGCAGACCGTTCGCTTGTCCTTGCCGTGCCACGGCCCGCCGATGAACCATTCTGGATAGAGGGTCATTTTGGTACGTCCGTCTCGTGTGCCACTTTGAATTGGTCCCACTTGAGTGCCCACATGGCACGTGACCGGCGATCCAAAGCGGCATCTATCTGCCGTACCACTTCGGCTCTACGTACCGGATCCTCCGTCTTGGTACGTTCCGCGAGGCACATACGGAGGAACGTGTCTAGCTCTCTGATGGCACGTGCCAGCTTGGCCCGCTCGCCGATCACAGCCATGTCTGTACCACTCCGTAGGTACCGAGTGCCAGAGTGATAACGATCAGTGCCACCAGCGTACCGAGACGGCACCAATATTCGATCTTGGTACGTGCTGTCTGAGCCTTCATCGGATTCTGCGTGATCTGCCAGAGCAGATCCCACCGACTGTCGGGCATGCGGCTGTGTTCACCCACGAAGATCACTCCTCTTGATCCAATGCCGGTCGTAGTAACTCATAGGATCTTGACCTCTTACGGTCACCAAGCTTGCTTCACCGAGCCGACGATCAGATTCGATCATCGTGATCACATACCATCGGCCCATGATCCACATCATTTGGCCAGGTCCTTCGATGTTGGTCCGTTGCCGCTTCCGGAAGATCCACCAGATGTGGATTCGCCGAGCCAGCCTACTCAAGATCGTTTCGATCACGAATCCTCCCAGAGAGTCAAGATCGTCACACATGCCGGACAGATCGCGAAACACGGTATCCCGCACGATGGGAACTGATAGCCGCAGGGTCCGCACGTGATCACAAAATGTTGGTGCTCGGGCTGCTGACTCCTGTTCTTTAAGATCATCTTGATCCTCCAGCCCCGATTTTCTTGATCAAAATAAGCGCAAGCGATCAGTTGTTTCAAGATCATTTGCGCTTATTTCCGGTCATTTTCCCACGTCATGCGCGCGTCACATATTGCGTGCGCTTGCGCTTGCGCCTGCACGAGCGTGCGTGTGCGCACGCCCGCGCGAGGCAACAGAACTCATGATCGATTACTCCTCCTCAAGATCGGATTTCTTAGGCTTGATCTTGCTCTTGGCCTGGCTGATCTTGTCGTTGAGCCAGCCACCGAGCATGATCACTTGCTCTCGGCTCAAGATCGGACCTGAATCGATCTCGTCGTTCTCCGGCTCCCAGATCCCGAACATTTTCTCGGCCATGATCAGAGCAATGATCGCGAAGGCCAGGAAGGCAGTGTCGATCTTAAAGCCCATGATCACGAAGACTGTGAAGATCGTGAATCCGATGGCCGACCCCACGCTAAGGCCAAGATCCTTTGAGACGAGCTGGCGCTGCCACCACGCGATCTTGACCGGCTCGGGGATGGACCCGTCCCAGTCCACCGAATCGATCTTGATGCCGTACTCGATGTCATACGCGAGCTGACGAAGCTCGCCGACCGCCTTGACTACGGAGATCTTGGTCTCCGCGTGATTCTGGGAATCGTACGACCACCGGTCAGCCAGGTTGCGGATGTCCAGAACGATCTTTGTTATGCCCATGATCGACTCTTTCCCTCGGGATCGGAACGTGTGATCTCATCATCTCACATCTTGCCGTGCTGGCAAGCGCTACAGCCTGTCACATGGCTCTGTACGGCCCTGAGCTGCATTCTAAGGGGCTACACCCCTAGTTGGGTACACCCGGACCACCTCATGACGATCAAGGGGTCCGGGTCTCTGACCTGCGGAAACTCACGTTAGCGACCATGGTTTCCGTGCTCCGTCTTGGATCACCTTTCCCTCGGACGCCAGCTTTTTGAGCAGGACATTCACTGTGCGTACAGGGATCTGAGACAGCTCACTGATCTTGGAAGGCGTCCGAGCCCGGCCGGAACCGATCAATGTCATGATCACATCTTCCGGCCCGTTCTCGACGATCACCTGAACATCGATGATCTCCGTCCCTTCGTCGGGCGGATCGATCGCCAAGAGATCATCCCCCCACGTGCCCGGATCGATCGCTGTCGTCGTCGCTGCGAACGATCTTGCTTCCCGCTCGACATGGTGATCGTCAAGCCAGTGGCAGCGAGCGCGCATCGGCCTACGGTGCCGCTTGCTCTTGACCAGGAAGGTTCCCTCTCGATCACCCGGAAGCTTGGTCAACCGCCAGCCCTCCCGAGTCGCGTTGTCATCGAAGATCAGCCGCTCGGCCGTGCTCGCGTTGCACTGAAGTCCGATCCGCTGCGTGCAGTTCGCGATTGCTCCCGTCGGCACGCTGGAATCTTTCGGGTGTTGAGTAGCGACGATCATCGCGAAGCCGTATGCCCTGCTCAGCTCACTGATCTTTGTCAGCGTGGCGAACAGCCGGAACTCTTTCAGCGCTTGGACTTCGTCAATGATCAAGACCACGAACGGCTCTGCCTCGGTCGCGACCCACTTCCGGATCCCGCGAGCTTTCATGATCTCGCCGCGTCGGCCGATGCCGTTCAAGATCCCCGTGAGCAGGGTCTTGGCCTGCGGCCCGGTCGTCGCGAGCGCGTACATCGCCTCTTCCCATTTGCCAAGCTCAAGGCCGCCCGGCTTGAGATCGATCCCTACGATCGCCACGTGCGGCTTACGGATCAAGCCACGCATGATCGCGTTGATGATCGCCGACTTGCCAGCTCCGGAAGCACCGGCCACCAGCGTATGGATCAAGTCGATGATCACGTGAATGTTGTTCTCGAACCGCCCGATGTCCACGGTCAGATCCATGTCCGGAGTGAGATCATCATCCGTCGGGATGATCGGTTCGGCATGCGGATCCTGGAACATGAACTTGATCTTGGCGTCCCGAGCGCTGGCACCCTTACCGGTCGCGTAGTCAGTCCGAGCGCTGTCCCGCTTGGCCATGAAGGCAGACTCAAGCCGCCGTAGCCGTAGCTCGGTGAAGTCTTCCGCCACCCTGGCATGTGCCAGACGGACGGAGCACTCCACAGACCATGCGTCGAAATGGATCGCGACCAGCTTGGAACCTAGCGCGGACGTGCCATGGATCATGCCATCCCACGACGCGACCACTTCGCGCGCACGGTGGGTCATCTCCCGGTGCCAGCGATTCCAGTCCCGACTTTCGCGCCGACTGGCACCCGAGCGCATCGGCTCGAACGTGACCAATACGGAACCTTGGATCCGTCGGTGCCAAAGCCACGGAATCGAGAGTGGCACGCACATGCCAAGCAAGATCAGGGTCCATCGCAGGCTCGGTTTGGCACTCTCGGAGAGTGCCACTGCGAACCATGCCCACGTGCCAAGGCATGCCATCACGGCCGCCGCATAGGCACGCTCCCGGCGTGCCAGATGGAACCTTGGCAGGTTCCACCGGCCACCGAATTGGTACGTCAGGATGGCACCTAGCGCCAGCGTGCCAGGTACTACCCAAGGCAGGCGAGGTCCCATGACCGCAGTGATCACATAGAGCCAAAAGGCCAGCAAGATCGGAAAGAACTCGACTCGATAGCGAAACAGCGCTCGGGACAGTTCGTCCCAAGCGCCCTTCGGTTGCCGCTTCGTCGTCCGATCAGGGGGACGAAGGCGCAACGTTGTTGATCGCATTTTGATCTCTTTCGTCTACGAATTTCTTGATCGCGGTAGCAAGATCTCTATTGCTCATGTTGAGATGCCCTGCTAGATCACGCTGACTGAGCGAACGTCCCGGACCTGCCTTGCTCGCTTCGTAGATCCGAACGCCTTCCGCCCACTTCGGATGGCTCGGTCCCACGCCTACGCCCGCAGGTGCCTTGGGAGCGCGCTGAGCCGGTGCCTGCGGCTTGATCACGGCTTCCTGGTCTGCCGGTACCGGCTCTGCCTTAGCGGCCCTCTCAGCCGCCTTGTCGGCCCGCGCCTGACGCTTCCGCTCGATCTTGCGAGCGACCCTCTCGTCATGGATCTTGTCCCATGCCGCGACCGCTTCGGCCGGAGTCTGGTCACCCTTCCACGACGAATTCCAGATGACCATGAAAGACCGGTACGGGTGCATGATCTTGCGAGCTAGCGAGAGCTTGACCGCGCGAGTGTCGATCTCCCCGGCTTTCTTCAGAACCTCCCGGTACTCAGCCCGGTTGTGGATCCGCCAGAGCCACGGGGAAGCCAGCGAACAGAGGGCGAAGATCACGGCCGTCGGAGTCGGAGATCCCAAGAGATCTTTGTCCGAACTGTGCGTTGACCAGTGCGAGTAGTTGACCGTCGCGACCAGACCGGCGACCAGGAAGGCCGACAGGTACAAGGTCAACGCGCTGTCCCGGTTCCGCAACGCTCGGTTCGCGTAGTACTGAAGGAACAGAGCGATCGATTCAGCCGTGAAGGCGAACAGAGCGGCGGCCAGCCACCGAACGGGATCATGCGTGTCGCTGCCGATCTCCGTCAGGTTGTCGATCGCCCACCCGTACTGACCGGTGATCGCCGCAACGTTCACCAAGATCAGTGGAATGTACGGAACCATCTCGGCCAGCCGCGCGGCACGTGCCGACTTGGTCAGCTCGGCCGTTTCGGTACGTGCCGCTTTGGCCTGCTCCGCACGCCAGACGTTCCGCTCGGCCTCTTCCTGCTCGCGCTTGAACTGTGCGGCCCGCTCGACCGCGTCAAGCTCGGCAAGCTGCGCAGCTTCCTTGATCTTAACCGATAGCGGCTTGGGCTTCGGCTTGCTGAGAATGCTCATGATCTTGTGTTCCTTTCTGGAACGTTTATGCGATCTTGATCAGGACGATCACTCCGATGATCACGGATACCAAGAGCATCACTCGCCACCAGGTGAACGTGATCCACAACCGGAAGTGCAGCGTAGCCCGGTACGGCGTGATGATCGCCGACCATTTTGCCTGGATACGCCCGTTTGCTGGGGGACGGACCGCTAGGTAGTCCTTATCAGTGGCACCCGAGCCACTGGAACGCGGTGCCGGTACGAAGGGCATGAGCTGGTCGCCACCGGTAGCGATCGGTGCCACCGTGCCACGCCCCCGCTGCTCAAGATCCTTAGCCATTGCTCACCGCCTTGTCTGTGTGTCAATCAGGTACGTAAGCCTCCAGTATGGATCACCCTTGCCCTGTAGTCAAGCGTACCTGATAGGTACCTTGCCCGGATGGCAAGGGTGTGAAACAGTGGGCACTGTACGTCTTCAAACGGAAGGAAGTTCGATCATGTGCAGGATGTCCAAGATCCTCCTAGCTATCGGTCTCGCGCTCGCGACCGCCGCCACGTACCAAACCGGCCCGGTCTGGACTGTGGTCCTGACGATGGCCGCGCTTGGTACGTGGGGACTTGGCACGTACCACTACGGTCAGCATCACGGTGCCGACTTGGTACGTGCCGAGATGGCTGCGCTGATCGCCGACAAGATCAAGGAAGCGACAGAAATGCGCAAGCTGTCCCATGACGAGCTTCGCGATCACATCAACGGCGTGACCGGACGATCTTCTAAGAACTGATGAAGATCACACCACTCCGTGTCGGCCCAAGATTCAACCCACCCGCAATGATCCACATCCCGGACAGGAGTATCACCATGCTCACCGACGTTCAGACCGCCCAGCTCCAGACCCTTCGCGAAGTGCTCGGCTCACTCGGTGAAACGGCTGACATCGTCGCCGGGTGTCTCGCAGCGAGGGGAATCAAGGGGCTTGTGGGCAGCTCCGCAGAGTGCCCGATCGCCCGGCTCGCAAGATCCATCCTCGGTGCCGACTGGACCGTGCTCGCCGGTCATGCGTGGCTGGATCTCGACTACCACGGTGCCGGAGTGATCATAGACTACCCGCGCAGCGTGGTGCGCTTCGTAGACTCGTTCGATTCGGGCGCGTACCCGGATCTGGAGCACAACCCGGCTTCTGAAGGCCCAACGATCCTGAAGACCACGTAAGTGGCTCTTGGTCGAACGCACGCGGCTACTGGCACCCTCGCATTCGGGGGTGCCACGTTGCTTTGGGATCTTGGCATGACCAGCGTTCTGGTCGGCCTACTGATCACTACCGGGGCAGCGATGATCAACGACCTTGATCATCACAAGGCGACGATGACGCGATCACTCGGACCGCTCTCGTGGGTATCCAGCAGATTGATCATTTTCGTGTTCGGCCCGCACCGGCATGGCACACATTCGATCTTGTTCGTGGTCGTGCTCGGCATCGGCGCGCAAATGGCCTTGATCTACCGGCATTCACCCGCTGGCTTGATCGCGTTGTGCTGGCTCATGGTCCTCTCGGTGGCCGCAGTGGTCCGACTCGCCAAGATCCCCGGATGGATCGACGACATAGCCGCCGCAGTCATAGTGATCTTGGTGGTGTGGCTCACGGATATCGATCTCCGGATCGTGCCAGCCGCACTCATGCTTGGCGCGTTCGTGCACATCGCCGGTGACTGCCTCACCGATCGAGGGTGCCCGATCTTCTGGCCACTGTCCAAGCGCCGGTACACGCTCGATCTCTTCACCACCGGCAAGACAGGAGAGAAGATCTTTTTCGTAGCCGTCGTGATCGGGATCTTGGTCACGCTGGCTTACCAGATCATCCAATTCGCGAGAGGATTCTGATCATGCAAGTCGCTTCGATGGACTACGCGCTGATCAATGAGAAAGATCTTATGACCGACGTCACCATGATCTACGAACAGCCGATGATCGACGTCCCGAGCATGGGTTCAGTCAAGCCGGATCCCGACTGGTCGGCCGTAGATCCTTCCGGCCACTTCCACGCGTTCGGCTACGACCCGTTCGGAGATGATCAATACACGCTGCCGACGCTCGACAAGCACGTCAAGATCATTCACGAGAACGATCCGGACGACGGACCGTGGGACCGCCAGAAGATCACGTACCGATGCAAGATCTGTCAACACAAGATCAAGCCGCAATACGTTCCCGATCATGCTGGCATGTACGCCAAGATCCCCGGTCAAGCATCGTGGCGAGTGGAGATCATCGCCGTCGGTCCGGGTGCCGTCGAGATCAACGATCTTCACCGGCAGAAGGTCATGTTCCGGGGTGGCTACCAGCACACGGAACTGTTCGGAGTCGGAATGATCAATCGGACCAACATCGAATGGCGCGGAAGCTCGGACCCGCATGAAGGATCATCGTTCTACCGCTGGTCCGGCCGACTTGATGGCATGGGTCCGCTCGGCCGACGAGAGATCTAGGAACCGGACGTTTCCGCAGGTCAAAGACTCGGACACCTTGATCGTCGAAGACTGGTCCGGGTATACCTGACTAGGGGTAGAACCCCTTAGCGTGGACTACAGAGCCGTACAGGGGCATTGTCGCTGTGCGGCTCTTCGCATGCCCTGATCAGGGAACTTTGACAGGTAAGCAAGCTATAGCCTTGGCGCTATTGTCCATGGGTCAAGCTATGAGCGACTCTTAAGAGACAAGAGAACAAGTGAGTAGCTCCGAAGGGCCGGATCACCCGGTCGCGCAGAGCCAAAGCGGGGACCGTTCCTCCCTCTCGGATTCAAGGACAAGGAACCCCTTCTTCAGGGCTAACTGAATCGCTCGACCACTAAAGATCAACCGACAGACTGACCCGAGCAAGATCCCAGAAAGGGACTGATCATGGCTACTGCTACTACCGCCCGCAAGCCCGCCACCCGCAAGCCGCGCGTTCGTAAGACCCGCCCGCAGACCGGATCGGAACTGATCAAGGCTCTGGAAGCCGCTTGGAAAGCGATCATCGCAAAGAACCTGGACGTTCCCGAAGTCCTTATGATCACCGGATCCGGGCTCGACCTGATGGGCGCGAAGTGGGCGCACTTCTGGCGCGAGCGTTGGGAAGACAAGAACGACAAGAGCAAGCGAGCCGAGCTGTTCATCTCCGGTGAGCGTCTCGCATGTGGCGCTGAGCTGACCATGCAGAGCCTCCTGCACGAAGCCGCGCACGCAATCGCCGCTGTCCGCGAAGAGCAGGACACGAGCAGGGGCAACCGCTACCACAACATGATCTTCGTCGAGATCTGCCGCGAGCTTGGCCTTGACTACCAGCACACCAAGGTCAACGCCAAGGGCAAGGAAGTGCTCGACCCCGACACGACGCACGGTTTCAGCGCGGTCACCTTCACCGAAGCTGGCAAGGCTCGGTACGCCGCAGAGATCAAGGCTCTTGACGCCGCGATCAAGACCTACCTCCCCGGCTTCGGAGACTCCAGTACGACCGGCGGAACGACCACCGGTGGGACGACGATCCGGATCCCGCGCGCCAAGACCCCCACGACCACCGTGAGCCGGAACAACATCAAAGCCGTCTGCGGCTGCGACAAGCCTCGGATCTTGCGCATGAGCCGGACCGCATTCGAGACGGCCGAAGTTACTTGCGGAGCATGCGACAAGAGCTTCGAGGAAGTGTGATCTTGTGGGGAGTCCTTCGGGACTCCCCAGCTTCACCCTAAAAGCGTTACATGACCGTGACTTTTGAACCGGACATATCTCCTTGACACCTTGGCAAGCTCTGACTAGATTGGGTCTTACAAGAGAACAGCTAGTAGCCCCGAAGGGCCGGATCACCCGGCCACGCGGAGCGAAAGCCGGGAATGATCCTCCCGCTCGGATACTCGATAAGGATCCCCTTTCAGGGCTAACTGAATTGCTCGACCAGAAAGACCCTAAAGATCCAAACAGAGAGAGTGATCACCATGGTCGAACTGACTCCCGCACAGACCAAATGCCTTGAGGCTCTCCGGAGCTACGGCAAGCCGTTCCCCGGTGGCAACCTCGCCTTCGCTCGGACCGCGCTCCCCGGATTCAAGATCGGCCCGGCCGAAGCCCTGCTTCGCAAAGGGCTCGTCGAGCGGATCTTCAATGACGAAGATCAGCAGTCCTACTACTCGATCAAGAACTAGCAAGATCAGCCGGGAGCGTTTGGCTCCCGGCTCACTAACGATCGGAAGAGATCATGAAAGAGCGCGTGAACATCATCGGGACCGTCTGCGAGCACTGTGGCCAAGGTCCTTTCCTCTGTGACTGCTGCGAGGGATGCACCTTCCCGTTCAGCGAGCACTGCGAGAACTGCACAAGCTGTGCTTGCCACGGCTGCGACGGAAGGTGATCACATGAAGATCGGCGAGCTTCGTGAGCTGATCAAAGACCTGCCCGACTACGGGGACGTGTTGATCACACAGTGGTGCACCAAGTGCACCGCACGCTGTGAGCACGATCTCTACCTCGACACGATCGACGCCGAGCGTGATCAAGAATTCAACCTGATCATCAACCCGCCCGTCTCTGACTCTTAAGCTTCAGCCGACCGGGGGATCTGCCCCCGGTCGGTCGGCCAAAAATTCCCAGAAAGGGACAAGATCATGAGGACTGCCACCCGCCAGCTTCGCGAGAGTGACCCCTTCGGCCCGAACACGATGGACGCCAGCGACAAGCAGATCAACTTCATCGTCAAGCTCTGCACCGAGCGCGGATGGAAGATGCTTGACCTGGCATGGAACAAGATGGAAGACCCCACGTCCGGCAGCGTCGTCGAGATCAGCACGCTGAGCAAGCGTGACGCCAGTCGCATGATCAAGCTCCTGCTCGACACGCCCAAGGTCAATCTCCCGAGCAACCCGGCCACTCCCGCGCCCGCTGCCGATCTTGAGGCTGGTATGTACATGGTCAGTCTCGACAACGGCCCGGAGATGAAGATCTACAAGGTTCAGAAAGCCGTCCACGGATCCGGCAAGATGTACGCCAAGGTCCTGGTCACCGACGTCCCGGCGATCTTCGAGGACGGCAAGGTCGTCCGTCCGGCCGAAGCACATTTCGACTACGCTCCCGGCATCGTCGCCCGGCTTCGTCCCGAGCACAAGATGACCACTGAGCAAGCCAAGGCTTTCGGTTGTCTGTACGGCACCTGCTGTGCATGCGCGAAGACGCTGACCGATGAGAACTCGATCTTCAACGGGTTCGGCAAGTGGTGCGCGAACAAGTACGGATGGACCTACGCCAAGGCCCCCAAGATCACCTTGAAGTGATCTACGGCCGACAAAGGGGCACCCGCGAGGGTGCCCCTACTAACGTCCAATTGATCTACAGCCGACAGAAAGGATCACAGCATGTCGGACACCATCGTTTTTATCTCCGTCTTGATCGCCGTCTCCGTTCCGTTCATCGCCATCGCCACCATGTTCTTCCGTTGGGATGCCGAACTCAGACGAGATCACCAGAGAATGCAAGATCGCATAAGTGATCTTCGTAGCGGTCGTTGGGGAGCTGCTGCCGCAGAAAGAGAACAGAAGCGCCGCGAGCGTAAGGGAAAGTGATCATCGGGCACCCGCGAGGGTGCCCCTACTAACGTCCAATTGATCAAGACTCCCAGAACTGGAGATCAAGAATGGATGTACACCCGCAAGGACATGACGGCTACTCGGCCGACCTTCCCGACGCGCCGACCAGCATCCCGCACTCCCCCGTGCTCTCGCTGACTCCCTACGTGGCCACCGCCAGCGCTAGGTGTGGCAACCCTGTGTGCTTCGGTCGGCAGGTCTTCACCGGTCGGCCCGGCTCCGAACTCCGGATCTTCACGTGCGACGACTGCAAGCAGATGACCCGCGCGAACGGTTACCTTGGCTTCCGATTCGAGGGGTGGAACTGATCATGAAGATCAAGCTCCCCAAGATCACGAAGTCCCACCGGGTCAAGATCACTCGCAAGCTCAAGCGGCTCTCGGTGGTCATGCTGATCGTCGGCGCGTTCATCGCAGGCTGCAAGACCTCGAACGATCTCGGCACTCTGGTAGAGGGTCACCAGACGATCGGTCGCGAGGCAGGCAAGGCCGGTTCCAAGGTCGGCCGTGCCGCGTCCGAAGCCCTGAGTACGCCCAAGACGGACCACGTTCTCAAGCGGCTACTCGGACACCAAGCACCGGCCGAACGGCCGCCAGCGTGCCCGTGGGAAGACCTGGGGCCATGCTCTGACGGTCCGCCGCTGGCATGGTTCGGAGTCACCGACAACAACGCCAACGGGATCAACGACAGGGACGAGTGATGATCATCTCAACCGAAGGTCCGACCATGCGAAAGATCTTCGCGAAGTGCGTGATCAACCCGGACGGCTGTTGGATCTGGACAGGTGGCACGTCACGGGGTGGCGGTAAGCAAAACCAGTGCAACCCTGGCTACCCGTCGGTATGGGTCGAAGAGATCAAGCGCACCCGTCGCGGCCATGTGGTCGTCGGCGAGGCTTTCCACGGCCCGCTTCCGGAGGGCTGCGAATGGTCCCACCGCTGTGGGATATCGATCTGCCTCAACCCGGCATGTATCCAGCCGGATACCAAAGAAGAGAACCGCCGCGAGCGCATCGAGCGGCACCGGAAGATCAAAAAAGCTTCATGACCTACTGACACATAAGCGTCAACCAACAGACTGCCCCTGATCGTCAGGGGCAGTCGGGAAGGCTCACACCCCATGATCTCTGACAGTGATTACGTGGCTTACAAGACTCTCGCTGCCGACAAGATCCGAGAGCTTGCCAGCGAGAATCTCGATCTTCAGTTCCGGCTCAACACCCTCGCGATCAAGTACGACCTCCTGAGCGATCTTCAGGCTCGGCACGACGACGCGCTCCAGAAGATCCTTAACCAGGCTCCCGAGTGTTGGCCGGACGACGACTCTCCCGAGAACGCATTCGCGTTCGTGGACTCGCTGATCAACGGCTCGACCGAACAGCCCGGCCACGCGGACGACTGCGATTGCTTCGGATAGGAGTGATCATGTCTGACGTTCTGTGGGTAGCCGCGATCATCGGCACGATCGTGCTCTACCTGATCTTCCTAGGCTTCCTGGAAAGGTGGGACCGTGATCGGTAAGATCATTCTTTTCCTGCTTGCCCTGCTGATCTTCGCGGGGATCTTCGTCTGCTCCCAAGGATGGGATGCGTTCGCCGACCCCCTGATCACGTTCTGGAACGGGATCCACAGATGATCACAAAGATCGTTCTCTCCCTCTCCCTCGCCCTGCTCCCACCGATCGCGTTCGCCAGCGCATGCGCCGAGCAGGCCACGCCGACCAATCAGCCGAGCAAGCACAAGAGCACCGGCCGACCGGCCAAGCCGTCCGAGACGGCTTTCAGCCTGCCGGGCTGTCCAGCCAACCAAGGAACTGTGGAAGATCAGTTCGTGGTGCAGCACAACGGACAAGACATGATCGCCATTCTCCGGTGGGTAGCGATCAAGAACTACCCGAACGGTGGTTGCTGGCAACAGACGTTCTTCGCGTATGACGAAGATCGATTCACCGACTGCAATCCCGGTGCCCGCTGGACCGCATGCGCCAAGGACTGATCATGAAGATGCCCCGTCCCTCTTCGGAGGAACGGGGCATTTTTGTGTCCAAATCCGTTTTGTCTGATTCACCCTCGGATACGCACGGGAGGGTCGGACCCCTGATGCCCCTGGACGGCCCTGAGAGCCACGCTCCCGGCCTTACCCCCCGTCTGCACCCATCCCTATCAACCCTTTCGAGATAGAGCCTTGGCGACCCCTCTCAGCCCCTCGGATTTCCGGGTGATCTAGGAATCAGCGGGGAAGCTGGCTTGCCGTTGGCTTCTGAGAGAATCTTGCTCACGTGCGAGCGGATTTCGGTGAGCATGATCGAGATCATGTTCGTGACGAGATCCTCACCGGCCATCCAGGTGAACGGCTGACTGATGATCGTGATGTAGCCCTGCCCGATCAAGGGTGACTTCGTCGCGATGGCTAGCACGTAACCGATCTCGGCTACGCCACCCGCCTGATTCGGCAGGACCATGGGGATGATCTCGTACGTGTACGACTCGCCGAGCGCCGCGCGCAGCAACGCCCGATGGACGATGCCTGCCAGCTCTAGCCGTCGGTCGGTGATGTGGTGTGTCACGTGAGCCCCTTCCCTGCTGCCCAGAGCTTGGCCGTATTCCAGAGCTGCGCATCAGTGACCGCTGGCACTGGAGCGGGAGTAACGATCTTCGGAGAGACGACGTCGCCCTCTTCCGCGAGCAGGGTGGAAAGATCCGTGTACGTGAAGTAGCCCCATCCTGATCTTCCCCACGACTCGCCCCATGAATTGGCGAACCAATACTGATCAGCCGTGAGATCCATTTTGGTGATCTCCAGCTCGTGGCCGCCGACGGGAGGAGAGGAACGATCTATCCGCACTCGCCCGTCGGCCGACGGAGAGAACATCGATTCGTACCACGGGATCCCGATCGCAACCGGCCCGAGCATGAGCGCCGACTGTAGAGCGGCCATGCTGAACGCCCACTGATACGTCGGGCACAGACCTAGGGTCTGAAGAGCCTTGGAACCGCCTACGCCGCTTGATCCGGTATCGGTCGGAGGATAAGCACCGGCGAATTCATCGACGGCCGTAGCCAGGCTGTAGAGCTTGATCGCGAACTGCTCATCGATCTTGTACGTACCGGCGACGAAGATCCCGTTCGTCTTGATCGAGAACTCTTGCGTGATCGTCACGTTGGTGTACCCGGTTCGACCAGCCGCGTCGGTGCCGAGAATGCCGGTGATCGCGTTGCCTACGCACGAGCCGAGATTACCTTGATCGAGAATCGGGATCCGTCGCGTCCACCAGACAGATTGGATCGCGGATCTCGGCAGCACGCCGACCGCGAACGAGAGGGATCGTGGGTCGTGCTCGACACGCCGACCCAGAGCATGGGGGTATGGATGTGACATACAGACAAGGATACGGCCGCCCCCGGTGCGCTAGCCCCCGTGAGCGGCCGTACCTGTGCCGGACAGATCCCGAACTGTCTGCACTCCCCTACCCGCTGGTCAGTTAAGCAGACCAAGCACAGCGGGGACAAGCAGGACCGCGAGCCCGCCCGCGATGAAACAGAGAACCCATGCTCGCTGCATACCCGCAAGGATGGCCGCGACGATGAACAGAATCAGAGCGATCAGCGACGCGATGCCCATGATCAGTACTCCACTTCGTATCCACCGAGCCGGTTGTAACGGACGTGCGCGACCACGTTGTGATCAGGGGTGTTGTCCCGAAGGTAGGCGTCATCCGCGTTGTTGGTCCAGTAGTGACCATGAGCGCCGCAGTGATCCGGGCTGTTCTGGAACGATCGGTGGAAGGTGCCCGACGTGCTCGGCACGCCGCTACCGGTGTACACCCGGACCGTGTGACCGGCCGGAAGGATCACGTCACTACCGACCGCGAGCCCATTCGTGTTGGCTGTCGAGAACTTGAACGTGTTGCAGCTTGACAGTGAGTTGTCACCGAAAGCCCATGCGTCCTCGGTGCGCCAGCCAGTGATGTTGACGTCCTCGGTGGGCGATGTGTTCTGAAGATCGATGAACTCACGGTTCCGATTCAGGAACGTGTCCGCGCCCATGGCGTCGGTGCCCAGCTCAACGATCTTGACTGTGCCGGTCGTCGGGAACGTCTGAATGACGTCAGCCCCGGCCGGTAGAGCCAGGAAGATCGTCGAGAACGCGACGATCAACGCGGCTGTGATGGATGCGATCTTCCTCACAATGATCCTTTCAGATCTTGGCGAGCCACTTGATCAGGGATTCCCTCGGTGGCCAGTGCCATATCCCGTCACGGCATATCATCCCGCATGCCGACGGCTCCCGGCATCCATCGAGTAACTTGTGTGCATCGAATCCGTGAGGTCCCGCGAACGTAGCGTGACACGCTGAACAGTGCGCGATGCGCAAACCCCGGAAGTGAAGATCAGGGCAACAGCCCGGATGCCATACGTCCGAACGTCGGCCGGTCATAATCCCCCCTTCCGGGACTTACAGGTGAGCCGTAGCGCTCCCGTAGCTCGGCCACGACTCAGTCTATGCACCCCTAAACGATCTCGTTAGAACCGCCTTGGCGGCCCTTCTAGGGGCATCCGATTTCGATCTTATCTCCGGCTCGATTCACCCGGAAACAGAGATCATTTGTAACCGTCTCGATCGATGTTACAGTGATCGTTTTTGTCGGTCCCGGTACCGAGATTTTCTTGGTGATGATCTCCGCATCCTCCGTGATCGTTACTCGGACCGTCGGCACCAACACGGGAGCTGTGACCGTCCGAGCCGGTGGTGTCACGGTGGCTTTGATCGTCTTGACCGCAGTGACCTTACCGCCTTTCTTAGTGATCGTTATGTGATCCCCTTGCTGTGCCAGGTACTCCGTGATCCGCTCGGTCGGCCCGTTCGTCTCCGTGACCGTCTTCACGATCTTGGGCCGACGCTCTTCCGCGTTCCCGGTGCCGAACATCCATCCGAGTGAACCGACCAGCGCCACGACCACAAGACAAAGAGCGACCGCCACGGTTGCCCGTAGTCGGCCGCCCTTATGATCCGGCTCGTAAAAAGGATCATCTTCCCAGAGGTCACCAGTGGTCGGCTCACTCGGGAAATCCTCCTCCTCTGGATCCGGTGGGGTACCCACGTGGAACGCTGTCAGCTCGGGTGGATCACTCTTCGGAGAGTCCGGCCGTCGCTTCGATCTTTCGTGCTTCCCCATGTGCTTCGATCTCGTCATGAGCCGGTATCGGTTGCGTGTCTTCCGGCTCGGAAGATTCATTATCTCGCGAGCTTGCCGCTACGGCACTTCGGGAGATCCGCGCGAGCCGGTCGGACCGAAGGTCACGTTGCCAACTCTCTTCCCTGCGGATCTCTCTGTGCGCGTCAGCCAAGATCTCGGGAGGGATGATCCCGTGACCCGCCTTGATCTCAGCCGCCGTCCGACGATCACGACGCTTGATCCGGATGCAGGCGTAGACGAATCCGACGATCAGCGCCAGCGCGAGTAAGGCGAACGATTCGAGCAGGCTAAGGAGGCTCATGATCACTTCTTGCGGTTCTCTGAGCCCGGCCGGTGGTAGCCCGAACGGTCCTTGATCATGTTGAAGCTCTCAAGACGGAGCTTGATCCGCTTCGCCAGTCGGCGCATGTGCTTGCTCGTGTGCTTGGCCTGAGCCGGTGCCTTGGTGAGCCGGTTCGTGGCCAGAGGTCCGGGCATGATTCCCTGCTTTCGATTGTTTCTTAAGAGTCAAGGTCCGGGCTCGACACCCGGACCCTGATCTTTCTTACTTGCCCTTAGGCTTCGGCCGTTGGGGCTTGATCTTAGGCTTGTTCGTCCTGGCCATGATCACCTTTCTAGGTGCAGATGCACCTGACGCGCTTGCATCCCGGACAAACCGGAACGATCAGCTTCCTGATGATCTTCTTCACTTACTCCCGCCTCTCCTCATATCCGCTTGCCGCTTGCCCGCTTCCGCGTACGTATTCGCGGACTTGGCGATCAGCTTGAGTAGCGCCATATCGATTCGGTAAAGCGCGGTGAGCAGGAACGCCGTCCAGTAGTCGATCACTGGAACGAGCGGCCACCACCGGTGAAGCAAGATCGTAAAGATCACGACCATACCAGCGACGACGAAGAGCACCATCACTGACAGCACGACCAGCTTGATCCCCGGATACTTGACCCTCTTGACGCCGAGCGCTTCCCGGAGAGCCTGCCGGAAGAGATCTTCCGTCGGCCTACTCATCGTCGCGCCGCCTGCTCACCTTGGATTTGTACGAGCTGACGATCTTCTGCTTACCCGGCTTACGGACCTTGATCTTGCGCCGCTGGCTTCCACCCTTGTGCGCTGAGCTGTGATGCACTCCGAACGCGCGATCTTTTCTAGGCACTTTCCAGCTCCCCAGATCCCTGAAGATCCATGATCTCGAAATGGTTGTGTCGGCACGTCTCTGTGTCGTGAGGGCCACCAGTGATCAAGTTGGTGCCAGCCGTACGAAGCCTCTCGATCACTTCCATGTAGGTCATGTTCGTGTAGCCGATGATCGCTTCTATGCCGTAGCCAGACTCGTACATCTGGCGCATCGCCTTGCCACCCATGCGGTTCACGTGGTCAGCTCCCATCCGTTCGGCTTGATCTCTCCGATGATCGAGAGGACCCACGACGGAGGATCCGTCTTGTGATCCCCCGTGATCGTCCAATGCTTGGAACCGCTGACCGCGTCCGAGAGCAGGTCACCTTTCAAGATCCTCGGCCCTCGAACCCGGATCATGTCCACGTGCCACTTCGGATCGTTGTTGACCTTCACCCACGTCGCGACCAGCCGATCCGGCTTGATCAGGTAGTGGACGCCGTTCGCAGACGTCGGGGGAGTCTCTGTCACGTCCAGCGTGACGACCACTCGGAACATCTGATCAACTTCGGTATCGAGGATCATGACCCTTTTTCCTGCTCTTTCAGGAGGAGACCGATGATCTCTTCCAAGATCTGGGGGTGAAGCACAGCCAGCGCGCCCACCACCTGAGCATCGGCATTGCGACCCAGCACGTTTACCCGATCGAGTCGGTCGAGCAGTGGATCTTTGGTGCTCATCGAACGCCTTCCCCTTCGTCGTCGCACACGCGGCATTGGCAGTACCACGGGTGATCGCTAGGCTCCCCATGGATCATGGCTCGATCCTGATCATGCATCGGCTTACGGGCCACCAGCTCCGTGATCTTGTGGACGTAACCGGAGTAGTCCGAGCCAAGCCGGACCACAGTCGCTTCCTGCGGTTCCCGACAGATGGCCGTCGGAGGGACCATCACGATGTCTCCGACCTGAAGACCAAGATCCGTCTCGTACGTGTAGCCCTTCCGGCCGACCACCGGCAGCGACCACCGGCCGTAGATCACTACGACACGCTTGGTCGGCCCACGTAGCTCGATCTCGTCCGGACCGTTGTTGATCATGTGGCCACCGCTCGGCATGATCCGGATCACGGTGATCTCAAGATCGCTGCTCGGCTCGATCGGCTCGGCATCGCCCGGATCCGGATCATCGTCGTCGGCCCAATCGATCAGCCGATCGGTGATCCACCTTTCGCGCCGACGGGTCGGAAAGTCCCGGACGAAGTCACTACCGTCGTTGTCCCAGAAATGGAACTCATCGACGAAGTCCGAGTAGCCGCCGTATCCGTCATCGAGCCGAGACAGATCCGGACCATGCGGAGAGTCGATCTCCCGAGCATCGTCCGGATCCGGCAGAGCAGGCAGGTTGCTCACGATCCCTCCAAATCTTCAATCTTGTTTTCGAGCCGCTCGATCCGAGCGGTCAGGCTGTTGATCTGTGTGGTGTGAAGCTCAAGAGCGGACGTGAGTCCCCTGATCGCGTTCAGCATGCGGATACCGTCAGAATCCGTGATCATGATTCGTTCTCCTCGATCTTGAGCGAAGGAGTGATGATCACCAAGTCACCGGTAGCCAGCTCGCTGATCTCTTCCAAGATCGAATTGACCACCGAATTCGGCGTGATCGGACGACCGGAGTCAGCAAGATCTTCATGAACCCGGACCTTGACGATGATCTCGAAATCGACGTAAGGATCTCTACCGGCGCAACACGCCGCCGAGCACTCCCGGCCGGTGATGTGGGCGCTCATGACGTGACCGTCACAACTACGTTGTAGATCGAGATGCCGAGATTGATCATGAGCAGGACAATCACCACGATCATGAGAACGCGAGTCTGAGTCGTCATCCGAGATACCTCCTGTTGATCTCTTGCCGGATGGAAGCCCATTCCGACTCGGCCGGACAAGCCAGGCCCTTGCCGTTGTTGCAGATGTTCGCGACGATCATGATCTGTTCGTGGTTGCGCTTGGTCCAGCTCTTGTCACGGTCCGCATGATCGGTCCGCGCGTCCATGATGATCGCTTTACCCGGCCACTCGCACGGGTGGCGAGGGTCGTAGAAGTTGTTCCGCCACGAAAGCGCCACCATGTGGTGAGCCGGACACATCCCGGACGGGATCTTGAGCAACTCTTCGTCCATACCCGTATCCTCTCCTATCCTTGCCCCCTGGTCAAGGCACATTCTTGTACCCATGACAAGAGCCCTGGCCGGTCGGCCAGGGCTCTGTGTAGATCACTTACGCTTGCGCTTGATCGCTTTCTTGTCTGCTTTCTCGACCGTCTTCCAATGCTTGCTCGCGTGCGTGTCAGCGCACGGTGGGCATGTACAGATCTTGCCTGGCTTGCAGTGGCAACTCATGATCTCGCCTGCCATCCGGTCAGACCGTTAGCGATCAAGTATTCGCCAGCGGCTCGGTAATGATCATCTGTCTCGAACATCCATCCGCCCGGAAACAGCCCGAACGGGTTCCCCATGCCGGACGTACCCGGCTCAAAGATCAACCGAGCGCCGTCGGTGAAGTACAGATACCCATCCGGCTCTTCGGTGGTGCCGTTGTTCTCGTGGTATTCGATCTCTGGTAGAGGCATACCGCCAGCATGCCTCTACCTTGACGACTGGTCAAGTTATGATTCGATCTCCGGGAGATCAGCCGTCCCGAGATCAACGCTCGATACCAGCGACGTTATATCGACGACTTCCGGATCCCCTGCTGCTGCCCTGATGTTCGGTACCCACCCGATACGCACCCGTGGCACTTCGACGACCCCCGGCCTATAGGGTCTGCACGGCTGTGAGCGTGCGTACAGGACCCTCTGGCCAAGGATGCGGGTATAGGTGACCCCCACGCCCTTCGGCCCGTTAGCGGCCAGCACAGGGACGCACACGCCGTGTCCGTACCACTGCGAAACCTCGAACACCCGATCCCACTCAGCCTTACTGATCTTGCCGTCGGTCTTGGCCTGGATCAGCATGATCGGGAAGCCCTCTTTGAAGGCGACGATGTCGATCTTTGTGTCGCCCTTCGATCCTGCGGCTCGAATGCAGGAGTAGCCGAGACCCACCAGGTGATCCATGATCTTGTGCTCGAACCGCGCTCCCTTCGCGTATCGGTTGAGATCCGGTGACCGCTCACCGCGTGCTCCCATGATCAGATTCCTCCGTCCAGCTTGAGTTGATCTACTCGGTTGTCCAGTATCATCCGGTCGCGTTCGCCGTCGAGAAACTTCCGGACCTTGACGCCGAGCGCAACAGCTTCGTCGAGGACCTCTTCAGAGATCACCCGATATTCCGGAACCGTCAGGACTCGCACCGTCGGCTGACTCTTACGTGTCAGTTGGTGCTGGCAGTCGCACCATGATCCACCTTTACATTTCGAGTGGAGATCTTCCGCCAGCATGACGATCATCGGCACCTCGGGATGGGCGACGTTGCTGATCAAGTCAGCCGCTGACGCGCACACTTCACAGATCATTTTCTGTCCGATCTTCGGTGGTGTGGATCTTGAACGGGGTCTGAATGATCTCTATCGGTTTCTCCATCTTGATCAGGAGAATTAGGATCTTGATCAGGATGATCACCTCCAACGTGCAGAGCATGACCAGAATGATCTCTAGCAGTTGGACGATCTCCACTTTGTCACTCTCCGTGATTTAGCCCTAGACGGCCCTGAGATGCTCTGTGTGGGGTTACACCCCTAGTTAGGTATACCCGGATGGCCCCCTTGGAGATAGGGATTTCCGCAGGTCAGAAGGGGTGCGAAGAGGGCAAGCGAGACGCGTGTCTTACTTGCCCTCTTGATCGGTCACGTGCCGTCAGGCACGCTGCGTGCTCACTTGTCGTATACCGCTGCCCACGTCGAGCCCGGCTTTGAGACGTCACACTCGATCGGGACCCCCCGGAAATCGAACGAGAGTGCCTCTCGAACCACTTCCGCGACGTCGTGATAGCTCTCGGTCGGCACCGACATAACGATCTCGTCATGCACGACAACCCGAAGCATCGGCCAGATCTCCACCGGAAGCCTGAGCAGACCTTCGGCCAAGATGTCCCGCGTACACCCTTGGCCGACCAGAGCCGGAGCTTGCGTGTAGGCGAAGCGGGGATCGGGGCGCATCATCCGTCCCCACCCGTTGTCGAGCAAGCCGCCGTCGCGAGCGATCTGCCGAACGTTGTTCTGCCAGCGGATCACACCCGGATGATTCGCCCTCATGTTCTCGTCGAACGCGCAAGCGGCTAACTCGGTGAGCCCCATCTCGATCATGCGCCGGATCGACAGACCGTAGTTCCATCCGTGACCGACCGGCTTGGCGTCCTCTCGCCTGCTCCCGTCTCCGAAAGCGGTGATCGCGTTAGCCGTATGAAGATCTCTACCCTCTTGGAAGATCCGCATATAGTTGCGATCTTGGCTGTGTGCTGCCACCGCTCGCGCGTCCACCTGACGAAGGTCAACCGACATATTCGAGTGACCGATCTCGGGAAGCAACACCCGACGTTCGACATGACGGCCGCCGCGCTTGCCGAGCACCGTCAGGCCAGGCCCGGTGATGGACCACCGGCCGGAAGCCTGAGACGGCTTGATCGACGGATGCACTCGATCGTCCACTCGCGTGCTGTTGATCGTGTCGTACACGGTCCGCTCACCGACGACGGAGATGATCAGATCGATCATCCGCTCAAGCTTCGGGTTGCCGCCGTACTTGATGATCTTCTCTTTCAGCTCAAGCATCGGCTCCCGGCCGGTAGCCAGCTTGCCGGTACCTGGAGTGGTCGGAAGCGCACCTTCCTTGATCCCCTCGATAAAGAACGCCTTGATGATCGCCTGCTTGCCCACGTCAGTGGCCAGCGGAGAGGCGAACTCTTCGTAACGCGGGTTGCGCACGCCGACCGTCCGGCCGGTAGGCATACCGGTGATCTCGGCAAGCTCGGCTATGTGTCCGGTCTTACGGATTACCTGGTCGGCCAGCGCGTGATGCAACTCTTCGACGTCCACCCGAAAGCCGTTCAGTCTCATCTGAGACATGATCAGCCCGACGTTCATATCCCGTTTGGCGTAGTCGGTCATCGGTGGCATGGCCTGGATCAAGCGGCTTGACGCGCTTATGTCACCCGCGAGGTAATGCCGGAACTCCGGATCATCGGTAGGGATCTTCTCGAACCCGCCCCATTGCTTGGCCAGCCGCTTAGCCGAGTCGGTCTTCCCCGGCATCCCGTAGTGCTCGCACGTCTCGTTCAGCCCGTAGTACCCACGCGGCATCATCGAACGGCCCTCCACACCAGACAACGGGGGATCGTTGATCAACGCGAGCAGGTAGGTATCGGCAATGTGATCACGAAGCTCTGGAAGCTTGAGCCCGTGCCAGCGAGCCAGCGCCACAAGATCGAAATCACAGATGTTGTGACCGGTCAGAACGCGGCCGTCCGCGATGCCCTTGTGTAGTGCGTCTACGATCACGTTGCCGTCGGTGGACATGCGATGCCACTTAGCGGTGCCGTACGCACCGAGCCGGACGAAGTCAGGCTGACGAAAGATCTCGTCGGCCTGCCACGTCTCAAGGTCGAATGCCAAGTGTCGCATGATCGTTCCTCTCGGGAGGGATTACCTTGCCATCATGTCATGGATCCATAGTAACCAACGGGTAAGATGAGCCTGTCCAAATAGGTCGAGTTAGGCTATCCGTGGGCAGGGTGGGCAGGGTCTACACAGACTTGCTCACGCGCGGGCGTATGAATAAGTTCTGATAGACCCTGCCCACCCTGCCCAGAAGATCATTTGAACGGATCTTCGTCGTCTTGGAAACGGACACCCTGCCACGTCATGGCCTTTTCGGGAGCTTTCGGCCCATTTTCGTGTGGCCTAGACAGTCCGGGAGCGTTAGTCCGGATCCTCTCCTTCCGGACGTGCGCCCGAGTCGTCTCCGTATGATCAGCAAATCTCGCGTTGAACACTTTCTCGGACAGGCCCTTATGACCCTTCCGCTCGGTCCATTCGTTGAAGTCCGCACGAAGGTCCGTTGAAAGGATGTAACGAGTCGGATCATGAGTGAGCCGATCACGCCAGTAGCCCATCACTAGATCGACATCGGCCCGCCAGTCGTCTGTGTCTCGCCGGACAGTGGTCGGCCAGTCCATCGTGACCATGTCTCGCATGTAGAACTCCCGAGCGCCTTCGATGATCCATGCGAGGAACGCTTCATGGATCTTGACGTCGCGGGTGACTCTTAGCCGAAGGGTCGGATCCGAGAGCCGCTCGAATTCCCCTACGGGATCTTTGGTGAAGGTGTACGGGAACCGGATCAGCGCCAGCCGTCGCCATGTTCCATGATCCGTCTCGCTGACCATGGGGACATAGTTGGTGGTGATGAACAGAGAGTGTGTCGCTTTCCATGTGACTGAAGACTTGTACAGGTGGTGACCGGTGATGTCCGACGTTCCGATGATCTTTTTCAGCTTGGCGATGTCAAGGTGTGCAGCTTCGGGAGTCTCCTCTAGCCAGACCGACCGCGCGCCTTGCAGAGCCATGATCTCGTCTCGGGTGATATCGCCCATGACCACGCGGTCCGAGACGATCGTGTGATAGCTGCCGAGCGCCGTACTGATCCCTTCCAACAGCGTCGATTTCGCGTTCTGGCCTGAGCCCTGCAAGATGCACAAGAGGTCGTCTGGCGTCATGTGCCCGGTCGCGCTCTGCCCGATGCGATCTTGCATCCAACCGCGAACGTCTTCCGGCAGTGCGGACAAGACCTTGATCATGTCCTCATGCGTTGCGCCTGGCACGTAAGCACATGTAGCGATCTTGGACATGAGCCGCCCGTGATCGTGCTCAAGCAGCTCACCGGTACGGAGATCGACTACCCCGTTCTGAGCGTTCAGAAGATCCGGATCAGCGTCCATGTCGGCCGCGTCAAAGATCACCCCTGGCACACCTTGAGCCAGCTTGAGGATGTGCGCGATAGCGTTCTGACTCAACATCGAACGCCACCCCTTCATGACCCCTTCTAGTGCCTTGTCGGCAGGGTTCGATGCCCACGCGAGGTTTGATCGTTTGAAACCGTCAAGCAACCATTGTTTGAGCACCTCGAACAGCTCGGCATCTTCTACCCGACGCCAGATCTTGCCCGTCCACCGAACCCAATTCATTCCGCCAGACCAACGGAAGGTTCCGATCAAGATCTCTTCGGCCGCTCGGTTGGCCATGTGCGATTCGGTGAACGCCCACTCTCCACAGCAGTGGCGATCTTCCTTGACCTCGATCCGCGAGATGACGTAACTGATCATCCCTTGCCAGGAACTACCTTTCGAGCCCTGCTCTACCGACGGCTTGATCTCCTCGAACACTTCACCGAGCTGATCGAGCGCTTCCCGAGCACCGGCGTGCCCGACGTTGCCGAGCCAGACCAGCGAACCGACCGCAGACAACGCGGTCCGATGTCTGGACCCCGTCTCAGCGTCCCTGAGAGCCCCTGTAACGGCCGCTAGCTTCCGATCCATAGCCCGGCAAGGGGGACCAGCCGGTAGGTCCTCATAGATGTCCTGTGGGGCCAGCACGATGGGTATCTGACCCCCGCCCGGTACTGCCTCGCGGATGTCCTCGATCGCGTACGTGTGCCCGTGATCGTCGATCACTCGACACGGCCGCGCCAGTCCATCCTTTCGGTTGACTGTGCCAGGCACCCGAAGCACCCGAGCAAGATCGGCCATGGGCTCGCACGCCATGCCCAATTCTTCGGCCGACCGCTTCAGCTCCGCATGAAGATCTACGGACAGCTTGGCGATTGACTCGTAAGAGTCATCGGTGACTTCGGCCGCGTGATCGAAGAGCCACCACGGGTAGAGTCCGCCACCCGAGTGAACCCACAGCGTCGGAGCAGGCAGGCAGGAGTTTTCGACGATCTTCCTAGCTGCCGCTTCGTCGGCCGGTAGGGTTCCTTTCTTGCTCTTGTGGCCAGGCCCGGCAATATCGATGTCAGCCCACAGACCAGGGAGCATGTGGGAATCTCTGGCTACCCCCCTCTTGTACGGTTCCGGAGGATTGATCACAGTGGTGATCCGGTGGTAGATCCCTACGGGCTTGCCAGCGTCCAGCCGAGTGATCAAGTCCACGACGCCGTCAAGATCCCAACACGATCCGGTGTTGCCGGACCAATCGTCACCCACGGGGACGATGTTGATCAGCTCACCACCGTCCATGTCTCCGTATAGCCGCACGAACCACGCACGCACGGCATCGCGATCTAGAGTGGCGTCGCCCATGATCAGGCCACCGTAGTGAGATCTTCGACTTGACAGCCGAGAGCCTCAACCAAGATCAGCAGCCGGGGCACGCTCGGATACGACCGACCGCGCTCGTACTCCCTGATCGAATCGATATGAATGCCCGACTCATCCGCGAGCTGAACCTGAGTCCAGCCACGCGCGCGGCGAAGATCACCGATCTTTCGGTGATCGAATTTCTTGACTTTCACGGCAGTCATGGTCATGTCTTTTCCTTCGATACCGATCCGGGCTGACTCCGAAGAGTCAGCCCGGTATGAGTTTGATCTATGATCAGACCAGCCAGCGATCAAGCTTTCTGGTCTGGCGGCCCTTGTTGTGGACGTCCGCGATCACGAATGAAACCGCGTCGTTGATCTTCTTCGATCCCGAAGCGACCGCGCGAGCGGTGCCTATGATCCCGTCGTAACCGCCCTTGTAAGCGGCCAGCCGTGGGACGAGCCCCTTAAGATCAAGGTTCTTGTTCGTGGCATCCCGCCTGATCAGGTTGCCGAGCCCCAATACCAGCGAGCCCCGCACAGCGCGAGGATCATGCCCCCACGCTCGGGTGATCGTGTTCAGCGTGTCGTACAGGACACCCGGCATCGGCTCGTCGCCGGTCGGTCCGCTGTACACAGCCTTGAGAGCTGTGACACAGGAGATCATCGGATCCTTGGTGTGTGCCCGGCCGATCTTCCAGCCGAGCGCCGTTACGATCTTGTCGATCTCGTTCGCCAGCGGGTCGCCCGCCATCACAGACACCCGGAACCGGTCGGCCGCACCGACGACCTTGACATGGTTCAGCTCGTCGAACATCGCCGCCTCTTCGGCCAGCGTGAGCCCGCTGTGAAGGTCGCACGGCACGAGCTGGTCAGGTCCGAACCCGATCTCTCGGAGAGCCTCACATCGGTGAGCCCCGTCCATGATCGCGTACGAACCGTCGCCGTAGATCTCATCCTTCGGCCGGTAGTTGACCGCGACCAGCTTGAACGCTTCCGGATCGAAGCTTTCGGCGATCTTGTACACGTGCGCCATGTTCAGCGCCTGCCGTTGAACGCGCTGATCTACGATCAGCTTGCCGAGCGCGATCCATGTCGGCTCGGTTCCTTTGAGGGTGATTCCCACGTCGGTCATGCGGTCGTGATCTCCGGGTTCTCGTCGCCGGTCGGCTCGGTGCCGGTCGGCTGGTCGTCGGTGCCGGTCGGCTGACCGTCGTCCGTCTTGCTCTCGCTACCTTCGGCCGCGCGCTCGCTGATCTCCTGCTGGAAATCCCGAAGCGCCACTCGCAGAGCGCGCATGTTCTGACCGAACACGGCCTCTCCAGCGATTGCCGAAGTGACCGACGCGCCGAGCCCGTTGTGGTCTTCGATGAACCGAGCAAGACCGCCGATGCGCGCGTTCAGCTCGTACAGAGCCCGAGCCTCAAGCGGCTTCTCGCTGCGGTCGGTGGCCACGCGCGGCTTGCGCTTCGCGCCACCACCGGTCGCCCGACGGACCTTGTCCTCTGCGCCCGCGAGAGTCACGGTGCCCTTGAGAACGTCGTCGGCAAGATCGGGATCCACTGCCTTCACCCGAGCCGCGCGAGCGACCGAACGACCCGACGTGCCGACCAGCTTGCCCGCCTGGTCGGTGGCGCGAACGCCACGCTTGCGCTTGGGCTTGTCGCCGTCCGCTTGCGTGCCATCCGACTCGTCACCGTCGCCGTTGCCGTTCGCCTTGGCGTTGGTGGTAGCCGCTCCTTTCTTCTGGCCAGCGAGCTTGGCTTCCGCCGCGATCTTCGCGGTGAACTCCAGGTACTCGGTGCCGAGCACGGCCCGCTGAGACTGCGAAAGGTGACGCCGCTGGACGTTGACCGACATGATCAGCTCGATGACGTCAGACTCTTTGACCGTCTTGGCGAGCGGCTTGATCTTGGGCTCGACCCCGGCAACCTCGCAAGCGCGGTAGCGGTTCCGGCCGTCGATGATCGTGGTTCCGTCGTTGGAAACCAAGATCGCCTCGCGGAGCCCGTTGACCTTGATGTCTTCGGCCAGCTCGTCCAGCTCGGTGCCTTCGATCAGCGGAAACTTGTCCGCGAACGGGTGAACCTTGAGCGTTCCGTACATGATCATCCTCTCGGGTTGGGGTGATGATCGGTAGCCCCGTTCTTAGGGGTGAATACCACCATACACCCTCGCGGACACCCTTGACCACTAGGCAAGGGGTGATAGGATCGGAGCAAGAACCAATCGAAAGGGTCAAGAAATGATCTCCAGCCTTCCCCTCCGGGACTACCAGCAAGAGACGATCACGCGAGTGCATGCCGCACTCCTGTCCGGTGTTCAGCGCCCGGCCGTCGTGATCCCCACGGGTGGCGGAAAGACTGTGATCTTTGCTCACATGGCGACCGCTGGAACCTTGATCTTGGTCCACCGTGACGAGCTGGTTAACCAGGCAGTCGCGAAGCTGACCGCGATCAAGCCTGCCCTCTCGATCGGCATCGTCAAGGCCGCCCGGAACGACGTCGGGCATGACGTGATCGTGGGATCCGTGCAGACCCTCCGGAACCCGATGCGCCTGGCCATGCTCCCGAAGATCAACCTGGTGATCGTTGACGAAGCGCACCACGCCGCCGCCAAGTCGTACGTAGAGATCATGACTGGGCTCGGCTGCTACGACGATCACGGCACTCCCGCCGTCGGTTTCTCGGCCACTCTCGTTCGTGGGGACAAGCTATCGCTTGGCGACGTCTGGCAGAAGGTTGTTCAGCACATCGACATTCTCGACATGATCCCCGAATGGCTCGTGGATCCCAAAGGGATCAAGGTCACGGTGGACGGTCTGTCCCTCGCGGACGTCAAGCGGACGCGCGGCGACCTCTCGGCTACCAGCCTTAGCGATCTCATGCTGGACGCTGACGCACAGAAGATCGTCGCGGACGCGTACGTGAAGCACGCCAGCGATCGTCAGGGGATCTTGTTCGCGCCGACCAAGGCCGCCGCTCGCGCGTTCGCCGATGCGTTCAACGCCGCAGGCATCTCGACCGGCGCGGTATGGGATGGCATGAGCGACGAAGATCGCCGACTTACCCTCAAGCGGTTCGAGAAAGGTGATCTTCAGGTCCTCGCCAATTGCATGATCTTGACCGAAGGCTATGACGCTCCCTTCGCTTCCTGCGTCGTGATCGCCCGGCCGACGACGTCAGCGGCTCTGTACGTCCAGATGGTTGGCCGTGGCTTGCGGATCTTCCCTGGTAAGACCGACTGCTTGGTGCTGGACGTGCTTGGTGCCAGTGAAGAGCATGATCTTGCTACCCTCGCCGACCTGTCCAGCAAGAGGGTTGACAAGGTCGAGCCCGGCGAGACGCTGACCGGTGCGGCCCGTCGGCTCAAGAAAGCCGGACACCCCGCGCTCACTGGTTACGTGGATCACACCCAAGTCGATCTCTTCCACCAGTCGGTCAGCATGTGGCTTCGGACGGATGCCGGACTGTGGTTCGTGGCACTCGCCGACAGGCTCGTGTTCCTCTGGCCTGGCAGTGATGCCGGTCTGTTCCACATCGGAATCTGCCCGACTCGCGACTCTGGCGGATCATGGATCCGGAAGGATCTTCAGCTCTCGGACGCGATGGCATGGGCAGAGCAAGAGGTCAAGGCTCTTGATCAGAAGACGCTGACCAACCGCCGCGCGACGTGGCGCAAGCGCAAGCAGCCGCCGAGCCCCGCACAGCTCGACTACGCCGAACGTCTGCGGATCCCGGTGCCGACTGATACAACCAAGGCAGTGCTCTCGGATCTGATCACGGTGCGGGTGGCGTCTCGTCGGCTGGACCACAAGTTGCCGAAGAACGCGTAATAGATCACAGACCGGCTCGGAAGATCCCGAGCCGGTTTCGTCACGAAAGGAAACGATCATGAGTGTCGGCCCATGGTTCCCTGCCGGTTTCGAGAGCGAGTGCTCGGCCGGTGGTGAGACGATCACTGAAGGTGCGGAGATTCGCGCCGACGGAGACGGATCATTCGAGTGCCGGGAGTGCGTAGAAGAGCAGATCGAATCGATCTTGGAGGACGATGGCGATCTCTTTGATCTCGACCCTGGCCAGCATAACGATCACATGTGGAGAGGATGATCATGAGTAACCATTTCGCGCCCGGTGATCCACGAAATTCGTGGGTCCTGCCGAGCCCGTATCTACCGGCCAGCGCGTCCGGTGAATGCGCTCGCGGCCGTGAGCGGTTCGACTCCGGTGATCCTATTCGCGCTGACGGGATGGGCGGGTGGGAATGCCGATCTTGTGTTGAGAAAGAGATCGCTAACGCGGGATGCTGGACTGACACTGAAGAGTCAACGGCCGCGAGTCAGGAGATCACATGAGCGAAGTCACAGGGTCGGCCGCGCTAGGTCCGGCCGGTAAGCCGTCCGAGTCTCCCGAGTCCGACAATCCCTTTGGAGACGCGTACGACGTCCCTGAAGAGGACCCTAAGGCGATCCATTACGACCGGTGGGGACGGTATGCCAACCTGCCCGCGATACCCGGCGTATGTGGCGTACAGCCTTGGACACGGGTAACCACGGTCGGAAAGGTGCTTGACGATACGTACTTCCTGGATCTTTGGAAGCGACGTCAGGTAGTGATCGGGATCAAGCGAAAGCCTGAACTGCTGGACGGGATCACCGAGCGCATGCTCAAGCACGTTGATCAGCATCGGGTAACGCCCATGCCCAAGCGCACCAAGGACCTGATCAATGCCATCGCTGATCAAGCCATGGACGGAGCAGGGAGTTATGAGGGTGCGGCTGTCGGCACTGCCTTCCACACCCTGATGGAAGTGATCGACGCCGGAGACATGATCGACAGGGATACGATCACCGAAGATGACGCCCTCATGATCGACGCGTACGCTGAGCTGATCAAAGCCGAACAGATCAAGATGATCCCGAACATGATCGAGCGGGTGATCGCGATTCCGTCGCTCGGTCTCGCCGGTCGGCTCGACCGGATCGTTACGGATCATGGCGTGCCGCGCATCGGTGACGTCAAGTCGCAGGCATCCATGGACTTCGGCCACATCTCGCTTGCTGTTCAGCTCGCGTGCTACGCGAACGCTGAATACATGCTCGACCAATCCACCGAACCATGGACATGGATCAAGATGCCGGAAGTAGACAAGGATCTTGGTGTGGTGATCTGGACCCCGGCCACACAGCCCGGCGTGGCCGAGATCATCGACGTAGATCTACGGAAGGGCTGGCAGTACGCCAAAGCCAGCGTAAAGATCCGGGAATGGAGAAAGGATCAAGGAATCGTCACCCGCCGACCCCGGTCAAGGTGATAGCATTGCCTGTAGGTCAAGCAGTTGCCCGGAGGAACCTAGAGATCTTCCGGTAGGCGGGTCTTGATTCAGGGCTCGATCCGACCCCACGGGGCATGCAAGATCGGACGGCTCGATCGTCCGGAGAGTGATCCAACCGTTTCGCAGCGTTACGACACTCTCCGGACCCACAACACGCCACAACTAGATCACTAGGAGTGATCATGGCTGATGCCAACTCCCTGCTTTTCGGATCCGCTGCCGCCGCGATGTCCTTCGACACCAAGGGGACTGAAGTCCGGTTCCGGCTCGTGACCCATACCGCGCAGCATCGGCGAGAGGTCAAGTACGACGCGACCGCCAACAAATACGTGCAGGGGGATCTTCTGTACTGGAACGATGGCAAGGTCACCACGACCAAGTCAGCACAGCCCGCGCTAGACCCCGTGCTCACCGTTCAGACCACCTTCCGCAAGTGGGAGGGAGTCAGCAACGCTGAGCGTGCATTCGGTGAGGATGACGGCTTGCGTCGGATCTTCATCAGGGGACGCAAGGCCCCCGGTTCGCTCATGGACGCTGTCAAGGATGCGTGCAAAGCCGCTGGTATCCGAAAGATCGACGCCGACCAGTTCGGTTCGATCAAGTACGTCTCGGACGGCAAGAAAGCGAACAAGAACATGACCGCGCCCAAGGTGTACGAAGCGGTTTGGTACCCGGCCGACAAGCCGCCCACGTGGGCATCGGAGCTTCCGGCCGACACTTCCGCCGACGACAACGCTCCCGAAGAGGATGACAATCCTTTCGAGTGATAAAGAGCCGGTCTGATCACTGGTATCCGTAGCGCGGACACTGCCGGTGATCAGACCGGGACCAAGCGCCGGTGCTTCCGTCAGGTGGACGTGGCATCGGGTCAAGCGGGGACTTGAGCAACAGCCCCGACTACAACGGAAAGAGCCGATGGAACCCAAACGGTTCCATCGGCTCTTTCGTGTTCCCTCCCGTGGGATCACACCCTCGGGATCAACCCTACCTGATCATTGGTGCGCTCGTGGGAGCGCGTACCCGGAAGCGAGATCATCTCCGTCGGTGAGTGCGAGGAACAGCGTCGTGCCCTTGATCCACTGCTCCGGCCGACTGATGTTGGCCAGCGTTCGACGAAGGTCCGTTCCGTTGCCTGCCGACTCTGCCCATTGCGCCGTACGCCGCATCTCTACCAACTGGTAGTTGATCAAGAGTAGGGTCGCGTTCTTGATCATCCATCGCGCCGCGTTCCGTCGGTGCAACGGTTCCATGCCTGAGATCTTTTCCGGATTACCGTCAACCTTGATCCATACGGATCGCTGATTGAGGTAGTCCATGAGATCCAATTTGATGGGATCCATGGCTGTTGTCGCCTTTCTAGATCAGTTGAGCGTGCCTTGCTGGCTCTCGGAGATCATCTCTAGCAGCTTGGCCGCTTCCGGGTTGTCCTCGCCGATCCGAGCCCGATCTTCTGCAGCCATCTGCCGGTACCCGTGAGTGAGCCCGTTGATCAGCTCCGCACAGTCCCGAGCGTCCATCACGTATTCGCTGATATCGTCGGCTGGTCCGACGTCCGGATCATCTTCGTCGCGCTCCCACGGGTGGCCGAAGAGCCGCATGGCCATCAGGTGTTGGCCGTTGCCTGCGACGACGCCGAAGAGGGACAGCCCGTGATAGCAGATCCTTCGGTGCGGATCCATCGCGTCGTACTCTGCGATCTCCGGCTCGGTCGGCTCATGATCGTTCTGATCCATGATTCCCTTTCTTGATGATCGGTTCTGGCTGACCTAGATCGAGTCCGAGAGGATCTTGCTTGTCGAAGATCACGGTGGTTTCGACCTGCTCGATCCGAATCCAATCGTTCGGATGATCCGCGCAGAACCCCCATGCTTCGGTCGCGTTGGGGAAGGCTATCCGCTCGTTCCCCTTGTCTGCCGACCAGGCCCACACAAACACCTCTGTGGCTGATTTCATGATCTTCTCCGACTCTCGGCCCTCTTGTCCAGTCTCTACCCTGCTTGCCGGTACGTCAAAGCGGCTAAGAGCTGATCATCCTGAAAACGATCGCGCTGCAAGGGGTCGTCAGGGCTCTATCTCGACAGGGTTGATAGCCGGGTGACCAGACGGGGGTGGATCTTGTTAGCGTGGCTCTCAGAGCCGTCCAGGGGCATGTGGGGTCCGACCCTGCCCATGAAAAAGCCCTGGTCGGCCGACCAGGGCTGTTAGATCTTGAACTATCGCGCGTTGGACAGCTTGCGGCATTCCGCGCTGGTCGCGTTGTACTGAGTCACTGCCGGACCCATGTCGCTGGCTATCTGATCAACGGTGGTCGTGTAGCCGTCGAGCGTGTCGGCTAGCTCCGTCTCGGTGATCTGTCCGGTCAGCCACGCGTGCAGAGCTGTGTTCTCTTTGACGACTTGATCAGCGAAACCACTGGACAGCGACTTGACGTCGTCCGCGTGGTTGAGTGCCTGAAGACACGCATTCGGGACCACGGCACCGACGGGGGTCACTGATCTTGTCTGCGCCGCGTTGACGGGCTCGGAAGCGCCACATCCGGCAAGTGCCAGAGCCGTCAGGACCGTTGCGAGAGTGAGGGTGATCTTCATGGGGTTTATCCTACCTGACCTGGTATTTCGCTAGTCGATCTTCTTACTCCGAACGGTACTCGACAGCTTGCCACCCTGTCAAATAGCAAGCGTCCCCCCGCCTAAGGCAAGAGGACGCTTGGCTCTTAAGAGTCAGAGATCCAAGAGCATGCTCAAGAGATCTTGCTCTTCCTTGTCGGTGATCACGCCGAGCCGCATAGTACCCGCGTGCCGCTTGAGATGATCTATCCAAGCAAGCATGCGCTCGATGATCTCTTCTTCGGTGAGGAACGGGTAATCCGACTCACCAGAAGTTCCGATCTTGGTACCGGCTCTGCTGGGAGGAATGATCTCATCGTGCGAGATGTCACTCCCGTTCCCATGGAAGTTGCTCATGCTGCCCCTAGTACGGCAGTCGCCGACTCCCGGACGGAGTCCGAAGATCTAGACTCGTGTCCCGCTTCGTCGGCCGATGCCTGATCTGGATCTTGGTCTGCTTGGACATTCTGATCCACTTTCCGCTTCTGAGACCTCATGTACTCGGACACAGTCGGTTCGGTGACGCCGAGCCGCTTCGCGATCTCGATCCGGGTGAGTCCCTCTTCGGTCGCGAGCACCCAAGCTGTCCGCTCGCGTTCAAGTCGAACGCGAGACTGCGTTCTGAGCGGACGATTCGGATCCGAGTCGCGGATCACCTTCCGCTCTTCGTCGTTCGTGCCGCCCCAGATCCCAACCTCTTTAAGATCTACAGCCCACGATAGACACTCTTCGCGCAACGGACACCCAACGCAAACGAGCTTGGCTTCCGTCTCGCGAAATTCGCGATCGGAGTTGGCCTCGCCGTCCGGACCCACGAAGATCCCCGGATCCATATCACGGCAAGCGGGCATCCGCTTGTCGTCCTTCGGAAGATCGAGATAGAAGACCAACGCGCGTGACATATGATCACCCTCCCTTCGTGTTGACCTCCTCATATGATCTCACTGCCTTGACCAGACGTCAAGAAACCCCTCCCGGTCCCCATGTAACCGGAAGGGGTTTCAGCTAGAAGGGATCAGGGGTCCGTTCGTGTGGAAGCCTCGAACACGTTCGCCCGAAGGTATTCCTTGAATGCGGCTCTACCGGCTCGGGTGGCCGCAAGAGCTTCGTTCGCGTCAAGATCGTACGCTTCCACGATCCGCTCCAGAAGTTCCCGAGACGGTAGCCGCTGACCGTTCTTGAGTCGAGACGCCATGGTGAAGTCGCAACCCACCTTGTCGCCGAACTCATCGTTAGTCATGCGGGTCATAGTCATGTACCGATCATCTCACGACCTTGACCTACTGACAAACCCCTAGAGCCGTCGGCCCGCCGTCGAGTCGTTCGTGTTCTTCGGGGTGAGATAGACGACCGCGAATCCGCCGACTACGGCCGCGAACACGATGCCCCACTCAGCACCGGTGACGACTCCGTCAGCTACCGACGTGCCGAGCGCAGCGAGCCCGGCCGCGATTGCGCCCGCGAGAGCCTTTTTGACTGTGGCAAGCCACATGAGGATGATCCTTCCTAGACCACCTGGAGCAACTTGCCCCATGTGAGAGGTCCCACGATTCCATCCCATTGGGAGGAGTCGTCAGGGAACCGATCTTTCTGGTATGCGATCACGTCTACCCGGAGATCCGGAGTGAACGCCTGCTCGCGTAGCCACGTGTAGAGCCCGGTGGAATCGTTGGCCCACCGAGCGGAAAGCCAGCGCTCAAAGAGCAGAGCGCGAAGCGAGAGCACGGCCGTGCTTCGGTCGCCGACCTTGAGCATGGGCATGCTGGACAAGAGATCACCTTCCGGGGTAGGCGTGACGTCCGGAATGGCCGTCGCCTTGAGCGTTCCATCTCGGGTCATGTGGAAGATCACATCGCCCGGACAGTCGGTGGACGTGAAGTCTCGGTGACCGTAGACGGTCTGTAGCCCGTTCTTCTCCGTCAGGTACCACTCGCGAAGATCCGCCCATGCCTTGAGCTGGTCATCGGTCGGCCGTTCGCCCGGCCCGGTACCGAAGGTTACCGAGATGTAGCGGACGTTGCCGTTCTGGAGCTTGCCCGACGTCGGAAGCTCGGCCGCCTGCTGGTGACCGTAGCCCCGGCCGACGAAGACTTTCCGGTCTGGACAGACGAAGTAGGCATACCCGATGTCGGACCAGCCGTTGCCGTTGATGTGGGCGTTCCGAGCGCCCTCCCAATAACTCACACACGCCGCGTGCCCCGACGCCGCGTGCCGACTGAGCAGGCCGCGTGAGCCGTCATAGTGGGCGATCATGCCTAGGTTCGTGTTGGTGTTCGTCCAGCCGCCGCGCGGCTCGGACGGCCACCCAAGATCGGCTCTAGTGATCCACTGGACCGTCATAGAGATCTTGTTCCTGTCTGTCGTGTTGTCAAGTCCAGAGTACGCCTACGGCTGCTTGTCCTTCCGGCTCTTGTGCTGGACCCTGATCAGCACAGAGATCCGCCACGTCAGAGCCAGCGGAACCACCGCGAAGACGATGAATCTCAAGGTCGCGAATGCGATGTGATCAACTCCGATGATGATCCGGGGAATGGTCAGCCCGAGCACGAGCGTCATCGCGATCTGGTAGATCATCAGGGACTTGCCGAAAGCTGATTCCCACCAACGCGCCGTGATGTGGTAGGAGACTACGAACGCGAGCGAAGCTACGAAGGTCCAGATGACCAGCACATCGCCGACGGTTCGTAGGAGCGCGTCACTCATCCGGATCTTCCTTTGGCTTGATCGAGCGTTCAAGAATTTCGGCCAGATGATTCTCTTGTCGGATCTCGCGAAGCTTGCTAGCGATTCGATCTACTTCGTGTCGCTGTCCTCGGACCTCATGGAGATCTCGTTCTGATTTCTTACGCGCTTCCCGAGCTTCGTCCATGTCTTCGGGAATGATCTTATGAAGATCGTCTGACTTCGACCAGGGCCAGAACTTCATGATCGACGTCCATCCTCCGTTACCGCCCGGAGGAGTTGGACAGTGATCTTGCCGGTTTCGGCCAGCTCCCCGACTTGGTTGGCAAGCTCCCGCTTGGCAAGATCAGCCGCTATCCAAGCGGTGCGCCACTCCTTGATCTCTTCCCGTTGACGCTCAACTGTCAGTTCATCACCTTTCCGGAGCGCTTGGACGTAGGACCGTGGCAGGAGTCGGCCACTTAACATCGCGAGAACGAAGGCGATCACGACCAGCATGAAGCCGCCTTGGACAAAAGGAAGACCGACCCACTCCACTAGTTCAACCCCTGCACAGCGAGGATGATCGAAACAGCCAGCGCAAGAGCCGAGATCACCGCGAAGAGCCGCGCCCACGGAAACCAGCGATCATTAGCAGCTTGCCAGCGAATCGCTTCTGTGTTCGAGAGCGATTTCTCCGTCATCGCATCCCGAGCGATTGCTTGATCCTTTAGCTGCTGGACCAACAGCCGCAGTTCGCGAAATTCTCCCGCAAGATCTCCTAGGTGCCCGTTGATCGCTGCGAAATGCCGGTCATGATCGGCCAGCCGAGCGCTGATCTCCCCCGCGATCTCCCCCGCGATCTTCCCACGCGCGTACGCATCCCGATTCGTCTCGGGAGACTCACTCATAAGTCACGCTCCGTAGTGAAAAGGCGATTGCCCCTAGACGGCCCTGAGAGCCACGCTAAGGGCTTCAACCCTAGGTTGGGTACCCGTATGCCACCCTACCCGAGATAGGGATTTCCCCAGGTCAGAGGGTATATTGATCTTGTCAGCCCGATCATGAGCCTCTCGTCAAGATCCATGTAGGGCTGTTTCTATCGCTACTTTACGCTACTCTTCCGGAGCGTTCCCGAACACGAGCCGGACCAAGTACTCTCCCGCGTCGATATGCGCCTGAGTTTCGATCTTGGTGCCAGGGTGCATGAGTGGATCAGTGACCCCCTGCCCACGCGCCGTTGACAGTGCAGTGTCACACGCTTCGCTGAAGTCCGTTGCCGTCGGGAACCCTTGCTTCCATATCAGGGTCGCGCCTGGCTCTTGCGGCTCACCGCCACTACCCATTACATGATCCTTCGGATTGCCATCATTGAGCCTGCTCGCATGAACGTAGGATTACCCGCGTCCACAACAGCTTGTGCCCATTGTGGCCGAAGGTTCCCCCCGGTGCTTCCGACATTAATGAACCCCTTGGACGATGCGATACAAAACGCGGCGGCCGTAGCTAGGCCGAACGATGGGTTTCCACTGATCGGCTGGACTGACCGGGAGATGATCCCAAAGAATGTCGTAGCCGCTGAGCCGAGCGCATCAGACACCCATTGCATGGTCGTTCCGGTTGGTGCGATGAACTTGAATGACATGTCCGATGCTGCGACTCCACTCGTAATGAAGAGACATTGAAGCCAGTAACGCGTGTTGGCTTGCACCGGAAGCACCAACGCTGAATCGTTGGACAGCGTGGTAGTGATCCGTGACTCGTCAGACGGTTTGATGATGTACGAACCTTGGATCAAGTATGTGTTGAGATCTGCCGCAGTCGGAGGAGCACCGACCGCGAATGTCTTGATCGTTGTCGCCACTAGTCCGTCAACCTCCTCAACATCATTACCGAGTCGGCCAGCACTCGGGTAGCTGTCGCGTTCGATACGAACTGTGACCAATTGAATTGGAAGGTTCCGGGGGTCGTGTCCACTATCAAGATCCCTTTAAGCAGCATGGCAACGCTAGTGCCGACTCCAAAGCAGCCGCCAGTCGGAAAGCTGGTTGTCAGGACTTGATGCGTTCGACTCAAACGATCTATAGTTGCCGCCGCTGATTGGATCACTCCGTCAGAGACATAATCGAACGTTGCACCAGCCGGACCAGTGAATGACACTTCAATGTCAGCCGCCGCCAGCCCGTCGTACAGCAAGAACATGTTGACAAAGTACGTCTCTCCAGCGTTAACCGTACAGAACAGCTCGTTATCCGGTTGTGCCGTAGCGTTAAGGCTCACCGACTCCGTAACCAGTTTGCGGATCATGATCTGTTGCATGAAGTAGCGGTTGAAGTCAGCCGCACTCGGTGACTCGCCGTCTACGAACGTACGAAGTGGCATCAGGTCGTCAACCTTTGAACGATCAAGCAAGAGTTAGCCATGACGGTTGTGTTGGTCGCGGTCAATGTTCCTTGCGCCCACTGAAACGTCAGGTTTCCTGCGGTTCCTGCCGTCGTCACGTATCCTTCGCCCGGCATGATCGCGTCAGTACCGAGCGCCGCGCCCGGACCTCCAATGATTTCGGTATTAGCTTCCGATCGCTCCCGCTTGAGAATGTCCCACACTGTCGATGTTGAAGCGGCATCCTGACCGTTCGGACACCAATGGATCGCCGCGCCAGCGGGCACCGACCAGCCCACTTTGAGATCAGCCGCTTGGATCGTTTCGTAGATCACGAAGATCTCGATCCAGTAGACGGAGTTAGCCAGCAAGGGAGCGATCAACTCGTTATCATTCTGGACCGTCGCGGAGCTGATCAAGACTTCGTCTGCTTGCTTGACGATCGAGTACTGCTGAATCCAGTACTTCATGACGTCAGCGCCCGTGAGTACCTGCCCGTCAACGAACGTTTTGAAGGGCATGATCAGAACCTCAATCCGTTGAGCCCGATCTTGCCAAGGATCGGATGACCAAGAGTCAGGAAGGATCCGACCTTGGTCGCTGACTGAAGATTGTAAGTGATCTCCCAGAAGTATTGTTCGATATTCAGCTCCAGCCCACGGACGAATACCTCTCGGACCACGGGAGATCCGCCGCCCGGTGGCCGTCGGGTGATCTTTACCCGATCCCCAATCTCGCGATCCAAGACCTGTGGGAAAAGATCATCCTCTTGCTTCTGCGGACGAATCACGAGCTGATCGAACCGCAGTTCTGGATCTTTCGAGATGTAGACGATCCACTGTGCGTAGCTGAGAGACTCCGCATCAGATTGAAGTACAAGATCCGTACGCTCGAACGTGTGTGTCAGGTATTCAGTGATCGAATCAGCATCTTGCCAGGTCTGCGACGTGCCACCGGTCCGAGCTATGTGCGCATCGTTGTAGAGCTGCACGTCGTCATAGCTGATCACGACGTCATGGTACGGAAGTTCTCCTGCTCCGGTTCCTCCGTCTCCGAAGTCAGCTTGCACATTGACCGATCGCGTGTCACTGAAGAGCGCCGATCGACTTCGGAAGGTGGCGAGTCCTGACGCGTCCATGTAGAACTCACCAAGCTCGGAGTCAGAAACTAGGAACAGCTCCGTCAGTCCGTTGTCCGCGAGCGTGGTTCCTTGGACTGTTGATCCACCAGTGCCGATCACTCGTTCGCCGATTGGCCAGCCGATGGAATTCAAGATCCGTGTGATACGTGCGCCGGACAGCTCACCGACTCCGACCGGCGCGCCAAGCGCAACGCGATCGATCGAGCCCATGACCTTGAAACCGTCGGTGCACGGCACTGACACTTCAGAGTCAACATCGGCCGTCCACGAGATGTCCCACTGATCGATGAACCCTCGGAAGATCGGGAACGTGAACGTGCTTGGCCGCGTCGTCGAGCTGTTGTGTGCGGTGCCCGTCCACGAGCAGGCCGGTTGATCGCCGTCGCAGTATCCGGTAGGCGCTGGCTTGACTTCCGCTTGGACCGCGTCAACGTAGCCGACTACCTGGCCATCCGCGTGCGTGTCGTCGGTCCAGAACTGTACCTCTACGTCGTCCAGAGTCGTCGAGAGCGCCGCCGAGCGGGTCACCCGGTACCACTGGTCAGCGACCAGTCCGGAGATGTCTACGAACGCCTGAGCCATCCCAACAGCTCCGACCTTGATCCCGGTGACCTTGGAAAAGCTCGCTGCCGGAACATAGACGTAGGCCGACAGACTGACCGTGACTCCCACGGTCGCGCCGCCAGCGGCTACGCTGGTAGCTCGACCGGCGTAAGCGAAGTTCGTAGCCGACGCCGTACGTCGGACTTCTAGGGCAGCGCCACCGATCCACGAGACGCTTGTGACACGCGCAATCCCGCTGTTGGTGATGTTGGTCCAGCCGGTGGTGTCCACCTCGAACGACGGATTTTGGATCAGGTTGGTTGTCGCGGTGAAGGGCCATGTGGCACGCAACCGGATTGGTCGCATGGGAAGCACTCGCGTGCCGGTACCAACACCGGACGACACTCCGCTGAGCGATTTCGAGAACAGACCACCGCACGTGAAGCTGTTGGATTGCTTGTCGCCAAGCTCTGAAAACCCGTCGGCCGGATCCGCTGTCCACGATGATGGACTGTCTCCGTAGGTCGATCCGCCACACGCGCGGATCTCCAGCGCGTTGGTGCCGACCGGCGTTGTGCTCGGAGTCTCGAACGTACTCGATTCGTTGTTGTCGGTGAACGCGAACACCGGAGTAGCTGCATTGTCCGCATCCCGGATAGTGATCACGAACACCACTCCGTCCGATCCGGAGTTTTGCGTCATGGCGTACGTGCTCGGCTCGGATCCACCAGCCGTCTTGATCCATATCTTGCACTGGAAAGCATCGCTGCCTTGGGAGTCGGACGCCAGCACAGTTCCCCACGATGCGCCGCCCGTGGGCGTGCCCATATCCGAGAGATCGCCGATGTCACAGAAGTGAATGATCATCACCCGGTGGCCGCTCACGGTGCCCGTCGGTTTGTTCACCGAAAAAGATCCGGTCGTACCGGTCGCTTTGCTGGTCACGTTGACCACCGACGCCGCGACCGAAGAACTCACGCTCTTAATGTCAACCGTGAGCCCTACGCCGAACACCTGATTCAGCGTGTTGTCGAAATAGATCAAGCCGGACGTGCCAGCGCCACCGCCGCCCGAGACGTACGGTCCCGCGAGATTCGTCGGGTCAAACCTACGGTCCCTGTTGTCGAGCTTGAGAGTGGCCGTACCGGCCTCATAGCGAAGGGTGGGGGAGTCCACCCGGCTTGACCCTCTGTGGACGCTGGCAGAGCGTACGTACGCGCTCACGTCGGTCCACGTTGGATCATCGAACATGATCTCAGCGATCAGCACAGGGACGCTCATAGATCTAGACTCCCGCCGTTCTTAGAGCGCCGCTTGTATTCCTTGAGTAGCTCGTACACTTCCTTGCCGAGCGCTGCCTTGTCGGTGCCGGGAGTCGCAAGCACGGTGATGTTGTACGTATCACCGCCGCCGCGTCCCTGCCCGTCCCATTGCTTACGGGTGAAGACCGCTTCCGGTTCGCGCGTGCCGTTGACGGCCGACGATCCCGGCGTCAAGATCCCACCGTTGTCCATCGTGAACGGCTGTAGAACGCCACCGCGAGACATCTTGAGTCCGTAGTGAGATCCGAACAGGCCGTTGTTCCATCCGCGAGCGCCGCTCCCGTAGTGGACGCCTTGTGATCCGTTTGACTCCACATTGGTCTTCCCAAGTGTTCCGGCCATGTGCCCGACACCCGCGTTGGTGACACCAACCTTGAAACCACTCTGGAGATTCTTGACGAACCCGGACGGACCACTTGATCCGAAACTGTGTGTGCTGAAAAGCCGGGAGTACGGAGACTTCCCGTGGATCACGTTGGTGATCGCACTCATGAATCCGGAGCAGTCGTAACCGCGCGGTCCGACACCTCCCCAGATGTAGGGCTTGCCGCTCTGTGACTTGGCCCATGCGAGCGCCTTTTGCACCTTGGGACCACCGACACCCAAGAGCTTGCTAAGCGCCTTAGAAAGGCTCGTACCGATGTTCTTGGCCCACATGGAGTAGAGCGCGCTCGCTTTCGTGGCCATGTTCTGGACAGACGAGACTCCGGTGACCGACCCCTTTGAGATGATCCCGCCCTGAGCGAAGTACGCACCTTCGCCACCGAGCCCGTACCGGCCCACCCCGCCAGCGAGCATGCGTCGAACCGCATTCGGTCCGCCTGTCTGTGCTGCCGCGTTCATCAGGTTGACGTTCTGCTCGCCGACCGCGCGCGTCCACTCCGGACGCATGACAGCTTCGCCACCAGACAGCCCAAGCGTGCCGCCAGTAGGGCTCTGGAACATATGCACATCTCGGCCAGGCGAGTAACCAGGCAGCACGCCACCGGACGCCTTGAGCAGGGTTCCACCCTGCACGTGGTAGCCGATCAGAGTCCCACCGGCCTTGACCTCGATCCGCACCGTCTTGTTCTTGATCCCGTTGGTAGCGCTATTGATCTTGTTTTTGGCGTCAACGTACTTGTCGATCAACTTCTGTACAGATCGCGACGACTCGCCGTGCTTGGTGATCACTCCACGGATCATCTTGATCTCTGCGTCAAAGGTCTTGTTAGCCAGCTTGACAGAGTTAGTTTCCTTAAAGACCTTATCCGCGTGATCGCCCGCCTTGCGGATAGCGTCGATCAACATCGAGTTGTTGTCGCGGCCCTTCCGGGTGTTCAGGTTGAACGAGCCGGTTCGCTTGTCGATCGCCAGCCCGTTTTTCTTGAACGCGGACGTCATGTCATCGATCGTGTTCCGGAAGTCGATCCCGGCTTGATCAGCATCTCCGGTCAAGCTGTTGAACTTGGACAGCTTGTCATTGAGCTTGCCCACCCCACCGGCCGTCGTGACCGCTTCGTCACCGAGCCCGCCGATCGTCTTGGTCGCATCCTTGCCGGTGGTCGTAGTGATCCCCAAAGCGTCGTTCAGTTGCTTCTGCTTGCGCTGCGCTTCGGTCAGTTCGGAGTTACCACCATGGATCATGTTGAAAAGCTCGTCGGCCGCGCCGGTCAGTTGCTTCGTCGCGGTCGTACCCTGGCCAGCTCGACCGCCGTAAACGACCGTCGCGGTAGCCAGCGAATTCAGCCGCGCGTCAACGATCTTCATAGCGTTGCCCTCGCCGAGCACCGCGTCAGTAACGACCTTTGAACTGAGCCCGAGCTTGTTCGCTGCGTCGAGCATGCCCTGAGTCTGGAGCGTGCTAGCGATCTTGGCTCGGGTGTTGGTGCCGAGCACTCCCGAGTCTTCCTTGATCGCGTCCGAGAGCGCCGACACCCGCGCTTCCGCTTCGTCGTTCCGGGTGGCGAACCAACCGACGGCCGCGATAGCCGCACCAATAGCGATCCCCCACGGACCGCCCGAAGCGAGCATCCCGCCGACGCTCGACAGTGCACCCTTGGCCTTACTGGCAGCACCGCTCATGCCACCGATCGAGCTGTTGAGAGCCTTCATAGGCCCACCGGCCTTGCTGACCGCTTCCGTCGCGTACATGGTCTTTAGCCGTACACTGTCCCAGATTCCGGACAGCGCGCTGATCTTGGATCCGAACCCGGTAGAGATCATTTGAGCGATCTTCGTCGCGGCGGCCCACGCAAGCATGACTCCCTTGCTAACGATCATGATCCCATTGACCGCAAGCATGGTCCCCTTGATCAATGCATACGCGCCGACCAGCACGCCGACCGCGATAGCCAGCGTCTTGATCGTGCCGGAATTCTCCTTAGCCCATTGCACCGACGACTTGAGAGCAGGGATGAATGAACCGGTCGCCCATTTCGTGAGCGCCAGCGCCGCAGGAAGCAGCGCCTCCCCAATGGCCGCCTTGGCGTCCATGAACTGTGCGTTCAAGATCCGCTGTTGGTTGGCCAGCCCTCCGGACGTGCGTGCGAAGTCGCCCTGAGCTGTCTTGCTCTGCTGCAAGATCAGCGAATAGGACGCTTGAGCCTTTTGCAGTGGCGTCAGGGTCGGCCCGATCTTGCCGAGTCCGAGCCGCATCGCTTCGGCCTTGAGCGTCGATTCGTTCAGGTTGATCCCGAACTTCCGAAGAGGCTCCGTCTCGCCGACCAAACCAGAGCGAAGGGCCAAGAGCGCCTCTTCCGGCTTGACGTTGTTGAACGACGCAAGATCGGACGCGAGCTGAACCATCTTCATGGACATACCGGCCGCCGCAGGCTGACCGATCTTCATAGATACGAACAAGTTTCCGAATGTGGCTGTGGCTTCCAAAGCCGTTTGCTGGCTCTGACCCATGGCCGTGGCCGCATTCCGAGAGAAATCCGTCACCGCCTTAGACGAAGATCCAAACACCACGTTCGTCTTGGACATCGATTCAGAAAGATCACTCGCTGCCCTGATCGAGTCGCGAGCGAAGTCGATCACCGTGGACGCGCCGAACGCCAGACCCATAGCGATACCGAAGCTTTTGGCCTGCCCGGTCAGCCGGTCCATCGAAGATCCAAATTTCTTGGCTCCCCGGTCGTCCACTTCAACGCCGAGCCGGACCATGAGATTACGGATGCTCCCGGCCATCCCCGTTCACCTCCTCGAAACCCCACTTCGGTATGAAGTCCGTTGTCACTGCCGTCTTGCTGCCCTTGCTCCGGAAGAGGTTCACGATCGTTTTTGCCAGCATCGCCGCGAGCTGATCGTTACGTTCCTGTCCGAACTGCCCGGTTACCCGCTCGTACGCTTCCCATTCCTTGATCTCCCACGCGGACATTTGGTTGACTTCGGAGATGGACTTGCCGAGCGCCATGGCTAGTCGGAATCGGAACCTTCGCTCGGCATTGGCTCGAAACCCTCGGTCATCTCCTTGAACGTGTCCTCGGTGAGTCCGCAGAGTCTCTGCGCCGACTCGAACAGCGGGACCAGGATCTTGGCCGGTGCGTCGTCGAGATGCTTTGTGTCGCTGACCTCGAAATACGGAGATCCGTCGTCGTTGATCGCCGTCAGGACGATCAGTTTGGCCATCGCGAATCTCACGTTTGGCCTGGTCTGCCCGCTCGACAGCCGGATCGTCAGAGACTCCTGATACTTGGTCAGCTCCGATCCGGTGAGTCCGCGAACCTTGATCACGCCTGCGAGCTTGCCGTTAGAGTCGAACACCTCGACCTCTTCGGCCGGAAGGTCGGCCGTGATCTGCCAAAGGTCTTCTTTTTTGAGCAGACTTCCCATGATGTTGATCTTCCTAACTCGTCGTCCCTCGGGTATGACGCACATGATCGGGAGCAATGTCCCGATCATGAACGCCCATGCACTCACGCTTACGCAGGAATGACCAGGTCTTCCGCAGGCACACGCGTGATGGTGAAGCTGATCTCGATGCGGCCCGCCTCTTCGTCGGTCCCCATCATCTTGTTCTGGCTCGCGACCTTCACGGGGAAGATCGAACAACGCCGACCGGCCACGTCGCCACCGTCGAGCCGGACCACATAGCCCGCCGTGTCACGGGGCAAGAGTTGCCGGACGTCGGTCGTGCTCGGGTCCGCGTACAGAGTGAGTGAACTGTCTTCCGCCTCGATCGGGCCAGGGATCTTGGAGCGGAATCGGCTGTTGACGTCGGGCGTGTCGATCTGATTGGACGTGACCGTCCAGCCTGCGATGTCATTGATTTCGCCGGATAGATCGGTACCCGCGTTGATCTCGGCTCGGGTGATCGCAACGGTGTAGTTCGCTACCGCTGGAACCCATAGCCATTTCGTCGTGCCGACCGGCCAATACCGGTTGACGGCAGTGATCGGAGTCGCGACCATTAGTGATCACTTCCTTTCGCGCTAGAAGCGCTCTTGGAAGATCCCTTAGCGCCGGTTGACTCTTTAGTGTCAGTGGATTTGTCGGCCGGTTTGCGATCCTTCGGCTTCATGCTCTCGGAGTCGCTCGGCTCTTCGCGTGGCTCGCTGTGCACACTCGCGCGAGCGACTTCCGGATCCGGCTTCGGCTCTGGCGGCCCGTCCATGAGTAGCCAGCCGGACATGCCGTAAGTGGGCATCGCCGATGCCGGTACTTCCGTCTCCTGACCAGGAAGGTTCGGATGGCACATCCACACCATTTCCATGATCAACCTTCCTATGCGCTCGCGCCGATAAGGATGATGTCGTACAGGACAGTCGAGACCGCGCCAGAGTTGGCGATCCGGAGCAGATCAGCCGTTGCGGCCGTGACCGCGTACGCCGTGGCATCGGGGGCGAAGAGCATGAACATCCCGCCCGGACGGACCGTGACCGTATGTGCTGCCGCACCGACCCACGTAGCGAACTGAGTCGCCGCCGCGCCACCGACGACCACATTGTTCGTGTTCGCGATGGCCGCATAGATCAGGATCCCTTTGATCCTCGCGAACGAGAATGCGGCACCGGTGATCGAGTGCGTGACGCCGCCTGCCAGATCGAGATCATCCGTACCGGAGATCGCGATCGTTCGCTGATCAAAGAAAATCTGATCGGCTTGGTTCAACCCGGTACCGGTGGTTAGCGAGATCGTCTTGGTGTACGCCAGCGCTGCTACGGGTGACACTGACATGTCAAGCGGAGTAGCCGTCTGATTCGCTGCCAGCGAGGTAACGAACTGTGTATCGAGTGGCATCGTTTCCCCCCTACGCGCTCGCGCCGATGATCAGGATGTCGTAGGTCACTGACGTACCTGCGGCACTGTTCGCCACCCGAAGGAAGTCCGACGCGCCAGCGCCGACCGTCCAACCGGTAGCATCCTGCGACATGATCCCGAAGAATCCGCCCGGCCGGACTGCGATCGTGTGCGCTGCCGCACCGAACGGGCCGACGAACTGAGTCGCCGCCGCGCCACCTAGTACGACGTTGTTAGTGTTGCCAACCGCCGCGCGAATGAAGATCCCTTTCACCCGGACGAAGGTCAACGCCGCGCCGAGAGCATCGGTCAGCGAGCCCGCCAAGTCGATATCCACCGTGCCTGACGCGCCGAGCGTGTTCGTGTCCACATAGACCTTGTCCGCCTGGCCAGCGCCCGTTCCCGTGTCGAGATTGAGCTGTTGCGCGAACACGATGTTTGCCGACGGGACCGTAAGATCCGCTCCCGTGTTCGACAGGAACGCATTCACTTGGATCAGTGTTTGCGTGCTTAGTGGCATCCCGTCATCTCCCTCTGAATCCGTGAGCGCGGGCAACCTGATCTACGATCGTCCCGATCTCGTTATCGACTGATTTGGTGATCGGTTCGACCGCAGGCCAAAGGAACGGACGCGCTTTCTGATTGACCCAAACCGTCTTACTCGGATTGACGGGGTGCCGGAACATGCCCGGTTGTCCTCTGTGCTCAAGCGCTCGGGAGTCGTCGGCCGCCGCGATGCTGGTAGTCAGCCGAAGTCCAGCCCCCTTTTTCGAGAGCAGGACAGAGAGCTTTGTCGCTTTGGGAATTCGAGTCGAATACGAAGCGTTTTGACGCGCGGCCGTCAAAGCAGGTTGCCCGATCTTCCGGAGCATCGGCCGGATCTCGCGCCTGATCTCTGCCGGGAATTTCGGAAACTGTCGAACGAACTTCCGAAGTTCCTCTGTCCCGGACGTCCGCTTGAAGACCGCCATCAGCCGTCACCCCTGGCCATGATCTCCAGATTGAACGTCCCGCCGTAGAACCCCACCGCGCCGTATTCCTGCGGCCCGTACGGCTGGAAGTCGATCACTCTCGTGTCCTCGACCACGCCACCCAAGGTTCGGTCAGCTTCGATGATCGCCACGATCGACTTGTCGCCGGTCGGTGCCATGTACTCGATCAGCCGACGGACGCCGATCTCATCGAACGCCGATGATGTCAGGATCGTGATCGTCGGCGAGATGTTCATCTTGTTACCGGCGAACGACTTGCGGTAGGAGTCCACCACGGGCGGCCCTAGGAACGCGTATGGCGGGTTGATATTGCCGGTCTGAGCCATCTGGACGGACAGCCCGTCTACCAGGCTGAGACGCGCTCTCAGAGCCGTCATGACCCCTTGTACGTCCGTCATCCGGTGGTCCCCGCCCCATATCGAATCTTGCTCTTGAGTAGCTCGACCACATCAGGATCTTCAGCGCGGATCCGGACCGCCGTGCCGAACTCTCCGAAGCCTGCGACGCCGAAGGGAGCATCCTTCCGCTTGAGCAGAGACGTTGCCTTGAGAATGCACGCTTCATTGACTTCGTCAGGAACAGCCGACCAGCCGTGCAAGCCGGTGATCCTCAACCCTGGTCGGCCGTAGTCGAGCGTCGGGAAGAATCTTGATCCGCTGACATCGATCTTGGTGTACGCATACGCCAGATTGTTGACGGCCGCGTTCATCGGCCCTAGGCGGTAGTCGCTCGCTGCCCACGTCGTCGGGAAGGTGCCCGTGCCGTCGTCGGTGGCCACGACCAGGCCCACGGTGGACGCGAGATCGTCAATGTAAACGCACTGGTAGTCATAGATCACGTACGTATGGGCAGTGGCTACCGGATCTTTCCAGAACTTTCGCTTAGGGAACCCGCAAAAGTTGTCGATAGCCCTGCTCGCCGCGTTGATCGCCCGCTCTATCAGAACGTCGGACACCACGGATGACTCATCGTCGATGTGCCCGCGCACATCGGCCACGGTTGCGTATCCGTTGGTGATCGTCACTGACTACTTGCCGCCCGTCGGTGCGTTCTTGGTCGTGAGCCCGCTCTTGGTGCTGGAAGGCTTCCGCGTGGTTGCCGTCTCAACCCTGCCGGACTTGGCCTGACGCGCCGTCTCAGCCGCCGCGAGAGCTTCCCGAGCCTTGGCGTCCGCTTCGTCTTGAGCTTCCCAAGCCTTGAGATCGGCATCCTGCTGCGCCTCGAACGCCTCATCATTGGCCTTGGCCAGATCGCTGTGGACTTCGTCCAGCTTGTCGGCTCGTTCTTGATCTTCGGACGTAGCCTCTCGAACCATGCCCGAGCGGATCATGTCCTTCGCTTCGTTTTCTGGGAGATCTACGACGGAGTAACGCGGCGGCCAGTCAACGCCGTCGCGCGTTCCCGTGACATCCGTTAGAAGCGTAACCTTCATGATCTTTCACCCTCTCTCTCTTGATCGGGTACCGGCCGGAAAGAATGACCCGAGAACACGCTTCCGGCCGGTAGTTCTTGATCCGATTACGTGGCAGCACCGACGAAGTGCTTAACCGCGCCGGTGAGGTCCACCAGTGCGCCGTCTGCACGGAAGAGGCACCGGAAGGTGACCATGTCCGTGTTAAACGCGAAATCGTCAGACCGCTCGAACCGGATTCCGCCCGCGATCCGAATGAAGTACTGCGAGATGTCGCCGAAGATGATCGACTTTGCGTTGAGCCCGGTGGCCGCGACACCCGGATCCGTGAGTACCTGCTTGCCCAGGATCGTGTCAGGAGCACCGGCCGTGAGGCCAGGCTGCCAGAGGTAGTTTCCGATGCCAGCGCCGCCGCTGTTGTCTTTGATCTTCCGGAGCGCCGCAACGGTCGAGTCCTTGACGATCCACTTCGTGGCCGACGATGCCCGGTAGGGAGCGATCACCGAGTAGAAGAGATCGATCAGGTTGTCTCCGTTGGGAACACCCGCGACCGTCGTTGCTGACGTGACGCCAAGAGTCGAGTCCAGCGTGATTCCGCGTGGCTGAGTCGTACCGGTGCCGGTGATCACGTGCGAGCCGAAGAGGTTACCGATCGCGCGGCCCGCCTGCATCGAGAGGTACCCCTCAAGATCGACGCCCGTGTCTTCGATCAGTTCGCGGGAGATCTGAATCAGCGTGCCGTACTTGAACGCGCCAAGAGAGATCTGCCCGAATGCCGGGTCACCCGCACCGATAGCCGCACCTTCCGCGACCAGTGCCGCCGAGCCGTGAGCGGTCGTCTTGGGGACCTGGATCACTTCACCCGAGCTGGTAGAGAGCACCGTCGCGCCAGCTTGCATGACCGCGCTGACCTCGATCAAGTGAGCGACCAGCCGGTCATAGAACGACGTCGGGACCGTGACTGCTGCCGCAGTGGTGATGTTGCCCGCGACGACCTTACCGAGGACACGGAAGTCAACAGGCTTGTCGGGCTTGACGTCGTACGTCCGGCCGGACTGTCCGAGCAGGAACTTGCGAAGTTCGGTTGAACGATCTTCAGCCTGCTTGCTCTCGGGAGTCTTGGCGTTCTTGACCGGCCCGCGAATCGAGTCGAACAGCTCGTCAGTGTCCTTGGCGCGCTTCTCCGTCTCCAGAGCGGACGTCATGCGCGTGTCTAGGGCATCGATCTCTTCGTTCAGAGAGTCCCATTTGCCTTGCTCTTCGGCAGAGAAAGCGCGGTTCTCGTCAGCCGCCACGTCTGCCAGGCCCTTAGCTTCGTCCCAGACGCGCATGCGTCGTTCGCGAAGCCGTTCAACGATGGTGCCAGCCATAGCCGCCCACCCTCTCCAGATTGATCATGGATTGGGGGTGACTGTCGGTCTGCCCACCGTGTCTCAACCGGTAGTGATCACGGTTGTCTCTTACGTGTCAGAGGGTGCCGAGCAGGCTGCCCTTCTGGATTGATCATGTAGTTGTCGGTCCGGCAGTCGGTGACTTTCGGTCTGCCTACCTGCCGGACCCAAGGTATCACCTAGCCAGCCGGACCGTCTTTCTTGGCCAGCAATGCCGCAATGGCGCTGTGGCCACGGACCCTTGGCTTTTCCGGAGTGGACGGAACGCCAGTCTTGACGAAGAATTTCCGAAGCTCGTTCTCTCCCGCGAGCTTCCGAACCTCTTCAAGATCAGCACCAACCTTGGCCGCGAGCGAACGCATTCCTGCGGTCGTATCGAGGTAGGCCGGACTGACGACCGGTGCGACGTCCACCAGCTTTCCCGAGATGAGAGACCGCATCGGGAAGCCCTGCTCTGTGACACCCCATTCGTCCTCAAAGGTCATGAAGGCGAATGAGCTTTGCCGCACGTCGCCGCGCTGGACAAGCTCTGTGATGTCCGCGCGTGCTGCCGGGGGTTCCACCACGTAGTCAAGGCCCGTCTCGTCCACAGAGAGCCGTAGAGAGCCGCCCGCGACCGTTCCTAGGAGCATGTTGTCATCGTGATTGAACCGAGCAACCACGCCTGGCCAACCGTCGCCGCGAGACTTATTGAAGAATCCCGGCTTGACCTCTTCGACGAATCCGCCGAGATTGCGTGAGAGCGTGCTGAAGACAGCCGCGTACCCACCGATCTTGTTACCGTCGCCCCTGGAGCGATACTCGACCGGCCATGTGGTGTACCGGCGTTCAGGCGTCGTCTCTGACATCGCCTTTCCTTCCTAGATCCGGATCGTGTGAATCGCCGGTACCCGACGGCCGTTAGACCCTCCGGTCAGCTTCGGATCTTGCTTCGCCGGAACCGGGTTCGGATCCGGTGGCTTTTGGCTCGGGTCAGTAACGAGTATGGGAATGATCGGCTGCTTCTGGACCTTGGGCTTGGGCAACGGTGGTCGGTTCTCGATCTCGCGAACTTCATCGATCGTCAGGAAACCCGCGTCGATCGCTACCGCGTGAGCGTCGTAACGAGTCTTGAGATCACCGCGCAAGATCCCATCCGGGTTGAACCGAACGAACTGCCGCTCTGGCAAGATGCGGGAGATCGCGCCTTCGATCAAGGTAGTCCACGGGAGTAGAACGATCTTGTAGACGTGCAACCCGTTCTGCTCCGGGGAGTTGTACGTCAGCGATCCGCCCGTCTCACCACCGACCCACTCGGGAGGAATGCCGAAGATCGCCGCGATCTGCGTCGCATTCATCTTCATGGTCTGGATAAATTGTGACTCTTCAGGGTCAATGGACACGGCAGAGAAATCCCAGTCGGCACCATACGTAAGCGGCCGTCCGGAGCGAAGAGATCTTACAAGCCGCTCGGTGATCTCGTCGGCTTGCTCGTCAGAGATCACTTTCTCTTTGTTCTTGAACGTGCTCGGTGGCACGCCGCCATTGCCGAACCAATTCGCGCCGTACTCCTGAGCGTCCAGCCCGAACCCGATGGACCGTGCGAACGCCTTGACCGGCGAGAGACCGACGACGCCACCCGGAGGAACGAACCAACCGATGTGGATCACCCGGTCACGGGGGATCTCACCGTAACCGCCATCTGGATTCGTCCAATAATAAATCGGTCGCGTCGGGTGAGTCTCGTCAACCCACACATGATCAGGATGTAGCCACTCGATACTGACCGCGAACCCAAATCCATCGATCTCTGTGATGATCCCGTAGGCGTTCCCGCGCATGGCCAGCGAGATAACCATCTGCCGCGTCCACGTGATCTTATCGACCACAGCCGCAGGCTTTTTGATCAGTTGCGGATCGGTGATCCGTTTGGAGATGTCTCCGTCTTCGCGAAAGGTCTGGAGAGGCAGCGCGGAGATCTGTTCCGCCAGCACCCGGACACATGCGAAGTAGGAGATCAAGGACAGAGCATCACCGGAAGATCCGTAATCGCGATCAGGCCCAACATTGAACGGTCGCCACGGCACCGACGTGATCGCTCGCGATTCGGCCGGTCGGTTGAAGATCGCTCGATAGAGATCTCTCCCGAAGTCCCGGAACATGCCCACACAAGCCCCTAACGAACCGAATCGAGCACATCGTAATCACTACCTGGATCTGTGGTGACAAACCCCCACAGCGCCAGAGTAGCCCCTACCAGCGGGGATATGACCACCGAAAGACCCTTTCGAGCCCATGCCCATGATGCCTCAAGATCACGCTTAACCGCCCCTGCTACCGCGACATTCATTCTAGCCTCACCCAAGTGGATCAGTTGGGACTGATCAACCTTGTCGTAGAACATGCCGCAGGCTTGCACATACTCTTGGGACGTCGTCTTGATGATCTCTATCCGCACCCGCTTGGATTCCGCGAGAGTCTCGATTTCGCTGATCAGCGACGCTGCCGCGCTCGCGGTATCAATGACGACGCGCACAGTCCACTCACGGCCGTCCCAAAGCTCTGCCAGCGTGACCATGTCGGCCACGGCCCACGCCGTACCCGGCCCGTGTTTGATCGTCTCTACGTGGATCCTGCCGTCTTCCCGAGCACCCGCAACAGAGATCGACGTCCAAGCGCGCTCGGGAGTCACGTCGATTGCGAACGTCATCCGACCGGCGATCTGTGAGCCAGGATCGATCAAGGCTTTCCAGGTGAATTCCTTGATCACCAACCACTCGTCAGGGAATTCGTCTTGCCACTGATTCAGGTACGCGCGCCGGAACTCAGAGAGCTTGAGTGTTTTCTTGGCGTGCTTGATCGCAGCGATGTTGATCGTGTACCCGAGAGCAGGCATGCATTGCGCCCACACATCATGATCGTCGGGATCGGCTTCGTTCGGTGCCGACCACTCGATATAGCACGATCCGTCAGTCTCTTCAGCAAGAGCCAGCTCCCGGCCGGTCTTGACCTTCTCCCGAAGGAACGCTGACTTCCGCGTGCCAGCCGTCGAGTTGATCCAAATCTGCGGCTGATCACGGGTGGCCATCGCAGGATTGAACGCCTGTTCTAGTCGAGCGTCCTCTTGCGCGAAGGCTTCGTCGATCATGCCAAGATCGAGAGTCTCGCCGTGGGCAGACGTCTCTTTGTTCGACGTGATCCCGTGCAGCGATCCGTTATGCCACTTGATCGCTTCCTGACCGATCGCCAGTCGAGTCACGAAGTCACGGGAATAGCGGCTGGCTTTCAAGATCGGGATGTGCTCGTCTTCCCACTTCCCACGTGCTGCGATTCGGGTCTGAGCCGCATACAAGATCCGCTGTCTTGGCTCGCGCGCGGAGATCATCGCTTGTGCCCGGTGGATCATCACCGCGAGCAGGAGAACCGTCTTGCCCGACTGGCGAGGAACCGTCAGGCAAATCTCGCGGTAGGCCAGCAGGCCGGTAAAAGGATCTACCTCAAGCGCGATGTCCGAGACGTACTGTTGCCACGGCATGAATCCGTATCCGAGATTCTCAGCCACCTGAGCAACGCGCGGCCCGTAGGTCTTCCGGTCGTAACGTCGCGGGGTACTAAACCGGGGTAGACAGGTCAGCCCTGTGTGAGCTTGTATCAGCGTCGTCACCCGCAGCCCCCTCAATGAGACGGATGTACTCCCGTAGCTCACGAGCTACGGCCGCCGTCGCCATACCAGCGCCACGATCAAGAGTACGTGCCAGGTTGAAAGCGGTAGCGGTCACGGTGCCGGACAGTTGCCCGGCCAGCTTCAGTTCACCGATGTCGGCCCGTAGTTGCCGCTCGACCGGCCCGAACGGGCTCTTGCTGCCGTCGTCAAGAATCCAGACAGCTTGATCACCTTCCGACGGTTCGACGATGTTCGTCGCTTGCGTGCCGGACGGCACCGGATCATCCGGAAGGGTTGTTCTCGGCTCCCTGCTCATACAGGCATCCTTGAGCCCTTGATCGAATTGCACCGTCTGTGCATCAAGGTCACATTCTCTCGCACGTCGGGACCGCCCCATGCCAGTGGGATCGTGTGATCAATTGTAGGCCCCCACGGGTCCCTACCTGACAATGTCATGTCAACGGGTTTGCCGCACTCCCACCATTGACAGATGAAACGATCTAGCTCTGCGATCTCTTGCGTTGTGTACGGTCCGGTTCGACTACCGGCCATTTGCGCCCGGCGTCGTCGGCCCTTCTCTTGCAGCCTGGCACGTTCCCGAGCGGCACTGTACGGCAAGCGATCACCGAGATTCGCGCCCGCGTGGTAAGCGCACGCATACGAGCAGAACCGCTGCGACTTCTCCCGCTTGAACATGACTCCGCAACCCTCGCACAATCGGTTGTATCGGCACTGACGGCATGACAGGTGATCTGTGCTGGTAGAGAACTTCTGGCCACATGAGCACACCACCGGATGCGCCGGATGTCTGCGGCTCGTCGGGAGCTTCAGGCAGTAGTCACACCACCGGCGCGGTCGGCCCGGAGTTGATCTTTCATAGTCGAACACGTACCCACACGGGCAGACGACTGTCTCAAGCTTTCTCATACATGAAATTATACGCGACTTGACTGGTAGGCATGAGCTACCAGGGTTCCAAGAACTTGACGGATTCGCAAAGAATCCCCAGGTAGCGCGCATATTCCAACAGATTCGACCAAGATCGAAAATCCCCCCCTGCCAGCAGGAAGAAACTCGGAGAGA
>Ga0193742_1000089_pt1 | contig 62008 bp, 58 predicted proteins | sample L2c1metaG_FD_165511 | JGI IMG/M metagenome (GOLD analysis project Ga0193742, IMG submission 165511) | Soil microbial communities from a riparian zone of the East river system, Colorado, United States - L2c1 | ecosystem: Environmental > Terrestrial > Soil > Riparian zone | place: USA: East River... | reverse complement strand
CGGTCGCGTTCAAGGACGGCAGCGACACCACCGTGAAGGGCTACGTCACCTACGCCACCAACCAGACCAAATCCCAGAAAGCCCAGGTCGGCCTGTCCGACGCGTGGGACCGCTACCTCTCCACCACAGCAGCCACCCAGGGGGACGCATGACCACCGCACAACCCGATGTCGCCGCGCTGCTCGCACAGGTCGTCCAGTTGCTCGCGTCGACCCCGCCGCCTGTCGTCCCGGAGCCTCGGCCGCACACGTTGCCGGCCCGAGTGCTGCTGACCGTGGAGGAAGCCGCCGAGCAACTCGGCATCGGCCGCACCACCGCGTGGGCGCTCGTCCGCTCCGGGGAGCTGGTGTCCGTCCAGATCGGCCGACTGCGGCGTGTCCACACCGACGCCGTCCGCACCTACGCAAGCCAACTCGCACAGGAGGCTTCCCATGGCTGACGCGAAGAACACCAAGCGCACCCGCAAGCCGGACGGCACTTCGACGATCTACTTCAGCGAGTACGACGGTTGTTGGCACGGGCGCGTGACAGTGGGCCTCAAGGACAACGGCGCCCCTGACCGGCGACACGTCAAGCGCAAGGCAACGGGCGAGGACGACAAGAAGGCGTACAACGCGGTCGCGGCCGCGGTTCGCGCGCTGGAGAACGACCGGGACAACGGAGCGGTTCGCAAGCCGGGACGGATGATGACCGTCGAACTGTGGCTGCTGCACTGGCTGGAGAACATCGCAAAGCCGTCGCTGAAGTACAAGTCGTATCGCGCCTACCGCACGGCAGTTCATCACCACCTGATCCCAGGACTCGGGAAACACAAGATGGACAACCGGCTGAAGGCGGAGCACTTCGAACGCCTGTACGCCGCGATCATCGCGGCCGGCGGCAAGGCGGGGACCGCCCACCAGGTTCACCGCACCGCCCGGACGGCGTTCGGCGAGGCGCATCGGCGCGAGGTCATCACCAAGAACCCCGTGGCGCTCGCCAAGGCACCGCGCCTTGACGAAGAGGAGGTTGAGCCGTTCGAGGTCGAGGAGATCCAGCGGCTCATCAAGGCCGCGCTCGGTCGCCGGAACGGTGCCCGGTTCGTCCTGGCACTCGCGATCGGTACCCGACAGGGCGAATCCATCGGCCTGAAGTGGACGCGCCTGAACGACACCACCAGGACGCTCACCATCGCCCGGCAGCTACAGCGCCAGACGTGGGAGCACGGCTGCGACGACCCACATGGCTGCGGCACCAAGTACCACAAGACTGAGCCGTGCCGGGACGGCTGCAAACGGCACAAGCGCAAGCCGTGCCCACCACCGTGCCCACCGAACTGCACCAGTCATGCCCGCTGGTGCCCTGCACGCCACGGTGGCGGCCTGGTGGAGGTCGACGTGAAGTCCAGGGCCGGTCGACGCGGGATCGTCCTGCCGGGCCAGCTGTACACCTTGCTGGTGCAGCACCGGGCCGAGCAGGACCGGGAACGCGAGTTGGCGGCGGACCTCTGGACGGACGAAGGACGGATGTTCGCCCAACCGAACGGCCGCGCCATCGATCCGCGCCGAGACATGGCCGAGTGGAAGGCGCTACTCGCGGAGGCCGGGGTGCGAGACGCCCGGCTGCACGACGCCCGACACACAGCCGCCACGGTGCTACTGCTGCTGGAAGTGCCGGAACGCGCCGTCATGGAGTTCATGGGCTGGTCGAACAGCAGCATGGCGAAGCGCTACCAACACGTCACCGCAGTGCTGCGGGGGAGCATCGCCAAGCGGCTGGACGGATTCCTCTGGAGCAGCGAGTGAGACCCTGCCTGAGAACCAACTGCCCGTCGAACACCGACAAGTCCGTTCAGTTAGTGGCCAGAGGTGATCGAACCGCCGACTACTCGGGATGGTCCCATCGCCCCGTTCTCTCGCCGGTTCAGTGACTGTTGCAGGGGATACGCCTCTACGCCGGTGACGGCTTCAGATGACTCGCACTAACCGGGTTCTACTTAGCTCTGGTGCCCTGGGAGTTGCGGGTGTTCCACTGGGCAAGCTGGCGCTTGATGTCGCTATCCGACGCAAGTTGGTCGGGCATGCCGGTGAACCTGAGAACGGACTCCAACAAGGTCCGGTCCCGGCGACCGGTGAGCTTCGGGAGGATGATCTCAAGCAGGTCTATCCACTTGGTACGCGGCAGGTCATATTGGAGTCGGATGGAGATCGCCGTGTTCGCGAATGTCCTCAGCGCTAGGCCGGCCTGCTCGCTGTCAAATCGGCCGATCAGATCCTTGTAGATCGGGTCGGCAGCCCAAGAAACGCCGTTTCCGTTGGTGAGGAAGACGTAGACCACCACGTTTACGTAGGTCTCAACAAGCTGGGCTGGTACGTCTCCGTAGCGACCGACCAGGTTCTGAAGACGGCCGGCCACAGTCGGCTCGTTGTGGAAGTTGTTCCAGGCAAGGTGCGTGTCATGCAGTTCCTGAAGAGCTTGCGCGAGTTCGGCGGCACGTTCGTTCTCCGGCAGGTAGGCGGCTCCGTCGACGAGGTTAAGCAGCTCTCTTGCCCGGGTGGCGCGGTCGTTGTCGGCGTTGGCCCGGAACCGCGCCAGCTTGACTCCGCATTCGTTTCGGGCACCCTCGCCCACGTTGGGCCACAGCTTGGGCCAGAGTTGGCGGACGTTGTCGAGCACGTCCGGGGCGGCGTCCGGGGGTGTGTAGATACCGAACAGCCCGGCAGCGAGGTTGTCCGCCTGCGCATCGGGCAGCCCGTCAAAGAAGGCCGCCGCCCGGTCCAGTTCGGCGACCGCAAGCCTCTGTTCCTTGATGTTGTGCAGGAGGCGACCGATGTCGGCGACGACGTTGCTATGCGGGAGGGTGATCACCTCCCGGATGCAGGTCTCCAACCACTCCGCGAGCTTCAGGCCGGTCAAGGTGACCTGGTTGGGGTGCGCGGCGCTGGCGTTGTTGCGCATGTAGCGAATGTGGTCGAGCTGCTTGTATCCGACGTCGCTGATCAGCTTGATGCGATTGGCTGCCTGCATCAGCTTCTGATCGTCGATCTTCGTGAGGTCTTCGGGGGTCTTTAAGTCCTTCCGGCGAGCTGGGTCTTGCTCGGCGAGGTCGAAGAAGTAGGCGACGTCGAAGGACGCGATTCGAGCCCGGAGCTCGTTGATCGTCTCGTTCCACAGGTAGTTCAGCGCCGCGTCGAACAGCCCGACCGAGGCTGCCAGGATCATCTTCGCGATGTAGGCGGCGCGGGCCCGTTGAGTCTCGTCCAGCCCTTCCAGGGCGTACGGGAGGTTGTTCAGGAGCTTCTGCCGCTCGTGGATCGTCACGACCACGGCGTCCGTCGGCAGCCCACATCGGTTGATCACGTCCAACATGACGTTCTCAAACGTCTGCAGATCCTGGCCTGCCGATTCGAGCCTGGTGCGGAGATCACTGACCGCCGGCAAGTTCTCTGCAGTGGTGCTAAATGGCTGTGCAGAGCCATGTGGCTGCTCACGCATCGTCCAAATCCTCGATTCCCCTGAGTCGATTCAAACCCGTGCGCTTCCCCACTCGCGTCGTCGTCCGACGGCCCATCGTTACCCGGTGCACACACAGGGGGTCGCGTAGGACTTCGGGACCAACTCGGCATAGCGAGGACAGGACTGCTGTCTCGTGGTCCGGCCGTCATCGCTACGTCCGACAGCTGATGCGGGGCGATTGAGGGGAGCACGGGTCCGGGGATCGCCATTTCCACTGCGGCGGTTCGGTAGGGCTTGGGGCCGTACCGGCGGCTTATCAGGGTCCACAGCAGCAGCGACGATTCCCGGCCGACACGCACCGGTTCGTGCTTGTGCCAGCCTTCAAGGACAGCAGCACGAACAGGGAGCGCCGTTGGATCTCGCTGAGGAGGTTCAGGGCGTAGCCGCGTTGGCTCTGGATAGATACCCCACGTGGCTCGAGGCGAGCGGAGTCGGTGAGGGTGTTGCGTTCGGAGATGTTCTCGTGAACGCCGCCACGACACCAGTCGCGACCAGACCATCAGAATCGACCTGCGGTACACCTGCCTCCACGGTGCGGACCTCGTCGGCGCGAACCTCACCGTAGTTGCACTGGACTTGCGCGGGTCTGGTCTACGCCTTCGGCGACCGCCCAGCCTCAGTCGAGGAGCGAAGCAGGCACCTCCTACGACTGAACGAGCCGCAGCCCTTGCCGGAAACTTGTGTGCTCGACCGGTGTCGTGAGGAAGTCGCTTTCGAAGCGGGCAGGGGTCATCAGGGCGGCCTGAGCCAGGTCATCCAGGCTGTAATCGTGATCACGCTGATGCACCCCGATGATGCGCTGCAACATCGAGGGGGTCTCTGCGGGCAGAGCATCGTCAGCTGTGCGGTACATCAGTCCGCGGCTGTTTAGCAGCTGGTAGAACGATCGCTGCTGTCGCTCTGAAATGCAGCCGAGGTCGCCGGCCCGACGAACCAAGAACGGCAGGCCGACGCGCCAGTGCATCCGTAGGTCGTGGAGCCGGGCGAGGTCGCGGGTGGTCAGGCCTTCCAGCTGCGGGTAAATTTCCTCGGCCGGCGTGAGGAACTCAGCCGCGAACTGGTTGGCCTCGTCTTCGGTGTTCTCACCAAAGGTTTGATAGTGCAGAACCAGGTGGCCGAGTTCGTGGCTGCGAGTGAGCCGACTGCGGTCGACCGGCATGGCTGAGTTGTAGGCCGTTACATGCCAGCCTTCGTCGCACCGTCGGGTGACGGCGTCGACCTTATTCGGCGCGTTGCAAGGCATCAGGAAGACGCCGGCGGCCTCGAGGTACTCGGTTAGGTTGCGGATCGGTCCAGTGGGGATGCGCCATAGCCGGCGGACATACTGGGCGGCTTCGGCCGGACTGCCGATCTCATCCACGTCAAGAACCGGCAGGGGCAGGGAGGGCTCGTAGTCGATCCCGCGTAGCAGCCCCTTGACCGTGAGGTAGGAGAGATGAAGTTTCGCTTCCAGCCGCTTCCGCTCTGTGATCGGCAGCGTCGTGCGCCGACGGAAGTGAAGATCCTGCGCTTCGCCGCCGCGGATCGGCGCCTCTGCACAGAGCAGATCGATAGGACAATCCAGAGCGGTCGCGATCGCAGCAAGTAGGTCATCACTTGCCGCGCGTACACCAGACTCGATCATCGAGATGTATCCCTGGCGTACACCGACGGCCTCGGCGAGAGCCCTCTGTGTCAAACGTCGGAGCTCCCGTACGAGCACAAGCATGTCGGGGTTGGCTGACAACTCACCCTGCCCCTCGCTAGTCGCCGGATGCCACCTCAGTATTGCCCGAAGCAGTCGTGTGTGCAGAGGAGATTCTGGCGGGAGGCACCACAGTAGAGGTCAAGGGGGTGATCGTCGATGCGAGCGAGGTCACAGGGATTGGCAGTCGCAACGTCCAGGCTGAGGCTCCTTCAAACTCGCAGGTCACAGAGATGCCAGCAAGGCCGGTTTCGGTGTCGTTGAGGATGTAGCCGCAGGTTGCCCACGTGCCACTGGGCATGTCCGGAAGTCGGCTGGCGACGGCCTCCTCCTGACCCCAGATCATCCACTGCCGGTCGCTCTGAGGACGTGCGAGCGCCGTGGGATTGATCTTGCCCAGACGCAGCTTGAGGTCACCGTTGGCCAGCACAAGCACTGGCCGCCCATACTCCATAACGACACAGCAGCCACCGACCTTCTCCAGGCGGCGAACGACCTCGTCCTTGATGAAATCGCTGATGTTGAAGGCTCGCGCCGAACGCCCCAGCTTCATCCTTACCTCAGGAGCACTGGTGCCCAACTTGTGCCAGGTCAGCCACGCCTCATGGATCACCGAGGCGAGCAGCTTGGCGTAGGGGCGCAGGATCCGTCGGGCAGCCTTGTGGCTGAGGATGCCGTCTGCGGTGTAACGACGGATCGCCATGCAGTCCTCCGAACTGTTGCCTGTCAGAAATCACTCGAAAGATAACAAAGCAGTGTGACATCAACGCGCCGACACGCCGACGGCGATTAGGGGTCCGGACGAAGCGCCAGAGGTCGCTGAGCGGTGCAGGTCGCCGTCGGCAGGTTCGAATGACGTGCTCCAGCTTGGACCGTGCCCGAAGTGCTCGGGATCGACGTTGACGCGCCATGCCACGCACAAGGCGATCAGCAAGTCGTCCGGAGTGTCCACGGCCGAGTACGCGCCCTATTGCACAGGGCTGTTACCGGCGCTAGCCACGAGTCAGTAACCGATGCCGGTCGCACTGATTAGACGGCGCTTCGATGCTGAGGCCACCTACACCCGGACCCCTTTGTCAACGGCTTTGGCGGTCCAGAGGTCGAACGACTCGCGAGTACGCCGCGAGAGCCGCAGCAGGACGCCGGATTACCTCCGGTTGACCAGCACTGCGACGACACTAAGCCAGTCGTACGCCCCCGCTTTGACGGCTCGCCCTACGCGGAAATGAGACCCGAACTGAGACCCAACAGCCCCCGGCGATGTTCGACGGGGGCTGTTTGCGCTGGTGGCCAGGGGCGGGATCGAACCGCCGACCTACCGCTTTTCAGGCGGTCGCTCATACCAACTGAGCTACCTGGCCAAACGGGACCACGCTTGTGTCAAGAGCCCCGGCACGGTGGGGGACCTAGGCTCCCCGCACCTCACCCGAGAACTCTCGCGACCCAGACGGGACTCGAACCCGCGACCTTCGCCGTGACAGGGCGACGCGCTAACCAACTGCGCCACTGGGCCTTGCAGTACTACTCGATCACTTCGGTCTTGCGTGCTCCCAACGGGATTCGAACCCGCGCTGCCGCCTCGAAAGGCCGTCAGGTTGCAGCTCAATGCTTGTCACCAGCACCATTAGGAACGAGAGGGACTCTAGCAGACACGCACCCCATGATTATCCGGGGTCACATGCCACGAACCATGCCACAGCCTTCGGATCCACGACGAGAAGCCGACGTACCCCAGCCCATTTCCTGGACGTGGGTGGCCACCGGTCACGCGATCCGTCGACGACCGGGTGTCCGTCGGAGACGTCGGGGCCTGGCTACTTTCTGTCATCCTATCGACACTGTCCGGCCGTGACACACGATCGGAGTCGCGACCGATGACCGGAGCCCCAGCCGGCGGATGGCGTTCGTACGAGGTCAAGGAGTTCCTCGGCGTCTCCGGCTTGACCGACCACGGCAAAGCCGGAGCGCTCGCCCCTCTAGGCTCTACGTCACGTTGTCTATCCGCATGCCCGTCCCTCCGCAAACGTAGCGGTTGGGCGTATGCGGTGGGTGGTCATATGTGGCACAGCTCAGGAGGTAAGCCACCGTGCGCGGCGGCCTGACCCGCCGGATGGTCATCGCCAGCGCGCTGCTCGCGCTGCTGACGAGCGCCGCATTCGCCGTGTTGCTGCTGGCGATCCGTGATCAGCGGAGCTCGGCTCAGTTGGCTCGTCACTCCCAGGTGGTGCTGGCCGCCGCCAATCGGGTCGAGCGACTCCTGGTCGATATCGAAACAGGAACCCGCGGCTACTTGCTGACCGGCGAAGACCAGTTCCTGCAACCGGCACACGCCGGCGAAGCCGGTTTTGCCCAGGCCAGCAGCGAGCTTGTCGACCTCACCAAGATTCCGGAACAGAACGAGGCGCCCGCGACGCTGGCTGCGATCCACGTGTCAGGAACAGCACGGGCGATCAAACTCAAGGGCGAAGCGTACATCCGGGACTATTTCCGACCGGTCGTAGCGGCGGCGGAACGTGGCGATCCAGCCGCGCGCAGTGTGGAAAAGGTGCAGTTAGGCAAGGTGATGTTCGACGATATCCGGTGGGACTTCAACACGCTGGAGCAGACCGAGCAGCGAGTCGCCGCGGAGCGCGATGACCGCGCGAGTGAGAACGCCAACAAGGCGACGATCGCCGCGATCGCCGGGCTGGGTGGGACCGTCGTGCTGGTCGGCTTCTTCGCCACCTACCTGAGCCGGGCGATCGTACGACCAGTCCGTCAGGCGTCCGGGATGGCTCACCAACTCGCGAGCGGCGATCTGTCGGCCCGCATGTCGACGACCGGGGTCGCCGAGATCGGAGTGCTCGAGAAGTCTTTCAACACCATGGCCGGCTCGCTGCAGCGCAGCCAGTCGGAGCTCGCGAATCTGCTTGAAGAGCAGGCCGCCCTGCGCCGGGTCGCCACCCTGGTCGCCGAGGGCGTCCCGCCGGAGAAGGTCTTCCCCGCGGTCAACGAGGAGGTGGCTCGGCTGCTAGACGTCGACGGCACGCGCTTGATGCGCTACGAGGCCGACGGGACGGCGACCATGGTGGCCAGTTGGGGTGAGCCGACGATCGTCCCGGCGGGCACGAGGATGGCGCTGAATGGGCGCAACATCGCATCTCTGGTGCGCAGCAGCGGCAGACCGGCGCGCATCGAGGACTACGAAGACGCTTCCGGGTCTGCCGCCGTGATCGCCCGCGAGAGCGGCGTCCGTTCGGCCGTCGGCGCCCCGATCAGGGTGGACGGGCGGCTCTGGGGCGCGATGACCGCGTTCTCCAAGGCGGACAAGCCGCTCCCTTCGGGCATCGAGCTGAGGCTGGCCGACTTCACCGACCTCGTCGGCACCGCCATCGCCAACACCCAGGCGCGGGTCGACCTCACGGCGTCGCGGGCGCGCGTGGTGGCCGCCACCAACGACATCCGCCGCCGCATCGAGCGCGACTTGCACGACGGCACCCAGCAGCGGCTCGTCTCACTCGCGCTCGAGGTGCGCAACACGCAGGCCAGCGTCCCCGACACGCAGCCCCAGATGAGAATTGAGCTGGCTGACATCGCCGACGGCCTGGTCGCCGCGCTGAACGACCTGCGGGAGATCTCCCGCGGCATTCACCCGGCGTTGCTTGCCACAAGCGGCCTGGGTCCAGCGCTCAAGGTGCTGGCCCGCCGCTCGCCGCTCCCGGTCGAACTCGACATCAACCTCGACGGCCGCCTCCCGGACCATGTCGAGGTCGCGGCCTACTACGTGGTCGCGGAGGCGCTCACCAACGCCGCCAAACACGCGCGCCCCACGGCCATATGGATTGCGACCGACGTGGTGGACGGCCGTCTGCGGCTGACCGTGCGCGACGACGGCATCGGCGGCGCGGATCCGGCCAACGGCTCCGGGCTGACCGGGCTCACCGACCGGGTCGAGGCGCTCGGCGGAACGATCACCGTGCACAGCCCACCGGATGAGGGCACCACATTGCAGGTATGGCTCCCTCTCTCGGCTCCCGCCGAACCCCACTGACGCCGGGTTCGGCGCACGTTGGGTCACGACATGACGGGCTAGTTCGCGGTCGAGACCGTGGTGATGTTGTCCTGGGTCCCGACAACGGCCGCCGTTGGGATGAAGTAGTCAGGTGACGGCTTCTGCTTGTCGACCAGCGCGTTGTACAGCCAGACGATGGTGTCGTAGGACTGACCGTACGGGTCCTGGCCGATGGCTGCGTACATGTTGCCGGTCTTGATCTGGGCCACGTTTTCCGCGGTGAAGTCGAAGCCGATCACCTTGACCGTCGATGTTTTGCCCGCCGACGCCACGGTCTGGGCCGCGACCTGCGGGTTGCCACCGGTCACGTAGATCCCGACGAGGTTGTTCGTGGAGGTCATGTAGTCACGTGTCGCTGATGCCACCCGGTCGGTCGACCCTCGGTATTCGATGCCACCGCCGGACTGTGTCACCCACGGGCAGTTTTGCTTGAGTCCGTCAAGGAACCCGACCCGGCGCTCTTCAAGCGCCTCGAACGTGAACGACTCGGTCTCGACGCCGACGACACCGGGCTTGCTCTCGCTGGCCAGATCCTTCGTGGCAGTGCACATCAGCTTCCCCGCCAGCAGGCCGGCGGCGCGGAGATCCTGGCCGTGGAAGAAGACGGCACCCGAGGTCTGGGCGCAGGACGCATTGCCGTTGTAGGCCGCTACGAGCACGCCCTTGGCGTTCGCCTGCCGAATGTAGGGACAGATGCCGTCACCGGGCATCAGCGCGGCGATGGCATCGTAGCCGTCGACGGCGGCGTTGATCGCGTCACCGACGCTGTCGACCGTCACGTCGGTACCGGCGTTGATCCAGTCGACTGTGCCGCCGGCGGCTTCGATCTTGGGCTTGACCGCGTCATATCCGGTCCTCACTTGCGCGAAGAACGGGTTGTTCTCGATCGCGATGATCGCGATCTTGACTGGCTTGGTGGGCTTCGTCGTGCTCAACGCCGGTCGCTCGCCCTGCAGCGGCGTTGTCGGCGGCGTCGACAGCGTGTTCGCAGGGTGGTTCGTCGGGGTTTCCCGAGCCGCCGTACACCCGACGAGCAAAGCTACCGAGGCAGCGGCGGCCAGCGCGAAGGTCATCGCACCTTTCACTGCGAACTCCTTGTCGATCGGCATGTCGGCCGCTGAGCGAGCTCGGCAGGGGTTGCAGTGTGACGAGACTCACGGGCTGCAGGCAATAGTCAGTATTGATTTAATGTGTTCAACCTTCTGTGCCGAAGTTTTCTCATATTCGACACCTTGTCGCCCCGGCCTGGCCAGAGGCCCCGCAGACACGTAAGCGGTGTAGTTACAGCGACTACGACAGCATGCGGGCGACAGTGGCAGCGCCAGGCCGATCAGCGCGACGATCGCGGCGGCGGCCACAACCGGCCGGGACGGCCCTCGGCGTGCCCGCGCTGTCCATGCGTGGCGGGTGCGCAGGACCAGCGCGATCAGGACCTGCGAGAGCAGACCTTCGGTGAACCAGCCTGCCTGGAACGTCGCCTGCTGGGGCTGTCGGCGCCCAAGGCCCACCACAGCGCGGCGAAGGTGGGCGGGTCGAACAGCGAGGACAGCGGGCCGAAGGTGAACATGAACCGGGTCAGGCCGCCGTGCGGAAGGCGATCACGTTCAGACAGAAACGCCTGGCGAGAGGGGGTGCTCCCAACGGGATTCGAACCCGCGCTGCCGCCTTGAAAGGGCGGAGTCCTAGGCCGCTAGACGATGGGAGCCCGGGTTGGCCGTTCGGAGCATCGAAAGCATAGGACACGACCCGTACCCCGTACAAAGCGGGTTATGGCCAATGTCGTGACCTCGACAAACCTCGACAACCCCGGTTCCACACGGCGTGCCGGCCCCACTGGCGCGGGCCGGCCGACCGTGTCAACGCCGGACCGGTGGTATCCCGTCGTCCCCGGGCGCAAGGCCCAGCATTTCCAACAGTTCTCGGCAGTCCTCCACACCCTGCGCGTTGCGTGCCACGGCGAGCCGGGCGCGGTGCACCTGCTCCTCGGACACCCGCGAGGTCTCGCCGGTCCGCTGGGCCGGCACACCGCCGTTGCTGAAATTGAGGGCGGTGTCCTTGGACTCGTGCTGCAACAGGAAGTCTCGAACTTCGACTGGGCCGCTCATGTCGCCTCCCCGACCAACCATCAGGTTTCGGGGAAGGCTATGAGACAGGAGGCACCCACCACAGCCCCCCGAGGAGTGAATCCCTACCCCACGTTTAGTAGTCAGGACCGATCCCAGGGCCCTTCCCGCGACCGACGCCGTTCGTGGAGCCGCTCACGGCTCACTCGAATGGCCGCTTGTGGTCACCGCCGTTTCCATGCGCACCCACCGAGACGACACCCGCCGAACGGGGCACCTCGGACGGTCGCCCCATGACCTGCGGTAATGGCATTTCGGACAAGGCGACCCATGTGGGGGATGGGCGATCCCTCAAGAGCGGCGTGTCGGGCGACGAAGGCTTAAGTGGGAGGGACGTCGAGAGAGGAAGCCGAGTAGTGCCCATGCACACGATCTACAACGTCTACCGGGTCGCGGGCATGTCCTGCGACCACTGCGCCGCCTCGGTGACGGAGGAGCTGTCCGAGCTGGACCACGTCACCGATGTCGCGGTGAACCTGTCGACCGGCGCGGTGACGATCACCAGCGCGGACGAGCTCAGCCGCCCCCGGGTCGAGGCGGCACTGGCCCAGGCGGGCCACCGGCTGAGCGACTAGCCCCGAAGCACCCTGCTCAGCGCCTCGCGTCAGTGGGTAGTTGAGCGTCAGAGCGAACATCAGGTTAATAGTTCTCTAGATTTTTCACCTTTGACCTCTCCCACGAGACGCGTGCACGTGCAACAATCGACTCGCTGACACACCCCCGGTCAGCGCCTGTGGAGATCCCCTCCGGCCCCCGCGTTCCTCCCCCTGGCGCGGGGGCCTCTCCATGTCCGCACCCCGTCTACGCTGGGCGAACACGGAGCGTGAGCTAACACTTACCAGTGATTTAGGTTGCTCCGCTGGTAAACACCGCAATCCATTCGTTATCCTCGTCTGGTGATTTTCACCGGACGTAGTCGACCGAGCGTGAAGGCGTCGGCGGATCCCGCCAACGCCGGACGCCATCGCGATGCCCAGGAGCAGGAGGAGACCCTGCCGGATCACGAGCTGGAGTCCTACCTGGCCGCCCTTTCCCCCGAGGGCGACCCCGAGACCACCGGCTCCGGCCGCCGATTCGGCGGCTCGCAGGTCTACCAGCTGCGCCTGTCGTTGATGGCCAACGAGCAGCTGCGCGAGATCGCGGCGCACAACCAGACCTCGCCGCTCGCGCTGGCCCAGGAGTGGGTCATGCAGCGCCTCGAGTGGGAGGCTCAGAACCTGCCGCGGCGCTGACGCCCAGCAGGCAGCTCCACCCCGGACCGTTCCCCGCCAATCCCCCGACCCAGAAGACTGCTGCACCCGATAACGCCTGAAACGAAGGACCCCCGGTCGCACCCGACCGGGGGTCCTTTCGTTGTTGTGCCGAGCTACCTACAGTGCGCGTACGTTCGTGGCCTGGGGGCCCTTGGTGCCTTGACCGACCTCGAACTCGACACGCTGGTTCTCCTCCAGGGTGCGGAAGCCCTTGCCCTGGATCTCCGAGTAGTGGACGAAGACGTCGTCGTCGCCCGAGTCCACGGCGATGAAGCCGAAACCCTTCTCGGAGTTGAACCACTTGACTGTGCCCTGTGCCATCCGCCTGCCTCCGTCGCAGCGATCAGCATGGGGCTGCACCGTGCAACCCCGGCAGCCCCCGGGCGTTACCTCTGCCAGCCTTCGCCTACCTCGGCGAACGCGCGGCACGCCCGCGTTTTCGTTCCGCGAGCGTGGAAAGCACGAACACAGAAACTACGGCCTGCGCGGCAAAGCGTAGCGCGCCAGACGCAGGCAGCACTACTACTTGCACACGGTTGATTACACCCGACGAACGATCTCCGCTGGCTGCGGCCGGGTGACTTAATATGATCTGCATCACAACCTATTGAGCCAACGCCGAACCGCCCAGAGGCGTCGAAACAGATGTGAGCAGGACGCGGCGGCGGCTACAGGGGGAACTGATGGGCGAACACAGGTCACGGTGGCTACCGAGGGCACTGCTGGCGGCGGGGATCGTGGCGGCGCTCGGCCTGACGGCGTGCAGCTCCGGCGGGGACGACGGGGGCGCGTCGAGGTCCGGCGACGGCTCGGTCGAGGACCCGTCTGGCCAGGCGGCACCCAAGCCGCCGGCCAAGATCACCCTCCAGCCCGCGTCCGGCGCGGCGGACGTCAGCCCGGCCACGGTCGCCACGGTGGCGGTCGCGGACGGCACGATCGAGTCGCTCACGCTGACCAACCCCGCCGGCAAGCAGGTGATCGGCGCGCTGTCGCCGGACAACTCGACGTGGACGGTCGGCGAGCCGCTCGGCTACGGCAAGACCTACACGTGGGCGGGCACCGCGAAGGGCGCGGACGGCAAGTCGGCGCCGATCTCGGGCTCCTTCACCACGGTCACGCCGGCCCGGCAGGTGGACGCGGCGCTGAACACGGGGGACGGCAAGACCTACGGCATCGCGATGCCGATCAGCATCACGTTCGACCGCGACGTCACCGACAAGGCCAACGTGCAGAAGGCGTTGACGGTGACCACCTCGGTGCCGACCGAGGGCGCGTGGGCGTGGCTCGACGACCGCACGGTCCACTGGCGGCCAAAGGCGTACTGGCAGCCGGGCACGCAGGTGAGTGTCGCGGCGAAGCTGTACGGCACCTCGCTCGGCGGCGGCGCGTACGGCGCGGAGGACCGGACCTCGAGCTTCACCATCGGCCGCTCGCAGATCGTGCAGGCGAACACGCAGACCCACCGCATCCAGGTGATCCAGAACGGCGTGCAGACCGCCGACTTCCCGGCGAGCTTCGGGCTGGAGTCGGACCCGGGCCGCGTCACCCACAGCGGCACGCACGTGGTCATGTCCAAGCACGAGACCTACTCGATGACCAACCCGAAGTACGACTACGAGAACGTGGTCGTGCCGTGGGCGGTGCGGATCGCGAACAACGGCGAGTTCATCCACGGGTACGGGCCGTCGGTCTGGGCGCAGGGAAAGCAGAACGTGTCCCACGGCTGCGTGAACCTGTCCCCTGCCAACGCGAAGCTCTACTTCGACAGCGCGATGACCGGCGACCCGGTGGAGGTCGTCGGCAGCACCGAGGCGCTGGGCGCCGCGGACGGCGACTACTACGACTGGGCCCTCACCTGGGACCAGTGGCTGGCCAAGTCGGCGGGCTGAGCCTTCCCCTACTGTGATGCTCCAACTCGGGTGATTGGGGCCGGCATGCAGGGTGGCGAGGCGCCGAGGCGGGTGCCGGCGACGCTGGAGAAGCGGTTCGCCGCACTGTCGTCGGCACTGGGTCGCGTGCCGGCCCCCGAGCAGGACCTGACAGAAGAGGTCGCGGCCGGGTACCTGGTGGTCCGTGCGTCCGGTGCGAGCGCGGCGCGGCTGGCCATTGATGCGCCAGCCACGCCCGCGCCGGCCGCGCGGCTGCGCGACCCGGAGCAGATCCAGCTGGTGATGCGGGCGTCGCTGCCGAGGTACGTGCCGGCCCGCGGCGTGAGCCTGACGTTCCCCGAGTGCGCGCTGCGCGCACAGCCGGCGGGGCGGACGGGGACCGTGCTGCTGGCCGTCGCCACGGCCAAGCTGTCGATCAGCTTCGCGGAGCTGCGGCCGCTGATGTTCCGTCCGGTGCCGGTGGACGAGGCGCTGCAGACGCTGTTCGCTGCGGCCGTCGCGCACCTGCTCGTGGTGGCGGACTCCCTTGACCCGCACGGCATCAAGCCCTACCTGACGGGGCTCGCGGAGCTGGTCCTGCGCAGTGCGCTGCGGACCGAGCTGAACCGCGCGGACTCGATCGCCACCCGCAGGCGGGACGCGGTCGAGTACATCAAGGAGAACCTGTCCGACCCGACGCTGACCGCCGACCGGATCGCAGACGCGTTGTTCATCTCGCGCCGGCGGCTCTACCAGCTCTTCGACGACGGCGACGGCGTGTCCGGTCGCATCCGACAGTTGCGAATAGACCGTGCGAAGGAGCTGCTCGGCGATCCCGCGCACGCCGTGAAAGGCATCGGGGAGATTTCCCGGCAGTGCGGTTTCGCCAATGCTGCGCATTTCTCCAGAACATTCCGAAAAGTGGTCGGCGAGACCCCGCGCGACTTCCGCGACCGCATTCTCACCGACGACTCCTGAGTCAGGTCCGGGTGGCCACTCGCATCCTGGGATCGTTGGGCGCCACGGAGAAGTCCACGGACGACACGAGCTGTCCCAGCACGGTCGCGAGCTCCAGCCAGCCGCGCCCGGTCGTGGAATGCAGGGTGAACACCCCCATCCGCCGCCCGCCGGGATCGACGACGACGGCCTGCAGCTGACAACCCGCGGTCGGCGGTCCCGGCAGCAGTAACCGTTCCGCGATGACCACCGGATAACCGCGTTCGGTGCGGGACTCGGTCACCTCGCGGATATCCGAGCCGCCCACGTCCTCCAGGTAGTACCGCAGATCGGCGGCGGCGTCCGGACCGAGCGGCACGTCCGAGGTGACCACCATGCCGACGAGGATCCCCGGGTCGGCCTGCGCGTGCGCCACGACCGCGACGAGCCCGGCGCCGCCCGCGTGGGCCATCTCGGCGGCGTCGCGCGCGGCGAGGGCGACGCCGGGGTCGTGCGCCGACTCGGGGCCGCGCACGGAGACGATCAGCTCGGTCAGCGCGGCGGCGGTGCCGTCCACGGACCGCATGGACACCGGCGCGATCCCGGGGATCGCGGCGAGCTTCACGAGCCGCTCGCCGGGAGCGTGGTCTCGCCGAACACGATCAGCTCGCCGCCGGCCGGCGCGGGCCGGGACACGGCCGCCGCCACCGCGCTCGCGGCCGGCGCCGGCGCGGGGCCGGTGCCGGGCGCGAGCAGGGCGGCGAGTGCGGCGGAGGTCCGCGACGCGCTGCCGAGCACCCCGGCGAGCGCGCGGATCGCGGGCCGCTCCGCGCGGGGCGCGGTGTCGGCGGCCAGCTCGTCGGCGACCTCGTCGGCGGCCCGGTGGTGCTCCCATTCGAGCGCGCGAGCCTGGTCGACGACCTCGGCCAGCTCGGCCGCCAGGTCGGCGACCCGGCTGGTGGCGCCGGCGACCTCGATGCTCGCGCCGGCCGCCGCGGTCGGGGTGGCCGCGAGGTCGAGCGCGTTCTGCTTGTCCTGCAGCACGTCGCGGGCGTCGTCGAGGCCCCTGCGCAGCCGCACGGCCCGCGCGTCCAGCTCCTCGGTGCGCCGCCGGTTGGCCGCGAGGGTGGCCGCCCAGCGCTCCAGCACCGGGATGGCGGCCCGCAACGGGGCGGGCTCGACGGGCGGCACGGTCAGCCGGCCGCGGAACGCCTCCGCGGCCGCGCCTTCCCACGACTGCGAGTGCCGCTCGGCGGCGCGCAGCGCTGGCTCGACGGACACCATGGCGTCGACGGCGGCCCGCAGCTGGGCCACGGTCTGCGCGACCGCGTCGACACTGCCGGGCGTCGGGTCGAACCCGAGCCCTCGATAGGTCACCACGAGCGCCGATCGAAGCGGGTCGCGGTGTCCGTGTCCAGCTCCGCGTACGAGTCGCGCACCTGCTCGGCCAGGTCCGCGTCCGCGGTGACCGCGCCGAGCACCCGGCCGAGGTCGGCGCGGGCGTCCGCCACGAGCGCGGCCGCGGCGCCGCCCAACCGGCCGGGCCCGAGGTCCGCGCACGCCGAGGCGTCCAGGTCGGCCACCGCGGCGGCGACCGAGTCGGCCGTCGACCGCAGCGCCTTCGCGGTCGCCCCGATCGCGGGCAGGTCCGCGGCGAAACCCGACGACCCGGCCACCGTCAGGCGCCGAACACCGACGGGTACGCCGGCGGCAGGTCGTCGAGGAAGTCCATGCCCTCGTCGTACTTGTTCTTGTGTTCCTTGTCCTCCTCGCCGGAGGCGCCCTGGCCGCCCATCGGCATGCCGCCGAACGCGCCGGCGCCGCCGCCACGTGCCCCGAGCGCTCCGGCGGCACCGGGGCCCGCCGGCCCGCGCCCGCCGAACGGAGCCGCGCCGGCGAGGCCGCCGGCCCCGAAGCCGGGGGCGTTGCGCACGACGTCCGAGCCGCCGGAGCCGAGGCTGCCGAGCCCGCCACCGAACCCGGTCCCGCCGCCGGGCCCGCCCGGGCCGCCGAAGCCGGTGCCCGTGCTCGGGTCGACGAACCCGGCCGCGGTCGTCGCGTCCTGCGGCCGGACGCCAGGCGTCGTCGGCAGGCCGGGGGTCCCGGACGGCGGCGCGGTCGGCCCCTGCGGCGCGGGGTCGGCGGCGTCCGGCGTCGGCGTCCAGCCCGGCACCTGGCCGTCGGTCGTCGAACCGGCGTCGGTGAAGTGCGGCATCGTGTCGTGCACGTCCTTGCTCTGCGCCTCGTAGGTCTCCATGACCTGCACGGCCTCGGCCTTCTGCGCACGTGCCCGCTCGTGGCTCACCATGCCGTCGGACAGCAGCTGCTTCAGCAGGACCGCGGTGCTCGGGCCGCCGGTGCCGGCCACCGTGTAGCCGTTGCGGAAGTTGCGCTCGGCGTCCGCGAACGCCGGGTCCGGCATGTGCCGCTGCGCGCGGTCGACGGCGTCGGTGTAGCTGGACATGCCGGTGGCGACCTTGTTCGCGGTGTTGCTCGCCTCGCCGGCCCACTGCATGAGCCTGGTGTTCGACGCGGCCGAGTTGACCGCGGCCGGCCCGCGCCACGCACCCATCACGCGCTCCATCACCCGCTGGACCTCGCCGGTGGTGGACTCGATCTTGGCGGCGAGCGCGGACCACTGGCTCGCGCGGACCGACATCTCGCCGAGGTTCGCCTTCATGATCATGTCGAAGAGCTGGTCGTGCTGGTAGGCGTCCCAGTTGACCTTGCCGAACCGGCCCGGCTCACGGTTGCGCCTGCGTGTCTTGGTGGTCTTCTCCCGCTGCCGCTGCGCGCTGGCCGACCAGCCGTGCACCTCACGCCACGTCTGGTTCCTGCGGTCGCGGTCGTAGCCCTCGGGGACGCCCATCAGTCGACCTCCTGGAGCTGCGCGAGCTGCCGGCGCAGCCGGTTCGTCGTCTCGTCGTTCACGCCCTCGTAGCTGGCGAGCGTGTTGAGGATCGCGACCCGGACCGCGACCAGCTCCTCGAGGTAGTCCAGCAGGGCGGTCTGGACGCCGCCCTCCATGTCGGCGCGGGCCCGGAACGCCTTGCGCATCGGGCCGGTCACCGGGCTGGAGCCGTCGGCGAGCGGTTCGGCCAGGTCGGCGGCGTCCCTGAGGTGCCCGACCAGGCCGTCGTGCAGCGCCGCCAGCTCGCTCTCGGCCTGCCGCAGGGCGGCGAAGTCGGCCTCGAAGCCGTCCATGCCGACGCCCGACACACCGTGCTGCGCGGCCGGCGCCGACGAGATCTGCGGCATGAAGTAGGCGACATCCTGCGGCCGGTGCTCGCGCGCCAGCCGTTTCGCCTCGCTCAGACTGTCGATCCGCTCGCCCGCCATCGGCTACCTCCACCCCGAATCCTGCCCGGTCGCCACCAGCCTGGTCACAGTGCCGCGCGTGAACCAGCGATTCCAGCACAGAGTGCACACCTGGACACAACAGTCGCTCAACTGAACAAGCGCGCCGGCAGCAGCAGGCGCGCCAGCTCGTCGGCCAGCGCCGAACAGCGTTCCAGCTCGGGCGCCACCACGTCCAGCACGGCCGCGCTGACCTCGGCGTTCTTGTCGTCCGGCTCGTCCACGAGTCCATTGGAGCGGTCGCGGGCCCGCCGGCCCAACGCCGTTGCACGGCCGAGCACGGGCATGACTCATCCGGGCAACACGGGACGCGATCTAGGCTGGTCCGGTGAGTCGCGTACCCCCGAAGTGGCCGCCGGTCGAGGTAGAGACGCCGGAGCGGCATCCGGACGCTCCAGAACCGGGCACGAAGCTCGGCCCGCACTACGACTTCTGCTTCGGCTGCGGCGACGCGCTCGAAGGTGGGCTGCACCTGCACACCGAGGCGGACGCCGGCCAGATCGTGCGCGCCCAGTTCACGGTCACCGACCAGCACCAGGGCGCGCCCGGCCTCGCGCACGGCGGGCTGCTGGCGTGCGCGTTCGACGAGGCGCTCGGCTCGACCGTCGGGCACCTGCTGCGCCGGCCCGCGGTGACCGGCAAGCTCGAGACCGACTTCCTGCGGCCGGTGCCGGTCGGCTCCACGCTGCACATCGTCAGCAGGCTGGACGGGATCGCGGGCCGCAAGGTGTACGCGAGCGCCGAGGGCCACCTCGACGCGCCGGACGGGCCGGTCGCGCTGCGCGCGCGGGCGCTGTTCGTGATCGTCGACTTCAGCCACTTCACCGAGCACGGCACCGCGGACCCCCGGGACGTGCAGCCCGGCGCCGACCGCCGGTTCGACATCAACCCGTAAGGACCGGCATGTTCGGCGTGATGCTCAGCGTGCTCGTCGGTTTGATGCATCTCTACCTGTGGAAACGGCTCGTCCGCGACACCACCGGCCCCGGCCGCACGCGCCGGGTCCTCACCGTCGGCACCGTCGTGCTGGCACTGCTGGTGGTCGCGACGCTCACGCTGCCGCGCCGGGTCGGCATCGCGGCCGCGCAGTGGTTCACCTGGCCCGGCTACATCTGGTTCGGCCTGGTCGTCTACCTGTTCCTCACGCTGCTGGTGCTGGAGTTGGTCCGCCTCGCGTTCCGCGGCTGGGTGCGCCGCCGGCCCCTCGAGGCGACCGCGACGGCCGAGGCGCCGCCGGTGGCGCCGGCCCCGCAGCCCGCGCCAGCCGTGAACCAGAGCAGGCGGCTGTTCCTCGCGCGCGGCGCCGGTCTGGTGGCGGGCGCGGCGTCGGCGAGCCTGGTCGGCGTCGGCATGGCGAACGCGCTGGGCCCGCCGGACCTGCTGCGGGTGCCGGTGCGCCTGAGCAAGCTCGACCCTTCGCTCGCCGGGTTCCGGATCGCGGTGGTGTCGGACATCCACCTCGGCCCGCTGTCCGGCCGCGCGCACACCGAACGCATCGTGCGAATGATCAACGAGACGAACCCCGACCTCGTGGCGATCGTCGGCGACCTCGCCGACGGCACGGTCGCCGAGCTCGGCGACGCCGCCGCGCCGCTGCGCGACCTGGTGTCCCGCGAGGGCAGCTTCTTCGTCACCGGCAACCACGAGTACTTCGAGGAGCCGCTGGCGTGGCTGCGTGAGCTGGACCGGCTGGGCGTGCACCCGCTGCGCAACGAGAACACGGTCATCCGGCGCGGCGCCGCGGCGTTCGACCTGGCCGGCGTCAACGACGTCACCGGCCGCTCGATCGACGACGGCCCGGACTACGACCGGGCGCTGTCCGGCCGGGACTCCGCCCGCCCCACCGTGCTGCTCGCGCACCAGCCGGTGCAGGTGACGGAGGCCGCCGCGCACGGCGTCGACCTCCAGCTGTCCGGCCACACCCACGGCGGCCAGCTGTACCCGTTCCACTACATCGTCGGTCTCGCGCAGCCCGCCGTCGCCGGACTGTCCACAGTGGACGGCACGCAGCTGTACGTCACGCGCGGCGCGGGTTTCTGGGGCCCGCCGGTCCGGGTCGGCGCCCCGCCGGACATCACGGTGCTCTCACTCGAGCTGTGACACTGGGTCGCTTCGCTCCTCCGCTAAGACGCCGTCTTCCCTCCTCCGTGCTCGGCGCTGGCGCGCCTGCGCGCGAGCGTCAGTCCAGACGGCGCCCGCTCCGTCGCTACGCTCCCTGCCCCGCTCAGGTCAGCGTGCGGGGGCGGATCGAGTTCGCCTTGTCCACGAGCTCCACCCGCTGCTCGGCGGTGGCGGCCAGCCGGGCCAGCGCGCGGTAGCACCGCTCCAACCCGAACCGCAGGTCCCGCTCGACGAGCCTGCAGCCCAGCACGGTCCTGGCCTCGGCCCCACCGGCCCGCCCGGCGCGCACCCACCCGTACGCCGCCTCCAGCACCTCGGCGGACAGCTGGGTCCGCCGCTCGGCGTCCAGCGCCAGCCGCTCCAGCCGCCGGGCGGCGTCGTGCAGGTCCTGCTCGCCGAGCCGGGCCGCGTCGTCCCCCCGCGTCTTGATCTTGATGGCCGCGACCTGTGCGGCGACGTGGTGGCTCGACGTGTCCGGCACCGCCTCGAGAACCTCGATCGCACCCGCGCGGGCCCCCTGCGCGAGGTACACCCTGGACAGGCCGAACGCGGCGCTCACCCACGCGCGGTCGGTGCGCCACACCAGCTCGTAGTACCGGGCGGCGGCGAAGTAGTTCCCCGCGTACTCGGCGCAGATCGCGAGCGCGAGCTTCGGCGGGATCTCGCCCGGCACGGCGTCGTAGACCCGGTCGAACGCGGCGGCGGCGTCCTTCGGGTTCCGCGTCGCCATCGCGATGAGGCCCTGGTACCAGTCCGGTCGCCAGTCGGCCGGGTCGGTGCCGATGCGGCGCGCGGCGTCCAGCTCGCCCTGCGCGGCACGCAGGTCGCCGAGCTCCAGCCGGGCGCGGACCATCCGCAGCCGCACCTCGATGGAGTCCTGCGGCGCCGACGCCAGCGCGGCGACCAGCTCGCCCGGCTCGGTCGCGGTGATGCTCGCGAGCGTGCTGGCCGCGTGGTCGTTCGTGTCGACCATGGGCAGCGGCAGGATCGACGCGACCTCGAGCGGGTCCGGCGAGGGCAGCGACCCGTGCTCGCCGACGACCATGCCGGACCCGAACGTCCGCGTCTCCATGGCGAAGACGGTCGACTGGCCGGGCCGGGGCCGGCCGGTGCCGAGCGCCATGACCTCACGCAGCACGCCGGTCAGCTGGTCGGCCATGTCCTCCGCGGAGGTGAACCGCTGCTGCGGGTCGGCGTGCGTCGCGCGCTTCAGCACCCGGTGGTAGGACCCGAAGAGCGCGAACAGCGGCTCCTCTTCGGGCCCGGGCAGCGTGTGCTTGTGGCGGGTCGTGTAGCCGGCGAACTCGATCGAGAGGACGGCGAGCGTGCGGCCGACCGTGTAGATGTCGGACGCGACCGACGCGCCCTCGGTCGCCAGCTCCGGCGCGGAGTAGCCGAGGGTGAAGAACAGCGGCGACTCGTAGTCGTCGGTCTGGCGGACCGCGCCGAGGTCGATCAGCTTGAGCTGCTCGCCGGCCTGGATCACGTTGTCCGGCTTGAGGTCGCAGTACAGCATGTCGACGCTGTGCAGGTACCCGATGGCGGGCAGGATCTCCAGCCCGTACGCGATGACCTGCCCGATCGGCAGCGGCTCCGCCTTGCCGGTCTCGCGGTGGTGCTCGAGGGCCAGCTGCCGCAGCGACTGCCCGCCGACGTACTCCATCACGATGTAGCCGACCTGGTTGCCGGTCTTCGCGTCCGGGTGCTGGACGAAGTTGTAGATGCGGACGACGTTCGGGTGCTCCACCTCGGCGAGGAACCGCCGCTCCGCGACGGCGGACGCCATGGACGTCGCGTCGCCGGTGTCGATCATGCCCTTGAGCACGACCCAGCGGTCGCTGACGTTGTGGTCCTTCGCGAGGTAGATCCAGCCGAGCCCGCCGTACGCGATCGAGCCGAGCACCTCGTACTGGCCGCCGACGAGGTCGCCGCGGAACAGCCGGGGCCGGAAGTTGAACGGCGTGCCGCAGGTGGCGCACTCGCCATCGGTCTCGCCGGGCTTGCCGTCCTTGGCGCGGCCGACCTCGGCGCCACAGTTGCTGCAGAACCGCTTGTTCTCGCTGACCGCCGGGTCGGTGAGCACGGCCGAGGCCGGGTCCTTGACCGGGACGACGGGCACCTCGACCAGCCCGGCGCCCAGCCGCCCGCGCCCGGACGTGCGCCCAGCCGTCCGCCGGCCGGTGTTCGGGAAGGAGCTGGACCCGGTGTTGAGGGGACCGTCCCCCTTGGTCGGCGGCGGCGAGTCCGGATGCTTCGGAGTCTGGGCCGGCGGGGCCGGCTTGGCGGGCGCCGCCGGCGGCTCGACACTCTGTGTGATCGGGGTTTCGTCGAGCACGCTGGTGGGCAGCGGCTCGTCGGGCGCCAACGCGTTCGCCGGCCGCACCCCGGCCTGCCTCGGGAGCACGTTGGGCACGGGCACGCCCTGAGCCCACTGCGGGCCGGGCGCGGGCCGCGCGCCGGTACCGGGCGGCGCCCACCCCTGCGAAGGCGGTGCGGGCTGCGAGTAGGACTGCCACTGCTGCGGCTGGCTGGGCTGCTGCCAGCCACCCGGTGGGGGCCCGGGCTGGGACTGGCTCGGCTGGCCCTGCCACCCACGCTGCACGGGCTGCTGCCACCCGGTCTGAGCCGGCTGGGCCGGACGCGGGTACGGCGTCGGCTGGCGGGGCTGCTGGCTCGGCTGCGCCTGCGGCTGGCTCGGCTGCGCCTGGCTCGGCTGCCCACCGGCCGACCCGCCGCCAGCGGCAGCGTCCTCCGGCCTCCGGTGCGCGCCACGGCCGCGCGACGGGTCGTCGCCCTCGAGCACGTCCGGGGAGGCGAACCACCCGGTCCCGTCCTCCTTGCCGCCCGCCACCTGGCGCAACCGCTCCGCGTGCTCGTGCGCCTCCCGGCGCAACCGCTCCGCCGCCTGTTCCGCCGTCTCCGCCACCGCGATCCCACACTCCTGGCAGTTGCCGTTCACCACCTCGCCCGTGCACCCGGGGCGCGGACACGACGCCATCGCCGGCCCCCTAGTCCTGGTACACGGGGGTCGGCGGCGCCGGGCGCTGCTCGCCCGTGCGGCCGAGCCACTGGTCGTAGCTCGCGGCCCAGCTGCCGTCCGCGATGGACTTCGCCAGCACGCCGTTCACGAAACTGACCATGTCCACGTTCGCCTTGGGGATGCCGATGCCGTACGGCTCCTGTGTGAACCGGGGCCCGGCCATCTTCACGTTCGGGTCCTGCGCGACCATCCCGGACAGGATGGTGTCGTCGGTCGACACGGCGGCCACCTGGCCCTGCTGCAGCATGATGAGACAGTCCGACCAGTTGTCGACCTGCACCGGGATCAGCTTGGCCGCGTGGTCGGAGATGGTCTTGATCGACGTGGAACCCTTGGCGGCGCACACTTTCTGCCCGCCGAGCTGGTCCAGGTTCGCGATCTTCGACGTCCGGTCGACGAGGATCCGCTGCCCGGCGGTGTAGTAGATGGCCGAGAAGTTGATGTCCTTCCACCGCTCGCAGGTGGCGGTCATCGTGCGGACGACCACGTGCACCTCGCCGTCGGTGAGCGCCTTGATCCGCCCCGCGGACGTGACGACCTTGAACTGCACCTTGTTGGGGTCGCCGAAGATGGCCTTCGCGATCTCGCGCACGCGGTCGATGTCGAAGCCCTCCAGCGCGTTCGTCGTCGGGTTGCGGAAGCCGAACAGGAAGGTGTTCTGGTCGACGCCGGCGATGAGCTGACCGGCGTCCTGGATCGCCTTCATGGTGGTGTTGGCCGGCATCTGGCCGGGCGGCGGCAGCGCCCCCTGCGGCCGGAAGCTCGCGGTCGGGTCGCACGCGGGCGCCGGCGCGGCCGACGTCGACGGCGGCGCCGGGTTCTCCTCGGCGCCAACGGGTCGCGGCCGGTCGACGGACGACACGGTCGCGAGGTCGACGGGCCTGCCCCCGCCCGCGCACGCCGTGACGGCCGCCATCAGCAGCACGAACAGCAAGCTGGCTCGGACGGCCCTCACCGGTACTCCCGCAGTCGGTCCCTGATCCCCATTGTCACCCCTGCCGCGGCCAGCAACGCCAGCAGCGCGACCCCGGGCACCAGCCCGGTCATCACGTTGCTCGCCCCGCTGGTCTCCTCGACGAACTTCTGCCGCCCGTGGTTGAGCGCCTTCAACAGGTTGTCGTCCAGCATGGTGAACATCGTCGCGGCGCTGGTCTTCGCGTCGGTGCTGATCGCGAGCGACACGGCCTCCTGGTAGGAGCCGCCGTCGTCGAGCTCGCGGACGCGGTTGTGCGCGGTGAGCCAGTCGTCGGCGTTCTTCTGCGCCGCGGCGAGCAGGTCGGTGGTCTCCTGCGTCGCGGAGAGGCCCTGCGCGCGCACGAGCAGGTTCTCGTCGCTCCGGCCGGTGAGCTCCTTGGTGAGCTCCTTGAACTCGGCCTCGTACTCGGCGCCGTCGCCGCGCGCGACCAGCGTCAGCGTCTCGTTGGCACGCATCTTCAGCGCCACGATCCGCGCCTGGACGATCACCTCGACCTGGCTGGTGCCGTGCTCGTGCCCGTCGGACACCCGCGACGACTCGATCAGCAGCGCGGCCGAGCCCCAGATCAACCCGACGACCACCGCCCCGGTCGCGACCACCAGGCCGACGTTGAGCAGCCGGTTCGTCCGCCGGAGGAGGTAGCGCTGGGCGGCGACCAGCGCGCCGAGCAGCACCAGGACCAGCGCGAGCGTGAACCACGGGAACGAGCCGGCCGCGTCCTGCTCGGCCGCGAGCCGCTCGAAGTCGATCCGGTACAGCTCCTGCGCGGCCGGCAGGATCTTCGCCCGCATCAGCCCGGACGCCTCCCGCAGGTACGCGGCGCCGGACGGGTAGCCCTGCCGGTTGTACGCGCGCGCGGTCTCGACGAGCCCGGTGTAGACGGGCAGCTGCTTCGCGAGCTCGTTGACCTGCCGCTCGGCCGCGACCACGCCGCCGACGTCCGCGGACGCCTCCGCGAGGTTCGCGCCCGCGGTCGCGATGTCCAGCTCGTAGCGGTCGCGCAGCGCGGCGGGTGGAGTGCCGCCGGCGAGGAACGCGCTCGCGGCGGTCGCGTCCGCGTCGGACAGCGAGCGGTAGATCTGCTGCGACGCGGCGGCCACCGGCTCGCGGTGCTCGATGAGGTTGTCGATCGTGCTCTGCTTCTGCTGCATGGCGAGCGCGCCGACGACACCGGTCACCAGCGCGAGCACGACGAGGCCGACGCCGACGACGAACAGCCGGCCGGGAGTGCTCTGCGCGCTCTTGCGGACCCGGCGGGCGGCGGTCGCCGGCACGCTCAGCACCTTGCGGGTCCCCGGTGCGGTGCCGGCGTCGGGCGCGGAGGTGGTCACCATCGGTGATCCCGACGCTGTCGCCACGCCGGGAGCGTCCACACCACGGTGCCGCTCATGATGCCCCGTCCCCCTCGCGGTTACCAACCGGTCATTCGCAAACGAACTTAGTGCAGCGACTACCTGGTCGGCCACCGAAACGGCGATGCCGGCCATCGGCATGCGGTGACAGCAAGTGAACAGACACGAGCAGTGACGACCATGACGTCTGTCATCGCCCTCTTGCGGTCTGGCGACGGCGGCGGCGCTCTGCGAATCTCGGCTGGGGTGGTTATGAGCCTGGGGTGGTTATGAGCACTGAGCACCTGCTTCGCTGGACGAGCACCGCCGCCTTCCTCGCGGTCGCGGGCTACTGCGTCGCGCGGCTGGTCGCCGCGGCGCGGGCGCCGGCCGAGTACCGCGGCTGCCATCGCGCGGTCGACGTGGCGCACGTGCTCATGGGGGTCGGGATGGCCGCGATGGCCTCGCCGGTCGGCGGGCCGCTGCCGATGGCCGCGTGGCAGACGGTGTTCCTGCTGATGACGGCGTGGTTCGTCGGGTCGTGGGTGCAGGAGCGGCGGTCCGGTCCGGCCGGCTGGCACGGCGGCTGGCACGGCGGCGGGCTGCACCACGCGGTCGCCGCGGTCGCGATGGTCTACATGCTGACGGCGATGCCGCACGGCGACGGCCACCGGTCCGCGCCGTGGCTCGACGGGTGGGCCGGCACGGGGATGGCGCTGCCGTTGGTCGGCTGGGTGCTCGCCGCGTACTTCCTGGTGTCGGCGACGGTGCTCGTCGTCCGCACGGGGTGGCGCGCGCCCGCGTTCACCGGCCCGGCGGGACTGCCCGCGGTCCTGGTCGCGCCGCGGGTCACGGCGACGTGCCAGGCCGCGATGGCGCTGGGCAACGGCTACCTACTGCTGGCCATGCTGTGACGCCAGCTTGTCCGCGATCGCCCTGATCCACTCTTGCGACCAGGTCAGCTCGCCGGACCGCAGCGCGTCGAGCACGGACGTCACCCAGCGCAGCTCCGCCTCCCGCATGGCGCACGAGTACTCGTCGTCGAGCAGGAACAGCCTTGGCAGCTCCGGCACGGCGGCCAGGGCGGCCCGGTCCTGCGCGAGGGTCGCGGTCAGCTCGGCCGCGTGCTTCTCCAGCCGCGTGGTCACGTCGTCCGGCGTGAGCACCATCAGCGACGCCAGCGCGGCGGGGAACTCCGGGAAGTCCCGCGCCGGGCTGCCGAGCATCTCGCCGGTCCACGTCCGCAGCGCGTCCCGGCCCGCCTCGGTGATCTCGTAGACGGTCCGCTCCGGGCGCCGCTCGTCGCGGGCGGTCTCGCGCACGGCGATCAGCTCGGCACGCAGCAACCGGTCGATCGTCTGGTAGACGCTGTTGCGCTGCGCGACGTTGGCGATCTTGTCCTTGCCGCGTTCCTTGATCACCTCGTGCATCCGGTACGGGTGCATCGGCTCCTCCGCCAGCAGTGACAGCAGCACGAGTGCCAGCGGTGACCGTCGATGAGTGCTCCTCGCCACCGGCTCACCCTAACCGTCGCCTGCCGTGCCAGTTGCCTTATAAGTCATATTATGTATAGTCATACTATAACCACTCGGGTCTTGGAGGAATCATGAAGGCGTTGGTCATCGGCGGCGGGATGGCGGGGCCGGTCACGGCGATGGCCCTGCGCAAGGCGGGCATCGACTCGACCGTGTACGAGGCGTACGACCGGAGCGCGGACGGTGTCGGCGCGTTCCTGACGCTCGCCGTCAACGGGCTCGCCGCGCTGCGCGCGCTGGACCTGCACACCCTCGTGCGGGACAAGGGGTTCGACACCCCGGCCATGAAGCTGTCGATGGGCAGCGGGAAGCCGCTGGCCGAGTTCGGCTTCGGCGACCCGCTGCCGGACGGCACCGTCAACCAGACCGTGAACCGCGCCGCGTTGTACGGCGCGCTGCGGGACGAGGCGGTCCGGCGCGGCGTGCCGATCGAGTACGGCCGGCGGCTGGTGTCCGCGGAGTCCACGCCGGACGGCGTGACCGCGACGTTCGCCGACGGCGGCACCGCGCACGGCGACGTCATGATCGGCGCGGACGGGCTGCGCTCGGTCACCCGGCGGATCATCGACCCGGCCGCGCCGGGCCCGAGGTACGTGCCGCTGCTCAACGCGGGCGGCTACGCCAAGGGGGTGCGGCTGGACGCCGAGCCCGGCGTGATGCACATGATCTTCGGGCGGGAGTGCTTCTTCAGCTATGTCGTGAACCCGAACGGCGAGGTGTGGTGGTTCGCGAACCCGCGTCAGCCGCGCGAGCTGTCCGGCGCGGAGCTGGCGCGGATCACGAAGGCGCAGTGGCGGGAGCGGCTGCTCGCGCTGTTCGCCAAGGACCGGACGCCCGCGCGGGAGCTGATCGACGCCACCGACGAGGTCTTCTCCGGCTGGAACACCTACGACTTCCCGAAGGTGCCCACCTGGCACCGCGACCGGATGATCATCATCGGGGACGCGGCGCACGCGACGTCGCCCGCGTCCGGACAGGGCGCGTCGATGGCGTTCGAGGACGCGGTGACCCTCGCGAAGTGCCTGCGCGACAAGGAAACCGTCCCCGCCGCGTTCGCCGCGTACGAGAGCCTGCGCCGCACCAGGGTGGAACGTGTTGTGGCACAGGGCAAACGCAACGGCGACGGCAAGTCGCTCGGCCCGGTCATGCGACAGCTGCTGCCGCTGTTCATCAAGCTCAACAAACCGAGCAAGGCGGACCTGTCGTGGCTACACGACCACCGGATCGACTGGGACACCCCGCTCTCGGTGTGACCGAGGGCTTGAATGAGCGGCCGCCGGCGTCTGGACTGACCGAGCAGCGGAAGGCCACGAGCGAAGCGAGTCGCCTGAGCAGCGCAGGGAGGGAAGACGCCGGGACCAGGCCGCGATTACGCGAGCGGAGCGAGCCAATGTCACTGTCACTTCACTTGCAGTCTCGGCAGCGGGTCAGTTTGGGCCAGCCTTGGCGGTCGCCCCAGATCGGCCAAGCCACGCCGGCGAGGGTGCTGATGACGCAGCCGCGGCAGAGGCGGCGCTTGAGCGGACGGGACATCAGTTGTACCCCCGGATGCAGTGTTCCTCGGACGGTCGGAGCGGCGTGAGCTTGCGGTCGAGGTCGGCGGCGGCGCTCGGGCCGTACGCCTCGTCGAGTCTTTTGCAGAAGGTGTCCGGGTCGAGCTGGTAGTCCTGCGAGCCGCGGGTCTCCAGCGCCATCGCGGCGAGCAGGCAGCCGACCTGCGCGGAGCGGGTCGCGTCGAGGTGCCAGCCGAGCCCGGACAGGAAACCGGCGCGGAACGCGTCGGCGACCCCGTGCTTGTCGACCGCGACCCGGCCCGGCACCGCGGCGACCGTGACCTCCTCGGCGTTCGCCGTCGCCAGCCGCACGCCGTCCGCGCCGTGGGTCACCACCCACATGCCGACCCGGTCGAGCAGCTCGGCACGGGACCAGCCGGTGGTCGCGAGCAGCACGGCGGCGTTGTCCGCGCTGGCGAACACGTACTCGGCGCCGGCCACGAGGGACCGCAGCTCAGCGCCGGAGATCCGGCCGAGCTGCGGCGCCGGGTCCACGGCGAACCGGTAGCCGAGGCGGCGGCACTCGGCCGCGTGGGCGAGCATGGCCCGCGCGTCGCCCGGCGCGATCATCACCAGGTCGATGCCGCGCTCGACGGCGCTCAGCTCGATCGCGTGCGCCTCGGCGAGGGCGCCCGCGTACAGCGACACGATCCGGTTGTCCGAGTCGTCCACTGTGGACAGTATGCGTGCGGTGCTCCTGGTGACGGACACCCGAAGCCAGCTGGTGTCCACACCGTGGCGCTCGAGCCAGCCGCGGTACTCGCCGAAGTCCGTGCCGACCGCGCCGACGAGCGCGGGCCGGTGCCCGAGCCGGCCGAGGCCGAACGCGATGTTCGCCGCGCCGCCGCCCGGCCGCACGTCGAGGGACTCGACCACCATGGACATCGTGGCTCCCGCGAGGGGCCCCGCCGACTGTCCAGGCAGGAAGTCGTTGGTGAACCGACCGGGAAACACCATCTGGTGGTCCGTCGCGATCGACCCGGTCACGGCAATGCACATGGCCTTGCTCCTTCCGCACCGCCCAACAATGTGCGCTGTGCCACGAAAGGTTGCGGCCGGCGACTCGAGGACGGCTCAAGACCGGACCGAGAAGGCTGGACCGCGATCACCCCGTGGGGTAAGGAGTTCCGCCCGGCTCCCGACTTCGAGCGACTCTCGAGACAGCTGAGGCCGCGCCGTGCACTACGGCGACGGGGGGCGGTGACGGGGGCAATAGGGGGTGGGTCGCAGGGTGCTCGAAGAACACTGACGATCGCCGATGCCGGGCGGGTGCGGTGCCACCATTGGGGTGTCGGGGATGAGCTCCGTTGCCCAGCAAGCGTGCGGTAAGCCGTTCGTTCTCGCCGACCGGGAAAGCTCAGTTTGGGAGTTTCCATGCAGAATCGTCAATCCGGAGCCGCGGCGGTCCAGCCTCTCTTACCCTTGCCGCAGGACGAGGTGACAGAGGCCACGGCGCACGTGGAGTCGGGTTCGGTGCCCGCACCAGAAAGCGACCGCGCGCTCCAGCTCGGGCTGCTCGGCCCGCTGTCGCTGTCGCGCGGCGGCAAGCAGATCACCCCGTCGGCGCCCAAGCTCCGTCAGGTGTTGTCCCTCCTCGCGGTGCAGGCCAACTCGGTCACCCGCGTCGACCAGCTCGTCGAGGAGCTGTGGGAGGAATGCCCGCCGCCGAGCGCGCTGACCACCGTCCAGACCTACATCTACCAGCTGCGCAAGCTGTTGCGGCTCGACGACCGGCCGGCGCAGGGCAGCGGCGGCAAGACCGAGCCGACACTGCTGAGCCACCCGGGCGGTTACATCCTGTCGCTGCCCGACCTCGACGACATCGATGCCAACCAGTTCGAGGCGCTCGCCCGGCGCGGCCGCCAGGAGTTGTTGGCCCAGCGGACCTCCGCCGCCTCCGAGACCTTCCGCGAGGCGCTGACGCTGTGGCGCGGCGGCTGCCTCGACGACGTATCCACCGGACCGCTGCTGTACTCGCACGCCACCCGGCTCGAGGAGCTGCGCCGCACCGTGCTGGCGCTGCGCATCGAGGCGGACCTGCAGCTCGGCCGGCACCAGGAGATCGTCGGCGAGCTCACCAGTCTCGTGAACGCCGAGCCGACCCGCGAGGACTTCTCCGCGAAGCTGATGATCGCGCTGTACCGCAGCGGCCGGCGCGCCGACGCGCTCGGCGTGTACCAGCGCATCCGCGCAGCACTCGTCGACGAGCTGGGCCTGGACCCCGCCCAGGAGCTGCAACGGCTGCACCAGCTGATGCTCGAGGCCGACCCGGAGCTGGACCTGCCGGAGCTGCCCGCCGCGCAGCCGGCGCCGGCCCCGCCGGTACTGACGATCCACAGTGGACATCCGGCGCCCGCGCAGCTGCCCGCGGAGATCCCCGACTTCGTCGGCCGCCGGCGCGAGACCGACCAGTTCGTCCGGTTGCTCACCGGCCCGGACGCCCAGGGCCTGCAGGTGGTCAACGTGGTCGGCCGGCCCGGCATCGGCAAGAGCGCGTTCGTCACCCGCGCGGCGCGCGCCGTGCGCGCGCACTTCCCGGACGGGCAGCTGTACGTCGACCTCACCGGCGGCGACGTCCGGCCGATGCCCACCAGGCACGTGCTCGTCCGGATGCTCAAGGCGGTCGGCGCCGACGAGGCGGACGTGCCGCACTCCGTGGCCGAGGCGGCGTTGATGTTCCGCAGCTGGACCGCCGACCGGCGGCTGCTCGTGGTGCTGGACAAGGCAACCACCGGCGACGTGCTGCGCCACCTGGCCCCCAGCGGCTCCGGCAGCGCCCTCGTGGTGGCCAGCCGGGCGCCGATGGACGCGTTGTCCGGCGCGGTCCGGCTGCGGCTGCCCGTGCTGTCGCTCGTGGAGTCGGTGCAGCTGCTGGCGAACACGGTCGGCGAGCACCGGGTGAGCCAGGAGCTGGACGCGGCGGAGCAGCTCGCGGAGCTTTCCGATCGGCTGCCCCTGGCACTGCGGGCCATCGGCGCGAAGCTCGCGGGCCGGCCGGGCTGGCACCTGTCCAGGATGGTCGCCAGGATGACCGACGAGACCAACCGGATGAGTGAGCTGAGCTACGCCGGGTTCGACGTGCACGGCCGGCTCGCCGAGGCCTACCAGACGCTGTCGGCCCGGCAGCGCTGGGTGTTCCGCAGGCTGGCCGCGGCGGACGGCGAGCCGCTCACCACGGCCGAGATCGCCGAGCGGGTCACCATGGGCGTGGCCGCGGTGGAGACGGTGCTCGACGAACTGGTCGACGCCGACCTGGTCGAGGAGATGGCGGTCGGTGCGGACGAGCCGAGGCACCACGTGCCCGCGCTGATCCGGCTGGTCGCGCTGTCCGGGGTGCTCGGCACCGCATGGTGGCGCAACACCGGGCAGCCGACGTCGAGCTGAGGCCGACCGTTTGTCCAGTTGCTCCCGATCATTTCTCGAGCGATTGTTGACCGTTTCTCATGTTCGGCTTCCTAGCTTGGCTAGCAGGCCATTGTGGGAATGGCCGGCAGGAGACGAGGAACCGTCGTGCCTTCCGAGATGCGGGCCCCCGACAGGCGGCCGAACGATCCGAGCACGGACACCGGGCCCGATGGCGGCCCGGAGATCTCCGTGCTGGCCGGCACGTCGGGCGGGCGGGACGGCCCGGCGCTGCGGCTCGGCGCACGCGTGTTCCCGCTGGGCCGGTGGATGGCCCGCCGGCATGCCACGGTGGGCGCCGAGGTCGCGGCGACCGCGAGCCTGCTCGGGCAGCTGCCGACCGGGCCCACCGTCGTGCTGGTGATGGCGCCGGACGTGGCGGTGACCGCCGTCGTCGACCAGTTGTTGACCGCGGCGCTCGGGATGCTCACCGGGCCGGGCACGGGGGCGGGCCCGCTGACGCTGGGGGTGGCGTGCCCGGAGCCGGTTCGCTCCGGGACCGCGGGCCGGCTCGCCATGTACAACCAGCATCTCGAGGCGCTGCCGGAGGCGCTGGTCGATTCCGTCACCGCGGCCCGGCGCTGCGGGCTGGTGACCGCGCAGGGCAACTGTGTCCTGCTGCTGCAGCACTTCGTCCCCGCCTCCGCGTCCGCGGTGGTGCACGCGAGCCCGTCCCGGCACCTCCCGGTGCACGTCGACGGTCGCTGGGGCCTCACCGAGATGAGCTCACCGGCCGACACCTTCGAGGTCCCCGCGGACGGCGCGATCAGCGAGAAGCTCGCGTGGAAGCCGACCGCGCAGGTCGGGGCCCAGGGCGGCACGCACACGGTGAGCCTGCCGGCGAGCTGGCACTCCCGGTACTCACTCGGTCGCGGCACCGTCCGCCAGCTCGCCGCGCTGTCCCGCGACGCCGCGGTGACCGCCGGTCGCCCGCTGTCACTGGACTTCGCGCTCGGCGTGCGCGGCCCCGTGGTGCTGCGCTGCCGCCCGACAAGAGATTGACGTCCCACTCGAACGGGCGCTGCTCCCGCTTCGAGATGACTTCCAGCCCACCGGCCAATCATGACTGAGCAAGGCAAGTCCAGTCGTCGGAGGTCTCGGAGGTCACCGTGCCCCGCGCACTCACCGTGGAACAACGTCACGCGAGAACACCCCGTGCCGGGTTGCCGGACGCATGCTCGACCGGTGCCTGCGAGCACTACCAGGAGATGGTGCGGCTGCGCCGCAACCTGCACGACGGCCTCGGTCCCGGCCTCGCCGGGATCATGCTGCGGGCCGACATTCTCGCCAAGCTGCTGTCCGCCAACCAGACCGCCGCCGAGCAGATGCTGCGCGAGCTGCGCCACGAGGCGGCCGAGTTCATGACGGAGTTCCGCAGGGTCCTGGCCAACCAGAGCCCGGCGGAGATGGAGGGCCGTGGGCTCGGCGAGGCGCTGCGCACACTGGCCGAGCGGATGAGCCGGGCCACCGGCGAGACCCTCACCATCACCCTCGACGAGGACCCCGGCGCGGACCGCCAGGTCGATCGCGCCACGCAGGTGGCCGCGTTCTGGATCGCCAAGGAAGCGCTCACCAACGTGGTCAAGCACGCGAAGGCGCGCAACTGCCACATCCGCGTCCGGGTCGCGAACGGCCTGCACCTGTCCATTGTGGACGATGGAGTCGGCGCAGGGATCGGCACCGGGGTCGGAAACGGCGGGCACGGGTTCGGCCTGACCTCGATGGGCAGCCGCGCGGCCGAGCTTGGCGGCTGGTGCGAGATCACCGAAGGCACCGCACCCGGCGTCGGCGTCGGCGTCACCGCCCACCTGCCGGCCGCCGGTTCGCCCCACCACTCGCTGACAGAACGGTAGGCCAGCTGTGACCGCCAACATCGAGCTCGACGCGCCGCCGGAGACCACCCGCGTACTGATCGCCGACGACCACCCCGTGTACCTGTCCGGGCTGCGGATGCTTCTCAACATGATCAACACGGTCGCCGTGGTCGGCGAGGCGCGGACCGGCAAGGAGACCCTGTCCGAGATCTACCGGCTGCGCCCGCACCTGGTGCTGATGGACGTCAACATGCCCGGCACCAGCGGCATCGAGGTGACGAGGACGATCACGCCCCGCTACCCGGACACCTCGGTGATCATGCTGAGCATGCTCGAGGACCGGGACACCTTCCTGTCCGCGGTGCGGGCGGGCGCTCGCGGCTACCTCGTGAAGGGCGCCAGCACCGACGACATCGAGCAGGCGATCGGCACCGTGCGCCGCGGCGGCGTGGTCTTCGGCGCCGAGGTCGCCGCGTGGGCGCTGGACTACCTGAACAAGCCGCGCGAGTCGAGCAAGCCCTTTCCCGAGCTCACCGACCGCGAGCGCGCCGTGCTCGAGCTGGTCGCCGACGGCCTCGGCAACGCCACGATCGCGCGGCGGCTCGGGTTGTCCATCAAGACGGTGCGCAACTACCTGTCCCGCATCTTCGCCAAGCTCCAGATCGCCGACCGCACCGAGGCGGCCGTCCAGGCGCGCCGCGCCGGACTCGGTCACTGAGAAGGACGCTGGTTCGCTCCGCAAGCTCCGCTCACGCCACAAAGGAGGATCGATGTCCGAACAGACCGCCACGGCCGGGCCGGCGGCGGGCCAGCCAGCCGGCCTGTCCCGCTGGCAGTTCCGCACCGTGCTGACGGTGTTGCTGACTGGTCAGCTGCTGTCCGCGCTCGACCAGACGCTGGTCGGCACCGCACTGCCCACGATGGTGGGCGAGTTCGGGCACCTGGACAGCTTCTCGCTGGTCGTCACGTCTTACCTGCTCGCGACGACCGCCTCGATGGCGCTGTACGGCAAGCTCGCCGACCTGTACGGCCCGAAACGGGTCTACATGGCGGCCATCGGCATCTTCACCGTCGGCTCCCTGCTCGTCGGGCTCGCGCAGGACATGACCCAGCTCGTGATCTTCCGCGCGGTGCAGGGCCTCGGCGCGGGCGGTCTGGTGGTCATCGCGTTCACCATCGCCGCGACGGTCGTGCCGCCCCGCCAGCTCGGCCGCATCCAGGGTCTGGTCGGCGCGATGTACGCGCTCGCGTCGCTGCTCGGCCCGCTGGCCGGTGGCGCGCTGACCGAGTACATGTCGTGGCGCTGGTGCTTCCTGGTCAACGTCCCGATCGGCATCGTCGGCGTGATCGTGCTCGGCACCATGCTGAAGCTGCCGAGGACGCGGCGCGAGGCGTCGGTGGACTACCCCGGCGCGGTGCTGCTGGTGGCCGCGGTCTCCGCGCTCGTCCTGATCACGACCTGGGGCGGCAGCCGCTACGAGTGGGGCTCCGCGCCCATGCTCGGCCTGTACGCGGGCACCGTGGTGCTCGTCGCGGCGCTGATCGCGCGTGAGCGGCGGGCGAAGGAGCCGATCATCCCCCTGACCCTGTTCCGCAAGCCGGAGATCAGCCTGGCGCTGGTGATCACGTTCCTCATCGGCATCGCCACCATCGGCGCCTACTTCTTCGTCCCGATCTACCTGCAGGTGGTGCGGGGCAACGATCCCACGACCGCCGGGCTCAACATCGTGCCGCTGATGATGGCGGTCATGATCGGGTCCGGGGCGAGCGGCTGGCTCATCTCGGTGGTGCTCGGCCGGATGAAGGTCATCGTCATCGGCGGCGTCGGCATCATGACGGTCGGGCTGTACCTGTTCTCGCTGCTGGACGAGACCACGCCGGCGTGGCAGCTCTGGAGCTACCTCGCGGTGATGGGCATCGGCATGGGCATGGTGATCTCGAAGCTGATCGTCAGCGTGCAGAACAGTGTCAGCGGGCGGGACATCGGGACGATCACCGCGCAGGCGAACTTCTTCCGGGTCATCGGCTCCGCCATCGGCACCGCCGCGTTCGGCGCGGTGCTCGCGGCCCAGCTGGCGTCCGCGTCGACCCAGCTCGACGCCGACGTGCTCGCCCAGCTACCCAACGGCTCCGCGGTGTTGTACTCCGACCCGGCGTCCATCCACGCGCTGGCCGACACCGCGCCGGCGGCGTACGCCGAGGTCGTGCGGATGTTCGCCGACTCGATGCAGACGGTGTTCCTGGTCGCGGTGCCCCTGATGGTGCTGGCGTTCGTGCTCTGCTGGTTCCTGCCCAACACGAAGCTGCGTGACGGCGACCGCGGGCACGGGCACGGCGGCCACGGCGGCGGCGACAGTGCCGGCGGCGAGGAGCCGGCCGCGGCCGCGGCCAAGGAGGGGGCCGGCGCGACGGTGATGGCCGTGCGGACCGAACCCGCGTGACAGCTCGGCGGTGGGGCGCTCGGCGCGCGCTCCACCGCTGGTCGCGAACCCCTCGCGAGCGAGGAACTTTCGTGCGTCGCACGAGGACACTCGGTCCTACACAAGGCACCCATGAGGAGCTGATCATGACGTCCAACCAGGCCGACACCCGCGCACGTGGCGCGCTCGGTGGCCTGCTCGCCGGTCTCGGGTTCTTCGGTGGCATCGCGGCGACGAAGGCCACGGAGAAGTCCGAGTACCCGCGCCCCGGCACCGCGCCGGAGGAGGTCCAGAAGTACTTCACCGAGTCCACCACCGCGGCGCGGCTCTCCGTGGTGGGGCACGCCGTGTCCGCCACGGGCCTCGCCCGGTTCACGGGCACCGTCGCGGGTCTGGCCAAGCGGTCGGGCAAGGGCTCGGGCGCGCTGCGGGCCGCGGCGTGGACCGGCGGGACCTTCGCGGTCGCCACCCAGGTCCTGTCCGCGTCCTCGACGCTTCTGTTGACCAGCAAGGACAACCACCTGCAGACCACGAAGGACCTGCGCGAGGTGTCCTACCACATCGGCAGCCACGTGCACGGGGTCGGCTTCGGGCTGCTGACCGGGGCACTGGGGCTCGCAGGACTGCGTTCCGGCGAGCTCCCCCGGCCGGTGGCGATCGCGTCGCTGGCCATCTCCCCGCTCACGCTCCTCGGCCCGCTGACCCTGCTCAAGAAGAAGACGATGATCGCACTGCCCATCGGTCACCTGCTGAGTCTGATCGTCAGCGGCACGGCCGGGGTCGCGCTGGCCCGCAAGCCCCGTCCCGCCAAGTAACCAGGAGGAACTTTCATGAGGGTGACCGTGTTCGGCGCGACCGGTGGCACCGGGAAGCAGGTCGTCGACCAGGCGTTGGCGGCCGGCCACAAGGTCACCGCGGTGGCCAGGAACCCCGAGGCGGTCGACGGCGACCGCGACGGTCTCACGGTGGTGCGCGGCGACGTGCTCGACGCGGAGTCGGTCGCGAAGGCCGTCGCCGGCTGTGACGCGATCGTCTCGGTGCTCGGGGTCGCCGACCGCAAGCAGCCGACGACCGTGTACTCGGCGGGTGTCCAGAACATGCTGGCCGCCATGGCCGAAGGCGGCCCGCGCCGCATCATCGCCCTGTCCGCGGACGGGGTCGAGCCCAACCCGAACGTCAACATCGGGCAGCGCCTGGTGATGGCGCTGGTGGTGGCTCGGATGTTCAAGCACCAGTACCAGGACATGCTCGAGATGGAGCGGACGATCGAGGGCAGCGACGTCGACTGGACGCTGGTCCGGCCGCCGCGGCTGTCCGACGGCGAGCGCACCGGTGAGTACCGGACCAGCGACGAGCCGCTGAAGGACTCGTCGGGGATCTCGCGCGCCGACCTCGCGGACTTCATCGTGACCCGCCTGGAGGATGCTGACAGCCACCGGAAGACTGTCTGGGTGTCCAACTGAAGTCGGTTCGTCGGAAGGATTTGCGGGATGCGCGTCAGTATCAGCGTCAGTGACTTCACCTGGCCGGGTGGGCCGGCGGCGATGGGCGAGCACCTCGGCGCCCTCGCGAAGGCCGCGGACTCCGCGGGGGTGCACACGCTCTGGCTGCCGGACCACATGATCCAGGCCGACCCGCGTAAGAGCCCGGAAGCGGAGATGCTGGAGACGTACACGACGCTGGGGTTCATCGCGGCGCGGACGGAGCGGATCCGTCTCGGCGCCATGGTGACCCCGGTGTCCTACCGGTCGCCGGCGGTCGTGGTGAAGGCGGTCACGACGCTCGACGTGCTGTCCGGCGGGCGGGCGTGGTTCGGCGTCGGCGCGGGCTACAGCGCGGGCGAGGCCACCGACATGGGCCTGGACTTCCCGCCGACCGCGGAGCGCTTCGAGCGGCTGAGCGAGGCCCTGGCGATCGCTTTCCAGATGTGGTCCGGTGACACGAAACCCTTCGAGGGCAAGCACTACCAGCTGGCGAAGCCGATCAGCAGCCCGGCGCCCCTGCAGCGGCCGCACCCTCCGGTGCTGATCGGCGGCACCGGCGAGCGCAAGACGCTGCGCCTGGTGGCCCAGCACGCCTCGGCGTGCAACCTGTCCGACATGCCGGACCAGGGCGCCACGATCCGGCGCAAGCTGGAGGTGCTGGCGGCGCACTGCGAGGACGTCGGCCGGCCGTTCGCCGAGATCGACAAGACCGCGAGCACGGTGTTCATCGACGGCGAGACCCCCGACGCGTTCGCGGAGCGCTGCGGGGTCCTGGCCGGCTACGGCGTCGAGCACGCGGTCCTGTTCGGCTCCTGGACCGTCGAGTCCTTGGAGACACTGGGCGAGCTCATCCCGGCCGTCACGGAGATCTGAAGCGCCACAAGCGAGACGACGCCGGCACCACGTGGGTGCCGGCGTCGTCTCGCGTTCGCACTAGATGCCGAACATGCGTGCCGCCTCCACCTGGTGGACGTAGAGCATGGCGTCGAATCCCAAGTTCCGCCACGGGTCGACCAACTGCTTGTACTCGGTGTCCTTGGCCGGCTCGTACGGCGAGGCGACGAGCCGGAACTTGGCAGGCCCGTTGAGCCACTGCCGCACCTCAGGCGACTGCGGGCCGCAGGCGTCCATGTCGAGCAGGTAGTTCCCGTGGCGGGCCTTGCCGAACGTGTGGTCGACGAACGACGGGTCCGGTGCGGGGATGTCGGTGACCACCGGCCCGGTCGGGCTCTGCCAGCCGACGAAGACCTGGCCCTGGCCGAAGCACGTGCCGATCCCGACGTACCGGCTGCCGTAGTCCCGGCGGAAGTAGTGGGCGGACAGCACCCGGGTGCGGTTCATGTCGAAGGGCGGGATCGAGATCACCATGGTCGGGTTCGCGGCGATGTGGCCGTTGTGCGCGAGGTAGACCGTCCGGTGTGGCACCCGGTTCAGCCACCGGTTCGTCTGCTCCGAGATGTAGTACTCGCGGCTGTCCGCGAGCGTGCCCTTCCAGGAGAGGAAGTCGAAGAACCCGAGGATGTTCTCCGCGTGCGACACGGCGTCCAGGTACGGGACCGCCGACGGCGCGTCGGGGAGCCCGTCGACGAGGTCGAACATGGCCTTCGCGTGCACGACTATCTCGTCGCGCCACTCCTCGGTCTTGTTCGGGTCGACGTACCACATGATGGTTTCCTGCGGGTCTCCGTGCATCGCGAGCGGGTCGAGGTTCTCGTGCAGCTCCGCGAGGCGGTGCGGGGCGACGTCGGTGACGTACTGGATGACCGCGTCGTACTGGAACTGCCGTACCTCCAGGGAGTCGTTGCCGAGGAAGCGGACCTTGTCGTGCTCCCGTCGGCCGGCGTTGAACTCGCTCATCCAGCGCACGATCTCGAGGAACGCCTCGTGGCGCACGATGGGGAACGCCGTCGCGACGAGCTCGCGCGCGGCCGCCGGGTCGCCACCGCCGTTGCGGACGTACTCGTCGATCAGCATTCCGGCGCCCCAGCTCTCCTCCCAGGCGACGGTGCGGAAACCCATGTGCTCCACCAGGAACCTGACCACCCGGTGGTGCAGGGTCGTGATGTTGTGCGTGCCGTGCGCGTCGTAGCCGAGCCCGACGAGCCGCGCGTCGCCCACGATCCGCAGCAGCGGATAGAGGTCGTAGAGCGGGCCCTGCGGATCGAGGGTCCGCAGCGGGTTGGCGTGCTGGTTGATCCAGGAGACGATGTCCCCGGACGGCGCGGCCTGTGCCTGCGCGGGCTGGCCCCCGACCAGCCCGGTACCGGTCGCGGCGGCGCCCGCCGCGGCCGCGGCCGCCACGCCGACGAACCGCCGGCGAGTCAGAGCCTGCGCGTTCCCCGTTGTCGGTTCGGCGTTGTTCATTGATGAACCACCATTCGTCGACTGCGTGCAGAAGATGTCGATCCATGGTCCCCGACGACTCTGAAGACACACTCGGCAACAGAGCAAATTTGGGACAAACCCGCACGGTGTCTCAACCCGACGCCGACCGGCGCTTGACCGTCGAGACACCGCGGGACGATCACGGAAATGTCTGCTTTGACCGCCATCGTCACGGATTTCCGCAACCGCGCCGCCGGGCGGTATTCGGCTTTTGCTCTGTTTTGTTTCGCTCTCCGGATCAGGCCGGTAGCGGTGAGTTCCGCGGGCGGGAAGTTCCCAAGCAACGGGGACACAATCCCCCTCGACTGGGTCTCGAGTCGCCCGATACTTTTTCACAAATACTGTGGGAAAGAAGGACTGTCTTATGATCAACCAACAAGCTCCGCCCGGCCGGCGCGGCACCGGGAATCTTCTCAAGAAAGTGTACGCGGATCCGCAGGTCGGATTCGCCTGGTTACGATTACTGAGTGCGTTGCTGGTGGTAGTCGATCACAGCATCTGGCTGCCGAATCCCGCTAACCCCCTGCTTATCCTCAACATTCCCGTCGGGGACTACGCGCTACTGATATTCTTCGCGCTGAGCGGCTATCAGGTAAGCGACAGCTGGGAACGCGACCCGTCCTGGTGGCGGTTCAGCGCCCGACGAATTCTGCGAATCGTGCCGCCGCTCGCGGTGGTGCTGGTACTCACCGCATTCGTCCTCGGCCCGATCTTCACCACGCTGCGCACCGGGGAATACCTCGCCAACCCCCAGACGTGGGGATATCTGACCATGGTCGTCCCGTTCTTCCTGAAGGGCCCGCTGCCGGGCGTCTTCGAGACGAACCCGCACACCTACTCGGTGAACCCGTCGCTGTGGACGCTGCCCATGGAGGTCTTCGGCTACGGGCTCGTGCTGGTCATCGGGGTCGTGATCGCGCTCCGGGTGCCGAAGCTGATCCTGCCGATGGTGCTCGCCGGCCTCATGTTGACGGAGGGGGTCTTCGACGCGACCCTCGGCGAGTACGACGCCGGCGGCTTCCTCGGGGTCATGCCGATGGCCCTGCTGGCGAAGTTCATGGTCGCTTTCTTCGTTGGCGTGGTGCTGCACACCTACCGGCACCGGATCCCGTTCCGGCCGCGGTACGCGCTGGCGCTGGTCGTCGCCTGGCTCGCGATCCACGAGGTGTTCATGCCGGACGCCGTCGCCGTCCCCGGTGGCACCGCCAACAGCGACGGCTCGATCTTCCGCCTGGTGACGCTGGACAAGTGGCTGCTGACCATCGGCGTCGCGTACGGGGTGATCGTGCTGGGCAAGCACTGGCCCAAGCGGCTGGAGCGCAGTGCCCGGTGGGTGTACGGCAGCTACGGCGCCTACATCTGGGCCGCGCCGCTGCAGCAGACGTTCATCGCGCTCGGCGTCTCCAACGGCTGGGTGCTGCTGCTGCTCGCCGCACCGGCGGCCTACCTGTTCGGCCTGGCGTCGTGGCGCCTCGTCGAGGCGCCGACGCAGAAGCTGCGCCGCTACCTCAACGCACGCCAACTCCCGATGACCGAGACCGCAGAACCCGAACTGGCCCGCGCGGGCCGGTAAGTGCCGCGAAGGGCGCGTTGGGGACGTTGAACGTCCCTAACGCGCCTTTCACGGCATTTACTTGCGGGAGAGCAGCGAGCGGAGGAAGAGCGTGGTGTTGGCTGGGCGCTCGGCCATCCGCCGCATCAGGTAGCCGTACCACTGGACGCCGTAGGGCACGTAGACCCGCACGGTGTGCCCCAGCTCGGCGAGCCGTCGCTGCTCGGCCGGGCGGACCCCGTACAGCATCTGGAACTCGAAGCTGTCCGCCTTGCGGCCGTGGTAGGCCGCCCGGTCGGCGACGATGTCCACGAGCCGTGGGTCGTGCGTGGCGAACATCGGGTAGCCGTCCCCGGCCAGCAACGCGTTCACGCAGCGCACGTAGCTGAGGTCGACGTCGTGCCGGTCCGGGAAGGCCACCTCGCCCGGTTCCGCGTAGGCGCCCTTGCAGAGCCGCACGCGCGACTCCGGCACGGACAGCAGTGCGGCGTCGGACTCCGTGCGGCGCAGGTAGGCCTGCAGCACGGCGCCGACCCACGGCCAGTCCTGGCGCAGCCGCGCCAGCACCCGGAGGGTGGAGTCGGTGGTGGTGTGGTCCTCCATGTCCAGGGTGACGGTGGTGCCGCAACGCGCGGCCGCCGCGCAGACGCGCCCCGCGTTGTCCAGCGCGAGCTGCTCGTCGAGCAGCTGCCCGACGGCGGACAGCTTGACGCTCACCTCGACGTACTGGGCCAACCCGTTGGCGCGCAAGGCGTCCAGCAGTTCCAGGTAGGCCCGGGTGGTCCGGTCGGCGAGCGCCTCGTCGGTGGTGTCCTCCCCGAGGTAGTCCAGCGTCGCGGTCAGCCCGGCGGACACCAGTCCGCGGGCTGCCGCGACCGCGTCCGCCGTGGACTCGCCGGCGACGAACCGGCGCACGACATCCCTGCTCACCGGCGCGGCCGTCACGACGCGTTTGAGTGTGTCGCTCCCGGCCGCGGCCAGGATCAAGCTGCGCAAAGGGTGCACGGAAGCTCCTCAGATCATGATCTTCCCGCCGGCGATGTCCGTGGTCTGCCCGGTGATCCAGGAGGCCGCGTCGGAGGCGAGGAACAGCGCGGCGTTCGCGCAGTCCGCCGGGGTGCCCCAGCGCCCGAGCACGAACTGCTCCTTGACGACCTGCTCACGGATGTGCGCGGGGATGCGCTGCTCCTGCTTCTTGGTCAGGATGGCCGACGGCGCGAGGGCGTTCACCCGCACGTTGAACTTGCCGACGTCCTGCGCGACCCGCCGGGTCAGCTGCAGGATCGCCGACTTCGACGCCGCGTAGGCGTAGGAGGACCAGCCGGGCAGCCGGCCCGCGGCCGACGACATCGTGATGATCGAGCCGGAGCCGCGCGCGGTCATGCCGGGCACGAAGGCCTTCAGGGTGAGGAAGGTGCCGGTGAGGTTGCCGTCGATGACCGCGCGCCAGTCCTCCTCGGTCACCTGGTCCATTGTGGACGGACCGGGCTCGAAGCCGGCGAACGCGCACAGCACGTCGACCGGGCCGAACTCCTGCTCGGCACGCGCGTCCAGGTTGGCCAGGTCCGCGAGGGACAGGGTGTCCGCGGGCACCCCGGCGGCCTCGCCGCCCTGCGCCCGGATGTCGGTCACGACCTCCTCGATGGCGTCCTTGTCCCGGCCGCTCACCACGACCTTCACGCCGTTCGCAGCGAGGAACCGGCATGTCTGCCCACCGATCTCACCTGAGCCACCAGTGACGACGGCGACCTTTCCGGCGAGATCGGGGTACGTGGGAATGCTCGTGGTCATGGAGATCGATCCCTTTCACTAATGGTGGTGGCCCGACACGCTGAGGTCACTCGAAGCGGTACTCGGTGAAGTCGGCCAGCCGCCGGTAGCCGACCTTCTCGACGACCGCCAGCATCGACTCGTACTTCAGGAAGTGCGTGCACACGGTGGCGTCCGCACCGTTCTCGAGCGCCCGCGCGGTCACCTCGCCGAGCAGCACGGTCGCGTAGCCGCCGGCCCGGTGGTCCGGCGAGACGAACACGCCGGCGGGCCGGACCACGCCGGCGATGTTCAGGCCCCAGCCCGCCGCCCCGACCGGCGTGCCGTCCTGGTCCTCCCAGACGATCTGGCGGCCGCCGGCGATCTGGCCACCGGCCAGCTGCCGGGCCCGCTGCGCGATCTGCTCGGCCGGCAGGCCGCTGTCGCGCATGCCCGACATGAACCACTCGGCGACCGTGTCCAGGTCGTCCTCTGTGGACAGACGGGGGCCGCCGGCGGCGGTCGGCCGGGTCGTCTCGGTGCAGATCATCAGCCACTGGTCGCGCTCGCTCTGCGCGCTCTTGCCGGTCAGCTCGGCCCAGCGGGCGGCGAACGCCTTGGTGCTGTCCGCAGAGCCGGCCACGCCCTCGAGGTCCGGGAGGACGGTGACCAGGTGCTCGGCGAGCGCCCGCGCGGCCGCGTCCGGCATCTCGCTCAGCGGCATCCGGTAGGGCAGGCGGGCGAACGCGGCGCCCACGATCGAACCGGCGGTGTCGTCGTCGGTGACCCACGAGAACACCGGGTCGTCCTGGCCGGGCGGCACCCCGTTGGGGTCCAGCGCGTGCACCAGCAACACGTTGTTGCGCACGGGTTCCAGCTTCAGCCAGTCACCGACCTCGGCCGCGAACTCGCCGGGGCTCGACGTCGTGTGCACCTTCATCTCGACGACCCTCCACTGTTGCTGGTCGGACTGTGGCTGGTCAGCCGGCCCGCCGGGTGGCGAGCCGGCCGCCGGCGATCCCGTTGACCAGCAGGCCGGAGAACCGGCCGATGGGGATGAGCAGCGCCACCTTCTCGGTGGCGAAGTACACCGGCGACAGCAGGTTCGCGGCCGCCGACACCAGACCGGCCACGGCGAGCGGTTTGGGCAGCTCGCCGGAGCGCAGGCCGGCCAGCGCGAGCGAGCCGGTCAGCACCCCGAACCCGATGCCGTGCACCGGACCGCCGGCCGCGAACGCGGTGTCGTTGAGCCGCACCGCCGCCTCGTCGTCCTCGCGCCGGTCCGTCGTCAGCGACCCGATGCAGGCCGCGGACGTGGCCAGCGACGCGACCGTGGCCGCGCCGCCGGCCAGCGCGGCCGCCCGCAGGGACCGCGAGCCGGACCGCTTGGCCACCTTCGCCACCGACGCGGTGAACCGGGCCACCGACAGCAGCGACACGACCTGTCCGATGGCGCTGACCCGACCCGCCTTGTCGCTCGCGTCGTACCACTTGCGCACGTCTTCCGGCGCGGAGCCGGGACGCGGCGGCGGACCGCCGGCCAGCTTGATGGAACCGCCGACGCTGGCAACGAAGGCGGCAGCGGCGAGCGGGCCCGCCCATCCTCCGAGGTCGCGAGATGTCATTGCGGCACAACCTTTCCGATTCGCGGCCAGCAGGTCACAGCGGCGTCGACGGCGTGACCGTCTGCTCGTGGATGACGACGTCGTACCAGTCCCGCAGCGAGCCGCCGGCCATGTAGTGGTCGTCGGGACGCGAGTCGTCGCAGACCGAACCGATGACGCGGCCCTTCACGCGCTGCCCGAGCCACTCGGTCACCGGCGCCGGCGCCTCGCCGCGCAGGTCCACGACGTAGCGCGGCAGGTCGTTGGCGAACGGCCGCTCGTGGAAGTCGTCCGCCTGCGTCGGCGTCTCGAGCGGCCGGCTGGCGAACGGCGGCGCGCTCCAGCCGGAGTTCACCGTGCCCCGGTCGTAGGTCAGCCCGATGGAGACGTACCGCTCGCCGAACAGGCCCGCGATCGTGGCGCCCGTCGGCTTGAACTTCAGCGTGCCGCGCGGCGGCACCGAGATCTCCAGCGACTCGGCCCGCACACTGTGCGCGTTGGTCGACCAGTAGGCGATCTTGTCGCCCGTGTGCTGGTGCCACCAGCGCAGGTTCTCCGCCATCTGCTCGTCACGGTAGCCGTCGTCGACCAGGTGGTAGGCGTAGTGCTCGTAGAACGCCACGATCTGGCGCGCGTGCTGCACCGCCATCTCGTGCGCCTTGCCCGACTCCGGGACGCTCTGCACCACCCGCAGCGCCTGCCGCGCGTGCTCGACGTAGGGGTCCTTCTCCTTGACCTGCATGATGAACCACGGCACGTGGTCCGGGCGGGTCGGCCGGATGACGTCGAAGTGCGTTGCCAGCTCAGCGGCCTTCTCCGGCGCGTACCGGGTCACGTACTCGGCGACCGCGTCGTAGACCGGCGGCCGGGTGTCGATCACGCCGACGCCGACGAACTGCACCTCGTCATCGGGGTGCGCGGAGTTCCACTGGCGGAGCCACTCGACCGCGTCCTGCATCTCGCGGACCCGCCAGGGAACTCCGGACTCCTTCATCAACGTGTCGAGGTCGCCGTAGCCCGACCGCACGTAGTCGTTCAGCGGCAGCGCGACGTCCCAGTCCTCTTCCGTTGCCACCGCGCGGAAGCCCAGCTCCTCGACGAGGAAGCGGACCACACGATGGATCATCGTGAACTGCTCGCGGGCGCCGTAGGTCGACCCGCCGAGCCCGACGATCGCCGCGTCGCCGACCATGCCGCGCAGCGGCTCGAGGTCGTCGGTCGGCGCTGTGGGATCGTTGGACGCCAACGGCTTCGCGTTCGCCTTGAGCCAGTTCGCCACGTCCTGCCGGGCCTTGGCCCCCGGGTCGGGGGTCGGCAGCCTGTGCGCGTTCATGTTCGTCCACTTCCTTCTTCGAGAGATCAGGCGCGCTCGGCGATGATCATGTCGGTCGGGCCGGCGGGCCACATGACGCGAGTCTCGGCCAGCTTCAGGCCGGCGTCGGCGAACAGCGACTCCCACTCGGCGACCGTGCGGATGCCGCCGCGGTGCAGGGCGAGCTGCGTGACGTCCAGCAGCTTGCCGGGGTGCGGGCCGTTGCCGTCGGGCAGCACGGGCTCGAGGATCAGGATCTTCCCGCCCTGAGCCATGGCCTCGCGGATGTTGCTCAGCACCTTGCCGGCCTCGGGGTCGTCGTAGCTGAACAGGATCGACGAGATCACGTAGACGTCGCCGCCCTCGGGCACCGAGACGAACATGTCGCCGGCGACGCCGTTCGCGCGGTCGGCGATGCCCACCCGCTCGAAGACCTTCTCCGCGGCGTGCACGACGTGCTCCTCGTCGAACACCGTGGCCTTGAGGTTCGGGTAGTGCGGCGCGACCGCGGCGATCAGCCAGCCCTCGCCGCCCGCGATGTCGATCAGGTACTTGGCGTCGGAGAGGTCGTAGTTGGAGAACGCCACCGAGTGCGCCTCGCTGGCCAGGTTGCCCATGGCCTTGCCGAAGAGGGCGACCTCCTCGGGGTGGGTCTGCAGGTAGTTCCACATCGAGGTGCCGTGGGCCTTCTCGAACGCGACCTCACCGGTGCGGACGCTGTGCGCGAGCTCCGAGTAGGCCAGCAGCCGGGTGCGGCCGCCGACGTCCTGGGCGATCTCCTTCATCGAGCCCTTGACCCCGGACCGCAGCGTCTCGCCGAGCGGGTTCAGCCCGAACACGCGGGGGGAGACCTCCTCGAACACGCCGAGCCCGGCGAGCCCGCGGAGCAGCCGGAACAGGCCGCTCTCGTGTGCGCCAACGGCTTTCGCCACCTCCGCCACCGGGCGGGGACCGTCGGCGAGCTGGTCCGCGACGCCGAGCTCGGCGGCGACCGCGATCATCTGGGTGGCCAGCGCGCCGTAGAGCATCTCCATCATCTGCATCGGCGGAGGTGCTTCGCCGTTGTAGGGGAGGGCGTAGGAGCCGGGGGTGGTCATGGGCATGCCTTTCTTTGACGCGATAGCAGGATCACTGCGAGGCGGACAGGCCACCGTCGACGTAGAGGATCTGACCGGTGATGAAGCTGGACCGGGGGCCGGCGAAGTAGATCGCCGTGTTGGCGACCTCCTGGATCTCCGCGACCCGGCCGAGCGGCGTGCGCCCGGCGACCATGTTGGCGAAGTCGGGGTTCTGCAGCGCCGCCTCGGAAAGGGCGGTGCGCACGAACCCGGCGCCGACGCCGTTGATCGAGATCTGGTGCTTGCCCCACTCGGAGGCGAGCTGCTTGATCAGCAGGTGCAGTCCCGCCTTGCTCGCGCCGTACGCGGAGAACCCGCCGATCGCGAGACCGATGTGGCCGCGCACCGAGGTCATGTGGACGATCCGGCCGCCCTCGCCGCTCTTGATCATCGCGCGGCCGGCGGCCTGCGAGAGCAGGAAGGCGCCGGTGAGGTTGATGTCCACCACCGAGCGCCACTCGTCGGCGTCGAAGTTCTCCGCCATATTGATCTTGAGGATGCCGACGCAGTTGACCAGGATGTCGATGCCGCCCCAGTCCTGGGTGACGGCATCGACCAGCCCGTTCACGCTGTCCGCGTCCGTGGTGTCGAACGCGTGCCCGGCGGTCCGGTTCTCACCCGTGGCAAGACGATCGGCGAGCTCCTGGCACGAATCCTTCTCCAGGCCGGCGATCGCCACATCGGCGCCGTCTGCCGCGAGGCCGGCGCTGATCACGCTGCCGATCTCGCCGTCCCCGCCCGCGATCAGGGCCCGCTTGCCCGTGAGCGGCTTGCTCAACTCGCCGATCGTCTCGACCATGATGTCGTTCTCTCCCTGAGGGTTCGGTCGGTTCAGGCCGTGTGGATCGCCAGGGCGTAGCCGCCGCCCGGGTTCTCGCGGGAGATCGGCACCTCGCCGCCGACCGTGAGGTGCCGGACGCCGGTCAGGCTCGGGACGGGCTCGGCGACAACCCGGCGGTCGGTGGTGCCGTTGCCCAGCTCGCCCTTGTCGTTGCAGCCCCACGACCACACGGTGCCGTCCTCGAGCAGCGCCAGCGTGTGGCCGTAGTTGCCCGGGTTGACCTCGCCGCCGCCACCGGTGCCGGTGACCAGCTTCACCCCGCTCAGCCCCTTGACCTCCACCGGCGTCAGCTTGTCCTCGGTGGTGCCGTCGCCGAGCTGGCCGCGGTCGTTGATGCCGAACGCCTGCAGCGTGCCGTCTTCCAGCAGCACCACCGTGTGGTGGTAGGCGCAGGTCGCGGCGACCGCCGTGGTGATGCCCTCGACCTTCTTCGGGCTCGACAGGTGCTCGGTGTCGCCGTGGCCGAGCTGGCCGCGGTCGTTGTCGCCCCAGGTCCAGACGGTGCCGTCGGTCTGGATCGCGACGCTGTGCCCGCCACCGGCGGCAAGCCCGCGGACCTCGCCGAGACCGTCGATCTTCGTCGGCGCCGGACGGCTGTCGTAGCCGCGGCCCGCGTGCTCCTGGTAGGTGCGGCCGGGGACGCGGTCGTTCGCGTCCGGGCCGTCGCCGAGCTGGCCGTAGTCGTCCCGGCCCCAGGTCCACACGGTGCCGTCGGCGCGCAGCGCGACCGCGTGCCCGCCACCGGAGATCAGCTGCACGACCTCGTCGATGCCGTCCACCAGGACCGGCACGGGGTGCAGCCGCATGTTCGCGGGGCCGAGCAGGCCGAAGAAGCCGCCGCCCGCGCCCCACACGGTGCCGTCCTCGAGCAGGTACAGCGTCTGGCCCCCACCGGGGACGACGTCCTTGATGTTCTTCAGACCCTTGACCGGGACGGGCTCGTGCTGGTTGACGTCCACCGCGCCGTCGCCGACCTGGCCGAAGGCGTTGCGACCCCAGGCGACGGCGGTGCCGTCGTCGAGCAGCGCCACGACGTGACCGCTGCCCGACTCGACCGTGCGCACACCCGCCAGGCCCGAGACCGGGCCGGGGGTGGGGCGGCCGGTGGTGGTGCCGTCACCGAGCTGGCCGTTCGAATTGTCGCCCCACGCGCTGACGATCTCAGTCATACCAGTTCCTCTCCTTCGCGGCGTCCGCCCGCGGTGTACGACCCCGGGCTCAACAGTTCGTGGGTCGCCCTCAGCCGGCGATCCTCGGCGGCCGGGGCCGAGTTGTTTCCGTTCCCGCGTCGGCTTTCGGCGAGGGCCGGCCTGCGAGATTCTGATTGCCTCGAACGGATTCCAGACTCCGTCCCAGCCGTCCCCACGTCGTGGGGCAGGCGTCCCAGCCACAGTGGGATCTGGTCCTCGGGACGCCCGGTTCGCCCCGCTTTGCCCGTTTCACCGGTGCGTTTTGTCGTGTTATTTCCCGAATTAGCAGGACCGCCGGCCCATGTCGCCGGGAATTGGCTCGAGCATGATTAGTGAATCGGTCGAGGAATGGGGAGCGGCAATGCGGTGGACCGTGCACGGCGAACGGCGTGTCTATACCAGCGCGTATCTGGACCTCTACCTGACCGACGTCGAGGTGCCCGACGGCGACCGCTACGAGCACCACCTGATCAAGCTCCCCCGGTCGGTCGGCACGCTGGTGCTCGACGCGTCCGACCGGGTGCTGATGGTGTGGCGGCACCGGTTCACCACCGACACCTGGAACTGGGAGCTGCCCGGCGGGTGGGTCGACCCCGGCGAGAGTCCGGTCGAGGCGGCCGCTCGGGAGACCGAGGAGGAGACCGGCTACCGGCCGAACGAGCTGCGCGAGCTCTCCTACATCCAGCCCTGCGCCGGGATCACCGACGCAGAGCAGTTCCTCTACCTCGCCGCCGGCGCGCGCTATGTCGGCGCGCCCCGGGACGGCTTCGAGTCCGACCGGGTGGACTGGATCCCGCTGGCCGACGTGCCGGGCATGATCGCCCGCCGACAGATCGTCGGCGGGGTGACCCTGATCGGGCTGCTGGGTGTCCTCTATGGACACGACAGCGTCATGCCGCGGGCGCCGAGGTCGGCCGCATGAGCCGACAGACCAACGTGCCCACCTTGCTTCGTGCGAATGCGCTGCACGCCGAGCGGAGCGAGGCCGGTGTTACAGCCTGAGCAGGCCGTCGGACACTGCCGCGCGCACCGCGGCCACCACCGTGGTGACCTGCTCGGCGGCGAGGTGCGGACCGATCGGCAGGCTCAGCACCTGCTCGGCCAGCCGCTCGGCGTGCGGGAACGTGCCGGCCGCGAGGCCGAGGTCGGCGAACGCGGGCGAGCGGTGCGGCGCGACCGGGTAGTGGATCAGTGTCTGCACCCCGGCGGCGGTGAGCCGTTCCTGCAACGCGACGCGCTCCTCGGTGCGCACCACGAACAGGTGCCACACCGGCTCGGCCCAGTCGGGGACGGTGGGCAGTACCAGCCCGCCGAGTCCGCCCAGTCCGTCCAGTTCGGACAGATAGCGGTCCGCGACGGCCACCCGGCGGGCGTTCCAGTCGTCCAGGTGCGCGAGCTTGACCCGCAACATGGCGGCCTGCAGCTCGTCCAGCCGCGAGTTGGTGCCCTTGATCTCGTGGTGGTACTTGATCGTCGAGCCGTAGTTGCGCAGCAGCCGCAGCTTCGCGGCGAGCTCCGCGTCCCCGGTGACGACCGCGCCGCCGTCGCCCTGCGCACCGAGGTTCTTCCCGGGATAGAAGGAGAACGCGGCGACGTACCGGGAGCCGACACGCTCGCCGCGGTAGCGGGCGCCGTGCGCCTGCGCTGCGTCCTCCAGCACGACGAGCCCGTGCCGGGCGGCGATCGCGTCGACGGCGTCGAGGTCCGCGGGCTGACCGTAGAGGTGCACCGGGACGATCGCCTTGGTACGACTGGAGATGGCGGCCTCGATCGCGGCGGGGTCGAGGTTCTGGGTGTCCGGGTCCGGTTCCACGGCCACGGGGGTGGCGCCGGTCGCCGCGACCGCGAGCCAGGTGGCGATGAACGTGTGCGACGGGACGATCACCTCGTCACCCGCCCCGATGTCGAGCGCACGCAGGGTGAGCACGATCGCGTCGAGCCCGGAGCCGAGCGCGACGCAGTGCCGGCCGCCGCAGTACGCGGCGAACTCCGCCTCGAACGCCTCGGTCTCCGGACCGAGCAGGTACCGGCCGGACGAGAGCACCCGCTGGGTCGCCGCGTCGAGGTCGCCGCGCAGCTCCCGGTAGGTGGCGCCGAGATCGAGGAAGGGGACGGTCATGCCACACTCCTGGCGTCGGCGCTCTACTCGTCGTAGTCGCGGTAGTACTCGGCGGCGTCGTAGGTCTCCGAGACCAGCCACAGCCCGACCGTGCCGGGCGCGAAGTTGACCATGTCGCGCCAGATCATGGGGCCGACGTAGAGGCCGCGGCTCGGGTGGTCGAGCACGAACGTGCGCCGGGCGAACCCGTCGTCCACGACGACCTCGAAGCTCCCGTGCACCGCGATGATGATCTGGCGCAGCCGCCGGTGCCCGTGCGCGCCGCGTTCCGCGCCGTCCGGCACGTGGTGGATGTAGTAGGCCCGCTTGACGTCGAAGTCGATCTCCTTGCCGGACTCGACCACGGTGAGGCTGCCGCGCGGGTCGGTGTGCTCGGTGAGCTCGACGATCCGGCACGGGCTGATCCGCCCCACCACCGGTTCGCCGTCCGTGGACCTGGACACCACTTCGGTCACCGCAAACCACCTCACTCGACTCGCCGCGAGACTGCGGTCGGCACCGAGAGTGCCAGTGCGCACTAGCCGCTCGTTCGAGGACGCCTCGAAGGCATGCCCACCAACGGTTTTCCCGCTATACCATCGGCGGCATGCGCGTACTTTTCTCGACCCTCACCGCCTACGGGCACTTCTTCCAGGTACTGCCGCTGGCGATCGCCGCGCGCGAGGCGGGGCACCAGGTGACGTTCGCGACCGGGGCGGTGCGGCACAAGCTGCTCACCGAGCTCGGGCTCGACGTCGTCACCGCGGGCGGGGAGACCGAGGAGCTCGTCGCAGAGGCGGCGCGCACGGTCGGCGTGCCGCCGCCGAGCGAGCAGAAGGCGCCGGACCGCCACGCGATGGAGCTCATCTCCAAGGAGTTCTGCCGGCTCGCCCCGAAGTCCTATGTGGACGATCTGCTGCCGGAGTTCGAGCGGCAGCGGCCCGACCTCGTGGTGCACGCCTCGTACAACCCCGGCGCCGGTCTGGCCGCGAAGGTGGCCGGGATCCCCGCGCTGTGTCACGCGTCCGGCCGGGTCCGGCCCGCGGAGGACTACCTCATGGTGATGTCCGAGGAGGTCCTGCGCGAGTACGCCACCAGTGAGCTGGGGGTCGAGCTGCCCGCGACGTACACCACCTACCTCGGGCACCCGTACCTCGACATCTGCCCGAAGTCGTTGCAGGACCAGGACTTCGTGGCGGCCTGCGGCGACGGCCGCAGTGAGCTGCGCCCGGTGGGGTTCAACCCGCCCGGCGAGCTGCCCGCGTGGGTGCGGGAGCGCGCGACGGGCCGGCCGCTGGTCTACCTCACCCTCGGCACCGAGTCCGACAACCGGGTGCTGGCGATGATGCGGGAGTCCATCGCCGGTCTGTCCTCACTGGACGTCGACGTGTTCGTCGCGACGCCGAAGCTGGCCGACGAGCTGGGCACGCTGCCGGACAACGTCGTGGTGGAGCGCTGGGTCGCGCAGGCGGAGCTGCTCCCGCACGTCGACCTGGTGGTGCAGCACGGTGGGAACGGCACCACGTTCGGCGCGCTCGGCAGCGGCGTGCCGCAGCTGTTCCTGCAGAACCTGCCCGGCCCGGACCAGCTCCTGAACGCGGGCATGGTGTGCGACACGGGCGCGGGCGCGCGACTCAAGCACGAGGAAGTGACCGCGCAGAGCGTGGCCGAGGCGGCGAACCTCCTCCTCACCGACGGCGAACGCAGAGCCGCCGCGAAGGAGATCGCCCGCCAGGTCGGCGAGATGCCCTCGCCCGCGGAGGTCGCCCGCCGCCTGCCCGAGTACGCGGAGTAGGCCAGAGCACTCAGAAGGGCAGGATGTCAGGCGACCGTGTCCGTTGGCTGGCCCAGCCACACCCGTTGATCATCGGCGGTCACGGTGAGTCCGAACCGGCCGAGGTCCGGCTTGCCCTGCGCGGTCCACCAGCCCCGCGCCTGCTCCACCTCGTCCCAGAGTCGCCGTGGACCGTGCTGCGCCACGGGATGGGACGTCGCGCCGGGGGTGACTTCGCACCGCGCCCATGATCCGCTGTCCTGATCGTGCAGCCTCACGATCAGGTTGTCCTCGTCGACGACCTTGTGGCAGCGCGGCATCCGCAGGCCGACCGCGAACGCGCCGGGCGCGGCGATCAGGTCGTACACCTGGCTGGACGACAGTCTTGTCCGGGTCATCTCGGGTGTGCCTGGCCCGTCGCCGTCCCACGGGCACACCGCGCCGCGTTGGGCACGCAGCCGCATGAACGCCAGGATGACCGGGTCGAAGTGCCCGGACGCGACGCCGTTCTCCGCAACGGTGAGGCGGGCGAGCGCGCCGTTGTGGTACTCGGTGCCCCACGGGGTCAGGATCTGCCCGCCCGGCTTGGTCTGCTCGGTCCACGCATACGGCACTCGTCCGACCGCACACGTGGCCAGCACCAAGTCATACGGGGCGTTCGGCGGGTGCCCGGCCGCCCCGTCCCCTGTCACGACCATGGGATGGAACCCCGCGCGACCAAGTGCCGATCGTGCCTGCTCAGCGAGCGCCGGGTCCACTTCCACCGTCGTGACCGCGTCGGACCCCAACCGGTCGGACAGCAGCGCCGCGGTCCACCCGGTTCCGGTGCCGATCTCCAGCACCCGCATCCCGGGCGCGACGTGGGCCGCGTCGAGCATCGCGGCAACGAGGGATGGCTGGCTTGAGGAGCTGGACGACCGCTCACCGAGTTGACCGGGCGAGGTGGCACCGTCGTCGACCTGCGTCACCACGGGCTCATCCGCCGCGACGGCGGCCAACCACGCTTCCGGGTCATCGGTGCGGGACACCGCCCGATACCCGCCACCCGTCGGCACCCAGATCAACTCGGGCACGAACAGGTCACGACCGACTGACAAGTCCTCTCCGATGATCGTCACTAGTCCTTCTCGGGGTCCTTCCACTTGTCAGGTTGTGGCTGGCCCTGACCGTCTCGGTCGTCCTCGTGCTTGCCCGCGTTCTCCTCTTTATCACCCATCATCATTGTCCCCTCTGCCGTACCTCAGACATCCGACGCTCCTCACCGTGGCCGCGTCGTCACGATGCGTCAATACAGCAACCGGGCACAGCTCTGGCTCCAACGAGTGAGTCTTACCCAGGGCGAGCCCCCGGACCTGACGTTGGGTCCGGGGCTTCAGGGGTACGCCAAGGGCCCATCAGGACGCTCGACGTCCCGATGGCCCTTCGTTCGCGTCACCGCGTCGTGGCCAGCTCGGCGTCTTCTGCGGGCTCGGCGTCCTCGGCGGCTCGGCGTGCCGCACTACGAGCGACCAGCAGTGCGGGCGCCAGCACCAACAACGTCAGCGCGAGCGGCAGCCAGAACGAGGTGCCGAACGCGGTCGCGGTGGGGTTGGTGCGCAGTTGTGCGTCCAGCACCACCACGAACAGCGCCACCGCGCCGGAGGCGCCGATCTCCTGCGCGATGCTGAACGTGGCCGACGCGCGGGGGATCTCCGCGGGTGCGAGCGCCCGGTACGCGGTGGACATCGCGGGCATGATCGTGCAGCCGGCGCCGAGGCCGATCAGCCAGAGGGACAGCGCGAGCCGGATGAAGCTCGCGTCCGCGCCCGCCTGGGTGAAGGAGAAGAACCCGACCACCAGCGCGGGCAGTCCGCACAGGATCACCGTCCCGGACTTGCCCCGGTCCACCAGGCGGCCGGCGATCGGCATGATCATCGCGACCCCGATGCCCTCCGGCACCAGCAGCAGTCCCGACGCGAGCGGCGACGCGTCCCGCACCAGCTGGAAGTACAGCGGAAACAGCATCATCGAACCGCTCAGCGTCGCGTTCATCAGGAACTGCGTCGCGACCGTCGCGGAGAAGGTCCGGTTGCGGAACAGCCGTAGGTCGAGCAGCGGCTTCTCGATGCGCAGCGCGTGCCGCACGAACAGGACCAACAGCACCGCACTCGCGACGGTGGGCAGCAGGAACCCAGGCCGCGTGAGGCCGTCGACCGATGAGACGTTCGCGAGCCCGTACACGAGCAGCGTGATTCCCGGGCACAGCAGGATGAAGCCCACCCGGTCGATCGGGTCCGGCTTCGTCGGCTGGTTGCGGTCGAAGAACGCCCACCCCAGCGCGAACGCGATCAGCCCGATCGGCAGGTTGAGGAAGAAGATCCACCGCCAGGAACCGGCGTCGACCAGGATGCCGCCGATGACCGGACCGATCACCGGGGCGAACACGATGGCGATGCCCATCAGGCCCATGGCCCGGCCCATCCGCGCCGGGCCGGCGGCCCTCGCGACCAGCGCGGTCCCGACCGGCGCCATCAGACCGGCGCCGACACCCTGCACGATCCGCAGGACGATCAGGCTGCCGGCCGACCACGCGAGTCCACATGCGACGGATGCGATCGTGAACAGCACCACGGCGGTCAGCCACAGCCGCCGCCCGCCGAACCGGTCCGTCGCCCAACCCGTCAGCGGGACGACCATCGCCGTGCTCAGGATGTAGGCGGTCGTCACCCACTGCGTGGTGGACAGTCCGACACCGAAGTAGTCCGACACCGTGTGCAGCGCGACCCCGACGATCGTCATGTCGAGCACGACGGTGAACGACCCGAGGGCCACGGTCAGTGCCACCGCGAGGAGTTTCCGGTCCATCGGCGGTGCGCCCGCCTTACCGCCTGCCATAAGTCGCTCCTGTTCGTCCGACCTGAACTCTCGCCCGGCGCACGTCCTCCGGTCGTGGGTCGGCAGTCCCCGCGCGCTAGGCAATCGGCCCGGTCCGCCTCGAGCGTCGGTCGGGCCAGGACAGGTTCCCCCCGCGCCGGTGATTGGAAGCCCACGACGAGGGGACCGGCGCGACCGACTCTTGAGTTCGCCGCTAGCTCACGTCGAGTAGTGGTGCCCCATCGCCCTCCAACCGGGGGGTGACCTTGGAAATGAACCGGGAACCTCTGCTGAGCCGGCATTTCTGTAAGGAGCCCAACAATGCGATTTCTGTCCGGTCAACAAGACGTGAAGGTCGCTGTCATCGGACTCGGGTATGTCGGTTCGTGCGTGGCCGCAGCGCTGGCCGACCGCAACCTCGAGGTCATCGGCATCGACAACAACAGCCAGCTGATCGACGAGCTGAACAGTGGTTTCTGCAGGTTTCAGGAGCACGGGCTGCCCGAGCTGATCAGCAGCGGGACCGCGTCCGGAAAGCTGCGGGTCACCACGGACGCCTCGGCGATCAGCCAGGCCGACGTGGTGCTGGTCACCGTCGGCACGCCGGTGCGGGACGACGGTTCCCTCGCCGACGAGCAGCTGCAGGGCGCGTGCCTCGAGCTGTCCAAGCACATCCGGCGGGGCCAGCTCATCGTCATGAAGAGCACTGTTCCGCCGGGCACCACCCGCGGCGTCGTGCTTCCGCTGCTGCAGCGCAGCGGCCTGGTGGGTGGCGAGGACTTCGGGCTCGCCTTCACCCCGGAGCGCCTCGCCGAGGGCACCGCGCTCGCCGAGCTGCGCTCGTTCCCGATCGTCGCGGGCGGTCTGGACGACGACAGCGCGCAGGACGCGGCGGAGTTCTGGCGCAACGCCCTCGATGTCGAGGTCATCCCGCTGGACACGCTCGAGGCCGCGGAGATCGTGAAACTGGCCGACAACTGGTGGATCGACGTGAACATCGCGCTGGGCAACGAGGTCGCGAAGTTCTCCGCCCTGTACGGGGTCGACGCGCTGGACGTCATCAAGGCGGCCAACTCGATCCCCAAGGGCAACGGGAACGTCAACATCCTGCTGCCCAGCGTCGGTGTCGGCGGGTCCTGCCTCACCAAGGACCCGTGGATGGTCTGGTACTCGGCGCGCGAGCGCGGGCTGGAGATCCTGACCGCGCCGGCCGCGCGCGCGGTGAACGCCGGCATGCCGGAGTACACCGCGCAGCTGGCGATCGACCAGCTGACCAAGCTGGGCAAGGACCCGGCGGTCAGCAAGGTCGCGGTGCTGGGCCTCGCGTTCAAGAACAACACGGGCGACCTGCGCGCCACGCCGACGCTCGACGCCGTCTCGGCGCTCGAGAAGGCGTGCGGCGAGGTGACGATCTACGACCCGCTCGTGGACGTCGAGGAGGCCGCGACGCTGTTCGGCAAGGCACAGGCGGCGAGCCTCTCCGAGGCGGTCGACGGTGCGGACTGCATCGCGATCCTGGCTCTGCACCGGGAGTTCGCCGAGATCGACTTCGGCGCGCTGCCGGTGGCGGAGGGCTGCCTGATCCTGGACGGCCGGGCGTACTACTCCCGGGAGAAGATCGCCGAGCTGCGTGCGCTCGGCTACCACTACCGGGGGGTCGGTCGATGAGCGAGCTTGCGAGCGAATCAATGTCACAGGGCGACCGCGAGCGGCTCCCCGGAGCCTGCGAGGGGGAGTCATGAGCAAGGTCGTGGTCACTGGTGGTTGTGGGTTCATCGGCAGCCACCTGGTGGAGGAGCTGGTCGCGCGCGGCGACGAGGTGACGATCTTCGACGGCGCGCCGCCGCCGGAGTGGCAGACCGTCGCGCGGGAGCGGGCTCGCTTCATCCAGGGGGACATCCTCGACCGGCAGGGGCTGGCGGAGGCCATCACCGACGACGTGGACGTGGTGTTCCACCTTGCCGCGGTGGTCGGCGTCGACCAGTACCTGTCCCGGCCGCTGGACGTCATCGACGTGAACTTCACCGGCACCCGCAACGTGCTGGAGCTCGCACTGGCCGCGGGCGCCAAGGTGGTCGTCGCCAGCACCAGCGAGGTGTTCGGCAAGAACCCGGCGGTGCCGTGGCGCGAGGACGACGACCGCGTGCTCGGGGCGACCGCGGCGGACCGCTGGACCTACTCGTCCAGCAAGGCGCTCACCGAGCACCTGACGTTCGCGTTCGTGCGGCAGCTCGGGCTGACGGCCACGATCGTCCGCTACTTCAACGCGTACGGTCCGCGTCAACGGCCCGGGTTCGTCGTCAGCCGCTCCGTGCACCGCGCACTGAACGGCAAGCCGCTGGTGGTCTACGACGACGGCAAGCAGACACGGTGCTTCACGTTCATCGCCGACGCCATCCGCGGCACGCTGCTCGCCGCGGACAGCGAGGTGGCCAACGGCGAGGTGTTCAACATCGGCAGCATGACCGAGACGACGATCGGCGAGGCTGTCGAGCTGGTCGGCGAGCTGGTCGGTCCCGGCGCCGAGATCACCATGGTGGACACGGCCGACAAGCTCGGCAAGTCCTATGAGGACCTGTTGCGGCGCGTCCCGGACAACACCAAGGCGCGCCGGCTGCTCGGCTGGCAACCCGAGACCACGTTGCGCGACGGGCTCGCCGAGACCATCAAGTGGGCGCGGGACAACCAGTGGTGGCTCGACCTCCCCGACAGCGGGGCCGCGTAGCAGCCGAGAACGGCGCCTTCCCGACCATCGAGGTCGGGAAGGCGCCGTTCTCGTTGTGGCTACAGGCCGAACGCCAGCAGCACGGTGCCCTTGTCATTCGGGTAGAACGGGTAGTAGCCGGCCTGCACGTACAGCACGCCGTCCACGATCACCGCGCCACCGTTGCCGGAGATCCCACTGCCTCGGCCCGGCAGCCCGTTGACGCCGGCGAAGTCGCGGATCGCGTCGAACTCCCACAGCAGGGCGCCGTCCGCCGAGGCGTAGACCCGGATCTTCCCGTCCGAGCTGCCCTCGTAGATCAGGCCGGGAGTGGCGCTGACCGCCGGGGTGAACGACGGCTCGCACATGTCGGCGTACGCGGCCGCGCCACCGGTCGTGCAGCCGTTCGCCGGGTGCTCGACCTGCCACCGGACCTTCCCGGTGGCCGGGTCGACCGCGAACAGCTTGCCGGGGCCGCTGTGCCAGGTCGCGGCGTAGATCCACTTGCCGTCGTACGCGGTGCCCCACTGGATGCCGACCGCGTCCGCGCTGGTCGGCACCAGCGCGGTCTGCCACGCGATCTTGCCGGTGCGGGCGTCGAACGCGTGCAGCCGGCCGTCCTTCTGCCCGACCACCACGAGCGTGCGGCCGCCCACGGTGATCACGTTCGCGGCCGCGCCGATGTCCTTGTCCCGCGCGTAGGTGCCCTTGCCGGGGCAGGTCTCGTCGGGCACCTCGGTCAGCTCGCACGCCGCCGTGTAGGTGTCCGGGAAGGTCACCTGCTGCTTCCACCGGAGCTTGCCGCTCCTGGCGTCGATGGCGAGCATGCTGTCGGACATGTCGGTCTGCCCGGTGGCGTTGTTGCCGGTGCCGACGAACACGGTGCCGGTGCTCGTGTCGATCACCGGGGTGGCCCACACGCTCGCGCCGGACGGCGTGAACTTCTTGGCGCCGCTGGGCCACGTGCCGACCTCGACGGGCTTCGGCACGGTGTAGAACCGCCAGTCCACCTCGCCGCTGTCGGCGTCCATGGCGACCACCGCGCCACGGTGGGTGCAGCACGGGTAGCTGGGGTCGCGTGGCGCCCCACCCTCGCTTGTGGACACTCCGATGTAGACCCTGCCGTTGTACACGGTCGGGGAGCTGGTGAGGTTGGCGAGCGGGTGGTCGTCGGCCTGCGTCACCCACGCGAGCTTGCCGGTGCGCTTGTACAGCGCGAAGACGCGGCCGGTGCTGTCCCCGAAGTACACCTTGTCGCCGGCGACCGCCGCGCCGTCCCGGACCCCGTTGACCGCGAACTGCTCGCCGGGCCCGGTGACCGTGGTGAGGTCGAAGGTCCACTTCGTGGCGCCGGACTTCGCGTCGAGCGCGACGAACTTGGCATCCGGCGCGCCGACGTACAGCACCCCGTCGACCACCGCGGGCTGGCTGCCGACGCGGGTGTACGGGAGCTGAGCGAAGGTGTAGGCCCACTTGAGCTTCAGCTGGCTCGCGGTCCTGGGGTTGATCTTCCGCTCTGCCGCGTTGTACCGGCTGCCGGCCTGGTCCTTCTGCCACGTGGCCCAGTCACCGCTGGCGCCATGGGCCGCGGAGCTTGCCTCGGCGACCCCCACTTGCGACACGTCCGACGGGCTCGCCCAGACGACACCTAAAGAGGCGATCGTCAGTGCGGCCGCGCCGAGCGCGAATGCCTTTGCGTTGCGACGCAATGCCCTTTCCTTTCGATTGGCCCATAAAACGACGAACAGCGCCTTCGCTCCGCTTGAGAGGCTGCGAGGGCGCTGTTCGTCGTGTTACCGGCGAGAGGTGAAACGCCTCAGATGGTGAGGGTCGCGGCGACGTAGGCGATGACCGCGAGGATGCCGAAGTAGGTCCGAACCAGGTGGGCGACGTGCCAGACGTGGCGCTTGCCCGACCACCCCTCGTCCGAGACCTCGTCGACCGACCACTTCTCGACCTGCCGCCAGATCGGCCGGTTGACGCCCTCGGAGGTGAGGCCGACGCCGAGCATGCCCGCCGAGCCGACGAGGAACAGCACGGTGGCCGCGGTGGACGACGTGACGAACGCGGCCACCACGCCGAGACTGCCGGCGATGATGCCCATCCACACCGCGATCGGGTGGAACACGTGCATCTTGATGCGCTGGCAGGTGTTGACGTAACGGCTGTAGGGCAGCGCGTTGAGCAACGGCAGGATCGAGAGCTTCATGATCCAGAGCGTGCCTAGCTGAATCCCGGACGCGGCGAGCACCGAGATGCCCAAAATTTTGAGGATGGTGTCCATTCCTGCTCCATGTGTTGGATTGTCGAGACAGGGAGAACGGTGCACAACCGTGCGCGACGGGCCCTCGACTCGTTTGCGACGCCCTACGGGTCAGCTCGCGA
>Ga0193742_1000088_pt1 | contig 62447 bp, 49 predicted proteins | sample L2c1metaG_FD_165511 | JGI IMG/M metagenome (GOLD analysis project Ga0193742, IMG submission 165511) | Soil microbial communities from a riparian zone of the East river system, Colorado, United States - L2c1 | ecosystem: Environmental > Terrestrial > Soil > Riparian zone | place: USA: East River... | reverse complement strand
AGGCAGCCCAGCCGGCGCACCACCGGGGTGAACTCACTTGCCGCGGCCATCTGCTCAATCGCGGCGTCCAGCCGGTCCCGGCGGGCCTTGACCGCCCACACGGTCTCGTAGTCGGAGTCGAACGTCAGCCGGGCTGGGCCCGTGGTGAGCCGCGGCAGTGCTTCGTGCCGTAGCCAGGCGTCGTGCTTGCCGGTCCAGGCACTCCCGCCGAAGTAGACGATCCCGTGCCGCAGCAGCAGCTTCGACAGCCGATGCCGGGCACGCATCAGGTCCCCACGACAGTCCTCCCGGGCCCGCACCAGGTCCCGGGCGGCTTCCTGCTCGACGGTCGGGATCGCCACCGACGTGACCTCGTCCAAACGCAGCAAACGCGCCAGGTGAACCGCGTCCTTGGCGTCGGTCTTGACCCGGTCACCAGTCGGCCTCTGCAGCTTGCTGGGCGCCACCACCTCACACCGGATCCCGGCCGCGGTCAGCGACCGAGAAAGCCCGAAACCGGTCGGACCCGCCTCATAGGCCACCGCGACCGGGCCAGCCAGGCCCCGCAACCACTCCCGGATGTGGTCATGGGATGGCGTCAGCCGGGTCTGGATCAACTCGCCGGTAACGCCGTCGATCGCCGCGGCAGCGACCGACCGGGCGTGCACGTCAAGACCAACGCTCGTACGCTCAACAAACACCGGGGCCTCCCACAACTGTCGGATAGGCCGAGCAGGCCCGTTCCTGCCCGGCAACCCACGAATCTCTGTGAGTGAGGCCCCGGCCCGCAACCCAGCATGGCCACGACACCCCGACACACCGACACACCGCCTCGATCACCGCCCTGCTGCCGGCGCGCCGGAGAGTGTCAACGTGGAGCACGCACAGCGCAGCGAGCATGAACGACGTTGACACCGACCAACGCCGGCAGACACTCCCAGCAACGAGGCGATCACGGTGACTCACCGCCACCGCACCACTCAGTGGGTCACTCCATACCGTCTAGGACACGAGAAGGGGTGGTGACACGGTCAGACGATCGCCTACGCGGCTGCGTCGGCAGCGGGTTGCGGCGATCGAAGCCGCGCCTTCACCGACCCTTCTCGATGGGGTGTCCGGGCACGGCGAAGACACGGCAACGAGATCTTGCGAGCTACCGCACGGGGTGTGACCCGAGTGGCCGCCCCCTGAGGTCCCGTCACTTGTGATGGACTCACGCTCTTGTGGTTCTGGTACCGGGGTTTCGTCTAATCCTGTCTGCTTCAAAGCCACCAAAGATGGGAGGGAGTGTTGGTGTGCTGTACCAGCGGGCGGGCAACCCCGCCACCTGGTCGACGGGAACTCGAGTCCCGTCGTATATCGGCTTGGCGTTCCTGGCCGCGTACCCCACTGCCCGGTGCCGTGCCTCGCCGCGACCGGACACCCTGTCGGGTACGGCCGGCGAGGTGCGGCGTCGATCGCCCCAACCCACCACCCACGCGACAACAACGCGATCGTCTGACCGTGTAACCCACCAGACACGGCCGGCCCTCCAAAGAGAAGGGCCGGCCGAGCGGAAACAGCACTCAGGCGCTGCGTCTCCTCGCCCGCGTCTGCTGGTCGACGGTGTATGGCACGAGTGCCTCGCGCAGTTCGGCCGGCACCCGGGTCGGCACGGTGTCGTTGTTGGGGCCGCGCATACACGCGATCCGCTGTTTTCCCCGTGCCACAACGCTTTCCTGCCCGTCCTTGAGGTGGACGTAGTCGAAGCTGAACAGGATCTGGGTCTGGGTCAGCTCGTCGAGCCGCATCCGCACCGACAGCTCGTCGAACGCGGTGATCTCGGCGAAGAACTCACACTCAGCCATGAGGGTGAACAACTTCAGGTCGTCGTCCATGATCTCGGCCAGCACGCCGGGCGCCTCCTCGATGAGGAAACGTTCCCGGCAGTGTCCTTGCCAACGCAGATAGTTGACGTAGTACACGTTGCCGACGAAGTTCGTCTCCTCGAACCCGACGGTATGCCGGAGCTCGTAGTACCCAGCCATGTCTACCAGTCACTCCTCTCCCGACAGGACGGCGAACGCCACGGGGGTGGGGAGATCGTTGACAGTGGTCACCCAGGTCGCGATCCGGGCGTCGCCGGTGGACAGCACGACCCAACCGTCGGGGTCGACGCGGTCCACGGTGAGGTCCCGCGTCGTCGTTCCGGTCTTGCGCAGGCACTCCAGCGCACACCACACCCGCGTGCCGGCCACGTCGGCGTCCTCGCCGGACTCGGCCATCACCAGGTCGCGGACCCGGCTGAGTCCCTCGCCGAGCAGCCCGGCCCAGTCTTCCTCCGTGCGCTGCGCCACCGCTTCGACGTCGCAGCCCAGCCGGCCCGACCCGGTCACCACGAGGCTCACGCCGGCGCCGTGCGCCGCGGAGATCGTGACGCCGCTGTCCAGTTCCGGCTTGCCGTCCGGTCGGTATCGCACCGTCACCGGACCGCCGAGGGTGCGGCCGGCGGCGATGCCGGTCTGCGTCCGCCGGTCCGCCGGGCCGTCCCCGCTGATCGGGTCCGGCTCGACGACGACCGCGCGGCTGCCACCGAGCACCCGCTCGACCGAACGCTCCACATAGGACCCGAGCATCGAGGGCACCCACGGGCCGGAGCTGTCCTTCTTCCGCACCGCCCGCAGTGTGAGGCCCTGCCAGCGCTCGACCAGACGGCCGGACGGGTCGAGCACGTCGATGTCGTAGACGTAGCTGTCACCGTCCTGCGACCGTTCCCGCGCGTCCATGACGACGAACTCGACGTCCTGGTCCTCTGGGGCCGACAGGTACAGCTTCTCCACCCCCTGCGGCAGCAGGGTCGCGTCGGGCACGCAGCACTGGAGCGAGTGCATCACGGCGTCGCGCGTGCCAGGGTCGGCGAGCACCCGGTCCTGCGGCAGGTAGGGGGCGAACCACGGCGCCGGCGTGGTGGTGGACAGTTCCGCCACCGCGTGCCGGGCACTCGCCCTTCGGTACCCGAGCAGGCGCTGGAACCGCTTGCCCTGGAACATGACCCCGCCGTAGAGCTCGGTGATCGGGTCGACCGGCACCAGCGGCAGCTGGGTCGCCTCCCGCGACGGGCCGTCGTCGGGCAGGGCCGGCTGCGGCAGCCGCAACGTGGCCCGGAAGTGGTCGGCGCTGAACCCGGTGTCCTCGGCGCGAATGGCCACCGTCACCGTCTCTTCGTCGCGGACCAGCGCCGCCAGCCGCATGGTCGTCGCGGTGCCGGGACGGACCACGATCGGCCGCAGGAACTCGACGTCCTCCAGCAGTGGCGAGCCGGTCCGGCCGAGCACGGCCGTCGCGACCTGGGTCATCGCCTCCATACCGACCACCGCGGGGAACAGCAGGTCGCCGTCCAGCTCGTGATCGGCCAGGTAAGGGTCGCTACCCGCGGACAGCTCCACCTCGGTGACCAGCTCGACGTCCGGGTAGTGCACCATCACCCGGTCGACGAAGCGGGTCAGCGGCAGCTCCTGGCTCGTGTCCAGAGGCAGCGTCGGCAGGCCGCCCATCCGGCCGGTGAACGTCAGCACCGGCCCGGCCGACGGGTCGGCCAGCACCTGGCGCAGCACGCGCAGGCCGTCCTCGACGGAGATCGGGGTGATGCCGTCCCGCACCAGCGCCTCGACCACGCCAAGCCGCTCGCCCATCCCGGCGCCCGACCAGACCGACCACTCCATCGCCAGCGCCCGCGCCCGCGGGTGCGCGTTCTGGAAGTCGACGGTCAGCTCGGACATCCAGTCGTTGGCGGTCGAGTAGTGCGCCTCGCCGCGCAGACCGGCCCGGCCGATGATGCTGCCGAACGTGACCAGCAGTTTGATCTTGTCCTGGTCCACGGCGTCGAGCACCGTGCGCAGACCGTCGATCTTGACGGCGATCGTCTGGTGGAACCGCTCCTCGGTCAGGCCGGTGAGCGCGGACGGCTCGTTGCGGCCCGCTCCGTGCATCACCGCGGTGACCGGGCCGAGGTTGGCCTGGAACCGCGCCACGGCCGTGGCGACCTGCTCGGCGTCGGTGACGTCGGCACGCTCGTACTGGCAGTCCACGCCCGCCGCGGCCATCCGCGCCAGGTTGGTCGAGATCTCCTCGTCCTGCGACACGTCGTCCCGGCCGATCAGCGCGAGCTTGGCGCCGGAGTCCTTGGCCATGGCCAGCGCGCACTCGGCGGTGATGCCCTTGGCGCCGCCGGTGACCAGCAGCACGTCGGAGCCGTCCAGCGGCGTGTCGGTGCTCGGCTCGGCCGGCGGCTGCAACACGTGCAGCACCGGCGCGCGCCGCTGGCCGTCGGCGTCGTAGCGGACCTCGCTGAACGCCTTGGTGCCGGCGGCCTCGGTGATCACCCGCCGCACCGCCTCGTCCATGTCGACCGCGGTCGACGGGGCGAGGTCGGGCAGGGTGACGATCGTGGTCGGCACGTCCGCCGCCTCCAGGAACGCGGTCCTGGCGAGGCCCGACGCCCCGAACTTGCGCTGTACCACGACGAACCGGGTGTCGGCCGGCGAGGTGACGGCCGCCTGACCCGCCTTGAGGATCAGCTCGACGTGCTGCTCGCCGCTGTCCGGCAGGCACAGCAGCACACCGTCGCCGATGCCGGCCTCGGCGAGCGCGACCTGCAGCCGCTCCGCGAGCGGGTGGCCCGCCGGCGCGAACACCTGCCAGGTGCCGGCCGGACCGTCGCCGACGGTCACCCTCGGTGCCCTGGCCGGCAGGTAGTCGACGGAGAAGGGCCGCACCCACTGGCCGACACCGGCGACCTCGTTGCTGCCGCCGTTGCCGTCGCCGCCTTCCGTGGAGTCGGCCATCTGGTCGATCAGCTCGGCGAGCTCGCCGAGCGTCACGGTCGCGAAGTTGGTCGTCGCCTCCAACGTGGGGAGGCCGAGCTGGCGGGTGACGTCGTTGACCAGCTGGCCGACGGTGATCGAGCTCAGGTGCAGGTGGTCGAGCGGGTGGGTGTCCGCGGTCACGGTCTCCAGGGGCAGCTCCACCCGCTCCGCCGCGAGCGTGCGGAGCAGGTCGAGTGTGGACAGGCCGTCCTCGCCGTCGGCCGAGGCCACCTCGGTGGCGGCGCCGGAAGCGTCGGTGGCGGTGGCCGGGTCGAGGTGGGTCAACCCGACGGCGAGGTCGGGGGCGGCCTCGCAGGGGCTCTCCAGGAAGGAGAACTTGCCGTCCAGCGGCAGCGGACGCACCACGCGGTCGGCGAACAGCTCCGCGGCGTCCACCTCGGCGCCGAGCGCGAACGCGGCGCCGACGATGGACAGCAGCGAGCTCAGCGACTGGCTGTCGGTGTCGACGGACAGCACCGGCGTGTCCTGCGCGATGTCGCGCAGCAGGCCGGCCAGCACCCGCCCGGGCCCGATCTCGACGGCAAGGTCGGCGCCGGTGGCGGCCTTGGCGGCCGCCTCGTGGAAGCGGACTGGGAACACGATCTGGTCGCGCAGCAGCACCCGCAGGTCGGTGCCCGGGTCGAGCAGGTCACCGGTCACCGTGGACACCAGATGGCGCGTCGGCCTGGTGAAGGTGAACTCGGCGAGCTCCTCCGTCATCGCATCGGAGGCGGGCTGCACCAGCGGCGAGTGGAAGGCGTGCGAGACGTTGAGCCGGTTCGCGGGGATGCCCGCGGCCCGTGCCCGCTCGCACACCCGGTCCACGGCGCCCGCGTCGCCCGCGATGACCGTCTGCTTCGGCCCGTTGTACCCGGCGATCACCACCGGGTCGTCGTCGAACAGCTCCTCGGCCCGACCCGGCGTGGTCGCGAGGCCGGCCATCGCGCCGCCGCCCTGGCTGGCGTTGGCCATGACCCGGCCGCGCGCCTTGGCCAGCCGCAGCACGTCCTCGGTGTCGATGGCGCCGGCCCAGGCCAGCGCGCTCAGCTCGCCGAGGCTGTGCCCGACCGCGACATCCGCGTCGATGCCCAGTGAGTGCAGCACCCGCAGGGCCGCGACGGAACCGGCGACGATGCGCGGCTGGGCCACCTCGGTGGCCACCTGGTCGCCACCGGTGGGCACGCCCGCCTCGGTGAACACGGCGTCGGCCGCGGCGAAACGGCGGCGGATCGCGCCGACCGCGCCCTTGCCGGAACCCTGGCCGGGGAACAGGTAGGCGATCTTCGGTGCGGTCAGCCGGTGGTCGAGGTACACCCCGTCCGCACCGAACAGGGTCTGCGGCTCGTCAGTGCCATCGCCAGTGCCAGTGCCAGTGCCATCGCCACCGTCGAGCACCGCGAGTAGCCGGCCGAGCTTGGCGGCGGCGTCGTCGGGACTCGTGGTCACGATCGCGGCCCGCACCCGCCCGCCGGACAGCTGCCCGGCCAGCGTGCCGGCCAGGTCGGCGACCTCGGCGAACGACAGCGCCGGCACCAGGTCGACCAACCCGGCGACCCGCTCGCGCAGCGCGGCGTGGTCGACGGCGTCCAGCAGCAGCAGCTCGGCGTCCTGCCGGCTGCTGGTCAGCGTCGCCGTCCCCTTCGGCAGCTCGGCGCGCCGGGTCGTGCCGGGCGCCTGCTGGAGCGCGATGTGCGTGTTGATGCCACCGAAGCCCATCGCCGAGACGCCGGCCCTGATCGGCTGGTCGGTCGGCCAGAGCTCGGCCTCGCGCGGCACGTACAGGGCCGGGTCGTCGCCGGTGAGCTTCGGGTGCGCCTCGTAGTGCCCGGTGGCCGGCGGGATCACCTGGTGGTGGACCGCCAGCGCCGCCTTGATCAGCCCGCCGACCCCCGCGGCCGCCTTGGTGTGGCCGAAGTTGCCCTTGATCGAGCTGAGCGCGGCCGGGCGGGCGTCCGGGTCGGAGTTGCGCCGGGCCGTCCCGATCGCCTCGAGCTCGGTCGCGTCGCCGAGTGCGGTGCCGGTGCCGTGGCCCTCGAAGTAGCCGACGGTCTCCACGCCGTAGCCGGCGCGGTTGTACGCGCGGCTGATGGCCAGCCGGTGGCCGGCGGCCTCCGGACGGGTGATGCCGCCCTTGCCGTCCGACGACATGCCCCAGCCGGTGATCGACGCGTAGATCCGCAGATCGCGGGCGATCGCGTCCTCCTCGCGCATCAGCACGACGACGCCGGAGCCCTCGCCGGGCCAGAAGCCGTTGGAGTCCTTGTCGTAGATCTTCATCTCGCCCGTGGCCAGCGCGCCGGTCTTGGCGAAGCCGATCACCTCGAACGGGTCGATGGACAGGTCGACGCCGCCCGCGAGGCAGACGTCGAGGTCGCCGTCGACCAGCGCGTTGGCCGCGGTGGCGATCGAGATCAGCGAGGAGGAGCAGGCGCCGTCGACGGTGTAGCCGCCGCCGCCAAGGTCGAAGTAGTTGCAGATGCGCCCCGCGATGGTGTTGGCGAGCCCGCCGGCGAGGGTGTCCTCGTCGATCGGCGGGAACGGCGCCTTGTACACCGGCTCCAGGTCGCGCAGGAAGGCGCTGGTCTCGTCGTCGTCCCAGCCCTTGGCCCCCAACGCGGCCGCGAGGGTGCGCCGCACGTACGGCCAGCGCAGCCGCATCAGGTTGGCGCGGGCGAACTCACCGGTCAGACTGTTGCCGAAGACCACGCCGGTGGCCTGCTTCGGCAGGCCGGCCGCGTCCGGGAAGCCGGCGTCGGCCAGTGCCGTCGCCGCCACGTCCAGCGCCAGCCAGTGCGTGAGGTCGGTCGACCGGAAGGTGCTACCCGCGACCTTGTACTTGAGCCGGTCGAACTCGAAGTCGCGCAGCACGGCCGCCTTCTTGGCGTAGAACCGGTCTGGCGCGTTCTGGTCCGGCGAGTAGTAGTCCGCCTGGTTCATCCGCCCGTCGGGCAGCCTGCGGAACGCCCGGCGCCCAGCCAGGACGTTCTCCCAGAGATCTCCGGTGCTAGCGGCGTCGGGGTAACGAAGTCCGATGCCAACGATAGCGATTCGCTCGGTGCTCAACCTGTACCGCCTTTTCTCGATGACCACTCGATCCGAATCGGCGCGCGTATTACGCCAGCCGCATACCGCGGCAATGCAGCCGCGTTCGGCGCGACAGTCCTCGAAACGGTTTCCGTTTGCCTTGTCAAGGGTGCATCAGCGTCGCGGCGAGTGCCTTCTCCTCATGTGCCGTCCGCCCGCTTTCTCCGATATTGCTGCTGGCCGGCGCGACACCGCACTGGTGGAGATGCGCGGCGCCGATTGCCCAGCTGACTCTGGCAACGTCACCATCACCGGAGGAATCGATGCCATCATTTCTCGGATCACTCCGCCAGTTCGTGCTGGCGCCCAAGCTGTCCGCCGTCACGTTCGCCGAGCGCGGGTTTCCCGGCGCCGGCGGACCCGCGACCGAGCGGCTGGAAGCCATCCCGCAGGCCGTGGTGTGCGGGTTCGAGTGGGGCATCGCCGGCCGTGACCTGTGGGACGTGGAGCGGCGGCTGGAACTGGTCGAGCCGGAGCAGCGCGGGTTCGCCTACGAGGGCGCGGCGATGGCGTTCGCCGTCCGCGACGCGATGGCGGGCGGCAGCGGCAAACGCACCCGCGAGCTGCTGCTCGGGCCGGGCGCGCCGCACGTGCTGCTCACCTACATCGGCATCGGGTTCGCGATGGCGCGGTTGCCGAGGCCGTTGTGGCGCAACATCATCCCGGACCTGACCGGCTCGCCGTACTACCCGACCATGACCTGGCTGGCCGTCGACGGCTACGGCTTCGACCTCGCCTACTTCCACACCGCCCGCTACGTCGACGAGCAGCGGGTGCCGCCGCCCTACCCGTGGGAGGGCTCGCCGGACTACTTCCCGCGTGCGGTGGATCAGGGCATCGGGCGGGCGCTGTGGTTCATCAACGGCGCGGACGGGGAGCTCACTGCCGCCGCCGTCGACCGGTTCGCAGAGGAGCGCAGGGCGGACCTGTGGAGCGGCGTCGGGCTGGCCGCGACGTTCGCCGGTGGCTGCTCGGCAGAGGGCCTGGCGCAGGTCCGCGAGTCGGCCGGCGAGCACGGGCCGCAGCTGGGGGTCGGCGTGGTCTTCGCGATCAAGGCGCGGGAGTTCGCCGGCCACGTGCCGGCGCACTCGGCGCTGGCCGCCGAGCAGCTGGCCGGCCTCTCGGTGTCGGACGCGGTGACGATCGCCGACCGGACCGAGGCCGAGTCCAACGGCGGTGGCGAACCGACCGAGGGCACTGTGCCACTGTACGAGCAGTGGCGCAGCCGAATTCGTGCGCATTTCACCGCGACCGCGATTTCCGCGGTGGATCGGAATGGTCGGCAGTCGCGCACGCCGCGTCCACGCGGTGTCCAGCAAGCGTGAAGAAGTAACTGATCACAATGGCGTGTGACTATTGTTCGTGAAACCAACGACGCCGTTTGAACGACGTTTAGGGGACTGACGTGACCGGTTCATGGCGAGCGCTGCGACGTCGCCTTATGACGCCCGACGTGGTCGAGACGACGCTCGACAAGCGTGGCTTCCACAAGAAATCTCCCGAGGCTCAGGAACGACTTGAGACCGTGGGAAAAATGTTTCTCGAAGGCTATGGGGACGCGGTGGAAGCCCGCACGCCCGCGGACGCCGTGGCGCCGCTCGAGCAGCTGCCCGACTGGCTGCGCGGTTTCGCCTACGAGGGCGCCGGCATGGGACTCGCCGTGCTGGACGGCCTGCCGTTCGGCCGCTCGGACAATGTCAGCCGGTTCCTGGAGACCCCGCGCGGCGAGGCGTACCGGTACCTGGTCTACGTCGGGATCGGCTGGGCGATGGCCCGCATCCCGCGGTTCCGCTGGCCGAAGCCGGCGAGCCTGGACCCGATGCTGGTGCCACTGGTGCTCGACGGCTACGGGTTCCACCAGGCCTACTTCAAGACGGCCCGCTACGTCGACGGCCAGTACCGGGACCCGAGCTTCCCGTGGCCGGGCGGTCGGCAGGGGGGCCACGCGAACAACGCCATCGACCAGGGCATCGGCCGCGCGCTGTGGTTCATCGGCGGCATCGCGCCGGACCTCGTGGCCGACAAGGTCGACGCGTTTCCCGCGGCGCGCCGCGCCGACCTGTGGAGCGGCGTCGGGCTCGCCGCGACGTACGCGGGCGGCGTCGACGCGGACGAGCTGCGGACGGTGTGGCGCCGTGCCGGCGAGCACCGCGCCAACCTGGCGCAGGGGAGCGCGTTCGCCGCGGACGCCCGGGTGCGGGCCGGCATCGTGCCAGAGCACTCGGCGCTGGCCACCCGGATGTTCTGCGGCGCGACGCCGGAAGAGGTGGCCAGGCTGACGACCGCACTGCGCCCGGCGTTCCCGGTCGACGGCGACGTGCCGGCGTATGAGGTCTGGCGACAGCGCCTCGTCAACGAATTCGTTTCCATTGGAGGTGTCAGCACATGATCGCGATACGAGGCCTGCTGCGCAGGCAGCTGACCGGTGTCATCGCGCTTGTGGTCGTCGTCGGCTTCTTCTTCGCGGTCTCCCTGCCGCAGACTTCTGCAGAGGCGAAGAACGACCTGGCGAGTAACTACGCGTTCACCGGCCACACCCCGGCGCTCCCGACGTCGGACAAGCAGCAGTCGATCCGGCCGGTCAACCAGGCGTACAAGCACATCGACGCGTGGATGTCCTCGGTCGGCGCGGCGGTCGCGATGAACGACCTCGACGGCGACGGACTGCCGAACGACCTGTGCATCGTCGACCCGCGCACCGACCAGGTGATCGTCACGCCGACGCCGGGGAAGGGCGAGAGCCGCTACCCGCCGTTCGAGCTCGACCCGGCGCCGCTGCCGGTCAACGACGTGATGGCGCCCATGGGTTGCGTGCCCGCCGACCTCAACGAGGACGGTCGGCTCGACCTGCTGATCTACATGTGGGGCCGCACCCCGGTCATCCACCTGCAGAAGGCGAACAGCGACAAGCTGTCGCCGTCGGCCTACGTCGCGACCGAGGCCGTGCCGGGCGACAACGCCGGCCCGAACGGTGAGTACACCGGCCCGCAGTGGAACTCCAACGCCGCGACCGTGGCCGACTTCGACGGTGACGGGCACGACGACGTCTTCGTCGGCAACTACTTCCCGGACAGCCCGATCATCGATCCGAGCAAGGACGGGGGCGTGACGATGAACCACTCCCTGTCCCACGCCCAGAACGGTGGCGGCAAGGCCATCCTGCTCTGCAAGGGCGCGACGGCGGGCGACAACCCGACCGTGAAGTTCGAGGCGGCGCCGGAGGACGTGCTGCCGGAGGAGGCCAGGCACGGCTGGACGCTGGCGTCGAGCGCCACCGACCTCGACGGGGACCTGTTGCCCGAGCTGTACATCGCGAACGACTTCGGTCAGGACCGGTTGCTGTACAACCAGTCCAAGCCGGGGCAGGTGCGCTTCGCCAACGTCGACACGACCCGCACCCCCGGCACGCCGAAGTCCAAGCGCATCGGCGAGGACTCCTTCAAGGGCATGGGCGTCGACTTCGGTGACACCAACCACGACGGCCTCTACGACGCGTTCGTCTCCAACCTCACCGTCGGGTGGGGCATCGTGGAGAGCAACTTCCACTACCTCAACACCGCGAAGGACCAGGCCGACGTGCGCACACAGCTGCGCGACGGCACGGCGCCCTTCCGGGACGACAGCGGCTCGGACGGCACCGCGTGGTCGGGCTGGGCGTGGGACGTCAAGCTGGCCGACTTCACCAACTCCGGCGAGCTGGACATCGCACAGACCAACGGGTTCATCAAGGGTTCCACGAACCGCTGGCCGCAGCTCCAGGAGCTGGCCATGGCCAACGACTCGCTGGTGGCCAACCCGTTCAACTGGCCCAACGCGAACTCCGGTGACGACATCGCCGGCAGCGAGACGCTGCGGTTCTACGTCAAGGGCGCGGACGGCCGCTACACCGACCTGGCTCCCGAGCTCGGTCTGGCCGTGCCGATCCCGACCAGGGGCGTCGCCACCGGTGACGCGGACGGCGACGGCAAGCTCGACTTCGCGGTGGCACGGCAGTACGGCGAGCCGATCTTCTACCACAACGAGGCGCCTTCGCCGGGCGGCTACCTCAACCTGAACCTGACCCACGAGCAGGCGGCGTCGCAGGGCAGTGCCCCCGCGCCGGGTTCGCCGGCCACCGGCGCCCAGGTCAAGGTGACCACCGCGGACGGCAAGTCCTACATCCAGCGTGTCGATGGTGGCAGCGGCCACGGCGGCAAGCGCAGCACCGAGGTGCACGTCGGTCTCGGCGACGCGAAGGGCCCGGTCAAGGTCGAGCTGTCCTGGCGGGACCGCCAGGGCCAGACGCACAAGCAGGAACTCGAGCTCGACCAGGGCAAGCACTCGCTCGTCCTTGGCGAGACCGCCGAGGAGAGGTGAGCAGGGAAATGGTTGTCAAGGAAGCGAAGCCCGGCGGGAAGCCGCCCGCCGGCGGCCCGCCGCGGCACGACCCGAAGGTCGTCAAGGCGCTACGCAGGTTCGCCATCTCGATCTCGATCTTCAACGTCGCGGGCTACATCTTCCTCGGCTTCGAGCAGCCGTGGATCTGGCCCATCGTGGCGATCGCCACCGGCTACACCACCGAGCTCGTGTTCGAGACGATCGGCGCCCGGGTCGAGGGACGGGATCCCCGCTACAAGGGCGGCGGGTTCAAAGGCCTTGTCGAGTTCCTGTTCCCGGCGCACATCACCAGCATCGCCGTGAACATGCTGATCTACGTCAACGACCGGATCTGGGTGATGATCTTCGCGGTCACCCTCGCGGTGGCGACCAAGTGGATCCTGCGTGCCCCGGTGCGCGGCAGGCTGCGGCACTACATGAACCCGTCCAACTTCGGGATCCTGATGGTGCTCGTGCTGTTCCCGTGGGGCAGCATCGCGCCGCCGTACCACTTCACGGAGGGCCTGAACGACTGGGGCAGCTGGATCCTGCCGGGCGTCATCATCATCACCGGCACCATGCTGAACGCGAAGCTGACCGGCCGCATGTGGCTGATCTTCGGCTGGCTGAGCTTCTTCGCGCTCCAGGCCATCGTCCGGGGGATCCTGTTCGACACGGCGATCACGAGCGCGCTGCTCGTCATGACCGGTGTCGCGTTCATCCTCTACACCAACTACATGGTGACCGACCCGGGCACCACGCCGTCCAAACCGGGCGCGCAGTTCGCGTTCGGCGCCGGCGTCGCCGTGGTGTACGGGATCTTCATGGTGGCGCACGTCGCGTACGGCCTGTTCTTCGCCACCGCGATCGTGTGTCTGATCCGCGGGATGTTCTTGTGGGGCCTGCACTTCGTCAACAAGGCCCGCGTGCAGGTCGAGGCCGAGCAGACGGCCAAGGCCGAGGCCGAGGCGGCCGCGCCGCCGGTCGCCGCGGTTCCCGACGATGGCGAGCCGGCCGCTCGCCCGGCCGCGGCATGAGCCCGTCCGGCCGTCGGGTTCCTCCGGGGCCGCCCCGCCGGGCGGCTCCGGGGATCCTGCGCAAGCTCCGCGCGGACCGGCTGGGCCTGATGAGCGAGGCGGTCGCGGAGTACGGCGACGCGGTGCGGGTGGCGATCGGCCCGAAGACGCTCTACATCTTCAACCACCCCGACCACGCCAAGCACGTGCTCGCGGACAACGCCGCCAACTACCACAAGGGCATCGGCTACACCGAGGCCAAGCGTGCGCTGGGGGACGGGCTGCTGACCAGCGAGGGCGCGCTGTGGAAGGAGCAGCGGCGCACCATCCAGCCGGTGTTCCAGCACAAGCGGATCGCCGGGCGGGCCGACGTGATCATCGACGAGGCGCTCGAACTGGTCGAGCGGCTGCGCGCGCACCAGGGCGGTGACAACGGGACTGCCAGGCCGGTTGACGTGCTCGACGAGATCACGGCGCTCACGCTCGGCGTGCTTGGCAGCACCCTGCTCGACGCCGACCTCGGCGCGTTCGAGTCGATCGGGCACTCCTTCGAGGCCGTGCAGGACCAGGCCATGTTCGAGATGGAGACCCTGGGTCTGGTGCCGCAGTGGCTGCCGCTGAAGGGACAGCGGGCGCTGCGCAAGGCGCGGATCGACCTCGAGCGGATCGTGGAAATCCTGGTGGGGCAACGGAAAGCCAACGTGATCGCCGCCGGCGACGACGTGCTGACCCGGCTCATCGCCTCCACCGCCAAGGAGACCGACAAGCGGGTCGCCGACCGCCGCATGCGCGACGAGCTGGTGACGTTGCTGCTCGCCGGGCACGAGACGACGGCGAGCACGGTCGGCTGGACGCTGAACCTGGTGAGCAAGCACCCGGACGTCCGGCAGCGGCTGCACGAGGAGGCGGTGGCGGTCTACGGCGACCGTCGTCCCGCCTACGAGGACCTGACCCGGTTGCGGTACACGCACATGGTGCTCGAAGAGGCCATGCGGCTGTTCCCGCCGGTGTGGATCCTCCCCCGGCGGGCGCTCGCCGACGACGAGGTCGGCGGGTACCACGTGCCCGCGGGTGCGGAGGTGCTCATCTGCCCCTACACCCTGCACCGGCACCCGAGGTACTGGCCGGAGCCGAACAGCTTCAACCCGGAGCGGTTCGACCCGGACGTGTCGTCGAACCGGCCCCGGTACGCGCACATCCCGTTCGGCGCCGGTCCCCGGTTCTGCGTCGGCAACCACCTGGGCATGATGGAGGCCGCCTTCATCATCTCCACGCTGATGCGCGACCTGCGGCTGGAGAAGGTGCCCGGCGTCGAGGTCAAGCCGGAGCCGATGATGTCGCTGCGCCTCGGCGGCGGGCTCCCCCTGACCGTCCACCCCTGGACAGCGGCCGCCGGCCGCGCCGCTGCCTGATCCCTTCCACGTCACGAAGTGGGTGAACACCATGAGCAACCTCGCGGAAAACCCGTACGGTCGACCCGACCCGGACGCCAAGGCGGCGGAGTTCGCGAAGCTCCGCGCCGCCATCGCCGACGAGCGGGTCCGTGCGCTCTTCCCGTTCCGGTTCCTGGAGGCGAACGAGATCTTCGCCCGCCTCGTCGACGCGACCGCGTACCGCATCCTCACGTCGATCGACGCGCTTCCCGAGCCGACGGGCGTGACGGTCCAGCAGGCCAAGAAAGAGCTCTCGATCCCGTGGCGCCGCACGGTGCCGCTGAAGTTCCTGTACGAGAAGCTGTCGGACTCGGGGATCCTGGACCGGCAGGACGGCCGCTACTTCCACGGGTCGGTGCCGGTCGAGGAGTTCGACGACGTCGCGGCCGAGCTCGCCGAGCGTGAGCCGGGCGCCGCGGTGGCCACCGACATCCTGCGGACGCTGGTCGACGAGGCGAAGACCTACTTCAGCGGCCAGGCGACGGGCGACGAGATTCTCTTCGCCCCGAAGCAGCTGCCGCTCTGGCTGAAGTACTTCTCCAACGACAACCTGCTGTACGCCATCAACAACACGATCGGCGCGGAGGCGCTGTCTCGTCTCGTGCCCGCCGGGGGCGGTCCGTTCGAGATCCTCGAGATCGGCGGCGGCTGCGGCAGCGCGGCCGACCAGGCGTTGCGCAAGCTGGGTCCCGACGTCACGCGCTACCGGTTCACCGAGGTCGCCGAGACCTTCGCCCGGCACGGCGACAAGGCGGCGAAGGCGGCGGCGGCACCGTCGACGGTCGTCGAGACGGCGCGCCTCGACATGACGACCTCGTGGGAGGCGCAGGGCGTCGAGCCGGGCACGTTCGACGCGGTCTACTCCGTCAACTGCTTCCATGTCGCGCCCGACCTCGACTTCGTCATCGCCGAGGCGGCGAAGGCACTGAAGCCGGGCGGGGCGGTCGTCGTCTCCGAATGCGTCCGCCCGACGAAGCTGGCGCGGCCCATCCACGCCGAGATCATCTTCGACTTCCTGGACAGCTTCACCGACGTCATGACCGATCCGGTGAAGCGGCCGACGCACGGCTTCCTGACGCCGGCGGCGTGGCGTGCCACGTTCGAGGCGGCCGGCCTCGGCGACGTGACGGTCCTCCCCGACGTCGACACGATCGCCGAGAAGTATCCGGACTTCGTGGTGGGCGCCGTGGTGGCCCGCGCGAACACGACGGACTGATCAAGGAGCAGCGATGGTCGCCAGGTTGGTCCGTCTCGCGGTGCGGAGGTCGCTCCGCGACACCCGTCATGTCAAGGTTGTGCCCCCGCGCAAGGCCGGCGGGGTGGTCGCCGAGGTGTACCGGCAGGTGGAGCGCGACTTCCGTATGCTCGCACCGCCGGTCGCGCTGCACTCGGCGGCGCCGGAGGTGCTGGCCGCGTCCTGGATGATCCTGCGGGAAACCCTTCTGGCACAAGGCGTAGCGGACCGGGCGAGCAAGGAGGCGGTGGCCACCGGGGTGTCGGTGGCCAACGCCTGCCCGTACTGCGCCGACGTGCACGGCATGACGCTGGCCGCCATGGCGGACGCGTCGGACCGGTCCGTGCTCGAGGCGTGGGCCCAGGCGTCCGCGACCGCCGCGACCGCCGGCGCGCAGCCGTTCCCGCCGGAGCAGGCGCCGGAGCTGATCGGCGTCGCCGTGGCGTTCCAGTACTACAACCGCATGGTCAACGTGTTCCTTCGCGACTCGCCTTTCCCTTCGCACGTGCCGGAGTCCGCCAAGCCGAAGGCCCGGCAGGTGCTGGGTGGGGTACTGCGGCCCTCGTCGGACGGCGGCGCGCAGCCAGGAGCGTCGCTGGACTTCCTGCCGGCGGCGCCGCTGCCGGACGACCTGAGCTGGGCACGGGCGAACACGTCCGTCGCCGACGCGTTCGCCCGCGCCTACGCGGCCGTCGAGGCGGCGGGCGCCCGGTCGGTGCCGGCGAGCGTGCGCACCCTTGTCCACAGTCGACTGTCCACCTGGGATGGTCAGGCGCCCGGCATCAGCCGGTCGTGGGTGGACGAGGCGGTGGCCGGGCTCCCGGCGGCCGATCAGCCGGCCGGCCGCCTCGCCCTGGCCATCGTGCACGCCTCCTACCAGGTCGACGAGGACCTGGTCGACGCGTTCCGCCGCACCGCACCCGGCGACGGCAGGCTCATCGAGCTGGCCGCGTGGGCGAGCATGACGGCGGCCCGCCGGATCAGCACCTGGCTCGCGGTTCAGGCGGCGAAACGCGCCAGCACCAGCTCCACGTAGTGCGCGGCGGCCTCGTCGACCGTGGGGTCGAACGTGGCGCGGTTCTCGCGGGAGGCGACCACGTTCACGAGCGCGTCGCCCTTCGACAGCAGGTACACCGACTCGTAGCGCTGCCGGCCGTCGGCGGCGGTGCTCAGGATGGTGTTCAGCGTGCCGGTCCACCCGTCGGACCGCTCGAAGGGCTGCCGGTCGTAGACGTAGGTCCAGCCGTCGGCCTGTTCCGGGCAGTCCTGCGGGGTGAGCGTGGCCAGGAGGGTGTCGGCCGGAGCCTGTTTCGGGTCCAGCACCGCGGTGACGTACAGGCCGCGGTCGGCGCCCTGCCAGCGGGCCGACTGGTGCACGACCGACGCGGGCAGCGTCTGCACGCGGGTGGGGCACAGCTTCAGCTCGGTCGGCGCGTCGGCGGCCCTGGTGAAGCCGGGCACGTCGGCGTCCGTCGGCAGCGCGGCCGCCACGGTCGCGCCGTTCTCCCGCGCGACGACCGACGGCGGCGCGGCCGGCGCGGTGCTCGGATAGCGGGTGATCGTGTCCGGCGGCGCCGTGGCGGCCGGGTCGTCGGCGGGGCCCGCCGTGCACCCGGCCAGGCCGAGCAGGGCGGCGACCAACAGCAGTTTTCTCATTGCAGCACCCGTTCCAGCCGGCGGGACAAGATGGTGAGCGGCAGGCAGATCACGAAGAACACGACGAGCACGGCGCCCAGGATAGGCACCGCGTGCGTCTCGCCCCCGGCCAGCGTCAGCCGCTCGATCGACCGCTGCGACGCCTCGAGCACGTCGAGCAGTCCGATCACCGCGGCGAGGGACGTCTGCTGGGTCAGGTTCACCACCAGCCCCACGAGCGGGGGCAGGGCCCGCCGGGTGGCCTGCGGCAGGATCACGTGCCGCATCCGGCGCTGCCACGGGAAACCGAGTGCGGCGGCGGCCTCCGACTGTCCACGTGGGACCGACTGGACCGCGCCGCGGACCACCTCGGCGACGTTCGCGCTGCCCCACAGAGCGAGTCCGATGGCGGCCGCGAGGAACGTGTCGACCTCGATGCCCAGCACCGGCAGCACGAAGAAGATGAAGAACAGCGTGATGATGATCGGCAGCCCGCGCCAGATCTCCACGTACGCCCTGACCACGGCCCGAACCCACAGCTGGGGCAGTGTCAGCAGCGTGCCGAGCACGGTCCCGAGCAGCACGCTCGCGACGATGCTGACGAGCGCGAGCAGCAGTGTCGTCCACAGTCCCTGTGCGACGTAGGAGGCGACCGGCCCGACCCAGAGCGGCATGTCAGTGCCCTCCCGGGATCGCGAAGCGGCGCTCGACCGCCTGTGTGCCAAGGGACATCAGCCACACCAGTCCCAGGTAGACGATGCCGATCGCCGCGAACAGCTCGAACACCCGGAAGCTGACGGCGACGATGCCGATCGCGGTCTCGGTCAGCTCCGGGTAGCTGATCGCGATCATGAACGAGGAGTTCTTGAACACCGAGATGAGGATGTTCGTGACCGACGGCAGCGCGATCCGCCAGCCCAGCGGCACGTTCGTCTGCCGGAACGCCGACAGCCGGGAGAACCCGAGCGCCCGGCACGCCTCCACGTATCCGTGCTCGACCGCCTCGAACCCGGCGCGGAAGTTCTCCACGGTGTACGCGCCACCCCACAGGAGCAGCGACAGCCAGCCGACGGTGAACCCGGACAGCTGGAGGCCGATGTCCGGCAGCGCGAAGTACAGGAAGAAGATCTGCACGAGCAGGGGCGTGTTGCGGAACACCTCGACGTAGCACCGGATCACCTGGCGTACCACGGGCACCCGCAGGGCCGACAGCGCGCCGAGCACCAGCCCGACGACCAGCGCACCGGCCATCCCGATGGCGCTGATCGCGAGCGTCCGAAGTAGACCGTGCGCCAGCGCGGGCAGGTGGTCGAACACGAACCCGGGCTGGAAGTCGTACCCCTGGGCGAGGAACATCAGCACTCGATGATCGAGCCGGTCGGGTAGCTCAGCTCGTTGCCGGGGCGGGGGATGACCTTCTCGAACTGTTGTTGCGTCGCCTTGTCCGACACCGACTCCTGGAACGCCTTCCAGAACAGGTCCTCGTCCTGCAGCTTCTTGATCGCCGCGTCCACCCACGCCTTCGTCGCGGTGTCGCCCTTGCGGACCCCCATGCCCCACGGGCTGTCGGCCCGCACCTCACCGACCACCTTGGTGGCCTTGTTCTTCGACGCCAGGTCCACGAGCAGCGTGTCGTCCTGCGCGAACGCCACCGCCCGGTCCTGCGCCAGCGCCGTCACCGCCTCGCTGGTCTGCTCGAACTGCACCTGCTCGACGTCGGGCATGCACTGCGTCAGCCACAGGCTCGCGGTCGAGCCCTTGATGGTGATCACCTGCTTGCCGGACAGGTCGTCCCAGCCCCGCACCGACGAGTCGGCCGGCACCAGCATCTTCACGCCACCAGCGAAGTACGGCGAGGTGAAGTCGATCGTCTCGGCCCGCTCCGGCGTGTAGTTCATCGTCGCCATGATCAGGTCGATCCGGTTGGTGGTGAGGAACGGCACCCGGTTCGAGCCGGTGACGCATGTCAGCTCGACCGCGCCGGGGTCGCCGAACGCGTACGCGGCGAGCCGGTGCGCGACGTCGATCTCGAAGCCGGCGTTCTCACCCGCCTCGTCGATGTAGCCGAACGGCGGGTAGTCGCACTTCACGCCGACCGCCAGCTTTCCCTTCTGCTGCACGTTCGCCGGCAGCGGCGCGCCGACGTCGACTGGTTTGCCGGCTGGCTTGCCCTGATCGGCGGCGTCCGTGCCGCCACACGCGGCGAGCAGTAACGCCGCCGCGGCCACGATCATGCCGAGTTTCGCTTTCATTGGGTGCGACTCCTTCGCGCTACCGCAACACCTTGCGGAGGAACTGGCGGGTCCGGTCCTGTGTCGGGTCGTCCAGCAGCGCTGCCGGCGGCCCCTGCTCCGCGATGACGCCACCGTCCACAAAGACCAGTCGGTCGCCGAGCTCGCGGGCGAAGCCCATCTCGTGGGTGACGCACAGCATCGTCATGCCGGAGCGGGCGAGGTCCCGCATGACGTCGAGCACCTCGCTGACCAGCTCGGGGTCGAGCGCGGAGGTCACCTCGTCGAACAACATCACGTGCGGGTCCATCATGAGCGCCCGCGCGATCGCGACCCGCTGCTGCTGCCCGCCGGACAGCTGCCTCGGGTAGTTCTTCTCCTTGCCGGCCAGCCCGACCCTGGCGAGCAGTGTGTGCGCCCGCTCCTGCGCCTGCGCCTTCGGCGTCCGCAACAGCTTGCGCGGCGCCAAGGTGAGGTTGTCCACAGCGGACAGATGGGGGAACAGGTTGAACTGCTGGAACACCATGCCGATCCGGCGGCGCACGAGGTCGAGGTCGACACCCGGCCCGCTGATCTCGTCGCCTTCCAGCAGCACCTGCCCCGCGGTCACCGGCTCGAGCAGGTTCACGCACCGCAGCAGCGTGCTCTTGCCGCCGCCGGACGGGCCGATGACCACCAGCACCTCACCGCGGTCGACGGTGAGGTCGACCCCGTTCAGCACGCGCACGTCGCCGAACGACTTGTGCACGCCCCGCAGCTCGACCATGGGCGGTGCGGGCTCGGTCATAACGGCAGCACCGCGTCCTTCGCGAGCAGCGGCGGCTCCGCGTAGGTCGCCGCGTTCGGGTACTTGAGGTCGCTGCCGGTGTTGAGCACCACGACCTCCTCGGACCCGTCGAGCCAGCCGGAGCTCCGCAGCCGCGACACGGCCGCGAGCGTCGCCGCGCCCTCCGGGCACATCAGCACCCCTTCCGTCGCGGCGCACGCGGCCTGCTCGGCGAGCAGTTCCTCGTCGTCCACGGCGATCGCGATGCCGTCGGTGTCCCGGACCGCGGCCAGGATGAGGAAGTCGCCGATCGCGCTGGCGACATTGATGCCGAACGCCACGGTCGACGCGTCCGCCCACGGCTCGGCGGTGTCCGCGCCCTGTTCGTAGGCCCGCACGATCGGCGCGCAGCCCGACGACTGCACGGCGACCAGCCGGGGCATGCGCCCGGTGAGCCAGCCGAGCGTCAGCAGCTCGTCCAGCGCCTTGCGGATGCCGATCAGCCCGACGCCGCCGCCGGTCGGGTAGACGATCACGTCCGGCATCCGCCAGCCGAGCTGCTCGACGATCTCCAGGCCCATGGTCTTCTTGCCCTCGATGCGGTAGGGCTCCTTGAGCGTCGAGGTGTTGAACCAGCCGTCGGCCACCGCCTGCGCGGCCAGCTTGCCGGCGTCGCCGATCAGTCCGTCCACTATGTACAGTCGGGCGCCGGCCATCGCGCACTCCATGCGCGTGATCGTCGGCGCCTCCTGCGGCATCACCACGAGCGAGGTCATGCCGGCGCGGGCCGCATAGGTTGCCCATGCCGCGCCCGCGTTCCCGTTGGTGGGCATGGTGATCCGCTCGATGCCCAGCTCCAGCGCACGGGAGATGCCGACCGCGGCGCCGCGGGCCTTGAAGCTGCCGGTGGGCAGCAGCCCCTCCTCCTTGACGAGCAGGTTCGGCACACCGATCCGCGCGCCGTAGCTCTGCAGCGGCAGGATCGGGGTCATGCCCTCGCCGAGGGTGACCACGTGCCGCCGGTCCCGCACGGGCAGCAGCTCCCGGTACCGCCACAGGTCGGGCGGCCGGTTCGCGATGTCCGCCGTGGACACCGTGGCGCGGACCGCGTCGAGGTCGTAGCGGACCAGCAGCGGAGTGCCGCAGTCACACAGGTTCTGCGGTGTGTCCGCGTCGTGCCGGGTGCCGCACCGGCCACACTCCAGATGGGACAGTGCGCTGTGCCATGGCTCCAACGGTGGTTCCTTCGCTAGGAGTGCGGGGGACGCCGCGGCGGCGCCCCCCGCACCGGTGATCAGTTCCCGAGGGTGGCGAACTGTTCGGGGGCGAGCTTGGCCGCGGGCCCGTTGTAGAGCGCGTTGAAGATCATCTTCTGCTCGGACCGGTTCCAGGTGCGGAACGCGGACTGGTTGCCGAAGGTGACCACGGAGCCCTTGCCGACCTGCCAGGACACGGTGTTCACCGCGCCGTTGAGGTACTCGCCGCCGATCAGCCAGCCGCTCTGGAGCTGCTCGCCGCTGTCCGGGTACTTGCCGACCACGTGGAACGGGTACTTGGCCGGGTCGGTGATCCGGTAGGCGCGGTCACCCTCGAACCAGACCGGGTTGTTCTCCGGCATGCCCCACGCCGTCGGGTCCGCCGAGTCGATCTCCTGGCTCAGCAGGGAACCCGGCCCGTAGAACACCGACGAGCTGGACGGCAGCACCGACTCCAGCGGCAGGTCGAACAGCTCCTGGGCGGTGCCGGCCGCGCTGCCGACGCTCACCAGCGTGCCGCCGTTCGTGACGAAGTCGCGCAGCTGCGTCCACCCGGTCTCGCCGACCCCGTACGCCCACGCCCACTCCGGCGGGTAGTTCGCCGGGTTGAGGCCGTTGACGATCGAGTTCTTGCTGACGCCGTCCGGCATGAGGATCGCGTCGTACTTACCGGCGAGGTTCTGGTACTCGTCCGCCTTCACCACCGAGTACTTGACCTTGTACTGGTCGAACATCCACATCAGCCAGCCGGACGGGATGTTGTTCGGCGGCTTCAGCAGCCCGATCCTGGTGCCCTCCTTGAGCTGCACCCCGTCGATCGCCGGCACGTCGGCGATCGCGAACACCGGGATGCCGGTGGCCTTGGACTGGTTCGTCAGCACCTGCTTCGCCGGCCCGGTCGGCGGCACGATGAACGTGCCGGCCGGGAAGGTGCGACCGGCGTCGGTGAACTCCGCCGCGGCCCGGAACGTCGGAACCCCTTGTGCCTGAAGGCGGGTGACGATCTGGTAGACGCCGTAGGACTCCGGTCCCAGCACGTACGCGCCGCCCTCACCCGGCGCCTCCGGCATGGTGACCGGCGCCGGCGTGATCTTGTCGAGCAGCTTCGTGGCGACGGAGAACTGGGTCGCGACCAGGTCCGCCTGGAAGCCGAGCAGCATCGGCAGCGTTTGCGCGGTGACGTCGTAGGGCCGCTGTGGCGGGCCGCCCGGGTACTGCAGCAGCTGCGGGTAGTGCTGGACTTCGAGGAGTGTCTTGGCGAAGCCGGAGTACGGCTGCGCCATGTAGACGACGTAGGAGCCCTTGGGGTACTGCTTGCCGTTGGCGGTGAAGTCCGCCTGCGCCTGCCGGATCTCGACCGCGCCGGTCTGCAGGATGTCCAGCGTGTCCTTCACGGCCTGCGGGTCACGCTGGCCGGCCGGGATCACGTAGGCGTACGCGTCGGTTCGGGTGGTCGCCTTGACGCCGACCTTGTAGAAGTCCTTCAGCCAGTTGTAACCGTCGTTGGCCAGTTCGTCCACACCGGAGTAGAACGTCTGCGACGTGTAGTCCACGATCTGGCGCAGCGTCCAGGTGTTGGAGTCGTACGGCTCGATGAAGTTGATGTCCGACTCCTGCTGGCCCAGCGGGCCGGCGCCGACCTGCGGATAGGCCAGGTTGGACACACTCGCCGCCTCGGTCAGCAGGCGCGCGGCGCCGTGGTAGACCTGGTACTGCCGCGACGGCGTCCAGTAGTCGTAGGACTGCGCCCAGCCGACGCCCTTCATGCCCGCCGACGTCATACCCCGCTGCATCGCCATGCCCATGTCGTTGGTCTGCTGCACGGTGATGGGGTCGATGTTCGGGTCGTACGGCGACAGGTAGGGCGGCGTGAACATGCGTGGCGCGCCGGTGCCGGCCTGGTGCGCGTCCTGGAACGCCTGCGGGTGGTACTTGTTCTGGATCGAGACCATCAGCTTGGACTCGGCCTGGGTGAACATGAACCAGTCGCGGTTGTCGTCGTGCCCGGTGTACTTCTGGTACAGGTCCGGGTACGTGCGCGCGTAGTTCGTGCCCGCCGTCGCGGTGAAGTAGTCGTTGACCAGCTTCAGGCCGTCGGGGTTCTGCGCCGGGACCATCAGGATGACGGCCTTGTCGAGGATGTTGTTGATGTACGGCGAGTTCTCGGTGGCCAGGCGGTGTGCGATCTCCAGCATGGCCTGTGAGTTGCCGACCTCGTTGGAGTGGATGCCGGCCTGGACGTAGTAGAAGGGCTTGCCCTCGCGGGCGAGTGCCTCCGCGTCGGTCGGGGACAGGCCGCGCGGGTCGGCCAGCCGGTCGTTGATCTCGACGAGCCGGTCGAGGTTGTCGAGGTTCTTCTTCGAGCTGATGGTCAGCATCGAGTACGGGTTGCCCTCGGTGGTCTTGCCGACTTCCTCGTAGTTGACCTTGGGGCTGCGGTCGGCGATGAGCTGGAAGTAGGGGAGCATCTTGTCGAACGTCGCGAGCCGGCCGTCGGAGCCGATGCGGAAGCCGAAGTACTGCTCTGGCGCGGGAATGCTTGGCGCCGCCGACGCGGTCGGCAGCACGGGCGCGACCAGAGCGACGGCCGCGGTCAGCACCACGGCCGTTCTCCGGAGGGTGACGCGCATGTCCACTCCTTGAGAGAGGGGTATCAAGTTTTCAGGCGCGCGACATCAGCGGTCGGGGAGTGACCGCGAGGGCGCGCGGATACAACGGACGACAGACGAGTCGCCCCATCGGCAGGGTTTTCGTTTGCTGGGCGGCGGGTGCGAAGCGTCCTAATGCGAGGGTTGGGAACTTCGGGCCCGAGTCTGTTCTAACACCGGTCACTCGCTAGACGCAATACTTAATTTTAGATTTAATATCCTGAGACGGAGTGTCCGGCCGCGGACGGCGGCCGGGACCCAGATGGGTACGGTGAGCCGTCACTGACCAGGAAGGACGGCGATGTCGCTGCCGCGGAGCACACTGAGCAGCATGGCGTACGTGGAACTGCGTCAGGCGATCCTCAGTGGGCGGCTGTCCCCGGGGTCGCACGTGAGCGTGCGGCCGCTGTGCGAGGAGTTCGGCCTGTCGGCGACGCCGGTGAAGGCGGCGCTGACCGCGTTGGAGCGGGAAGGTTTCCTGGTGCTGCACCCGCACCGGGGGTTCTTCGTGCCGGAGGTCGACCGCGCGGACATGCAGGAGCTGTACGAGCTGCGCGAGGTGTTGGACGGCATCGCCGCCCGCCGGGCGGCCGCACTGACCGACCGAGCCGCCCTGGTGGACCGACTCGCGGGGCTGCTGGAAGCCCAGCGGGCGGAGGTGGTCACCCACGACCTCACCGGCTACAGCGACCTCGATGTCGTGTTCCACCAAGAGATTCTGGTAGCCGCGGGTAACGGCCGACTACAGCACGTGGCCGAGAACATGATCGGCCAGCTGCGGCTCGGGCGCGCCACGTCCGCCCGAGTGCCCGGCCGGCCGAACGCCGCGCTCGTCGAGCACGGCGAGATCATCGCCGCCATCGCCGCCGGGCAGCAGCACCAGGCGGAGCGCCTCGCGCGCCGGCACGTCCGCAAGTCCGCGAACGCGCTGGATCGCCACCTCAGTCGCGGCGGCCGCGCGTCGTAGCGCGGGACGGTCGGCGGCGCTTGCCGGGGCCTAACCGGCCGCTGGCCAACTAGGCGGGCAGTCGATCCCGGCCTCGTGTGTTAATTGGTACCACCGTCCGGGCTATTGACGTCAGGAAGGAACGAACCGGACACTTGTCGGCGCCACGGGTAAACGATTACCCGAGGCGCGCATCGACCGTCCCCTGCCTTGCGGTTGATCGAAAGGTGTACTCGATGTCGAGACTCGCCGTCCTGGTTTGTGCTGCCCTCGTACTGTTCGGGCTCGCGCCGGCCGCCGCCGCACCGGCTGCCGCAGCGCCGGTCGCCGCCGCGAGCAACGGACCCGTCGGCTGGGACACCTACCGCCGGCTCGACCTGCTGCCCGACCTGGCGTCCGGCGCGCAGACCAAGCAGTTCTCCAGCTTCGGCCGCAACGGCAGCAACGACGACGGGTTCGTCGGGCGGTACTCGTGCCTGCGCACCGGCAACGGCTGCGTGCTGGCCGAGGACCGCGGCCCCGGCGAGGTCAACTCCATCTGGTTCACCCGCGACGAGGGCAATGTCAGCGCTACCGGCAACCTCCGGATCGTCCTCGACGGGGTCACCGTGCTCGACGCGAGCCTGCAGCGCGTCGTCAACGGCGACCTCGGCGCGCCGTTCTCGTGGCCTCTCGTCACCAACGCCGACCAGACGTCCGGCGGTGTCACGATCAAGGTTCCCATGCCCTACCGGGACTCCATGATCGTCACGACGACGAACAACCCGCTCTTCTACCACGTCGGCTATCGCGAGTTCGCCGACGCGACCGGCGTGACCCGCTTCAACCCCGCCGATCCGGCCGACGACGTGATCGCCAAGCTGCGCAACGCCGGCCGGGCGGACCCCAAGCCGGCGCAGACCGGGGCGACCACGGTGAGCGCGACCGTCTCGCCGGGCGCGAACGGCACCGCGACCCTCGCCACCCTCACCGGCCCCGCCGCGATCACCGGCATCCGGCTGCGCGTCCCGGACGGCGCCGCCACCGAGGGCAACCTCGGCGGACTGCGACTGCGCGCCACCTTCGACGGACGCTCCACAGTGGACGCTCCGCTCGGCGAGTTCTTCGGCGCCGGTCTCGGTGAGCGGGAGGTCCGCTCGCTCATGTTCGGCATGGACCCGGCCGCGGGCGGCTGGTACAGCGCCTGGTGGATGATGCCGTACGCCAACTCGGCCACCGTCAGCCTCACCAACACCACCGGCGCGACGATCTCCGGCGTCCAGGCCGAGATCACCCACGCGCCCAACGCCAGGTGGACGGCCGAACTGGCGCCGGGCGGCACGGCGGGCCACTTCACCACGCAGTCCCGCGCCGGCAACACCACCCAGGCGCGCGACTGGCTCCTCGCCGACCAGGCCGGCCGCGGCCGGTTCCTCGGCGTCACCCAGGTCGTGCGCAACTCGACGCCGGGCGGCAACGAGCGCGGCTACCTCGAAGGCGACGAGCGCCTGCACGCCGACGGCTCGCTCACCCCGCAGTTCCACGGCACCGGCACCGAGGACTACTACGAGTCCGGCTGGTACTTCAACCGCGGCGAGTACTCCGGCGTCTTCACCGGCAACACCGGGCACCGCGTCCGCACGAACACGTGCGCGGTCGAGTGCGACTCCATGTACCGCCTGCAGATCGGCGACGCCGTCCCCTACACCGCGGGGCTGCGCATGGGCATCGAGCACGGGCCGCAGAACGACGTGCCGGTCGCGGAGAGCTCCACCGCGTTCCTCTACACCAAGCCGCAGGTCGCCAGCCGGACCACGGACACAGTCGTCGTCGGCGACGCCGGCAGCCGCTCCGCGCACGGCTACACCGAGTCGGCCGCCGCGAGCCAGTACGCGCTGACCGGCGTGTACGAGGGCGACGACGACCACGACGCGGTCACCGACCAGGTCCGCGCGACCGGCGGCGCGATCAGCTTCCGGCTGGCGGTCGACCCCGCCAACCAGGGGGTGCGCCTGCGCCGAACCAGCGACCAGAACGCCGGCTACCAGACCGCGGTGGTCCAGGTCGACGGCGCGGCGGCCGGCACGTGGGTCCAGCCGCTCGCCAACACGTTCCAGCGCTGGCTCGACGACGACTTCACGCTGCCGCCCGCGCTGACCGCCGGCAAGTCCACGATCACCGTGCGGCTCGTGCCGAGCGGTCCACAGTGGACGGCCAGCAGGTATGTGGCGCTCAACCTGGTCGCCCCGTTCACCGACACGGCCGCGCCGGGCGGCACCGGCGCGCCCGCCGTCGGCGGCCGCACCCACGCGGTGGCGCTGAGCTGGGCCGCGGCCACCGACAATGTCGGGATCGCCGGCTACCGGGTGTACGCGTCGACCGACCCTTCGGTGCCGGTCACCGCCGGCAACCTGGTCGGCACCAGCACGTCGCCGGGCTTCCGGCACGGGCCGCTGCCGGCCAACACCACCCGCCACTACCGCGTCGTCGCCGTCGACCGCGCAGGCAACGCGGGCCCGGCGTCCACTGTGGTCAGTGCGACCACCACGACCCCGACCACGAGCGACGTCAACGGAGACCGCCGCGACGACGCCGTCCTGTTCACGCAGGGCGCCGACGCCGACGTGTTCACGGCCCTGTCGAGCGGCACCGCGTTCGGCGCGCGGGCCAAGGGCCACGACTTCTTCTCGGTCGACGGCGAGGTGCCGCTGACCGGCGACGTCAACGGCGACGGCCGTGCCGACCTCATCACCTTCACCCGGGGCGGTGCGGCCGACGTCTACGTCGCCGTGTCCACCGGCACCGGGTTCGGGGCGTCCGCGAAGTGGCACGACTTCTTCGCGATCGACGGCGAGTACCCGGAGGTGGGCGACGTCAACGGGGACGGGCTGACCGACCTCATCACGTTCACGCGTGGCTCGACCGGTGACGTGTACGTCGCCCTGTCGACCGGCTCCGGCTTCGGCCCCGGCGTCAAGTGGCAGGACAACTTCGCCTACGGCACCGAGCGGCCCGCCGTCGGCGACTTCGACGGCGACGGCCGCGACGACGTCGTCGTGTTCACCGGTGGCGCGCAGGCCGACGCGTTCGTGTCGCTGTCCAACGGCGCCGCGTTCGTGCAGGAAGCCTGGCTGTGGCACAACAACTTCGCGGTCGGCAACGAGGTCGCGGGCGCGGCGGACGTGAACGGCGACGGCCGTGACGACGTGGTCACGTTCACCAGGGGCACCACCAACGACGTCTACGTGTCCCTTTCGGACGGTGGCCGGTTCGTGCAGAACGCGTGGAAGTGGCACGACTTCTTCGGCCTCGACGGCGAGCTGCCCGGCCTCGGCGACGTCAACGGCGACGGCCGCGCGGACATCCTCGCCTTCACCAGAGGCACCGCTGCCCAGTCGGACGTGTGGGTGGCGACGTCCACCGCGAGCGCGTTCGGCGCGTCCGCGAAGTGGCACGACCAGTTCGGCACCGGTGCTGAGATCCCGCGACCCAGTTTCTGATGTTTCCTACAACATAGGGGAATCGCGATGAGCAAGTGGAGACGCGGCGCGCTGGTGGGTGTGGCCGTGATGGCATTGGTCGGAGTCACTCCGGCAGCGGCTGACCCGTTGGCGCCCGGTGACCACATCCCGCTGTCGGTCGAACCGCTGGCCTGCACGAGCATCCCGGCGAACCACGACCCGAATGTGATCCGGGTGGTGTACCAGGTCGGGTTGGACCGGAACGTCTCGCCGAAGGTCATGCTCGCCGCGTTCGAGGCCGGCTGGGTCGAGTCGCACATGAACAACCTGAACTGCGGCGACAAGGACTCGCTCGGGGTGTTCCAGCAGCGGCCGAGCCAGGGCTGGGGCACGCCGGAACAGATCATGAACGTGTCCTACGCGGCGACGCAGTTCTACGTCCAGGCTCAGCGCAACGAGCCGCTGCACCCGGAGTACACGGCGGGGCTGCTCGCGCAGAGCGTGCAGCGGTCGTGCTGCCCGGAGCGGTACGACCAGGCCGAGGGCAAGGCGCGCGCGATGATGGACGAGGCGCGCGGGCTCGTCGGCGGCGCCCGGGTGTACACGGGTTCGCCGGCGGACTTCAACGGTGACGGTAAGGATGACATCGTCGCGTTCAACCAGGGTTCCGCGGGTGACGTGTATGTCGCGCTGTCGAACGGTTCGAGCTTTGCCGGGACGTCGGTGAAGTGGCAGGAGTTCTTCTCGCCGGCCGGTGAGACGCCGTTGACGGGTGACTTCAACGGTGACGGCAAGGACGACATCGTCACGTTCACGCACGGTTCGCTGAACGATGTCTATGTCGCGCTGTCAAACGGTTCTGGCTTCGGCGCTGGCCTCAAGTGGCACGACTTCTTCTCGATCGGTGGCGAGACGCCCGCAGTAGGTGATGTGAACGGGGACGGTCTCGACGACATCGTGACGTTCACCCGCAACGCGGCGGCGGACGTGTATGTGGCGTTGTCGAACGGAAGTTCGTTCGGTGCGTCGGCGAAGTGGCACGACTTCTTCGGTCTGGCCGGGGAGACGCCGGGTGTTGGCGACGTGAACGGCGACGGCAAGGCCGATGTGATCACGTTCACCGGCGGTTCGCTCGCCGACGTGTACGTCGCGCTGTCGACCGGGTCCGGGTTCGCCGGCAGCACCGTGAAGTGGCACGACTTCTTCGCCGCTGGCGGGGAATCGCCGCGCATCGGCGACTTCAACGGTGACGGCAAGGCGGACATCGCCACGTTCACCAACAACGCGGCGGCCGACGTGTACGTCGCGACCTCCAACGGCTCGGCGTTCGAGGGTACGACCGTGAAGTGGAACGACTTCTTCGGACTGGCCGGCGAGTTCCCGTACACGGGCGACTTCAACGGCGACGGCAAGGACGACGCGGTGGTGTTCACCAAGGGCTCCCTCAACGACGTCTATGTCGCGCTGTCCAACGGAACCGGTTTCCTCGGTGGTGCGAAGTGGCACGACTTCTTCGGTCTCAACGGCGAAATCACCCTCTGAGGAGCGCGAGATGAGCACGAGAACACGCCTGACGGCGCTCGGTGCGGCGGTGACTGTTTCATTAGGACTTGCCGTGGCACCGGCTGCTGCTGAACTGGGCACGATGAACGCGGCTTTCGCGGCGGCGGCCGCTGAGTACGGCGTACCTAGGGATCTCGTCGTGGCCGTCGGCTACGGTGAGACCCACCTCGACGGGCACGGCGGGCAACCCAGCCAGGACAACGGGTTCGGTGTCATGCACCTGGTGAGCAACCCGACGCGGCACACCCTCGACGAGGCGGCGAAGCGCACCGGCGAGTCGACCGACGCGCTGCGGACCGACACGACGGCGAACGTGCGGGGCGGCGCCGCGGTGCTGCGGGCGATGGCCGACGAACAGGGTCTGTCCACGGACGAGCGGAACCGGATCGCCGCGTGGTATCCGGTGGTCGCCACGTACGGCGGCGCCAAGGACGCCGCGGTCGCCCGGCTGTACGCGGACACCGTGTACGACCTGCTTGCCAGCGGCATGCAGGTGCGGACTCCGAGCGGTGAGCCGGTGGAGGTGCCGCCGTACCAACGGAAGCCGGAACGTGGCGCGCTCGAGAAGGCGCCGGCGGGCGGCGTCGGCACGCAGGGGCTCGACTACCCGAACTCCCGCTGGGTCGCCGCGAACCCGAACAACTACAGCCCCGGCCGGTCGGCGGCGATCAACCTGATCGTCGTCCACGTGACCCAGGGTTCCTACGCCGGCACGGTCAGCTGGTTCCAGAACCCGTCGTCGGGGGTGAGCGCGCACTACGTCGTGCGGTCGTCGGACGGCGAGATCACGCAGATGGTCCGCGACGGCGACACCGCGTACCACGTGCGGTCGGCCAACTCGCGTGCGCTCGGCATCGAGCACGAGGGCTTCGTGGACAACCCGTCCTGGTTCACCGACTCGATGTACCGCTCGTCCGCGGCGCTCACGAAGTGGTTGTGCGAGCGGCACGGGCTGCCGAAGACGCGGCAGTTCGTCCAGGGACACAACGAGATCCCCGGCAACGACCACACCGACCCCGGTCCGCACTGGAACTGGGACTACTACATGAGCCTCGTGAACAGCGGCGGCGGCAACGCCGGCGTGTACACGGGTTCGCCGGCGGACTTCAACGGTGATGGCAAGGATGACATCGTCACGTTCAACCAGGGTTCCGCGGGTGACGTGTATGTCGCGCTGTCGAACGGTTCGAGCTTTGCCGGGACGTCGGTGAAGTGGCAGGAGTTCTTCTCGCCGGCCGGTGAGACGCCGTTGACGGGTGACTTCAACGGGGATGGCAAGGACGACATCGTCACGTTCACTCATGGTTCGCTCAATGACGTCTATGTCGCGCTGTCCAACGGTTCCGGCTTCGGGCCGGGGGTGAAGTGGCACGACTTCTTCGGGCTCTCCGGCGAGGTTCCTTCGGTCGGGGACGTGAACGGGGACGGTCTCGACGACATCGTGACGTTCACCCGCAACGCGGCGGCGGATGTGTATGTGGCGTTGTCGAACGGAAGTTCGTTCGGTGCGTCGGCGAAGTGGCACGACTTCTTCGGTCTGGCCGGGGAGACGCCGGGTGTCGGCGACGTGAACGGCGACGGCAAGGCGGACCTCGTGGTGTTCTCGCAGGGCACCATCGCGGACGTGTACGTCGCGCTGTCGAACGGGTCCGGTTTCGTCGGCACGACGGTCAAGTGGCACGACTTCTTCTCGACCGCGGGCGAGTCGCCGAGGATCGGTGACTTCAACGGTGACGGTAAGGCGGACATCGCCACGTTCACGAACAACGCTGCGGCCGACGTCTATGTCGCGACCTCCAACGGGTCCGCGTTCGTCGGTACCACGGTGAAGTGGAACGACTTCTTCGGGCTCGCCGGTGAGTTCCCGTACACGGGTGACTTCGACGGCGACGGCAAGGACGACGCTGTCGTATTCACCAAGGGTTCTTTGAATGACGTGTTTGTCGCGCTGTCCAACGGAGCGGGATTCCTCGGCGGCGCGAAGTGGCACGACTTCTTCGGACTCAACGGCGAGATCACGCTGTAAAGGAGACTGTGATGGGCAAGGGGCTGCGCCTGTTGACGCTCGTGTTGGTGCTGATGGGACTTCTCGCCGTGCCGGCCGGCGCGGCCCCGGCCCCGCCGACGGTGTCGGCCGGCGCGTTCTTCCGCGTCTACGACCCGTCGGTCGGGGAGACGCAGCAGTGGTACTACAACGACCACACGATGATCCGGGACGTGGTGACCGGCACCTGGCACGTGTACGCGATCACGCATGCCGAACCGGCGAACCCGTTGGACGAGAAGAACTTCGGGCATGCGACCGCGCCGTCGCCGACCGGGCCCTGGACCAAGCGGCCGTTCGCGCTGACGGCGGAACCGGCCGCAGGGGAGAGCCACATCTGGGCGCCGCACGTGGTGCACAACGAGGGCGTCTACTACCTGTACTACGCGGCGGGGACTCCCGACCACGCCGCGTACCGGATGCACCTGGCGACGTCCACCGACCTGAACACGTGGACCCGCAGCGCCGCGAACCCGCTGTTCACCGACGGCTTCGACGCCCGCGACCCGATGGTGACGCGCGTCGGGTCGCAGTGGGTCATGTACTACACCGCGAACCGCACGCCGCAGGGCGGCAACCACCAGGTGGCGTACCGGACGTCGCAGGACCTCGTGCACTGGGGCGGTAAGCAGGTCGCGTTCGAGCACTCGGCGTCCGGCACGTCCGGCGGGCCGACCGAGTCGCCGTTCGTGGTGTACCGCAACGGGTGGTGGTACCTGTCGATCTGTTGTGACTCCGGGTACAAGGACACGCGGGTGTACCGCAGCAGGGACCCGTTCCACTTCTCGGTCAACGACCTCGCCGGCCGGGTCGACGCGCACGCGGCGGAGATCGTGACCGAACCGTCGGGCGCCACGTGGGTGACCGGTGCGGGCTGGGGTCAGGGCGGCCTGCACCTGGCGCCGCTGTCGTTCCAGCCGGCGTTCGCGGGCGTCTTCACCGGTGGGCCGGCGGACTTCAACGGCGACGGCCGCGACGACGTGGTGACGTTCACGCACGGCCCGCTCGCGGACGTGTACGTCGCGCTGTCGTCCGGCACGGGTTTCGTCGGCACGACAACGAAGTGGCACGACTTCTTCGCCCTCGACGGCGAGACCGCCCTGACCGGCGACTTCAACGGCGACGGCCGCGACGACATCGTGACGTTCACACAGGGCTCGCTCGCGGACGTGTACGTGGCGCCGTCGACCGGCGGCGCCTTCGGCGCGTCGGCGAAGTGGCACGACTACTTCTCACTGGACGGCGAGGTCCCGGCGGTTGGCGATGTCAACGGGGACGGCAAGGACGACATCATCACCTTCACCCGCGACGCGGCCGCCGACGTCTACGTGGCGCTGTCCACGGGCAGCTCGTTCGCGGCATCGGCCAAGTGGCACGACTTCTTCGGCACCGCCGGCGAGTCACCGGGAGTGGCCGACGTGAACGGCGACGGCCGGGACGACATCGTGACCTTCACCGGCGGCGCACTCGCGGACGTCTACGTCGCGCTGTCCACGGGCACCGGGTTCGGCGGGTCCGCGAAGTGGCACGACTCGTTCGCGATGGGCCTGTCGCAACCCCGCCTCGGCGACTTCACCGGCGACGGCAAGGCCGATATCGCGTCCTTCGCGGCCGACGACACGGGCGACGTGTACGTCGCGGCGGCCACCGGCGCCGGCTTCGCGCCGTTCACCAGGTGGCACGACTTCTTCGCCCCACGCGGCGAGTTCCCGTACACGGGCGACTACAACGGCGACGGGCGGACGGACATGGTGACGTTCACGAGGGCCCCGTTCAACGACGCGTACGTCGCGCTGTCGGGCGGCACGTCGTTCGGTGCGGGCGTCAAGTGGCACGACTGGTTCGGCCTACCAGGGGAGACAACCCTCTGACCCTTTCGCGACACGCAGCGAGCCGAGCTTTCTCCACCCGTTCTCGACGCCGCTCCTAGCGGCCGGAAACACACTCTCCGAAACTTCTCGAGGGAGTGCTCATGCGGTCTTCGGCCTTGGTGGTGGCCCTCGGTTTCGCGGCCATCGTGTTCGACGGGTATGACCTGATCGTGTTCGGGTCCGCGGTGCCTGCGCTCCTCGCGCACCCGGGCTGGGACCTGACCGCCGCGGAGGTCGGCGCGATCGGCAGCTACGCCCTCATCGGCATGCTCGTCGGCGCCATCAGCTCCGGCACGTTGACCGACATACTCGGCAGGCGACGGCTGTTCATCGCCTGTCTCGCGTGGTTCTCGATCATGATGGCCGGGGTGGCCCTCGCCCCCAACCCGGAGCTGCTCGGCCTGTTCCGGTTCCTCGCGGGCCTCGGGTTCGGCGGCATCGCGCCAACGGCGATCGCGCTGGTCGTCGAGCACGCGCCGGCCGCGCGCAAGAACCTGCTGAACGCGGTCATGCTCGCTGGCTTCCCGGTCGGCGGCGTGCTGGCCGCGATCCTGGCCGTCGTGCTGCTCGAGCCGTACGGGTTCCGCGTCCTGTTCGGACTCGGCGTCCTGCCGCTGGTGACGCTGGTGCCACTCGCGATGTGGCTGCTGCCCGAGTCGCCACGGTTCCGCCGCGCCCGCGCGACCCGTCGCGGCCTGCGGCCCGGCACGCTGGCCCTGTTCGCGGTGGCCAACTTCGCCGGTTTCCTGCTGGTGTTCGGCCTCAACACCTGGCTGCCGCAGCTCATGCGGCTCGCTGGCTACAACCTCGGCTCCGCGTTGTCGTTCCTGCTGGCGCTGAACGTCGGCGGCGTGATCGGCGGACTCGCCGGGTCCGCGCTCGCCGACCGGTGGGGGCCGCGCTGGGTCGCGACCGTCCTCTTCGGAGTGGCGGCCGCGTCGCTCGCCCTCATCGCGGTGCCGATGCCGGTGGCACTCACGTACTTCGTCGTCGCGGTCGCGGGCGCCGCGTCGGTCGGCAACCAGATCGTCGTCTACGGCTACGTCGCCACCCACTACCCGACCCACCAACGCGCCACCGCGCTCGGCATCACGTCCGGCCTCGGCCGACTCGGCGCGGCGTCCGGCCCGCTGCTCGGCGGCCTGCTGGTCGCGTCGGGCCTGACCCTGAACGTGACCACCTTCGCCGCGGTCGCTCTCCTCGGCGCGGTCGCCTCGGCGTTCGCGGTGCGCGACCGGAAGACGGAAGTCACCCCGATGGTGACCGAGTCACTGGCCAAGGCCGCCTAGATGATTGATTCCGTGAAGATCGCGTGAAGGTGCCAGTGCTGTGAAAGGCGCGTTCGGGACGTTGAGTGACCCCAACGCGCCTTTCACGGCTCGCGCGTCACAGGCCTAACCGGTCGCGCAGGTCGGACTCGCTGAGGCCGAACGTCTCGCGGACCCGCACGCCGTCCGGGCCGAGCAGGAACACCCCGTAGTCGGTGTACACGCGGCTCACGCAGCGCAGTCCCGTCAGCGGGTAGGTGCACGACGGCACCAGCTTCGGCGCGCCGGCGTCGGTGAACAGCGTCATCATCACGAACACCGACTTCGCGCCGATCGCCAGGTCCATGGCGCCACCGACGGCCGGGATGGCGGATGGCTCACCGGTGTGCCAGTTCGCGAGATCACCGGTGTACGACACCTGGAACGCGCCGAGCACACACACGTCCAAGTGCCCGCCACGCATCATGGCGAACGAGTCGGCGTGGTGGAAGTACGACGCGCCAAGGGTTTCCGTCACCGGGACCTTACCGGCGTTGATCAGGTCCGGGTCCACTTCGGACTCGGTCGCCGCGCGCCCCATGCCCAGCATGCCGTTCTCCGTGTGGAGGATGACGCCGCTGTCCGGGGACAGGTGGTCGCCGACCGCGGTCGGCTGCCCGATGCCGAGGTTCACATACGACCCCGGCGGGATGTCCGCCGCCACCAGGCGGGCGATGCCGGCACGATCCAGTCGACTCATCCCGCCGCTCCCTGTTCCGCGAACACGGCCGGCGACGGACAGGCGACCACGCGGTCTACGAAGATCCCCGGCGTCACCACCGCCTCCGGGTCGAGCGAGCCCGGCTCCGACACCGACAGCACCTGCGCGACCGTCAGCGCGGCGGCCGTCGCCATCACCGGGCCGAAGTTCCTCGCCGTCTTGCGGTACACGAGGTTCCCCAACGAGTCGGCCTCGTGCGCCTTGATCAACGCGACGTCGCCGCGGATCGGGTACTCCAGCACGTAGTCGCGGCCGTCGATGGTCCGCTGTTCCTTGCCGTCGGCGAGCGGCGTGCCCACGCCGGTCGGGCAGTAGAACGCGCCGATCCCCGCCCCCGCCGCCCGCAGCCGCTCCGCCAGGTTGCCCTGCGGCACCACGTCGAGCTCGATCCGGCCCGACCGGTACAGCTCGTCGAACACGTGCGAGTCCCGCTGCCGGGGAAACGAGCACACGATCCGCCGCACCTGCCCGGCCGCGAGCAGCGCCGCCAGCCCGTGCGAGCCGTTGCCCGCGTTGTTCGACACCACCGTGAGATCCCCGACGCCGGTGCGGCGCAGCGCGTCGATCAGCTCCATCGGCTGCCCGGCCGTGCCGAACCCGCCGATCAGCACCGTCGCGCCGTCCGGCACCCCGGCGACCGCATCGTCGGCGGACTCCGCGACCACCGTCATGACACGTTTTCCAACACCACGGCCAACCCCTGCCCGACGCCGATGCAGATCGCCGCCACCCCCCACCGGTGCCCGCCCGTCCGCAGCACCTTCGCGAGCGTGCCGAGGATCCGGCCGCCGGACGCGCCGAGCGGGTGGCCGATCGCGATGGCCCCGCCACGCGAGTTGACGATCTCCGGATCGACCTTCCACGCGTCGACGCACGCGAGCGACTGCACGGCGAACGCCTCGTTCAGCTCGACCGCGCCCACGTCCGACCAGTCGATGCCGGCCCTCGCGAGCGCCTTGTTCGCCGCCTCCACGGGCGCGTACCCGAACCGCTGCGGTTCGAGCGCGGCCGCGGCACGGCCCGCGATCCTGGCGACCGGGTCGCGTCCCAGCGACACCGACTCCGAGGCCACCAGCACCGCCGACGCGCCGTCGTTGAGCGGCGACGCGTTGCCCGCGGTGATCGTCCCGTCCGGCCGGAACGACGGCTTCAACCGCGCCAGCTTCGCCAGCGACGTGTCCGCCCGAATGCTCTCGTCGCGGGTCAGGTCGGCGACCGGCACTGTCAGGTCGTCGTAGAACCCGTCCTCCCACGCGGCGTGCGCGAGCCGGTGCGACCGCTCCGCGAACGCGTCCTGCCGCTCCCGGGACACGCCGAACTCCTCCCGCAGCAGCTCGTTGGACTCACCGAGCGACACCGTCCACTCCTTCGGCATCGCCGGGTTCACCAGCCGCCAGCCGAGCGTCGTCGACACCGCCGTCACGTCCCGCGCCGGGAACGCGCGATCGGGCTTGGGCAGCACCCACGGCGCACGCGTCATCGACTCCACCCCGCCCGCGACCACGACCGACGCGTCGCCCGTCTCGATCTGGCGGGACGCCGACATGACCGCGTCGAGCCCGGACCCGCACAGCCGGTTGATCGTGCTGCCCGGCACCGACACCGGGTAGCCGGCGAGCAGCACGGCCATCCGACCGACGTTGCGGTTGTCCTCGCCGGCACCGTTCGCGAGGCCGAGCACCACCTCGTCCACCTCGGCGGTGTCGAGGCCGGGGGTCCGCGCCGCGATCGCGCGCAGCACGGTGGCGGCGAGGTCGTCCGGCCGCTGTCCGGACAGTGCGCCGTCGAACCGACCGAACGGGGTACGAACCGCGTCGTAAACAAAGGCGTAGCTCATGACGGCCCCTCGCCCGCTCCGCGGCGCCGGAACGCTCCGCAAGCTCCGCTCCACCGGCGCCCTCCGCGTCCTCGGGGGCGTCCTGAGTGTCGATGATTCGCTCCGCAAGCTCCGCTCATGGCTGTCAGTGTCCCGGGTAGGTGAGGAAAACGGTCTCGCGGTCGCCCTGCAGGACGACGTCGAACCGCAGGCCGTCGGCGTCGCGGGCGGCGACCAGTGTGTCGCGGCGGTCGGCCGGCAGCGCGTCGAGGAACGCGTCGGTCGCGCCCGGCAGGTAGATGCGCGTGAACAGCCGGTTCATCAGGCCGCGGGCGAACACGGTCAGCGCGATGAACGGCGCCCCCGGCTCGACCGTGGTGAACGAGTACCGGCCGACGTTGTCGGTCGACGCCCGGCCCCAGCCGGTGAACGTGTAGCCGTCGCGGCGCAGCGACCCGCCGACGCGCGGCACGACGCCAGCGCGGTCGGCCTGCCAGATCTCCAGCAGCGCGTCCGGCACCGGCGCCCCCGCGCCGTCGAGCACGACGCCGTGCAGCCGGACCGCGTCCGGATGACTCCTCGGGACCAGCGCGGGCCCGCCGTCGTAGGGCAGCGCGTAGCCGAAGAACGGGCCGACGGTCTGGCCCGGGGTCGGTGCGGTCATGAGGACTCCGTCCACGTGCGGTCAGCGCCGGTCAGCACGATGTCCCAGCGGTAGCCGGTGCTCAGCTCCGGCCGCGTGACGTCGTGGTCGTAGGTGGCGACCAGCCGCTCCCGCGCCCTGGGGTCGACGATCGACTGGTAGATCGGGTCCAGGTCGAACAGCGGGTCGCCGGGGAAGTACATCTGCGTGATCATCCGCTGCGTGAACTCGCTGCCGAACACCGAGAAATGGAGGTGCGCGGGCCGCCACGCGTTCTGGTGGTTGCGCCACGGGTAGGGGCCTGGCTTGATCGTGGTGAACCGGTACGTGCCGTCCGGCCCGGTCAGGCAGCGGCCGACGCCGGTGAAGTTCGGGTCGAGCGGCGCCGGGTGCTGGTCGCGCTGGTGCAGGTAGCGGCCGGCGGCGTTGGCCTGCCAGACCTCGACCAGCTGGTTCGCGACCGGGCGGCCCGCGCCGTCGAGCACCCGGCCGGTGACGACCATCCGCTCGCCGATCGGCTCGCCGCGGTGCTGGATCGTCAGGTCCGCCTCGAGCGGGTCGACGTCCTGGTGGCCGAACACCGGCGCGTAGAGCTCGACCGCCTCGGGGTCGGCCTGCTGGAGCGCCTTCGTCGGGTGCCGCAGGATGCTGCTGCGGTAGGGCGCGTAGTCCAGTCGCGGCTGGTGCTCCGCCGTCGTCCGCGACGCCGCGATCCCGGCGATCTCGGCGCTGATCTCGGCCTGGGTGGCGGCGGCCGCGTCGGAGGACGCCGCGACGCGCGGGGGTGCTTCGGTCACGAGCCCACGCTAGGCCGAACGGGCGGCCCGGTGCGAGACTTGCCTTCCACTGAGCGGAAGGACGGCGGTGGCTGGCAACAGCGCGCGGGCCGGGGCGAGCGTCGCGTCGCGGGTGCTCGCGGTCCTCGGCGCGTTCGACACCGACCACCGCGAGCTGACCCTCACCGAGCTGGCCCGCCGCGCGGAACTGCCGCTCGCCACCGCGTTTCGCCTGGTCGGCGAGCTGGTCGAGTGGGGAGCGCTGGTGCGTCGCGGGTCGGGGGAGTACGTCGTCGGGCGGCGGCTGTGGGACCTCGGGCTGCTCGCGCCGGTCCAGTCCGGGCTGCGGCAGGTCGCGTCGCCGTTCCTGCACGACCTCTACGGTGCGACGTTGGCCACCGTGCACCTCGCGGTCCGCGACGACGTGACCGTGCTGTACATCGACCGGCTGTCCGGGCACGTGTCGGTGCCGGTCGTCAGCCAGGTCGGCTCGCGGCTGCCGCTGCACGCGACCGGCGTCGGCAAGGTGCTGCTCGCGCACGCGCCGGACGACGTGGTCACGCGGGTGCTCACGAACCTGACCAGGATCACGCCGTACACGATCACCCAGCCGGGCCGCCTGCGTGCCGAGCTGCGGCGCGTGCACCGGGACGGCTTCGCGCAGACCAGCGAGGAGATGAGCCTCGGCGCGTGCTCGGTGGCGGTGCCGATCAGGGCGCCGGGCGGGCCGGTCGTCGCCGCGCTGGGACTGGTCGTTCCGAGCCTGCGCCGAGGACGGCCCCGGCTGGTCGCCGCGCTGCAGGTGGCCGCGCAGGGCATCGGCCGCAGCATCGACCTTCCGCTGAGTGAAAGCCGGTGATGGTGCGCGCCTCGGCCGGCGGCTTGACTGGGCGAATGCGCACCGAGGTCGCCATCATCGGCGCCGGTCCGGCCGGCCTGCTCCTGTCCCACCTGCTCGCGCGGGCGGGCGTGGCGTCGGTCGTCGTCGAGACCCGCACCCGCACCTACGTCGAGTCGCGCATCCGCGCCGGCATCCTCGAGCACTCGACCGTCGAGCTGCTCGACGCCGTCGGGCTCGGCGAGCGCCTGCACCGCGAGGGCGACCAGCACCGCGGCATCCACCTGCAGTGGCCCGGCGAGCGGCACCACCTGGACTTCGTCGACCTGGTCGGGCGCGGCATCTGGCTGTACGGGCAGACCGAGCTGCAGAAGGACCTCGGCCGCGCCCGCGAAGCCGACGGCCAGGAGATCGTCTACGGCGTCGCCGACACGGCCGTGCACGACGCCGACTCCGACCGCCCGCACGTCACGTTCACGGTCGACGGTCGCGCCGAGCGGCTCGACGCGGACGTCGTCGTGGGGTGCGACGGCTCGTTCGGCCCGAGCCGCGACGTGGTGCCGGCCCGAACCTGGCAGCGCACGTACCCGTACTCGTGGCTCGGCGTGCTCGCGGACGTCGCGCCGTCGACCGACGAGCTGATCTATGCGTGGCACCCCAACGGGTTCGCGCTCAACTCCATGCGCTCGGCCACCGTCACCCGGCTGTACCTGCAGGTGCCGGCGGAGACCGACATCGCGGCGTGGTCCGACGACCGCATCTGGTCCGAGCTGGCGCTGCGTCTCGGTCACGGCCAGGACGGCTGGGCGCTCACACCGGGGCCGATCACCGACAAGAGCGTGTTGCCCATGCGGAGCTTCGTGATGGCCCCGCTGCGGCACGGCCGCCTCTTCCTCGCCGGCGACGCGGCGCACATCGTGCCGCCGACCGGTGCGAAGGGCCTGAACCTGGCGGTCGCCGACGTCGCGCTGCTCGCACCCGCGTTGACTGCTTTGTTGCGGGAGAAGGACTCCCGCCTCGCCGACGCCTACTCGGACACCGCGCTGCGCCGGGTGTGGCGGTGCACCCACTTCTCGTGGTGGATGACCACGATGCTGCACGCGGGCGCGGACCCGTTCGACGCGGAGCTCCAGCTCTCGCAGCTGCGCTGGGTCGCGAACAGCGTCGCGGCGGCGACCGGGCTAGCGGAGAACTACGCCGGACTGCCGATCGGCTTCTGACGCGGGCGTGCGCACCTCCTTTCTCTGACTAGACTCCGCCGTCATCGACGACGGGAGCCGATGGTGGACCAGCGGATCGAACGGGCCGGCGCGCTCTACGAACGCGCCGTCTTCGGTGGGGACGTTGGCGCGTTGGCCCACGCCGACCGGGTGCTCGACGCGGTCGAGGCCGACCTCGCCCTCGCGCGTGGCCGGGTCGTGCACGCGCGGTTCCTCGAGGACCGCGTCGAGAACCCCAACGAGCTGCTGCTCTTCGAGCGCGCCGCTGAGCTGTACCGCGACCTCGGCGACGAGCGCGGCGAGGCCGAGGCCCTCTTCTGGGTCGGCACGTGCCACCAGGTCCTCCACGACGACCACGACACCGCGCTCCCCGCGCTCCGGCGCGCCCGCGAGCTGGCCGAGCGCGCGGGCGACGCACTGACGTTGTCGTACGTGTTGCGCCACCTCGGTTTCGTCGAACAGGCCGCGGGACGTGTCGACGCCACGCGGGAGCTTTTCCTCGAGTCGACCCGACTCCGCCGCGAGGTCGGGTTCCTGCCGGGCGTCGCCGCGAACCTGGTTGGCCTCGCCTACCTGACCACCGGCGACGAGGCGGCCCGCCACCTCGACGAGGCCGCCGCCATCGCGAAGGACTGCGGCGCCGACGGGGTGCTGCGCTGGGTCGAGCAGGCACGCGCTCGCCTGTAGCACGCGGCCACCGACAACTCCGCGCGGTAGCCTTTCACCAGGCAAAAGGAGGTCGCGGTGGTGGAGAGGCGGGAGGTTTCCGAGCAGCTGGTCGCCCGGCTGCGCGCGGTGTGCCTCGCCCTCCCGGACGCCTACGAGGAGCAGGCCTGGGTCGGCACCCGCTGGCGCATCCGGAAGAAGACCTTCGCGCACGTGCTCGCGATCACCGACGAATGGCCGCCCGCCTACGCACGGGAGGCGCCGTTGGTCGGCAACGCGAACGTGCTGACCTTCCGGTCGTCCGGCCAGGAGCTCGACGCGCTCACGAACGCGGGGCACCCGTTCTTCAAGCCGCGGTGGAACCCCCAGGTCGTCGGCATGGTCGTCGAGGACGACGTCGACTGGGCCGAGGTCGACGAGCTGCTCACCGAGAGCTACTGCGTCCTGGCGCCGAAGAAACTGGCGGCCCGGGTTCGTCGACCAGGTCCCGAACCTGGCGCACGGGGCTGAACCACAGCAGCGTGGGCGTCGCATTTTGCGACAGTCCGCCCGCGTGCCGCCGCCTACCGTCGGGCCGACGCCCACCTACGGAGGTAGCGATGAAGGCGCTGGTCTACCACGGTCCCGGCAGCAAGTCGTGGGAGGACGTGCCCGACGCGGCCGTCCAGGAGTCAACGGACGTGGTGGTGCGGGTCGACACCACGACCATCTGCGGCACCGACCTGCACATCCTGCACGGCGACGTCCCCGCGGTCACCGACGGGCGGGTGCTCGGGCACGAGGCGGTCGGCACGGTCACCGAGGTGGGGGACGCGGTCAAGGGGTTCGCGCCGGGTGACCGGGTGCTGGTGCCGGCGATCACGAAGTGCGGCCGCTGCGAGTACTGCCAGCGCGGCATGCCGTCGCACTGCCAGACGGTCGGCGGGGTCGGCTGGATCTTCGGGCACCTCATCGACGGGACGCAGGCCGAGGCGGTCCGGGTGCCCTACGCGGACACGTCGCTGTACGCGGTGCCCGACGGCGTCACCAACGAGCAGGCGATCTTCCTCGCCGACTCGCTGCCGACCGGGTACGAGGTCGGCGTGCTCGCCGGCGAGGTGCGGCCCGGCCACACGGTCGCGGTCATCGGCGCCGGCGCGGTCGGGCTGGCCGCGGTCCTCACGACCGGACTGTGGGGCGCGTCGAAGGTGATCGCCGTCGACACCAACAAGTTCCGCCTCACCACGGCGCTGGACTTCGGCGCGACGGACGTCGTCGAGGCCGGACCCAACACCGTGGCCGAGGTGGTCGCGCTCACCGACGGCCTCGGCGTGGACGTGGCGATCGAGGCCGTCGGCTACCCGGACACGCTGCGCACGGCGGCCGCGGTCGTGCGGCCCGGCGGCACGATCGCGAACATCGGCGTGCACGGCGTGCCCGTCGAGCTGCCCATGCAGGACCTGTGGATCCACAACGTGAAGCTCACGATGGGCCTCGTCGACACCGTGTCGATCCCGACGCTGCTGAAGATGGTCGCGAGCGGCCGGATCCCCGCGGAGAAGATGGGTACCCACACCTTCGGCCTCGACCAGCTCGACGAGGCCTACGACGTGTTCGCGAACGCCGCGACCAACGACGCGCTGAAGGTCGTGATCTCGGCCTAGATCAGGGACGGTCGGTGAAAGGCGCGTTCGCGACACCGGCGATGCTGTGAAAGGCGCGTTGGGGTCACTCAACGTCCCGAACGCGCCTTTCGCGGCACTGCTCGTGTCCTGACCTAGCCCAGCGCGGTTCGGAGTGCGGCGATCAGCTCCGCGCGGTTCGCGGCCGGCAGCTTCTGCCGGATGCGGGCCACGTGCTGCTCGACGGTCTTCGGCGAGATGTAGAGCCGCGCGCCGATCTCCTTGTGTGTCAACCCGTCCAGGAGCAGCTCGCCGACCGAACGCTCCCGTTTGGACAGTCCGCCGGTGGCCCGGTCGGCGGTGGCGAACGTGGCACGCAGTGCCCGGCCGGCGCCGAGCAGGTCCTTGACCGCGCTCGGGTCGGTGTGGCGGGCCGCGGCCGCGCCGCACAGCACCGCCGCCTCCCACGGGCGGTCGGCGAGCGCCTCCGCGGCCGCGCGCACGGCCGCGGGGTCGACGTCGCCGGCGAGCACCGCGGCCCACACCCGGCCGGGCGTGTGCTCGGGCAGCCCGGTCGCCGCGACCGCCGCCGCCGCGGGGTCGTCCGCCCCGATCGCGCGCTGGAGTGCCCACCACGCAAGCGTTTCCCTGCCCCACGCCGGGTTGCCGGCGCGGGCGACGGCCGCGGTCATGCCCGCCACGATCAGGTCCCGGTCGATCGGCGTCGCCGCGCCGACGGACAGCTCGCCCCACGCGTCGAGCAGCAGCGGCTCGACGTCGGCGCCGGCCACCACGGGCGCGACCCGGTGCCAGGTGGCACGCAGCGCGTCGTCGTCACCGGAGCGGCGCGCGAGGCCGACGGCGATCGCGGCGGCGAGCACCGCGTCGCGGCGCAGGACCGGTGCCGCGCTCACCTCGACGAGACCGGCGCGGGCGTCGGTGAGGCGACCGGCGCGCAGGTCCAGCCACGCGGTCAGCAGCCTGCGCCGCGTGGTGACGGGGGTGCCGTCGAACATGACGCGTGCGGTGCGGTCGTCGCCGCCCGCGGCCATCACGGTCATGGCGAGGTCGTCCCACCGCTCCGCGGCGAACGGGTCGGCCGGCACGGTCGCGACGGCGAGGCCGGCGAGCCGGCGGGCGGCCGCGTCGAACTCGCCGCGGACGGCGGCGACGGTGGCCGCGACACCGTTCAGGAGGATCGTGAGCCCGCGCGGCGGCGCGCCGGGCAGGAGCTCGTGCGCGGTCGCGAGGTCGCTGGTCGCGGCGTCGACGTCGCCGGCGAGGCTCGCGGCGAGCGCGGCGCGACCGCAGGCCAGCGCCGCGGGCGCCCCGGACAGTGTCGCGGCGATGCCCCGCCAGCGGTCGGCGGCGTCCATGAGCGCGCCGTCGGCCGCCGTCGCCGCGGCGGCCACCCCCGCGGCGAGGCAGCCGGGGTCGAAACCGGTGGCGAGGACCCGGTCGGCGGCCTCGATGGCGGCCGTCGTGTCGCCGGAGCGCCATGCCCGGTCGGCCTCCTGGGAGTCGAACCCGGGGCCTGCGATGGGTAAGTCCGCGGTGACCATCATGATCTGCCTCCCTGCGTCGACTCGGGCGCGGCGCTCGAGTCGGGAGCGCTGGGAGCGGCGCTCGTGGTCGTCGTGGTCGTCGGTTGCGAGGTGGTCGTCGTGGTCGTGGGTGGGGTCGAGCGCCGGGTGCGCGTGGGTTGCCGCGTCGTGGCCTCGGTCGTCGGCACGACCGTCGTCGTGGTCACGGGTTGGGTCGTGGTCGTCGTGCTGATCGGCGTCGAAACGGGGTCCGCGTCGGCGCCGGGCGGCACGTCCCGGCTCGCCAGCGCCACCCCGCCGGCCACCGCCATCGCGGCGACCGCGGCGCCCACCACGGCCATGAGCTTCCGTGACATGCCGCGGGAAGCGGCGGCGGGCGCGGGCGCGGAGCCGACCGGCACCGGCGGGCGCACCGGCTCGACCGGGCGTGCCTGAGTCGGGGCATCCACCACGCGCAGCGCCACCCGCGTCGGCTCCGGCGGCGGCTCGTCGGCCACCAGCGCGGCGCCGATCGCCGCGGCGCCGGCCGGGGCGACCGTGACCGGGCGGCTGAGCTGCTCGGACACCACCTGCGTCAGCAGCGGCAGCCGCGCGGAGCCACCGGCGAGCACCACGGCCGTCGGCACGACACCGGCCGACCCGATCGCCGCGACCAACGCCGCCACCGTCTCCGCCACGAGCGGCCGCGCGAGCTCCTCGAGCTCCGCGCGGGTCAGCCGCACCTGTGTGTCGATGCCGGGCAGGACAACGGGAATCCGCACCTCGGTGTCCGAGGACAGCGCCTCCTTGGCCGCGGTGCACGCCCACCGCAGCCGCGCCACCGCGGCGCGGTCGGAGTCCGGCTGGTCCGCACCCAGCGCGAACCGGACGTGCTCGAACACCAGGTCGTCCAGATCGGCGCCGCCGACCGGGAGCTCTTCCGCGCGCCCCGCGAGCGTGAACCGGCCGTCGGGCCCGCGCCGCATCACGGCGGCCGTGAAACGGGATCCGCCGAGGTCGTGCACCGCGACCGAGGAGGCGCCCGAGGTGACCGCGATCGCCGCCGCGGCCGGCACCGTCAGCGTCCCGGCCGGCAGCGCGGCACGCAGTGCCGCCAACCGGTGCGGGCCCCACCCGACGGGGTACGTCACCGCGACCCGCGCCGCCGGTCCGCCCATCCGCGCGGCCACCGCCGTCACAACGTGCGCGACCACCCGCGCCACCAACGACTCCGCGGCCACCGGCTGCGCACCGACCAGCACCGGCGTCGGATCGCCGACCCGGCCGAGGAACCGGCGCGTCACCCACGGGCCGGCGTCGCCGACGACGACGTCGCGGGCAGCACCCGCGGACACCACCGACGGCACGGACAGGACAACCTCGGCGCGGCCCCCGCGGCCCACCGCAGCTGTCGTGAATGTTTCCCCGACATCCACTCCTATCAGGTAAGACATTACTTTCCCCTCTCGCAAACGCTATCTGTCCACACACGAGCCGTTCGAGGGATCGGTTCACCGGGATTGGCCGAACAAGGGCAAATCCCTTAACGGCGACCGAACGGCCCAACCGATCCCGGTGTTCGCCGCGCACGGCACCGGCCCGCGCCCCGATGGCAGCGGCGTTTTCCCCTCCTAGCTTGGTAATCGTCGAACAGCGACGAAACCGAACCTCAGGAGTGCACAATGTCGAACCCGCTTCCCATCAACCTCAACGAGTTCCTGGCCACCGTCACCGACGTCGACCTCGACGCGGTGCTCGACCAGTCCGCCGCGCAGGACCAGGAGTCCGCGCAGATCGGTCAGCAGACCGCCGACCAGGCCTCGGACCAGGCCGCGGTGCAGGGGTCCGCGCAGGACCAGGACACCACGACCGTGACCGAGACCGAGGCCGGCGACGGCGGCGACGGCGGCCTCGCGCTCGGCGGCAACGGCGGCAGCGCCGACGGCGGGGCGGGCCTCGGGGTCGGTGGCGCCGGCGGCGCGATCGACCAGGCCGGCCAGGTGAACGTCAACTTCGGCAACACCTCCGGCGGCAGCGGCGTCGGGGTCGGCGGCGCCGGCGGCAACGCGGGCGACGGCGGCAACGCGAACGCGGCCGGCGGCAGCGGCGGCAACGCCGAGTCCGATGTGGACGTCGACGCCGACCAGAGCAGCGACCAGAGCGCCGACCTGGACAGCGACCTGGACGCGGACCTGGACAACGAGCAGGAGACCGTGCAGGACACCGACAGCGACCAGTCGCAGGACATCGGGCTGTCGGTGGAGGACCGTATCGACTCGGCCGTCGAGGACCTCGACTTCGACCTGCCTGTGTGACCGAGACGTGGCTGGCCGGGGCTGTTCACCGCACGCCCCGGCCATCCGCCTGATTCCACTGTGGAGTGATCGACATGGCGTCCATCGCCGGGCTCATCGACTTCCTGATGAGCATGATGCGTGACGAGAAGACCAAGATGGCGTTCGAGCGCGACCCGGACACCGCCCTCGCCGACCGCGGCCTGTCCGGGGTCACCGGCCAGGACGTCCGCGACGCGCGGCTCATGATGGCCGACGACGGGGTGGCCCGTGCCCGATCGGGCAGCCGACCGGACCGCGGCGGCCCCGACGACGACCCGGTGCGCGAGATCCGGCACGTCACCAACAACTACGAGCTCGACCAGAGTCAGCACCTCACGATCGGCGAGCTCAACCAGACCATTCTCGCCATCGACGACCGCGACGCGACGGTCGTCGACTCCTTCAACAACGACAACGACACCGACGTCGTCGCGATCCAGGACAACGACACGATCGACAACAGCACCACGAACGACGTCGACGTGGTCAATGTCGAGGACTCGTTCAACGACGCCCCACCGGAGCCGGACCCCGAGTCGGACCCCGAAGTGGAGCCAGCACCGGAGCCGGAAGGCGAGCCGGAGCCCGAGGTGAGCGTCGAGCCCGTCGAACCAGGGCCGGAGGACGTGCCGTTCGCCGACGTCGAGCCGGAGCCGGCCGACCTGCCGGACGACCTCGAGCCCGCGGTCGGGTGACACGATGGCCGCCGACGAGCCGGCGCGGGTGGTGGACCTCGCCACCGACGCGCTCGCGCAGTACCACCGACCCGACCTCGACGAGCGACTCCGGCAGGCGAAGGCGCGCCTGCTCGCCGACGACGTGCGCGTGCTCGTCGTCGGCGAGTTCAAGCAGGGCAAGAGCATGCTGGTCAACGGTCTCGTCGGCGCGCCGGTCTGCCCCGCCCAGGACGACCTCGCGACCGCCGTGCCGACCGAGGTCCGGCACGCCGAGGTCCCGTCGGTCACGCTCGTCGACGGCGACGAGCGGACCCCGGTGCCGGTCGAGCGGCTCGCCGACCACGCCTGCGAACCGAGTCAGCACAAGGGACACGTGGAGGTCGGGATCCCGCGGGCCGTGCTCGCCGGCGGGCTCGTCCTCGTCGACACCCCCGGCGTCGGCGGCCTCAACTCGGTGCACGGCGCCGCGACGCTCGCCGCGCTGCCCGCCGCCGACGCGGTCCTGCTCGTGTCCGACGCCTCGCAGGAGTACACCGCGCCGGAGCTCGACTTCCTGCGCCACGCGGTCGCCGTCTGCCCGAACGTGGCGTGCGTGCTGACGAAGACCGACCTCTACCCGGAGTGGCGCCGCATCGCCGACCTCGACCGGGGACACCTGCGGGACTCCGGCATCCACGCGGAGCTGTTCGCCGTGTCCTCGACCGTCCGCTGGCACGCGCTGCTCGCCGGCGACGCCGAGCTGTCGGCCGAGTCCGGCTACCCGCCGCTCGTCCGGTACCTGCGCAACGACGTGCTCGGCCGCGCGGAAGAGCTGGCCAGGCGGTCCACCGCGCACGACGTGCTCGCCGTGACCGACCAGGTCGCCGGCCGGCTGCGGGCCGAACGCGCCACGCAGGAGGACCCGGAGCGCGTCGCAGAGGTGGTCCGCGGCCTGACCGCCGCCGAGGCCCGCGCGACCGGGCTCAAGGAGCGGTCCGCGCGCTGGCAGCAGACCCTCAACGACGGCGTCGCCGACCTGAACGCCGACATCGACTACGACCTGCGCGACCGGCTGCGCGAGATCGTCCGCGAGGCCGAGGACACGCTGCAGAACGGCGGCGACCCGACCGGGACGTGGGACCAGTTCTCCGGCTGGGTGCGCCAGAGCGCGGCGGCCGCGGCGTCGGCCAACTACGTGTGGGCGACCCAGCGCGCGCGGTGGCTCGCGCGGCGGGTGGCAGAGCACTTCGACGAGGAACGCACGCACCTGTTGCCGGCACTGCGGATCGAGCCGTCCGGCGCGCTGCGGTCGGTGCGGGACCTGACGATGCACGACGCCGAGTCGTTCGGCGTCGGCCGCAAGCTGCTGACCGGGGTGAAGGGCGGCTACGCGGGCCTGCTGATGTTCGGCATGCTCGGCTCCCTCGTCGGGTTCTCCCTGCTGAACCCGATCTCGGTCGGCGCGGCGGTGCTGATGGGTCGCAAGACCGTCGGCGACGAGCGGCGGCGGATCGTCACGAAACGCCAGAGCGACGCGAAGGCGGTGCTGCGCCGCTACATCGACGACGTGACCTTCCACGTCGGCAAGGACTCCCGCGACATGTTGCGCGGCGTGCAGCGTGTCCTGCGGGACCACTTCACCGCGCAGGCCGAGGAGATGAAGCGGTCGCTGCAGGAGTCCCTCCGCGCGGCGGAGAAGTCGGTCAAGGCGACGAAGGCGGAGCGCGACGCCCGCCTCACCGAGCTGGACGCCGAGCTGGCCCACCTGGCGGCCGTCGCGGAGCGGGCGCGCGGGTTGGTGCGGTCATGAGCCTTGTCGAGGTGGTCCGCGACGTCCTGCGGACCGCGCTGGGCGCCTACCGCGACCAGCCGGCCACCGTCCGGCTGCTGCACCGCCAGCTGGCACGGCTCGACGAGCCGTTGCGCGTCGCGATCGCCGGCAAGGTCAAGGCCGGCAAGTCCACACTGCTGAACGCGCTCGTCGGCGAGGCCGTCGCGCCCACCGACGCCGGCGAGTGCACCAAGGTCGTGACCTGGTACCGCGACGGGCCGAGCCCGCGGATCATGTTGTACCCCAAGGAAGGCGCGCCCCTGCCGCTGCCGGTGGTCCGCCGCGACGGCGCGCTCGACATCGGCCTCGGCGGGGTTCCGGCCGAGCACGTCGACCGGCTGCTCGTCGACTGGCCGACCCGGAGCCTGCGGCACACCACGCTCATCGACACCCCCGGCGTCGCGTCGGTCAACGCCGACACCTCGGCACGCACCACGCGCTTCCTCGAACCGGACGACGACACCCCGACCGAGGCCGACGCGGTGGTCTACCTGATGCGGCACCTGCACACGGCCGACGCGGAGTTCCTCGAGTCCTTCCGCGACCAGGGCGTCGCGCGGGCCACCTCGGTGACCACGGTCGCCGTGCTGTCCCGCGCCGACGAGATCGGCGGCGGCCGGGTCGACGCGATGTTCTCCGCGCGGTCGATCGCGACCCGCTACCGGTCCGAGCCCGCGCTGCGCGGCCTGTGCCAGAACGTCGTCGCGGTCGCCGGGCTGCTCGCGCACACCGGCCGAACGTTGCGGCAGAACGAGTTCGCGGCACTGACCGAGCTGGCCGGCCGGCCCCGCGACGAGCTGGAGTCGGCGCTGCTGTCGGCCGACCGGTTCCAGCGCGTCAGCGCGCACCCGGAGCTGCTCGGCCGGTTCGGGTTGTTCGGCGTGCGGCTCGCGACCTCGCTGATCCGGCAGGGCACCCGCGCGCCGAACGAGCTGGCCGACGAGCTGGTCGCCCGCAGCGGGCTCCGTGACCTGCAACGGGTGCTGGCCACACAGTTCGGTGAGCGGCGCGACGTGCTGAAGGCCCGGTCGGCGCTGCTGGCGCTGGAGCGGGTGACCCGCGCGGACGACCGGGGGCTCGGGCGGCACGTGGACCGGATTCTCGCCGGTGCGCACGAGTTCGCGGAGCTGCGCCTGCTCGGCGCGCTGCGGTCGGGCGCGGTGCCGCTGCCGAAGCCGTTGGTGGCCGACGCGGAACGCCTGCTCGGTGACGCCGGCGCCGCCCCGACCGCGCGGCTGGGGCTGCCGCCGGACGCCCGAGGCCCCCAGCTGCGGCAGGCCGCGCTGCTCGCGCTGCGGCAGTGGCACGGGCACGCGGAGAACCCCGTGTTCGGCCGCCGGGCGACCGACGCGTGCCGGGTTCTCGTCCGCACCTGCGAGGGACTGGTCACGGAAAGTTGACTGAACCGAGGGACTTGGCCGCACGTGTATCTGCGGGGTGGGCCAGGGCTCATGCCATCGAAAGCACACGACAGGGAGAGAAGTCATGGCGCACCACGGTCCGCTGGTCACCGCCGTAGTAGTGGTGGGCGGCCTGATCGGCTTCATGACGGTCAACTCGGCTGGCGGCCTGGTGGCCGCGAGCGACACCGGCGACACCACGAACGCCGCCGCGCAGGCCTCGGCCCCGGCGACGACGGAGCCGCCGGCGGTGGAGCCAACTACGACGGAACCGCCCGCTACCAGCGAGGCCCCGGCGGCGCCCGCGTTCCCGGCCGAGGTGGTCTACGCGGGCAAGGCGACCGGCTCCGGCGGCACAGGGCTCGCGGTGGCCGTCGCCGTCAAGGGCGAGGAGGCCGCCGCGTACCTCTGCGACGGCGCGAACGTCGAGGCGTGGCTGGCCGGCACCGCGGTGGATGGCCGGCTCGACCTCACCTCCAAGGACGGCGCGAGCAAGCTGACCGGCGGGCTCGAGGGCCAGGCCCTCGCCGGCTCGGTCACGCTCGCCGGCCAGGAGGTCCCGTTCTCCATCGTGCCGGCGGCCGCGCCGGCCGGCCTGTACCGCGGCGAGGGCACGAACGCCACGATCGGCTGGATCGTGCTCCCCGACGGCACCCAGGTCGGCATCGTGAAGTCCCCGGCCGGCTCGAAGGCCGCGCCGGAGCTGGACCCGGCGGCCGGCGCGGTCACCGTGGACGGCATGCGCGTGCCCGCGGCGAAGGTCGCGGGCGACACCACGTTCGGATAGTCCGAGCGACAACGGAACCCGACCGGCCGCGCGGGGCGGTCGGCCGGGTTCCGTTGGCACGAAAGCTGTTCCAGCACAGAGGGTGCTGGAGAGCGACAGGAGATTCCGATGACCTTGCCGCCACGACCGCCCGACTTCGGCCCGAGCGGGTCGGAGTCGGAGACCGACTTCACCCAGCCGGTTCCCGGGGACTGGATGGACGAGCCGCTGGCGCCCCACGGCGTCACCGAGTTCAACCGGCCCGGTGTGTTCGACGAACCCGACGAGCCGGCACGCGGCGGCCTGCTCGGCGTCATGGTCGCGCTCGCGATCGGCTCGCTCGTCGCCGTCGCGATCGGCGTCTACGGCAACACCCACGAGGGCACCGGGCAGGCGCTCAACCTCGCCGGCTTCTCCAGCGGGCTGCACGCGAAGGTGTGGCTGGGGTCGGTCGCGTTCGCGCTGGCGATCGTGCAGGTGCTCTCGGCGCTCGCCATGTGGGGCCGGCTGCCCGGCGTCAAGGGCGGCGGCCGCGGCGTCGCGATCCTGCACCGCTGGACCGGCCGGATCGCCGTGCTGGTGTCGCTGCCGGTGGCGGCGCACTGCCTGTACGCGCTGGGGTTCCAGGCGTTCGACACCCGGGTGCTGGTGCACTCGCTGCTCGGTTGCTTCTTCTACGGGCTGTTCGTGTTCAAGATGATCGTCCTCACCAGGGACAAGTCGCCGGGCTGGACGGTGCCGGTCGCCGGCGGCGTCCTGTTCACCGCGCTGACCGGCCTGTGGGTGACGTCGTCGATGTGGTTCTTCTCCGAGTTCGGGGTGAGTTTCTGATGACACAGGGAAATCCGGTGCCCCGGCGCACGGCCGTGGTGGGCGCTGTCGCGGTCGCGGGAGTGGCCGCGGGCTGCACGCGGTACGGCGCGGAGAGCGCGCCGCCGCCCGCCGGCGACAAGGCCGCGCAGGAGACCGGGCTGGTGCTCGGCAAGGCGGCGGACGTCCCGGTCGGCGGCGGACAGGTGTTCCGCGAGGCGAAGATCGTGGTCACGCAGCCGGCGAAGGGCGAGTTCAAGGGCTTCTCCGCGGTCTGTACGCACCAGGGCTGCGTGGTCGCCGAGGTCAAGGGCGGCACCATCAACTGCGACTGCCACGGCAGCAAGTTCAAGCTGGACGGCACGGTGTCCACCGGCCCGGCGACGAAGCCGCTGCCGGCGCAGGAGGTGAGCGTGACCGCGGCTGGCGAGCTCACGACGGGCGGGACGCCTGAGACCACCACCGAGGTGCCTGCCACCGAGCCGCCGGCGACCACCGAGCCGCCCGCGCAGGCCCCGCCGCCCGCCGGGCTGGCGTCGACCGACGAGATCCCCCTCGGCGGCGGCAAGATCTTCGAGACCGAGCAGGTCGTGATCACGCAACCGGCGGCGGGCGTGTTCCGATGCTTCTCCGCCGTCTGCACGCACCAGGGCTGTGTCGTCGCCGAGATCAAGGCCGGCACCATCAACTGCGGCTGCCACGGCAGCAGGTTCGCCCTCGACGGAACCGTGTCGAACGGCCCCGCCACCTCGGCGTTGCCCACCCGTGCCGTTAAGGTGTCCGGGAACCAGATTTCGTTGGCTTGAACCAAACCCGGTCCATGCACGTGTAAGAGTCGTGAGTGAGCTTGCGTCAAGTACCCTGCTCATCGACCGGCCACTAGGGCAGGTGATGGCAGCAGTGGCGATCATAGGCAGGCGGTCGCGGCGCGCGCATGCGGCCGCACCTGGTGAGGACCTGATCAGGTCCCTGTACCAGGAGCACGGCCGCAGCCTGCTCGACTACGCCACCCGTCTCACCGGCGACCGTGCCGCGGCCGAGGACGTCGTGCAGGAGACCCTGCTTCGCGCGTGGAAGCACGCCGACGCGCTGCAGTCCGGCGTCGGGTCCATCCGCGGCTGGCTGCTGACCGTCGCACGCAACCTGGTCACCGACCGGGCGCGGGCAAGGGCGGTGCGGCCGACGGAGGTCAACCAGCCGATCGACGTGCCGGCCGCCCAGCGCGACCACGCGGACACCGTGGTGGACTCCATGACGGTCCTCGGCGCGCTCGACGGCCTGTCTCGCGAGCACCGAGCGGTGCTCGTCGAGCTGTACTACCGTGGTCGAACCGTCAACGAGACAGCCGCGGTGCTGGGGATTGCGCCGGGTACGGTGAAATCGAGGACTTACCACGCGGTCCGCGCGTTGCGGGCCACATTGGCGCAGCCGGGGGAGGTGCGGCGATGAGCGGACTCGGGCACGACCCGGCGCAGCTCGGGGCGTACGCACTCGGTGCGCTGGAACCGGCCGAGGCGCGGGTGGTCCACGAGCACGTCACGGGGTGCCTGGACTGTCAGCGCGAGGTCAACGAGCTGATGATGATCCGGCGCGCGCTCGACCAGGTCCCGCCGGAGGCCTTTGTGGACGGGCCGCCGGAGGACGGCGAGCTGCTCCTGCAGCGCACGCTGCGCCAGGTCCGCGCCGAGGCCAAGGCGCCACGCAGCGGTCGCATCGTCGCCGTCACGGCGGCCGCCGTCGCCGTGGCGCTCGCACTGGGCGGCGGCATCCTGCTCGGCCGCCAGACCGTGTCGACCCCGGTCGCGGCGCCACCGCCGACCACGACGACCTCCCTCCCGGCGAACGCCAGGTTCGCCGAAGCCACCGACCCGACCACCGGCACCACCATGAACATCGCGCTCGAGCCCAAAAAAGGCTGGGTCTGGGTGCACGCCACGGTGACGGACCTGCCGGTCGGCGCACGCTGCGACCTGTTCGTCATCCCGCGGGAGGGGAAGCCGATCCTGGCCGGCAGCTGGCTCGTGTCCAAGGAAGGCTCCACCAAGGGCACCCGCCTGGAAGGCACGGCGCTGATCGACCCGGCCGACGTCGCGGCGATACAGGTGAACACCGAAGAGGGCCAGACCATGGTGACCGTCCCGCTCTAGGTCGGCATTGCCGACCGTCCCGCGCGAAGTGGCGACATTAGGTCGCGAGGCCCTGGTCGAAGCGGAACAGGCCATCGGGGTCGTAGCGGGACTTGAGGTCGCGCAGGCGTGGCAGGTTCATGCCGTAGTACGCGTCCGCCCAGTCGGGCAGGGTGGCGTCCGGGTAGTTCGGATAGCCGCCGCCCGTGCCGAAACCGTGGGTGGCGGTCCAGGACCGGTCGACCCAGTCGGTCGCGGCGGCGCGGGTGTCGTCGGTGGCGCGGCAGCCGGTCTGCACCGTGTGTTTCACCAGGAAGCGGGCGTCGCGGTGCGCGAAGGCGCCGCCCGAGTGCGCGGAGAGCGCCGCGCCCCACGGGATCAGCTCCAGGTCGCGGTATACGCCGTAGACCCGGTCACGAGCCAGGTGGGCGGTGACCGTCTCGACGGCCGACCTCGGCAGCGGCGCGGCGAAGAACTCCGAGCGGGCCAGGCGCAACGCGGGGCGCTCGCCGGCCGGGAGCCGTGGCAGCACGTGTTCCGCCGCGTCGCCGGGGTAGTCGCAGAACCGCGCCGCGGCCGCCGCCCGCAGCGCGGTGCGGGTCGCCGTCGCCGGCGGACCCGCCAGTGACTCGAACGGCGCGAGCACCTCGTCGGCGGCGGCGCCGACCACCACGCCGAACAACGCGACCGCCGCCGGTTCGTCCGGGAAGTCGCTCGCGTACACCGACAGCTCCAGGTTCACCTCCCTCGGCGCCGACGGTGCGACCGACTGCCACGCGTCGACCACGTCGACCACCCGGTCGTACGGCCACGTCGCCAGCACCGACACCAGCGCCACGGCGGGCCGCGTCCGCAGCTCGACCGACAGCACCACCCCGAAGTTGCCGCCGCCCGCGCCACGCAGCGCCCAGAACAGGTCCGGGTGCTCGTCGGCGGCGGCCCGCACGATCCGCCCGTCCGCCAGCAGCACCCGCGCCGACACCAGGTGGTCCGCGCCGAGCCCGTAGTACCGGCCGAGCACCCCGTACCCGCCGCCCAGCACCGCGCCGACCACGCCGACCGACCGGCACCAACCGACCGGCGCCACGAGCGACGACGCCGCGAGCGTGTCGGTGAGCGCGCCGACCCGCACCCCGGCGTCGACGACCACGGTGTCCGCGCGTACCTCGATCCCTTGCAGGCCAACGAGATCAAACACCACGCCGGCCGAGGTGGAGTGTTCCGCGAAGCTGTGCCCGCCGCCGCGCACGGCGAACCGCAGACCCCGCTCGCGCACGTGCGCGAGCGCGGCCACCACGTCGGCCTCGGTGGCGCACTCCACGACGGCCGTGGGCAGCACCTCGGTCCGCCGCCCGATGAACAGCTTCCGTGCCTGCTGGTAGCCCGCGTCCCCGGGCCGGTGGGTGATCATCGGGCCGCGTACAGGTCGGCCTGCAGCCGGTACAGCTCGGCGTACCGGCCGTTCTCCGCGAGCAGCGCGTCGTGGGTGCCCTGCTCGGCCAGCTCTCCCTTGTGCAGCAAGTAGATCCGGTCCGCGTTGCGGACGCTGCCGAGCCGGTGCGTGATCAACACGACCGTCCTGCCCTCGGCGAGCCTGCGCAGCGACTCGTACACCGCCCACTCCGCCTTCGCGTCCAGCGCCGCCGTCGGCTCGTCCAGCACCAGCACCCGCGCGTCCCGGAACAGTCCACGTGCGACCGCGAGCCGCTGCCACTGCCCGCCGGACAGCTCGGTGCCGCCCCGGAAGTACCGTGACAGCAACGACTTCCAGCCGTCGGGAGTGCGGTGACCACCTCGTCCGCGCCGGCGAACGCGGCGGCGGCCAGCAGTGCGGCGTCGTCCGGGTCCTGGCGCTCCGGGCGGCCGAGGCGGACGTTCGTGCGCGCGTCGTGCGGCCAGCGCACCGGGCTCTGCGCGACCATCCCGACCCGGTCGCCGACGCTCGTCGGGTCGAGCAGCGCGGTGTCCACGCCGTCCCAGCGGATCTCCCCGGCGCTCGGCCGGTACAGCCCGGTGACCAGCTTCGCGAGGGTGGTCTTGCCGGAGCCGTTCTCGCCGACCAGCGCCACCACCTGTCCTCTGTGGATGGTGAGGTCGATGCCGCGCAGCGCGTCCCGATCCGAGCCCTGGTAACGGAAACCGACACCGGACAGCTCGATCCGCTGGGGGTCGGCCGGCGCGACGTGGTCGGTCGGCGGTCGGGAGCGGGCGGCCGCGTCGGCGCGGAACGCCTCGTAGTCCGCGACGTACAGGCCCTGCTCGAACACCAGGTTCGCGGAGCGCACCAGCCGGCCGAGCGCGGCGGCGGCGGACCGGATGGCGATCAGCGCGGTGCCGGCGACCGCGAGCGGCAGCCAGCCGGCCTGCAGGAGCACCCCGAGCAGCGCGATCGTCGCGCCGACCGCGAGCCCGGCGAGCGCCCGGCCGACGGCCTTCACCCGCGCCTGCCCGAGCCCGACCGCGATCTCCTGGCGCTGCAACAGATCCGCCACCCCGCGGTACTCCGCACGCACGAACGGCTCGGCCTGGCACGAGCGGATCTCGCCCGCCGGCTCCCGCTCGGTCGCGAGGTCGGACAACATCCGCGCGCGCCGGTTGAGCGTGACCGTGCGGGCCATCGTGGCGTAGCCGAGTCGCGCCGCGTGCACGACCGCCCAGCCCTCCGGCAGCACCGACAGCGCCAGCACCGGCAGCAGCACCGGGTGCAGCACCCCGAGGGTGCCGGCGGTCGCGAGTATGGCGAACAGCGAGCCGAGCAGCTCGACGAGGTTGTCCGTCGCGCGCTCGAGGTGGTACACGCCGCGATCTCGCGCCCGGTGCAGCCGGTCGTAGAACTCCGGGTCGTCAAAGGCTTCCAGCCCGACGCGGAGTCCCGAGTGGACCAGCTGCTCCTCCGCGACGCGGCGCACGGCCGGCACGATCCGTGCGTGCGCCAGCGCGACGCCGGTGTCGAGCAGCCCGCGCGCCGTGAACGCGGCGACGACGAACAACAGCGCCGGCAACGCCCCGACGACCCGGTCGGCGGTCGGCCCCGCGGCGAACAGCTCCTCGAGCACCCCGGTGGTGGCGAGCAGCCCGAACGCGAACGCGAGCCCGGAAGCCAGCTGCAGCAGGAGGATCGCGGCCGCGGGCCGTGGCGCCGCGGTCCGGATGACGGCGACGACGGGCCGGATGCTCGCCGGCAACCGCCGCACGAGCCGCGGCAGGCTCAACGTCGCGGCCTCCTCGTCGAGCCGCCAGTAGGGCGTCTCGAGCTCCGGCTCGCCCGCGGTCACGGGGTCGCCGGACCGGGGTCGGGGAGCAGCACCGACGGCAGGTCGCACTCCGGGTGCAGCCGCAGCAGCTGGTACGCGATCCCACCCGCGCCGGGCAGCAGCCCCGGCGAGAACGCGTCGCGGGCCATGCCCGTCACCACCCCGTACTCCGCCACCGCGGCGACCACGTGCGCGGACACCCCGCGCGCGGTCAGCCCCGCCGGCCCGACGCCGTGCGCGATGGCGGCCGTCACCAGCTCCCACAGCCCCAGGTCGCCGTGGCACAGCGTGTGGTTCCAGCCGGTGCCGTGCGTCCACCCGGACTCGGCGGCCCTGCGGACCACGTCGCGCCAGGAGTCGTCGGCGTCGTCGGAGTTGGCGAGGAGGTCCAGCGCGGCCGCGCCGATACCGCCGGCGCCGTGGCACCACGCGGCGCCGACGTGCCCCGGCTCGCGCAGATCCAGCCAGCCGCCCCGCGACGCCGAGTACAGGGTCTCCTCGTACGCGAACGCGGCGCGCGCCGTGTCCGCGTGCGCCTCGTCGCCCGTGACCGCGGCCAGCCGGGCCAGCGCCCACCCGACGCCGGTCGCGCCGTGGGCGAACCCGCCGATGCCCTCCGGGAACTGGTCGTTCGGCCAGCACACGGTGTCCCCGCGCGGCTCGCCCTCGGCGATCAGCTGGTCGGCGAGCATGCTCGCCAGCTCGACCCAGCGCGGGTCCCCGGTGTGCTCCGCGAGCCGTAGCAGCGGCACCACGACCCCGGCCCGCCCGACGAGGATGTCGTAGGCCGGGTCGTCGACCACCGCGCGCGGCACCTGCCCGGCGAGCACGCTCGCCCACTCGAGCGCCTCGTCGCCGACCGCCCCGAGCCGGCGCAGCAGCAGCCATCCGGTGATCCGCGACCCGAGCCCGACGTACCCGCCCGGCGGCTCGGGCCGCAGCGGCACCCCGGCCGCGGTGTCGGCGTCCCACCGCCGCTCCGCGAGCCGCATCGTGCGCACCGCGGCGGCCAGCAGCGCCTCGACATCGGCCACCTCGTCGGCCCGCCCCGCGGCCTGCTCACGCAGGTAGCCGGCGAGCAGCACGGCCACTCCGGCGACGCCGCTGTACAGGTCGGCGCTCAACGCCTGCACGGCCCAGCCGGTCGGGTTGAGCACCGGAGCCACCCAGCTGACCGTGCCGTCCGCGCCGCGGACCGCCGTCGCGGCCACCTGTTCGACGATCCCGGCCGCGAGCGCGCGCCGCCTGCGGTCCAGTCCCTGTTCGTCCACTGTGGACGGCAGGCGGCGGACCGGGTCCGGCAGCCAGCCCTCGTTGAGGTACGCGCTCACCAGCGCGGCCTGGATCACCCTGCGGTCGACCTCCGGTGACGTGGTGCGCCACCGGTGCAGCTCCTCGGCCACCAGGTCACCGGTGCGGCCCCACGTCGTGCCGCGCGGCCCGGTGAGCGCGCCGACAGCGGGCGTGGTCGTGAAGAACGGGATGTCGCCGTCCAGCAGCTCGGCCACCTCTGCTTCGATCACCGGCGGCGAGCTCGGCGCGTCCGGTGCGTTGGCCGCGTGCCTGGCCAGGAGGTCCGCCGCCTTGGCGACGGCGCTCGGCTGGTCGTGCAGCGCGGCGGGGTGCCACAGCATCCGGCTCAGCTCGGCGTAGGTCTCGGTGGCGCGCACGACCGCGCGGATCGGCACGGCGCCGAACGGTTCGAGCAGCGCGGCGAGCCGGCCGGCGCGGTCGAGGTCCCGCAGCCGCGCGGTCTGCTCGGTGAACGCGCTGACCACGTGGTCCCAGTACTTCCCGAGCACCGGCTCGGGGCAGGGATGGTTCGCGGCCGGCGCGCGCGGCGCCTTCGCGAGCCCGACGCGCGCCTCGTCGGTGCCGGCGGCCACGATCACCGGCACGTCGGGCACGGGCTGCTGCCCCGGCAGCGAGCCGATCGCGGACGTGTCGATGCCGCGCCAGCCGAGCGCGAGCCCCCGGCCGGGCAGTAGCCCGGTGCCGAGCACCGAGCCGGTGACCATCTCGAGCGCCGTGTCGACGGCGTCGCCGTACCCCGACAGCGGCGCGGGCTGACGCGGGGTGAACAGCGTCTCGCAGTCCACGACCACCGGCACCGGCCCGACGGCGATCAGGTTCTCCTGGTGCAGGTCGGTGCCGCCGACCAGGCGCATCACCGCGAGCCAGCGGCCGAGGTTGCGGTAGAAGCGCCGCAGCTCGTCGTCGCCGGCGCAGTACCGGTGCGCGACGTGCTCGGTCCAGCCGTAGCCGGGCATGACGATGGCGGCCGGCACCCGGATCGGGTCGGTCTCGTCGGGCACCACCGCGGCCAGCAGGTCGGCCAGCGCCCGGTCGACGGCCACCGACCGCGGCTTGTAGACCACCGGCCTGCGCGTGCAGTCGACCAGTACGACGGTCCGGCCGCCCCGGTGGCTGTCCCCGGCGGCGAACGTCACCGCACGCAGCTCGCCGCAGTCCAGCAGCGCCCGGTCCGCAGCGAACCGGCCGGCGAACTCGAGCGCCGCGGCGACCCGGTTCGCGACGACCGTGCGCAGGCGGGGCAGCAGCGTCGGGTAGTGCTTGGCGAGGGTGTCCCAGTACCCGGGCACACACGTCCGGTCGACGAACTCGGTCCAGCGGCCCGCGCTGTCGGGCGCGGTGAGCGTGCCGGTCAGTCGGGCGGCGTTGAGCTCGAGGACCAGGACGCGGCTGACCTTGCGCAGCACGGTTTCCCGCAGCGCGGTCATGGCGCTCGCGTGGATGGCCGCGCACTCGGCGGGCGCGAGGCCCGCGATACCGGTCAGTCCGGCGGCCAGCTCGCCGCCGGTGCGGGCGAGCAGCGCGGCGACCGACCGGTCGAACTGCTCGGTGGTCTCTTCGGTGGTCGTGGCGTGCACCTGTGCTCCTCCGGCTGCCGGCGGGGCCGCCCGCGTGGCGGACGGCCCCGGTTGTCGATCAGCAGCACTGGTAGATGCTGGATCCGGAACAGGCGGTGCCGCAGCGGCCGGACTGGCCCGGGCCCGTCATGGTGATGTCGGCCTCGGTGTGCTCGCCACCGGTGAACAGCGGCCCGGCGGGGTTGTCGTCGGTGTCACCGGCACGCCACGCGGCGATGACCTCCTCGGCCCTGATCAGCTCGAGAGTGCTCATGGATGTCCTTTCCTGGGATGCGAAAGGCCACCGGACTTGCACTGTAATCATGGTCGGATAACCGCTCCGGTGGCCTGGCCACAGAATTCCTCACCGGATTCGGGGTAAGCAATACGCCACTCGAAGTACCTGGTAGGAAAGGAAAACGCGGTCCGTAGAGAAAACCACAGATCGGACGGAGCCATTCGGGTGACAGTCTGGTCCGACCGTCGTAACCGACTGTTGAGAATGGACCGGTCGGCTCAGTCCTGCTCGCGGCGCCGCAGAGGCCGGGCGTACGCGCACAGCAGCACGCCGTCGAGCCGCGCCTCGGCCGCCTGCAACACGGCGACGGCCGGAGGTCCGAGCGGGGCGGTCGCGAACACCTGGCACAGCTGGCGGCGGCCGGGCGTGGCCGGCACGTGTCGGTAGGTCATCACGTGCGCGTCGACGGCCCGCTCCACCGCGATCCGCGCGTCGGCGACGGCCCCGACCGGCACGACCAGCTCGTCGAGGTCGAGCCGCCGCACCAGCGCCGGGTCGAGCCCGCGCAGCCACGGGATCGCCTCGGTCAGCCGCGCCCACCTGTCCACCGCCGCGGCCTCCTTGACTAGTGTCCCCCGCCGAAAGTTCATCACCTAATTCGCCGGCCCAGCTTCCTGCTGGCGGCGTTGCCGACCCGCCCAAG
>Ga0193742_1000087_pt1 | contig 62587 bp, 56 predicted proteins | sample L2c1metaG_FD_165511 | JGI IMG/M metagenome (GOLD analysis project Ga0193742, IMG submission 165511) | Soil microbial communities from a riparian zone of the East river system, Colorado, United States - L2c1 | ecosystem: Environmental > Terrestrial > Soil > Riparian zone | place: USA: East River... | reverse complement strand
CGCACGGCCGGCAGCGTCGAGGTCCGGCTGCACACCACCGACGCGGCGGAGGCCGCGTGGATCGCCGACCAGCTGCGGCGCGCGCACCTGATCGACGGCGTGCCGTGGTCGGAGATGGCGATCCTCGTCCGCTCGGTCACCCACTCCGCGCCGGTGCTGCACCGGGCGCTCAGCTCGGCGGGGGTGCCGCTCGCGACCGACGCCGAGGAGCTGCCGCTCGCCCGCCAGCCCGCGGTCCGCCCGTTCCTGGAGCTGCTGCGCTGCGCGACCTACCCTGGCCTGCTCGACGCGCGGCGCGCGGAGCTGCTGCTTACCTGCCAGTTCGGCGGCGCGGATCCGTTGGCGCTGCGGCGGTTGCGGCGCGGGCTGCGCAGGCTGGAGCTGGCCGCCGGCAACGACCGGCCCTCCGACGACCTGCTCGTCGAGGTGCTCAGGTCCGGTGACCTCCTTGCCGCGCTCGAGGACTCCGAGTCGGCGAGTGTCCGCCGCGTCTCCGCCCTGCTCGCCACCGCGCGGCAGGCCGTCGCGGACCACGTGGGCATCGAGCAGGTGCTCTGGTTGGTGTGGCAGCAGAGCGGGCTCGAGTCGCGCTGGGTCGCGCAGTCCGCGCGCGGCGGAACCATTGGCGCGCAGGCGGATCGCGACCTCGACGCGATCGTCGGGCTGTTCGACGCGGCGGCCCGCTACGCCGACCGGCTGCCCGGCGCCGGCGTCGCCGGGTTCGCGGACTTCCTTGCCGCGCAACGGATCGTGGGGGACACGCTCGCCCCGTCCGCGCAGCGCGGCGATGCCGTCGCGGTGCTCACCGCGCACGCGGCCGTCGGTCGCGAGTGGACGGTCGTAGCCGTGCTCGGCGTGCAGGAGGGCACCTGGCCGGACCTGCGGATGCGCGGCACGCTGTTCGGCGTCGAGCGGCTCGTCGACCTCCTCGCCGGCGTCGACGAGACCCAGGTGTCGGCCACCGCGCCGCTGCTCGCGGAGGAACGCAGGCTGCTGCTGGTCGCGCTGAGCCGCGCGCGGCACAAGCTCCTGGTCTCGGCGATCCGCGGCGAGGACGAGCAGCCGTCCCGGTTCCTCGCCGAGCTGACCGGAGTGGACATCGAGGACCTCGAGGACGCCGGGCGCCCGACGTCGCTCGGCGGCACGCGGCGGGCGCTGGTGCTCGCGGACCTCGTCGGCGACCTGCGCCGCGCGGTGTGCGACGGCGCCGCGCCGGCGGACCGCCGCCGGCGCGCGGCCCGCCAGCTCGCCCGGCTCGCCGCCGCGGGGGTGCCCGGCGCGAGCCCGGACAGCTGGTACGGCCTGTTCGACCTGTCGACCATGGAACCCTTGCGGGGCAAGGGTGACCGGGTGTCCGTCTCACCGTCCAATGTGGAGATACTGACCCGCTGCCCGCTGCGCTGGGTGGTCGAGCGGCACGGCGGCACCGACCCCGCGGAGCTGGCGTCGATCACCGGGGTGCTGGTGCACGCGCTCGCGCAGGCCGCCGCGTCCGGCGCGGACGAGGTGCACCTGCGTGCCGAGCTGGACCGGGCGTGGGACGCGGTCGACGCCGGCGCGCCGTGGTTCTCCCGCAAGGAACGCCAGCGGGTGCACGCGATGCTGGACACGTTCCTCGGCTGGCTGCGCAACACGCGCGGCGAGCTGACGCAGGTCGCGGTCGAGGAGGCGTTCGAGGTCGACCTGCCGGAGACCGACCCGCAGGTGCGGATCCGCGGCCGCGTCGACCGGCTCGAGGCCGACGCGGACGGGCATCCGGTGGTCGTGGACGTGAAGACCGGCCGGCAGCCGGTGACCGAGGCCGACGCGCGCGAGCATCCGCAGCTCGCCGTCTACCAGCTCGCCGCGGCGTACGGCGCGTTCGTCAAGCTCGGCCTCGACACCGAGCCCGGCGGTGCGCGCCTGCTGTACGTCTCCAAGGCCAACCGCAAGAAGGGCGCGACCGAGCGCAACCAGGAGCCGGTGCGCGAGGACGGCGTGAAGCACTGGACCGGCGTGGTCGCCGACGCCGCGGCCGCGAGCACCGGCCCCGGCTACGTCGCGCGGCAGAACCCGGACTGCCCGCGCTGCCCGGTCCGCACCAGCTGCCCGATGCACGCGAGCGGCCGCCAGGTAACGGAATGACGCCGATGATCAGCCCCCGCTCGCTCGCACAGGAACTGGGTCTGCCGCCGCCGACGGACGAGCAGGCAGCCGTGATCGCCGCACCCACCGATCCCGCGCTGGTCGTCGCGGGCGCGGGCGCGGGCAAGACCGAGACCATGGCCGCGCGCGTGGTGTGGCTGGTCGCCAACGGCATCGTCACCCCCGACCGCGTGCTGGGCCTCACGTTCACCCGCAAGGCGGCCCGCCAGCTGGCCGACCGTGTCCGCTCACGCCTGCGCAGGTTGGCCGGTTCGCGGTTGCCGCAGCGGCTCGACCCCAGCGGGGGCCTGCTCGCGGACCTGTACGCGGGGGAGCCGACCGTGCTGACCTACCACGCGTACGCGGGCCGGCTGGTCGCCGAGCACGGGTTGCGGCTGCCGGTCGAGCCCGGGGCGCGCCTGCTGACCGAGACCGCGTGCTGGCAGCTCGCGCACCGGGTGGTGTCGACGTGGACCCAGGACCTGGAGACCGAGCGGGTGCCGGTCACCGTCACCAAGTACCTGCTGGACCTGGCCGGTGAGCTGGCCGAGCACCTCGCCGACGAGGACCGGCTGCGCGAGTACGGCGATGACCTGGCGACGACGATCGAGGACGCGCCGCGCGGGCCGAGACAGCGTGCCGAGCTGTCCCAGGATCTGAAGGAAGTCGTTGCCACGCAACGGTTCCGGCTGGCGCTGCTGCCGCTGGTACGCGCGTACGGCGAGGCGAAGCGCAAGGAGGGGGCGCTGGACTTCGCCGACCAGATGGCGCTGGCCGCGCGGCTCGCGAGCACGCAACCCGAGGTGGCGGCGGGGGAGCGGGAACGCTACGGCACCGCGTTGCTCGACGAGTACCAGGACACCGGCCACGCGCAACGAATCCTGCTGCGGTCGCTGTTCGGCGGCAAGCACCCGATGCCGGTCACCGCCGTGGGTGACCCGGTGCAGGCGATCTACGGCTGGCGTGGCGCGAGTGCCGCGAACCTGCCCCGGTTCGCGACCGACTTCCCCATGCTGGACAACCGCAAGCTCGTGCCGGCCACCCGCCACGGCCTGCTGACGAGCTTCCGCAACCCGCCGGAGGTGCTGGCGCTCGCGAACGCGATCTCCGGCCCGTTGCGGGGTGCCGGCCTCGACGTCGACGAGCTGCGGGCGCCGCCGGGCGCGGGTTCGGCGGACGTCCGCGTCGCGTTGCTGCCCGACGCGGCGGCCGAAGTCGAGTGGCTGGCCGACGAGATGGCCCAGCGCTGGCGGTTCATCGCGGACGAACGGGACTCGCCGCCGACCGCCGCGGTGCTCGTGCGGCGGCGCGCCGACATGACCGACCTCGCATCCGCCTTGCGGGCCAGGGGTTTGCCGGTCGAGGTGGTCGGCATCGGCGGGCTGCTCGACGAGCCGGAGGTGCGGGACCTGGTGTCGGCGCTGCGGGTGCTGATCGACCCGCTCGCCGGCGCGGCCGCCGCCCGCCTGCTGACCGGCGCGCGCTGGCGGCTCGGCGCGGCCGACCTCGCCGCGCTGTGGAAGCGGGCCGCCGAGCTCGGGCAGGCGTACCAGCCGGAAGGCGAAGGTCGACTTGTCGACACCGTGCCGGGGGAGGGCGCCGAGCAGGCCGGGCTGGTCGACGCCATCGACGACCCCGGCGAGGCGCAGCGGTACTCGCACGAGGGCTACCGGCGGATCCGCACGCTGGGCGGTGAGCTGCGGATGCTGCGCCGCAGGCTCGACCAGCCGCTGCCGGAACTGGTCGCGGACGTGGAACGCGCGATGCTGCTGGACATCGAGGCCACCGCCCGGGTCGGCGGTGCGCGGCGGGCGCACCTCAACAAGTTCGCCGACGTGGTCTCCGACTACGCGCAGACCAGCCCGTCCGCCAGCCTGTCCGCGCTGCTGGACTACCTGGCCGCCGCGGAGAGCGCGGAGGACGGCCTGGAGCCGGGCGAGGTCGAGGTCGCGGAGGACCGCGTGCAGATCCTCACCGTGCACAGCGCGAAGGGCCTCGAGTGGGAGATCGTCGCCGTGCCGCACCTCGTCAACGACGTCTTCCCCAGCCGCAAGCGGACGTCGTGCTGGCTGCGCGCGGTGACCGAGCTGCCCGCCGCGCTCCGCGGCGACTCGGCCGACCTGCCAGTGCTCGACCTGTCGGGCACGAGCAACCGCAAGGAGATCGAGGTCGAGCTGACCAACCACGCGGAGGCGTTCGCCGACCGCGACCTCGTCGAGGAGCGGCGGCTCTGTTACGTCGCGCTGACCCGGTCCGAGCACACGCTGCTGGTGTCCGCGCACTGGTGGGGCCGCACCGGCGCGAAGCCGAAGGGCCCGTCCGCGTTCTTCACCGAGGTCGCCGACGCGGTCCGGCCGATGGACGAGCGGGTGGCGTCGATCGAGTACTGGACCGAGCCGCCGCCCGAGCACGAGGAGAACCCCCTCGCCACCGCGGAACGCACCGCGCTGTGGCCGGCCGACCCGCTCTCGCTCGGCCGGGGCGACGTCGAGGACGCGGCCGCGCTCGTCCGCGCCGAGCTGACGTCGGTGCGCTCCGGCGCGCAGCTCGCACTGGAGGAGGACGTCGAGGGCTGGGTCGCGGACACCGACGTGCTGCTCGCCGAACGCGCCGCGCACGCCAACCGGCGCGAGGACGTCGCGCTGCCGGAGTCCATCTCGGTGAGCCAGCTGGTCGAGCTGGCCCGCGACCCGACGGCGCTGGCCCGCAGGCTGCGCCGCCCGCTGCCGTTCCCGCCGAACCCGGTGGCCCGCCGCGGCACGGCGTTCCACGCGTGGCTGGAGAAGCGGTTCGGCTCGCGGGCCCTGCTGGACCTTGACGAGCTGCCCGGCTCCGCGGACGCCGACGCCGCGCCCGACACCGATCTCGAGGCGCTGCAGGCGGCGTTCCTCGCGAGCGACTGGGCGGAGCGGTCGCCGAGCGAGGTGGAGGTGTCGTTCACGTGCGACGTGGATGGCATGACGCTGCGCGGCCGCCTCGACGCCGTGTTCGCCGACGCCGACGGCGGCTGGACCGTCATCGACTGGAAGACCGGCGCGGTGCCGCAGGAGGACGAGCTGCCGGCGCTGACCGTGCAGCTCGCGGCGTACCGGCTCGCGTGGGCGAGCCTGTGCGGCGTGCCCGTCGACCGCGTGCGCGCGGCCTTCCACTACGTCCGCGGCGACGTCACACTGCGCCCGGCCGACCTCATGGACGCCCAGAAGCTGCGCGCCCTCCTACGCGGCGTCCCCACCACATAACCCCGCGAGTCGCCGCTTCAGAACCCGCGAGTCGCCGTTTCAGAACCGGTGAGTTGTCGTTTCGCGTATGCCATGCGTGCAGCGACGGGTGCCACGCGTGCACTCGTGCCGGCCGCCGGGCCGATCCGGTGCGAGGTTGCCTCCCGAGGGCAGCAACCGAACACCGAGGAGGTCCAAGATGGGGATTCGCAAGGGTTTGATCGCGCTCGGGGCCGCGGTCGTCGCGCTTGGCGTGGCGTTCGCCGTGCCGACGCCGGACGCCGCGGCCAGCGGGGCGGAGCTCAGCCACGCCGCGGCCGCCAAGAAGCTGAGGGCCGCCAAGATCACCTGGACGTCCAGCGGGGGCTGCAGCGACCGCAACCGGCCGAACTGCACGTCCTTCAGCGGCATCAAGTCCGGGACGATCAGCGGCGTCGTCACCTTCAAGAAAGCCAGCAACTGCAAGGTGACCGTCACCGGCGGCACCGAGACCGGCCACGCGTCGGGCACCTACAGCCACTGGAACGGCTACAAGATCGACGTCGCGGTCACCACCTGCGTGACCAACTACATCAAGCGCAACTTCCGGTCCATCGGCGGCAACAAGTGGCGCTCCGGCTCCGGCAACGTTTACTACTACGAGGGCAACCACTGGGACGTCACGTACTACTGAGCCAACGGTGGGGGCCGCCACGCACCTGGCGACCCCCACGGTTAGTCTCGCGCCCGTGACCAGCCCCGACGAGACCGAGTCGCAACGGCCGCGACTCCGCAGGCCGAGGCTCGGCGCGGAGCGGCTCACCGACCGGCCGGACCACTCGCTGGTCGGCGTCATCCGCATGCCGGAGAGCAGGGTCAGCCCGATCACCTCGATCGTGCGCCGCATCATCGGCGCGCTGCTGGCCCTGTTCCTCGCGGTGATGATCGTCTACCTGGACCGCGACGGCTACCGCGACGCCAACGGCGACGGCCTGTCGTTCCTGGACTCCGTGTACTACGCGACAGTGTCGCTGTCGACCACCGGCTACGGCGACATCACGCCGGTCAGCCCCACCGCGCGACTGGTCAACGTCCTGGTCATCACGCCGCTGCGGATCCTCTTCCTGATCGTGCTGGTCGGCACCACCCTCGCCGTGCTCACCGAGCGGTCCCGCCAGGCATTCAAGCTGCAACGTTGGAGGCACAAGGTGCGCGATCACGTCGTGGTCGTCGGGTACGGCACAAAGGGCCGGTCGGCCGTGCGTTCCGTGCTGTCCGACGGGGTCGAGCCGGAGCAGATCGTCGTGGTGGACACCGACCACGCGATGCTCGAGGCCGCGTCCGCGCTCGGCCTCGTCACCGTGCACGGCTCCGGCACCCGCTCCGACGTGCTGCGGGTCGCGGGCGTGCCGCGCGCGCGGGCGATCGTGGTCGCCGCCAACCGGGACGACTCCGCGGTGCTGGTCACGCTGACCGCCCGCGAGCTGAACCCGAAGGCGCAGATCGTCGCGGCCGTGCGGGAGGCCGAGAACGTGCACCTGCTGCGCCAGTCCGGCGCGAACCAGGTCGTGGTGTCCAGCGAGACCGCGGGCCGGCTGCTCGGCATGGCGACGCACACGCCAACTGTCGTGGACATGGTCGAGGACCTGATCACCCCGGAGTCCGGTCTCGCGATCGCCGAGCGGGACGTCGAGCAGGGGGAGATCGGCGGCTCGCCGAGGCACCTGCCGGACATCGTGCTCGGTGTCGTCCGAGCCGGGAAGCTGTTCCGGGTCGACCACCCGGAGGCCGACGCCATCGAGGTCGGCGATCGCCTGCTGTACGTCAAGAAAGTAACGCCCCCGCACGAAGACTGAGCTACACCTGCCCGCCCGGATCTGCGACGATCACCGGGTGCGGATCTCGGGTGTGCTCATCCCGGCCGGCTACCTCCGGTGGGCGGCCGCGGGCACCGGGGTCGTGGTGCTCGGCGTACTGATCGCCGTGCTGGTGAGCGTGCTCGGACTCTTCGGCACGGCCGAGGAGGACCACGGCGCGACCACGAAGGCGACGGTCGTGACGGGCGCGCCGTGCGACCGGGCGGGCGCCACCGAGACGGTGTCGTTCCGGGTCGCCGGCAAGGACCACAAGGCCCGCTTCGACGGCTGCGGCCACGCGAAGGGCGAGCCGGTCGAGGTCACCGTGCCGGCCGTTCCGCTGCCGGCGAACCTCGTCGTGCACGCCGCGGAGGCGGCGGTTGGCGACAGCCAGGACGGCGAGGGGCTCGGGCTGCTGCTGATCGTGGTGAGCGGCATCGCGGGCGCGGGGTACGCGTTCCTCGTCCGCAGGGGCCCGCGCACCAACCAGCTGCCGCCCGCGCTGCGTCTGGCCTGAGTCTCGACCGGGTTGTCAGGCCACGTCGCCCGGCGGCGACAGCCAGGTGTTGCACTGGTAGGTGCGGTTGAGCTGCGCGCCCTGTTCCCACCACGAGATGGCGTGCTCGTCGGAGCCGTGGTCGCGGGGCAGGCCCGCGGTGTGGTCGCCGCGGTCCTGCGTCGTCCGCGCCTCGGTCAGGATGTTGTCGTCCACCGAGCCCCGGCCGTAGGCGGCCGCGAAGAACATGCCGGAGAAGCACTGCGCCTGCAGCTCGAGGCGCCGGGACAGCTCCAGCCCTGGCTCGGTGTCGACGCCCGCGTTGTACCGCGCGTCGCCGTAGGTGTCGAGCACGCCGCTCATCGCCTGCACGTGGTGGCCGTACTCGTGGGCGAGCACCGCGAGGTACACGCCGGGGTGCGCGCCGTACATGTCGGTCTGCAACCCGGCGAACGGCATGTACAGCGTGTTGTCCGCGCTGCAGTAGAACGCCGCGACCGCGCCGCCGCCGCCGGACGTCGTGCCGCACGGGCTCGACCACTCGGTGCCCTCGGGGAACGCGATGCTCGGCGTGAAGAACGGCAGCCCCTGGTACTCCATGATCGGCTGCCACGCCGCGTCAAGGCACGGCAGCGCGCTCTGGAAGAACGCCGCCGCGCCGGCCGGGCTCGTGTCCCAGCGGGCCAGCCCACAGGTCACCGCGGGCGTGCCGACGTCACCGCTGAACAGCGGGTTGTCCTCCAGCTCGTAGACCGGCTCCGGCCCCTGCGGCGTGGTCTCCGTCGGGGTGTCGTACGTCGTCTCCTCGTCGGTGGTCGTCTCCTCGGTCGTCGACGTCTCGTACGTGGTGGTCGGGTACGGGTCCGACGAGTCGGTCTGCGTGGTGCTGGTCGACGAGTCGTAGCCGGTGTCCGCGACGGCGTCGCCCTTGTCGTTCAGCGCGAGCAGCCCGACCAGCCCGACCGCGCCGACGAGCACGGCGACGATGATCGTCGCGACCAGCGCGCCGCTGTTCGACTTCGGCCGCGGCGCGAGCAGCTGCTGGTGGCCGGGGTACTGCAGCCACGGCGGCGCGGTCGACCTCGGCGGCTGCGGGTAGCCGTAACCCGGCGGCGGCATCGGCGGCACCGGCGGCTGGCCCGGCATCGGCGGCCGGCCGGGCGGCGGCTGCTGCGGATACTGCGCGGTCGGCGGGTACGGGGGCGGCGGGGGTCCGTAGGGCTGGGTCGGACGTTGCAGGTGCTGCCCGGGCGGCGGTTGGCCGTAGCCGGGCATCGGGCGCTGCGGCAGCGGCCTGGCCTGCGGCGGTGGCAGTGGACCACTCGGTCGCCACGGACCCTGCGGCGGCTGCGTCATCCCGTTCTCCCCCTAGTTAGGTCAGACAGCGGGTGAGCATATGGGCACTGGACTATCCTCCGCAGGCGTGTTGGTGAAGTGGGGGATTCCCGCGGCGGCGCTTGCCGCGTGCGCGCTCATCGGCCTGGCCCTACCGGCCGGGGCGCAGGAACAACCGACCCTGCCGTCGGTGCCATTGGTGCCTGCGCCGCCGTCGAGCGTGCCGTCGCTCGAGGTGCCGGGCAAACCGAAACCGAGCGGCGGGACGAGCCAGCTCAACCCGACGAAGCCGAGCACCCCGCCGGGCAAGGACGGCCCCGCGCCGAGGCCGCTGCTGCCGGAGAGCATCAACATCGCGCTCAAGCTCGAGAAGAACGGCAGCCTCACGGTCGCCGAGACCGTGTTCGTCCAGGCCGGCAAGTCCATGACCCGCCGCGCGCCGCTGCGCATCCAGGCCGGCGACGACCGGGACCGCGTGTTCACCGTGCGGGACGTGCGGGTCGAGGGCAACGGCACCGTCGAGCAGACCGACGACGAGTTCGTCATGAAGCTCGGCGAGGGCGCCACGACCATCACCTACACGGTCGACGGCGCGGTCACCGACATCGCCGGCCACCAGGAGGTCCGCTGGCAGGTCGCGAGCGGCTGGGACACCAAGGTCCGGTTCCTGCGCGCCTCGTTCATCGCGCCGAACCGGCCGGAGTCGATCGTGTGCCTCGCCGGCGCGCTCGGCACCGACTCGAAGTGCCGGTCGGCGCTCACCGACAGCGGCCAGATCCTGCGGGTCGTGCAGGAGGGCCTGCCGGCCGGCGAACGGATCGACCTCACGGTGAACCTGCCGGAGGGCACGGTCGGCGCGAATGCCCGGTTCGACGACATCGGCACCGCCAACGCGTTCGCGCTCACCACCGCGAGCGGCTTCGGCCTCGGCGCGCTCGTGCTCCTGCTGCTCGGCGGGTTCGCGCTGCTGTGGCTCGCCCGCGGCCGCGACGCCCGTGCGCTCGCGGCCGACATCGGCCCGGTCGAGCTGCTGATGTCCGCGGACGGGGGGCGGGTCGCGTTCGCGTCGCCGGACGGGGTGCTGCCCGGCGAGGTCGGCACGGTCGTCGACGAGCACGTGGACGTCGCGGACGTCACGGCGACCGTCGTGGACCTCGCGGTGCGCAACTACCTGTCGATCCGGGAGACCGAAGGCGGCCGGGACTGGCTGCTCGTGCGCCGCAACCCGGCGGACGCGTCGCTGACCGCGTACGAACGGGCCGTCTACACCGGACTGCTCGGCGACGCCGACGCCGTCTCGGTGTCCGCGCTCAAGGCCCGCGGGCTCGACCTGGCACCGGTCCGCGACGCCATGTACGCCGACGTCGTGTCCCGTGAGTGGTTCGCACGCAGGCCCGACCACGACCGGTCGCTGTGGTCGATCGTCGGCGCGGTCCTCGCGGTGCTCGGCGTCGCCGCGACCGTGGTGCTCGTGCTGACCGTCGGGCACGCGCTGCTCGGGCTCGCGCTGGTCGTCGGCGGGCTCGGGCTCGCGCTGGGCGCCCGGCTGATGCCGGCGCGGACCAAGCGCGGCAGCGTGCTCGTGCAGCAGGTCCGCGGACTGCTGAACTACCTGCGCACCACCGAGGCCACCACGATCCCGGCGGCCGACCGCGAGATGGTGCTGTCCCGCTCGCTGCCCTACGCGGTCGTCCTCGGCGAGGCCGACGGCTGGGTGCGGCGGTTCGCCGAGCTGGACACGTCGGCCGACGGCACACCGGGCATCTACTGGTACGAGACCGACGCGCCGGACGAGTTCGCCACTCGGTTCCCGGCATTCCTGCTGGCTGTGGACGGTGCGTTCGCCGCGTCCGGCCACTTACGCTGAGGTTCGTCGCAATAGCAACGCCCTCGGAACGGGACGGCGCCGCGGTGCGCCTGACTGGGCGTCGGGGAGAGCACCATCGGATCGGGTACGTGGAGGGGGAGTCGTGTCGAGCGCGGACGATTGGCTGCGGGACGCAGAGGAACAGAGTGAGCGAGCACTCGAGGAGGCCGCCGACCTGCGCACGGTCGTCGCCACCACGAGGGGCTCCGCGCGCAGCGCCGACGGGCTCGTGTCCGCGGTCGTGGCGCCGGGCGGGGCGCTGGTGTCACTGGCACTGGACGACCAGGTGATGAGCGGCACGGCGCTGTCGCTGCAGCAGTCCATCGTCGACACCATCCACCGGGCCAGCGCGAACGCGGCGGCCCAGCTGGAGGCCGCGGTCCGGCCGATCGTCGGCGACCGCTACGACGACGCGATGGCGGCGGCGCAGTCGGAGATGCCGGAGATGCCGGAGCTGACCCAGCTGACCCAGCGGGCCGGCGGTCCCGCGGCCGACGACGACGACCTGAGCGCGGACGACCTCTTCGGCGACGGTGGCCGCCGATGACCGCCGACGTCTTCACCGTCAACCCGGGCGCGCTGGTCGCGAAGGCCGGCTACGACGAGCAGCGCGCCGGTGTCATCGACAGCCTCCAGCAGCAGATCACCAAGGCCAGGGCCTCGGAGGACTGCTTCGGCGTGATCGGCATGAACGCCGGCTTCGCGACCGGCTACGACGACATGGTCACCAACGTCGAGGAGAACGTCGGCAAGGCCGCCGAGTACCTGCGCAGCGCATCGGACCGGCTCACGGCGTCGGCCGAGGAGTACTCGTTCGTCGACCAGGGCTGGGCGGACACGTTCAGCCAGGCCTCCGCCGCCATGTCGGACCGGACTTTCGCCACGGTGAACCCGGGCACCGCGGACCCCGGGGGTGGACTCCGTCGACTCGGGCAAGAAGGTCGTTGAGGCGGTCGGCGACTTCCAGGACGCGTCGTCGCTGCCGGAGGTCTTCGTCGCGGGCGTCGGTCTCAAGCGTGACGTCGACGACCTGCTCGCGCACCCGATGCAGAGCTTCTGGGACAACGGGCTCGGCTTCCTCGTCGAGTGGTGCATGTACCCGCTGCGGCCGCTGTTCGAGCAGGTCACCGGCGATCCGGACCAGATGCGGGCGACGGGCGCGGGCTGGGAGAAGATGGCCGGCTTCGTCAACCAGCTCGCGGACGCCGACGCCGCCGAGCAGGCCGGGCTCCTGACGTACTGGGAGGGCGACGCCGCCAACGCCCAGGACAAGCAGAAGCAGGAGTTCCAGGCCGGGCTGCGTTCGCTTGGCGACTGCTGCATGCAGCTCAAGGAGCACCTGAACCAGGTCGCGGACTTCTTCGAGGGCCTCTGGGACATCCTCGTCGACATCGTGCGCGAGACCGTCGAGAGCCTGTTGATCACCTGGCTCGCGGCGCTGGCGACGTCGGCGATCTCGTTCGGCTCGTCGGTCGCGGCCGCGTGGTCGGTGACCGTCGCCCGGTTCAGCGTGACGCTGTCGCGGATCCTGATGCAGATCAGCAAGGCGCTGAAGTGGCTGGTCAAGGCGCTGCAGTACCTGAAGAAGATCAAGAAGGCCATCGAGGACCTGATCAAGGCGCAGGGCCTGATGGTGCGGATGGGCCTCAAGGCGGTCGGGGTGAACCGCGCACTCAGGTTCCTCGATCCGATGGCGCTCGTGGTCAAGGGCGTCACCGGGCTGACCGGCACCAAGCCCGGCAAGACGGCGATCGACAGCGGCACCGAGCTCGCCACGGACACCGGCCTGCAGGAGGCCGGCGAAGAGGCCACCGGGGAAAATCAGCGCAACGCGAACAACCGGGAAGCGATGGACAGTGGGTTCAGCTGAGCCGCCGGGGCCACCGGAGTCACCACAGTCACTGCTAGCCGCCGAGGCGCGGCTCGTCGGCGAGCGCGCGACGGCCGAATGGCTGCGCGGCGACGTCATCCACGCGCTCGTCACGGCGACCGAGCTGGACCGCGAGGTGTACCGGGTGCGCGGCCTCGACGAGAACGGGCACCCGACCGGCGCGGGGGAGAAGGCGTTCGGCGCGCTGTTCGCCGAGTCGTCCGGCGAGTACGTCGCGGTCCGCGGCGACCGGCCGGACTGCGCCGCGGTCGGCCTGTACCGGGCGCTGGACGGCGAGCACACGTGGCTGGTGCTCACCTCGCACCGGCTCGCCGTGCTGCGGCTGCGGGACCTGGCGCGCGGCACCGAGTCCGACGAGGCGCTCGCGCGCGCCAAGGAGGAGAAGTCGCTCGGCGGGGCGCTGCGGGGGCTCGGCAGGTTCGTGAAGACGTCGGCGACCGAGTTCGCGAAGAGTGTTCGCAGGCCGCCGCTCGTCGAGCGCCCGGCCGACGCCGTGCTGGAGCCGGTGTTCGAGGTCCCGCGCCAGGCCCTCGCCGGGGTGGCGCGGTGGAAGCAGCCGCTGGTGCCGCAGTTCCGCGGCGGCCCGCGCTGGCTGCAGGTCCATTTCACGGACGGCTCGTGGGCCCGCGTGCAGACCGACGAGGCGGGCCAGACTGCGCTGACCGGCCCGTCGAACTAACCCCGCGAGTCGCAGTTTCAAGACCCGCGAGTTGCCGTTTCAAGACTAGCGAGTTGCCGTTTCGGGACTAGCGAGTTGTCGGTTCGTGGTGGCGCGAACCGACAACTCAGTGGTCTTGAAACAGCAACTCGCGGGTTCTGAAACCGCGACTCGCGCATCCACGTAGGCTGCGAACATGCCCGAATCTGAGCTGACGAGGTTCACGCTTGCCAACGGACTCCGGGTGGTGCTCGCCCCGGATCCGACATCGCCGGTCGTGGGTGTGAGCGTGCACTACGACGTGGGGTTCCGCTCCGAGCCGGAGGGACGCACCGGCTTCGCGCACCTCTTCGAGCACCTCATGTTCCAAGGCAGCGAGAGCCTCGAGAAGCTGGCCCACTTCCGGCACGTCCAGTCCGCGGGCGGCACCTTCAACGGCTCGACGCACCCGGACTACACCGACTACTTCGAGGTGCTCCCGTCCGCGGGGCTGGAACGCGCGCTGTTCCTCGAGGGCGACCGCATGCGGGCGCCCAAGATCACCGAGGAGAACCTGCGCAACCAGGTCGACGTGGTCAAGGAGGAGATCCGCCTCAACGTGCTGAACCGGCCGTACGGCGGGTTCCCCTGGATCCTCCTGCCGCCGGTGCTCTACCAGACCTTTCCCAACGCCCACAACGGCTACGGCGACTTCACCGAGCTCGAGCAGGCGAACCTCGACGACTGCGCGCAGTTCTTCGACACCTACTACGCGCCGGCCAACGCGGTGCTCACGGTCGCCGGCGACCTCGAGCTGACCCGCGCCCGCGACCTGATCGAGAAGCACTTCGGCGACGTGCCGGCCCGTCCGGCGCCCGACCGGCCCTCGTTCGGCGAGCCGCCGCCCGCCGGGCAGCAGGAGTCCGAGCACATCGATCCGCACGCGCCGCTGCCCGCGCTCGCCATCGGCTACCGGATGCCCGACCCGATCGCCGAGCTGGACGGCTACCTCGCGAACCTCGTGCTCGCCAGCGTCCTCGCCGAGGGCGACGGGTCCCGGCTGCAGCAGCGCCTCGTCCTGCGCGAGCCGATCGTCACCGACGTCAACGCCGCGTGCGGGCTGTTCGGCCCGTTCGAGGCCCGCGACCCGGACACGTTCACGATCACCGCGGTGTACTCGCCGGAGGTCACCGGCGACCGCGTGCTCAAGGCGGTCGACGAGGAGCTGGACAAGCTCGCCGCGACCCCGCCGTCCGACCAGGAGCTCGCCAAGGTGACCGCCCGCTGGGTCGCCGGCCTGCACCGCGAGCACGACCGGATCGTCACCCGCACGCTCGCGCTCGGCTCGTTCGAGCTGCTCTACGGCGACCCGGCGCTCGTCTACCAGCTGACCGACCGGCTGTCCGCCGTCACGCCGGCCGCCGTGTCGGCCGCGGCCAAGGCGTTGCGCCCCGACTCGCGCGCGGTGCTGACCGTGTCGCCAGCAGGAGGAAACCAGTGACCACGTTCCGTACCGCCGCCGAGATCGGCCGGACCGAGCTGGGCCCCCGGCCGCTGCCGGACCTCGGCACCCAGCGCTCGGCCACCGGACTGTCCTCTGTGGACACCGTGCTGGACAACGGGTTGCGGGTCATCGCGGTGCACTCGCCGACCGTGCCGATGGTCGAGCTGCGGCTGCGGATCCCGTTCGCGGGCACTGACCCCCGCCACGCGGCCATCGCCGAGGTGCTGGCCGCCACGATCCTCACCGGCACGCAGCGCCGCGACCGCGTCGCGATGGACACCGACATGGCGCTGGTCGGCGGCGACCTCGGCGCGGGCGTCGACCCGGAGCGGCTCTCGCTCGGCGGCAACGCATTGGCGAGCGGCTTCGACACGATCCTCGACGTGCTGGCCGACGCCCTGACCGGCGCCGCCTACCGCGACGAGGAGGTGACCGGCGAACGCGCCCGGCTCGTCGAGCGCATCGCCGTCGCCCGCTCCCAGCCCAGCGTGATCGCGCGGGAGGCGCTGCAGCGGCACCGCTACGGCGACCACCCGTTCACCCGCGAGACCCCGCAGGCAGTCGACGTCGAGACGGTCACCGCCGACGAGGTGCGTGCCATGCACCGCGACTCGGTGCTGCCGCGCGGTTCCGTGCTGGTGTTCGTCGGCGACGTCGAGCCGGACGTCGCGGTCGCCAAGATCGCGGCCGGTCTGGCCGGCTGGGCCTCGGACCGCAGCGCGGTCGAGCTGCCGGACCTGCCGGACGTGACCGGCGGCGACGTGCTGTTCGTGCCCCGGCCCGGCGCCGTGCAGTCGCAGCTGCGGCTGTCCGCGCAGGCGGTCGCGCGCACCGACCCGCGCTACCCGGCGCTGCAGCTCGCGAACCTGGTGTTCGGCGGGTTCTTCTCGTCGCGGCTCGTGGAGAACATCCGCGAGGACAAGGGCTACACCTACCACGCGCGGTCGGCGCTGGAGTTCACGCCGAGCGGCGCGACGCTGCTGGTCGACGCGGACACGGCGAGCGACGTGACCGCCCCCGCGCTGCTCGAGATGCGCTACGAGCTCGGCAGGCTGGGGGTCGTGCCGCCGACGGCGACCGAGGTGGACACCGTGCGGCAGTACGCCATCGGGACGCTGCTGATCGCGACCGCGTCCCAGACCGGGCTCGCGTCGCAGCTCGCCGCGCTGGCCCCGCTCGGCCTCGGCGCCGAGTGGCTGGTCGAGCACCCGGCGCGGCTCGCGGAGGTCACCGCGGAGCAGATCGCCGACGCGGCGCTGGAGTTCTTCTCGCCGACCAGGTTCACGGGCGTGATCGTCGGCGACGCGGCGCAGCTCACGTCACTGCGCGCGCTGGGCGGCGTAGTCGAGTGAGTCAGTTCCAACTCGCTGGGGTGCCCCGGCTCTCCCGGTCCACTGTGGACCGGAACGAGCCGGTGCGCACCGACGCGGCCCAGCTGGCGAAGCTGTGGGCGACGGGCCGGGTGATCGTGGTCGACGGCAAGGGCCGCACCCCGGTCCGCGCCGGCGCGACCGAGCTGGCCACCCGGCCGGCCGCGGGGGAGCTGCCGGTCGACGCGCTGCTGCTCGGCGAGCTGGACGGCGTCGGCTACTGGGCGCTGTACACCGACCAGGAGCTGCGTGAGGGCGTGCCGTCGCCGGACAGCGCGTGGGGCCTGTGGACGGGCGCCGCGTCCGAGGACGGCGAGGAGTGGCACGACCTGCGTACCGTCGGCGCGCTGCTGTCCGACACGTCGGCCGGGCTGTTCACGACGGCCGTCGCGCTGACGAGCTGGCACTCGCGGGCCGGGTTCTGCGGCCGGTGCGGGTCGCCGGTCGAACGGGTCAACGCGGGCTGGGCGACGCACTGCACGGGCTGCGGGCGTGAGGAGTACCCGCGCACCGACCCGGCCGTGATCTGCCTGGTGCACGACGGCGACGGCGTGAACGGCCGGCAGGTTCTCCTTGCGCGCCAACCGATCTGGCCGCCGCAGCGGTACTCGGTGCTGGCGGGTTTCGTCGAGGCGGGCGAGTCGCTGGAGGCGTGTGTCGCGCGGGAGATCGGCGAGGAGGTCGGCATCGACGTCGCCGACATCCGCTACCTCGGCAGCCAGCCGTGGCCCTTTCCCCGGTCGATCATGGTGGGCTTCGCGGCCCGTGCCGTCGACCCGTCGGCCGACCTGGTGCCGGCGGACGGCGAGATCGAGGAGGCCCGCTGGGTCTCGCGCACGGCACTGCGCGAGGCATTCGCGAACGGCGGCGAGACCGAGGGCCTGAAACTGCCCGGCCCGACGTCGATCGCGTACCAGATGATCAAGGGTTGGGCAGCGGCCGACTAGGCCCCCATGATGACGCCCTTGTCGAACATGACGACGGTGTAGAGCACGAACACCCGCAGCGGCAAGGGGATCGCGGTCGGCAGGTCGGCGCTCGCGGACAGCATGCCCAGCTTGCACGAGCCGATCCGCTGACCCTGGTGGTGCAGCTCCCACCGGTTGCGCCACCGGCTGAAGCGGTGCAGGTCGAACTGGTCGGACGGCCCGGCGATCGACGCGTGCGTGCCGCTGACTCGATCGGCCACGGCGACCAGCTGTGCCGGCGAGTGCATGGTGAACCGCTGCCGAGGGTCGCGTGTCATCCGGTACTCGGCGCCCTCGATGACGCACGGCGTCCCGGTCATCCGCGCGAACTCCGTGACGGGCCGGCCGTCCTCGGAGATCACGTAGTTGAGGTAGCCCTGCTGCTCCATCACGAGCATGGCGTCAGCTGCCCGCGCCCGCCGGCACGTCCGCCATGTAGAACCGGGTGAACACACCCTCGAACCACGCCTCGCCGGCTCGTCCGCAACATGCCCCGTATTCAACCAGCGCGGCTGCGCTACCGTGTCGTCCGCATGAAACGGGGTGAGGACGTTTGGTCAGCGTGGCACGCGCGGTCGGACTGCTGCTGGGGGTCGCGGCCGACGGGGCGCTCGGCGACCCGCGCAAGCGGCACCCCGTCGCGGGGTTCGGTCAGGTCGCGAAGCGGGTTGAGAAGGTGCTGTATCGCGACGACCGGCTCGCCGGCGTCGCGTTCGCCGCCGTGCTTGGCGGTGGCGCGGTCGTGGTGGGTGTGCTGGCGGAACGCGCGGGCCGTCGCGGCCCGGTGATCCAGACGTTGACCACCGCCGCGGCCACGTGGGTGGTCCTCGGCGGCCGCTCCCTCGCCGTGCAGGGCGCCGCCATCGGCCGGGAGCTGGACGCGGGCGAGCTGGCCGCCGCCCGCGAACGCCTCCCGCACCTGTGCGGCCGTGACCCGAGCGCCCTCGACGCCGACGCCCTCGCGCGCGCCGCCGTCGAGTCGGTCGCCGAGAACACGTCCGATGCCGTGGTCGCCCCGCTGCTGTGGGGCGCCGTCGCCGGGGTGCCCGGCCTGCTCGGCTACCGGGCCGTCAACACCCTCGACGCCATGGTCGGCTACCGCTCGCCGCGCTACCGCAAGTTCGGCTGGGCCTCGGCCCGCCTCGACGACCTGCTGAACCTCGTCCCGGCCCGACTCGCCGCCGCGCTGACCGTCGCCGGCGCGCCCGTGGTCGGCGGCTCCTGGCGCGGGGCGTGGCAGGCATGGCGCCGCGACGCCGCCGCACACCCGAGCCCGAACGCCGGCCGTGTGGAGGCGGCGTTCGCCGGCGCGCTGGAGATCCGGCTCGGCGGTCGCACGGTGTACGCGCACGGGGTGGAGGAACGCCCCATCCTCGGCGAGGGCCGCACCCCGGACTCGGGGCACGTGACCCGCGCGGTGGAGCTGTCGAGGGTGGTGGGCAGCCTGACCACGGCGGTCACGGTCCTGCTGGCACTGCTGCGCGGCCGCCGCCGCTGACCGGTGTCTCGGCGAAGGAGCCCTCAGTTGAGGGCGTTCTCGCGGGCTTCCTCAGCGGCGATCTGCCGCGCGACCGACACGCGTCGCTCCCTCGGCGCGGCGAGCACGCCGCCCGGCCGGATCTCCCGCCACGTGAAGTAGAGCCACGCCAGCAGGGCCATCACGCCGAACGTGATCCACTGCAGCGCGTAGGACAGGAACGGCCCCGCGTCGAGCTCCGGCAGCGGCAGCGGTCCGAGCACGCCCGGCGCGCGGTCCTCGAGCTGCAGGTACCCGGGCCGGAGGTCGAGCCCCGTGGCCCGCGCGACGACACCGGAGCCGACCGCGTAGACCTGGCGACGCCCGTCCTCGCCACGGGACTCGGCGCGGTCGCGGGGGTCGCGCTCGTCGGCTCGGACGCGTGCGGTGAGCGTGACCTCGCCGCGCGGCGGGGCGGCGAAGTCGGGGATCTTGACGGCTTGGTCGCCCTGCACCGGCCGGACGAACCCGCGGTCGACGAGCACGACCGTGCCGTCGGTGAGCCGGAACGGCGTGAGCACCTCGGCCGCCGGCTGGCCGAGCACGGTCCGCAGGCGCGCGACGACCTCGTGGTCCGCGAGGTAGGTCCCGGTGACCAGGACGGTCCGCCATTCGGTGTCCGGTCCGGGGCGGGTGCCGGCGGGCAGCAGCTCGTCGACGGGCGCGGGCGCGGCGCTCGCGGAGCGCGTGATGGCGTCGTTGGTGGCGGACCGCTCGTCGTGCCGCCCGAACTGCCACGGCGCGAGCAGCGTGAAGCAGACGCCGGCGAAGATCAGCACCAACGCCGTCAGCGCCAACCATCCCGGGCGAAGCAACAACCGCAACCGCACGCACTCATGCTAGAGACCGTCCGGCCGCCGCTCCGGCCTGGCTGCCGTACCCGCCGGTCGGCGGCGTTCATCCGAGGTTGGCGCGGACCCACTCGAGCAGGCCCGGCATGGCGGCCTCGACGAGGCCGAGGACCTCGACGAAGCCGTTGTATTCGCCGAAGTAGGGGTCGGGCACGTCGAGCAGGCCGGTGGCGGCGGGGTCGAAGGAGCGGAACATCCGCAGCCGGTCGTCGGTGTCGCCGCGCTGCGTGAGCAGGTCGCGCAGCGCCACGTCGTGGTAGTTGTCCATCGCCAGCAGCAGGTCGGCGGACAGGTGGTCGTCGTCGATCTGCGCCGCCGCGTGGTTCGTGGGGTAGTCGTGCTCGGCGAGGACCCGCACGGTTCTCGGGTCGGCCGGATCCCCGACGTGCCAGCCGCCGATGCCCGCGCTCGTCACCCGCACCCGCTCGTCGAGCCCGGCCCGCCGCAGCTGCTCGACGAAGACCATGGCCGCCATGGGGGAGCGGCAGATGTTCCCGGAACACACGAAGCACACATGCACGCAGTGAGTCTGCCGGATCACCCCCGCGTGCGCGGTCAGGTGTCGGAATTATGAGATGCGCATAGCCGAATAAGCTCCGGCGGTGACTATCACCGACAAGGCCGGGATGTCCCGGCGCGCCCTGCTCGGCGCCTCGGCCGCCACCGCGGCCGCACTCGCCGCCGGCGCCGCGTCCCCGGCCGCCGCGTCCCCACGTCGCACCGCGGATCCGAAGGCGTCCCCGCTCACCGCCGACCAGGCGTGGCGCAAGCTCGTCGTCGGGAACACGCGCTTCGTCGACGGGCAGCAGAAGCACCCGCACGAGTCGCTCGAGTGGCGCGAGTCCCTTGTGGAGGGTCAGCACCCGTTCGCGGTAATCCTCGGTTGCGCCGACTCCCGTGTGTCACCGGAGCTGGTGTTCGACGAGGGCCTCGGCGACCTGTTCGTCATCCGCGCGGCCGGCGAGGTGCTGGACACGGCGGTGATCGGCAGCATCGAGTACGCCGTCGAGCACCTGTTGGTGCCGCTGGTCGTGGTGCTCGGGCACGAGAGCTGCGGCGCGGTCGGCGCGACCATCGACGTCGTCCAGCACGACGCGGAGGTGGCCGGCGACGTCTCGACGCTGGTGCGCTCGATCGAGCCGGCCGTGCGGGCGACCCCCGCGAACCCCGACCCCGCCGCGTTCCTCGCCGCGTGCGTCGCCGAGCAGGCCCGCCGCGCCGCGAAGTACCTGCTGGAGCGGTCGAACATCGTCAGCGACGCGGTCGCGCACCACGGCGTGCAGGTCGTCTCCGCGACCTACGAGCTGCGCACCGGCCGGGTCACCAAGCTCTAAGGGTGCATCCGGGCGCCTTTGACGACCTTGTCGACGGCGTTGCGAGGTCCGTGCACGGCCAGTCCCACGAGGTCGAGCGAGTCCCGTGGGACGGCCCGCACGGCCGCGCGGTTGTCCTCGTCGGCGCCGGTGGCGAACAGGTCGGCCGTGAAGATCGACATCGGCATCCCGCGGCCGAGCGCGCGTCCGTGCGCCGCGGTCAGCACCTCGGCGGACGCCTCGAACACGAGCACCGGCTGGCCGAACATGGCGAGGTAGGTGGTGCCGTCGGCGTCCGCGTACGGCTCGCCGATCAGCTCCGGCACGGCCGCGGCGACGCCGCTGACCAGGAACGCGCACACGTTCAGCCGCTGCCACACCGGCAGGTCGGCGCGGACGAGCACGGCGATCTTCGTCGGGAAGCTCATCGCGTCACCATCGGCGCACGGCACACCTCTGGTCTTGTACGTTCCTGACCATGCGCCCCGAGATCACGGCGTGGCGCCCGCACGTGACCGGCATCCACGAGGTGTTCCACGCCCGGTTCACCACGCACGCGTACCCGTCGCACACGCACGACGCATGGACGCTGCTGATCGTCGACGACGGCGTGGTGCGCTACGACCTGGACCGCCACGAGCACGGCGCGCTCGGCAACCAGGTCACGCTCCTGCCGCCGGGCGTCCCGCACGACGGCCGGTCGGTGCGGCCGGAGGGCTTCCGTAAACGGGTGCTGTACCTGGCGAACGACGCGCTCGCCGGCGACCTGGTCGGCGCGGCCGTCGACCACCCGTCGCTCGCCGACCCGCTGCTGCGCGCCCGGATCCACCAGCTGCACGAGGCGCTCGGCGCCCGCACGGAGGATCTGGAGGCGCAGAGCCGGTTCGCGTTGATCCGCGAGCGCCTGCGCTGGCACCTGCACGACTTCGCCGTGGCTCCGCCGGCAATGGCCACGGTCGCACGCCGGCTGCGGGAACTGCTCGACGCGCGCCTGCCGGACACGCCGTCGCTCGACGAGGCCGCCGCTGTGCTCGGCGCGCACCCCGCGTCGCTGGTGCGGGCGTTCGGCCGCGAGTTCGGCATCCCGCCGCATCGCTACGTCACCGGCCGCAGGCTCGAGCTGGCACGGCGTCACCTGCTCGCCGGGCGCCCGTCGGCCGAAGCGGCCACGCTCGCCGGCTTCTACGACCAGGCCCACCTGACCAGGCACTTCACGAAACTGCTCGGCATCGGTCCCGCTCGCTACGGAGTCCGCCGGTGAATGACCTTCGGCACCACGGTGACGTGGACGCTGCGCCGGGGCTGCTGGACTTCGCCGTGAACGTCCGTGGCTCGGCGCCGCCCGCGTGGTTGCGGGACCGGCTCGTCGCGGCGTTGGACCGGCTGGGCACGTACCCGTCGGCCGCCGACGACCTTCGTGCGCGGGAGGCGGTCGCCGCACGCCACGGCCGGTCGGCCGACGACGTGCTGATACTGAATGGCGCCGCGGAAGCCTTCGCGCTGCTGCCCGTGCTCGCGCCGCGGCTCGCCGCGGTGCGCCATCCCTCGTTCACTGAGCCCGAGGTCGCGTTGCGCGACGCGGGCGTGCCGGTTCACCGCGTGTTCGACGGCGAGCCGGTCCCGGCCGACGCGGACCTGGTGGTGCTCGGCAACCCGACGAACCCGACGTCGGCGCTGCATGCGGCGGACACCATCCGCGCGTACGCCAGGCCGGGGCGGGTGCTGGTGGTCGACGAGGCGTTCATGGACGCCGTGCCGGGCGAACCCGAGTCGCTGGCGGGCGCGGACCTGCCCGGCCTGCTGGTGCTGCGCAGTCTCACGAAGACGTGGGCCCTGCCGGGGCTGCGTGCCGGCTACGCGCTCGGCGCGCCCGACCTGCTGGGCCGTCTCGGCGCACACCGTCCGCACTGGCCGGTCGGCACACTGGTGCTCGAGGCGGTGACCGCGTGCGCGTCGCCCAAGGCCGTCGCCGAGGCGGTCGAGGCGGCCGCCGAGCTGGCGCGGCACCGGGAGTGGCTGACCGCGCGACTCGCCGAGCTGCCGGGCGTGCACGTGTACCAGCCGGCCGCGGCGCCGTTCCTGCTGCTGCGCGTGCGGGACGGCGAGCGGGTGCGCACGGAGCTGCGCCGGCGTGGGATCGCCGTCCGCAGAGGCGATACGTTCCCCGGGTTGACCACCGATCATCTGCGCGTGGCGGTGCGGGAGTCGGCCCGGTGCGCCGCGCTGCTGACCGCGCTGGCCGAACTCACCGAGGAGGTACTCACGTGACGACCATCGGCGACGTCGTCGAGGTGCTGGAGGCGGCCTACCCGCCCGCGCTCGCCGAGTCGTGGGACGCCGTCGGGCTCGTGTGCGGCGACCCCGCTGAGGCGGTGTCCCGCGTCCTGGTGTGCGTCGACCCCGTCGAGTCCACAGTGGACGAAGCGTTGGCGGACGGCGCGCAGCTGGTCGTCGCGCACCACCCGCTGCTGCTGCGCGGGGTGCACGGGGTGCCGGCCAGCACGCCGAAGGGCAGCCTCGTGCACCGGTTGGTCCGCGCGGGCGCCGCGTTGTTCTGCGCGCACACCAACGCCGACGCGGCCGACCCCGGCGTGTCCGACGCACTGGCCGCCGCCATCGGGCTGAGTGTCGTCGGCCCGCTCAACCCCAACGACGACGGCCGCACCGGCATCGGCAGGCTCGGCGAGCTGTCGGCGGCGGAGCCGTTCAGTGCGTTCGTCGAACGGGTGGCCGCCGCGCTGCCCGCGACCGCGGCCGGCGTGCGCGGCGCCGGCGACCCGGACCGTCCGATTAGGACAGTCGCGGTGTCCGGCGGCGCCGGCGACTCCTACCTCGGGGTCGCGGCGGCGCTCGGCGTCGACGCGTACGTCACCGCCGACCTGCGGCATCACCCAGCGAGCGAGCACCTGGCGAGCGGGCGCGGGCCGGCGCTCGTGGACGTCGCGCACTGGGCGAGCGAGTGGCCGTGGTGCGAGCAGGCGGCGGCGATCCTGCGGGACGCGTTCGACGGTAACGTCACCATCACCGTGTCAACCCGTTGCACCGATCCCTGGACCGTCGCGGCAGTGTCGCCGCCGGTGCCAGGCAGAACCGGGAGGTTCCCAGGGTGAAAGCCGAACCCGCAGTGCAGCGTCGACTGCTCGAACTCGCCGATGTGGACGCCGAGCTGTCGCGCGTCGACCATCAGCGCAGAACTCTGCCGGAGCTCGCGGAGATCGCGGAGGCGGAGAAGTCGGTGCAGGCCAAGCGGGACGCGAAGGTCGCGAACGAGACCGCCCTCGGCGACCTCGACCGCGAGGTGAAGCGGCAGGAGAAGGAGATCGACGCGGTCCGCGCCCGCGAGGACCGGGACCGCGGGCTGCTCGCCGGCGGCACGGTCAACGCGAAGCAGATGACCGACCTCGAGCACGAGCTGAACACGCTGGAGCGCCGGCAGGCCACGCTCGAGGACGAGCTGCTCGAGCTGATGGAGCGCCGCGAGGCCGTCGAGCTGGACGGCCAGCACGCCGGCGTCGAGCTGGCGAAGGCGGACGAGGCCCGCTCCGACGCCGCGGGCCGGCGCGACCAGGCGCTCGCCGACCTGGAGACCGTGCAGGTCCGCAGGGACGCCGAGCGGGCGACGCTGATCCCGAGCTTCCCGGAGCCGCTGCTCGCGCTGTACGAGCGGGTGCGGAGCAACAAGGGGATCGGCGCGGCGCTGCTGCGGGCGCGGCGTTGCGGCGCGTGCCGCATCGAGCTGGACCGCAGCATGATCTCGCGCATCTCCAGCACGGCGGCCGACGAGGTCGTCACCTGCGAGGAGTGCGGCGCGATCATGGTCCGCACACCGGAATCGGGCCTGTGAGTTGACACCTTGAGGGTCGTGGTCGAGGCCGACGGCGGGTCGCGGGGCAACCCGGGTCCGGCCGGCTACGGCGCGGTGGTGTTCGCGGAGTCCGGCGCGGTGCTCGCGGAGCGGTCCGCCGGCCTCGGCGTCGCGACCAACAACGTCGCCGAGTACCGGGGCCTGATCGCGGGGCTCGAGGCGGCGGCGTCGCTCGGCGCCACCGAGGTCGCCGTCCGCATGGACTCGAAGCTGGTCGTCGAGCAGATGTCCGGCCGGTGGCAGATCAAGCACGAGGCGCTGAAGGCACTGGCGGCGGAGGCCGCGGGGCTGGCGGAGTCGTTCGCGCGGGTGACGTACGAGTGGATCCCCCGCGCGCAGAACGCGCACGCCGACCGCCTCGCCAACGAGGCGATGGACGCCGCGAAGGCCGAGGCGCCCGCGCCGCCGCGCTGGTCCGGCGCGACCGGCACCCCGACCAGGCTCCTGCTGCTGCGACACGGCCAGACCGAGCTGTCGGGGGAGCGCAGGTACTCCGGCCGCGGCGACGTGCCGCTCACGCAGGTCGGTGCGCAGCAGGCGAAGGCGGCCGGCCTGCGGTTGGCGACCATGGACTTCACGGCGATCGTGTCGTCCCCGCTCGGCAGGGCCCGCGAGACCGCGGCGGCCGTGGCGGCCGCGTCCGGCCGCGCGGTGACCGTCCACGACGGCCTGATCGAGACGGACTTCGGCGACTGGGAACGCCTGACGTTCCTCGAGGCCGCGGCCCGCGACCCGGAGCTGCACCACCGCTGGCTCGGCGACCCGACGGTGGCCCCGCCGAACGGCGAGAGCTTCGACAAGGTCCACCGCAGGGTCCGCACCGCTCGCGACGAGCTGGTGGCCGCCCACCCCGGCGAGACGATCGTCGTCGTCAGCCACGTCACGCCGATCAAGTCGTTGCTGCGCATGGGCCTCGACACCGGCCCGTCGCTGCTGTTCCGGCTGCACCTGGACCTCGCGTCGCTGTCGATCGTGGAGTTCTACCCGGACGGCAACGCGTCGGTCCGCCTGGCGAACGACACGTCCCACCTGTCCTGAGTGCTAACCCCGGTGCTGATGATCGTCTTCCGGCGGCGGGGCTACCCTGGTGGCGCGGACGAGTCGGCAGGGCGGTCGCGGCGGGCACAACCCGCCGAGGAAAGTCCGGACTCCGAAGGGCAGGGTGGTTGCTAACGGCAACCCGGGGCGACCCGCGGGACAGTGCCACAGAGAACAGACCGCCTGGTGTGACCCATCAGGTAAGGGTGAAACGGTGGTGTAAGAGACCACCAGCACCCCGGGTGACCGGGGTGGCTCGGTAAACCCCACCCGGAGCAAGGCCAAGAGGGCGCCGCAAGGCGCCTGCGCAGGCGTTCGAGGGCGGCCCGCCCGAGCCTGCGGGTAGGCCGCTAGAGCCTGCCGGCGACGGCAGGCCCAGATGGATGACCGCCCATCGGTGCGCGAGCACCGTGGACAGGATCCGGCTTACATGCCGACTCGTCCGCCTCGTCGCCCAACCGAGATCGAGACGTGTCGAAAAGATGGCCGGTTGTGCATGAGTGCCACGGGTTGCGCCGTTCGGAGCAGTACACCCCGCGATGTGGCGAATACGGCACCCGGATTCTTGATCGACCGAACGGGTTACCGCAGGCAGTTCGGCCACGGTTGGTCCCCGGCCCTCCCGCACCTACAGTTAGGAGCGCCTTCGCATGCGGGTGAACCTGATCGGACATTGGTCGAAACGGGTGGTCGTGACGACTTGCCAGGCCTTCTCGCCGCATGATGTGTGTGGTCAGATGGCACCTCGGAGAGCACCAAGGAGAATCGCAGTGCAGCGGATGTGGATCTACGGAGCGATGCCCGGCCACTACACATCGTGATGCCAACGTGCTCTACTCGTCTACGAACGTCAGATAACAGCGGGCCGCTCCGCGCACACAGGAGTACGACATGATCGCCATGACCACCTTCGAGCTCGCCCAGGAAACCGGTGGTTTGGGCACGACAAACGTACGGGACTGGATCCTCAACAACCTGATCCCGCTGCTGCTGCTCGTGGTCGCCCTCCTGCTCCTCTGGCTCGGCGGCGGCAAGGGCGACAACGCGGGCGTGATGCGGCGCCTCGGCGGCGTGATCGTCGCACTGGCCATCATCGGGTTGGCGGTGACCACGGACGCCGGCAAGAACATCGGCACCTGGATCGCCGGCCTCTTCACGGGCTGAGCACCAGAGGGACATCGCGTGCGCATTCGTACTGACGACGAGGTGTACCGCGTCGATGCGGTTTGGCTGGGCCCGCCGAGGGCGACCATGCCGTGGCGGGCCCGCTATGTGGCGTGGGGCGTCGGCGTCGTCGTGTTCCTCCTGGTGCTCACGGTCGAGCGCCGGATCGGGATCTCACTGTTCTGGGCCATCGCGTGGGGTCTCGTCGCGACCATCCTGATCACCAGGATCATCACGTCGAAGATCAGCCATGAGCGGCCGCTGAGCGCCGTGGCCTCGATGTGGGTGCGTGAGCTGACCGCGCCCCGCGAGACCACCGCGGGCGAGGGCGGCGCCGTCAGCGCCACCCGGGTCCGCGTGAACGCCGCGCCGCCGAAGCGGCAACCGAAGCAACGGAAGCAGCCGAAGCAACCTCGGACGAAACGCAGGGAGGGTGGCGGTGTTCGCACGCCGACGCAAGCGCGCGCCTGAGTCGCACGCTCCGTTCCCGGCGGCACAACCGCCCGCCGGGGGCCGCGGCGTTCCGCCATCGCCCCAGCTCGACCGCGGTCGGCACGCCGCGCCAGAGCAGGACTTACCCGAGCCGCCCGCGCCAAGACCGGCGCGGCAGCCGGCGAGGAAGCAGCCGCCGCCCCGGCAACAGCCGGCGCAGTACCGGCCGGCGGCGGACAACAAGCGCAACCGACGTCTCCCAGGGGAGCAGTCCATTCCCACGTACACCCCGTCGATCGCCGCGCGGAGCATCGACGGACACCTCCTGCGCAACGGCCACGACGTGTTCGCGTGGTACCGGCTCGCGCCGCAACGCTGGTCGTTCCGCTCCGACTCGCAGCGCCAGGACCTCGTCGCGGCCATCGCCGGCCAGTACGCCGAGCTGCACGGCCGCTGGTTGCACCTGCGCGTCACGACCCGGCCGTACCCGATCCGCATGTGGGCAGAGGCGCACGTGCACAACGCGGTCAACCGGCTGCCGGACTCGCAGGGCGCGCTGTCCTTCGACGACTACCTGATCGGCGAGCAGCAGCAGCTGCTCGGCCGGTCGATGGCGGAGAAGGAGGTCTACCTCGGCGTCCAGGTCCAGACCCGCAACATGGTGGACCGGGCCGTCGAGCGAGCGGCGCCGCTGCTGCGCAAGATCTTCCCGGCCGCCGTGGACGCCGAGCTGCTCGCGATCGACTCCGAGGTCGAGCACCTCGACCAGGTGATCGGCTCCGCCGGCCTCGAGGGCCGCCCGGTCACCGCGGAGGAGATGGCCTGGCTGATGCACCGGTCGTGCTCGCTGGGGCTGCCGGCGCCACGCAACCTGCCGGCCGTGCCGGGCGCGGCGTGGGAGCCGGAGGACCTCGCGTCGTTCACCGACGCCGCCGACTTCCACCAGGAGCCGTACTCGCCGACCGTCACCGTGCGTGGCCGAACCGGCTCCAACGCCGGCATGACGCGGCACGTCGCGGTGCTGACCGTCGGGCAGATGCACGGGCTGGCGATCCCCGAGATCGACGACCCGTGGATGCAGCACTCCGACCGCCTCGCGGCGTCGGTGGAGTGGTCCGCGCGGATCTACGTGCGCCGGCCCGAGGAGGTGTCCGGCGAGCTGGCGCGGCAGATGAACAAGGTCCGCTCGCAGGTCCGCCACTACACCGACGAGCACGAGCTGGAGCCGCCGCAGTCGCTGGCCCGCCAGGCGTCGCGGGTGCTGGAGATCGACGACGAGATGACGTCGGGCTTCACCGCGCTCGCCACCCGGGTCCGCTCGTGGTGGCGGCTCGCGGTGTCCGGGCCGACCGAGCGGGACGCGCTGCGGCTGGCCCAGCAGCTGCTGGAGCTGTACAAGCCGAAGGTCGCGATCGAGCACCCGGAGGCGCAGTACTCGCTGGCCCGCGAGTTCATCCCCGGCGAGCCGCTGGCGTCCTCGGCGTACCTGCGCCGCGGCTCGGTCGTGTGGGCGGCGGCCGCGGTGCCGACCGCGACCGCCGAGGTCGGCGACCGGCGCGGCATCCTGCTCGGCGAGACCTGCACGGCGACCCGTCGGCCGGTGGCGTGGGACCCGTGGATGGCACAGGAGGTCAGAGACGGCTCCGGTCTGACCTCGATCGTCGCGGGGCTCGGCGGCGGCAAGGCGCTGGCCTTGGACACTCCGCTGCCCACACCGACTGGGTGGACCACGATGGGTGAGGTCAAGGTCGGTGACGAACTGCTGGGCCTGGACGGGAAGCCGACTCGCGTGGTCGCGGCCACCGACGTCATGCTCGATCGTCCGTGTTACGACGTGATGTTCTCCGACGGGTCGGTGATCCGTGCGGACGCGCAACACCAGTGGTTGACTCGGACGAGGAAGGACTGGAAGGCGCAGAATCGTCTCGAGGAACGTGCTCGGCGGGCTGCCGCCGCCGTGCCAAGTCCCGAGCCGCCGCCGGGCCGTTGCGCTTGTGGTTGTGGCCAGCCGACGACCAGGTGGACGTATCGTCGTACGCTGTCTGCACGTAGTGACGGCACGTTCCACTATTCGCACTTCGTCCGTGGTCACTGGCGTCGTGGTGAGATCTCCCTGGAAACCAGTCAGCGTCCGACGGTTCACACGACTGCCGAGATCGCCGAGTCCCTCCTGGCCGGCCGGCAACACAACCACGCGGTGCCAGTCGCGTCGACGTTCGACCTGCCGGAAGCAGACCTGCCCATCGATCCGTACCTGTTGGGGGTGTGGCTCGGAGACGGAACCTCCTGTCGAGCTGCCATCACGGTTTTCGATCGCGAGATCGTCGACGAGATCGAGGCGGCCGGCCAGGAGTGCAGGTATCGGCCGTCGCAGCGGGATTACAGCTTGCCGGGCACGGTACAGACGCGCCTGCGGCAGCTGGGCCTGTTGAGTGACAAGCACATTCCCGCGGCTTATCTGCGAGCGTCCGAAAGCCAGCGTCGCGCGTTGCTCGCCGGTCTGCTCGACACGGACGGATACTGCAAGCAGACCGGCGGCATAGAGTTTTCCGTGACGAACGAGCGGCTGGCCCGTGACTTCCGTGAACTGGTGTTGAGCCTCGGCTACCAGGCTCGGTTGCGCACGAAACCGGTAAAGGGGCGGCACCCGCACACGTCGACCGCGTACGTCGTCTCGTTCACCACCTCGGACAAGGTGTTTCGCCTGACCCGGAAACTGGCGCGCCTCAATCCGGGCATTCGGGACACGAATCGCTACCGCTACATCACCGATGTCGTGCCGGTGGAATCCATCCCGGTGCGTTGCGTTCAGGTGGATAACGCCGACCACACGTATCTCGCCGGGGAGATGTGCATCCCGACGCACAACTCCTTCCTCGGCGGCGGCATCGTCTACAAGACGCTGCGGGCCGGCGCGCACTGGACGATCCTCGACCCGTCGGGTCCACTCACGAAGCTGTGCGACCTGCCGGAGCTGCGGCCCTACGCGCGGCCGATCAACCTGCTCAACGCCCAGCCGGGCATCCTCAACCCGTACCGCGTGGTCGCCGAGCCGCAGTACGAGCACTTCGTCGAGGAGGAGGACCCGGAGCGCGCGTGGCGCCGCGAGAAGGCCCTCGCCGCGGCCACCCGGCGCCGGCTCGCGCTGGACGTGCTGACCGGGCTGCTCCCGTACGACATCGCCCGCATGCCGCAGACCAGGATCGTGCTGCTGCGCGCGGTCCGGATGGTCGGCGGCCGCGAGGACGCCGACCCGAGCCTGGTGTTCGAGGCGCTGCGCCGCGACGCGAGCGAGCACCACGAGCACGCGGTCGTGGTGGCCGACTTCCTCGACGAGATGCGTGAGCGCATGCAGCTGCTCATCCCGGAGAAGGACGCCGACCCCTACACCGAGCAGCGCGACGACCGGCTGACGGTGATGACGATGGCCGGGTTGGCCCTGCCGAAGGACGGCGTGGGCCGCGAGCACTGGACCGACGCCGAGTCCCTGGGCGTCGAGATGCTGAACCTGGCGGCGTGGCTGACGCAGCGGTCGATCTACGAACGGCCGAAGGACACCCGCAAGGGCGTCTGGATCGACGAGGCGTTCTTCCTGTCCGAGGTGCCGACGGGCCGGGTGCTCATGAACCGGTTCGCCCGTGACTCTCGTAAATGGAATGTGCGAGTGTTGCTGTCGTCCCAGATCCCTGCCGACTTCCTGCGGATCCAGGGCTTCGTCACGCTGCTCGACTCCGTGTTCGTCGGCCGGCTGGACGACGACCAGGCGCAGGAGGACGCGCTGCGGCTGCTGAAGGTGCCGATCGGCGCCGGCTACGAGCAGGTGGTGGCGAGCCTCGGCCGGCGGCCGGGCGGAAACCGGGACACCGTGCGCGACACGGCGCCGCGCCAGTTCATCTTCGGTGACGGCGCCGGTGGTGTGGAGCGCATCCGGATCGACCTGTCCGGGCCGCACCTTGACCACCTGCGGTCGGTCATGGACACCACCCCGGACGCGCTGCGCGAGGCCGCGGCGGGCGCGGTGCTCGCCGCCGACGCGCACGCGCCGGCGCTGCCGGACGACGAGGAGGGCGAGCCGCCGCGCGACGGCTCCGTCGACGACGAGAACCGGTACGCGCAGGACGAGGACGAGTTCGACCTCGCCGCGGACTTCGAGCTGGGTCTCACCGACGACGACCCGAACACGGACGTGGACCCGGTGGACCCGCCGGACGGCTCCGGCGGGCCTGGCGGAGCCGGCGGGTCCGGCAATGGCAATGGAGATGGCAAGAAGGGCAAGGCTGGCAAACGCGGACCTGCGCTGAGCGGAGCGAGGCAGGTCGACACGCCATGATGACGATCCTGGTGGTGGTCGCCGCCGTGCTGTTCTTCGCGGCGCGGCGGCGGAAAAAACGCGGCGCGGACCTGAGCGCCACCGCCACCCGGCGCCGGGGCCGGGTGGCTTCGTTCGTCATCGTCACCGCGATCGTCGGCATGCAGTCGATCTTCGGCTCGCCCGCGATGGCGCAGCAGACCGACACCAGCTGCGCGCCCTTCCCGGAGCGCCCCGGCGCCGGCATGGTCGGCGCCATCGACCCGTCGCAGGGCAACGGCGAGGCCGGCGGCCCGTACACGAACGACAAGTACCCGAACAGCCCGTACCTGGACCACGGCTACGCCGGCATGGTGTGGCACGTCTACGACCCGAACTGCAAGCAGCCGCTGTCGATCACCAACCCGAGCGTCACGATCGACACCTGGGCCGGCAACGAGCTGTTCAACATCGGCAAGAACGTCGTCGGCGCCACCAACTCGCTGCACTACACGCTCTACAACGGCGGCGTGCTCGGCGGGCTGAACCAGCAGATCGGCGCGGCCGCGAACGCCATCTTCGACAACATCTACATGCAGCTGTTCAGCGTGTTCATGCTGGTGCTTGCCGTGTTGATGTTCCGCCAGATCTGGAAGGGCGACCTCGCGTCGGTCTCGCGCCGCGGCCTGTTCGCGCTCGGTGGCATGTGGCTCGCCGCGTCCACGCTGGTGCTGGTCAACAACTACGACGCGATCGACCGCCTGATCGTGGAGACCACCACCGGCATCCAGAACGGCTTCAGCAACCCGGATGAGGACCGCATCCAGCGCGACGTGCTGCCCACCGAACTGCACACCAGGATCGTGTACGAGAACTGGCTGCGCGGTGAGTTCGGCGCGCCGAACGACCCGAAGGCCGAGCAGTACGGCCGTCCGCTGCTCGACGCGCAGTCGTGGAAGTGGGACGACCTGGTCTCCGGCAACGACGCGAACGATCAGGCCGAGGCCGCGAAACGCGCCGAGTACGACAAGATCTACAACGACCTCGGCGCGGCGCAGGGCTACTTCGCCGGCACCGAGGGCAGCCGCACCGGCGCCGGGTTCCTCGGCTTCTTCCAGTCGATCGTGTACTCGCTTTTCCAGTTCCTCGCGAAGCTCGCGGTGCTGCTTGCCCAGCTCCTGCTGCGCATCTTCACGCTGGCCGCGCCGGTGATCGGCCTGGTCGCGCTCGTGCACCACGACATCCTGCGCAAGGTCGGGCGCGCGGTCGGCGCGGTCGTGCTCAACGTGCTGATCCTCGCGATGCTCGCCGGCATCCACTTCAAGTTCCTGCAGCTGATCTTCGGCCCGGACGTGCAGCTGTCGATGCTCACCCAGATGCTGCTCGCGGGCATCGTCACGCTGGTGTTCCTGCTGGTCGGCCGTCCCATGAAGCGCATGTGGCAGATGGTCGAGCTGTCCGTCGGCGCGGTCGGCGCCACCGTGCCGAGCGGCGGCGGGGGAATGTTCTCCCGGTTCCGCAGGGGCCGGGGCGCGCAGGCGACGCGTGGCCCGCAGGACGAGTTCTGGGACCAGCTGCGCGACGAGGAGCTGGCCGGCGACACCGTGGCCACCACGACCAGGGGCGGCCGCCGCCCCCGACCGGAGGCGACCGGCCCGGTCATGGCGACCGCAGAGCGGCTCGACACCCGCCGGCCGATCGCCGGCAGCGGGACGTTCGCGCTGCCGGCCGGCCGCGGCCTGACCGGCGAGCTGGACCCCGCGATGGCGCCGTCCGGTCCCGGCGGCCGCAACGGCCCGGCGGGCGCGCTGATGGACCGCCGGTCCAGCCGGGTGGTGGACACCGTGCCGGTGACCGACCGCGGCTGGGGCGACTGGGGCGAGGACGCGATGATCGTGCCGTCACAGGTGCCGTCGCGGCGCGGCGAGTCGACCGGCCGCTACGAGCCGACGCCGGTCGCCGCGCCGAGGTCGGCGCCCCGCGCGGCCGACGTCGAGATGGTCGCCGGCCGTCCGGTGCACGTGGTGTACCGGCCGTCGCGCGGACTCGAGGTGCGGGAACAGAATCCGCGCCGGATGCCACTGCGGGACGGACCCCGCGAGACCGACGCGGTGGTGAGATGACATGCCGATCCGTACCAACCGCGGGCGCGCCGCGGTCTACCGACGCCTGTGGGGCTGGCCCATGCGCTCGCCCCGCCACCTGGCGGTAGTCGCGTTCGTCGTCGCGGTGCTCGTCATCGCGATCGGCGTCATCGTCCCCCAGCTGACCGGGTCCGCGGACAACCCGCGCGGCGGCGCCGCGGCCGCGACGACCACCAACACCAACACCGCCACGACCGCGCCGAGCACGCCGGGGACCACGAACACCCCCGGCGTGACGGGCTCCGCGAGCCAGCTCCCGACGAGGATCACCGCCCCGCCGGAGAACCCGACGTCGGCGCCGCCGGCCCCGGCCGCGCTGGACGTCGCGGAGTCGTGGGGCAGGGCCTGGGTGAACCATCCGGACGGTGTCAGCAACGAGGACTGGCTCGCCGACCTGCGCCCGTTCACCACCGAGGAGTGCCTCACCGAGATGGGCTCCGTGGCACCGGGGAACATCACCGCCACCGAGGTCACCGGTCCGCCGGCGGCCACCAAGTCCTTCACGAGCTCCGTCGAGGTCACCCTCCCGACCGACGGCGGCGACCTTCTCATCACGGTGATCGACACCCCCGACGGCTGGCGGGTGGCCTTCTACGAGCAGGTGGGCTGATGAAGAGCGCGGTGGTGGTGGGCGGACTTGTCGCCGTGGTGACTGTCGTGGTGGTCGGCGCGAGCGCGGTCACCACGGTCGTCACCCAGAACCAGCAGGCAGACCAGGCACGGGCCATGAACGTCTCGTGCAACGCGACGCTCGGCCCGATCACGGCGGGCCCGGCCGGCAGCGGCGCGGCGGACGCGTCGAAGCTGACCGACGAGCAGCGCGGCAACGTCGCGATGATCATCACGATCGGCAAGGAGCGGCAGCTGCCGCCGCTGGCGTGGCAGGTCGCGATCCAGGCCGGCATGACCGAGTCGGGGCTGCGCAGCCTCAACTACGGCGACCGGGACTCGCTGGGCATCTTCCAGATGCGCCCGTCGATGGGCTGGGGCTCGCCGTCGGAGGTCACCGACCCCGACTACGCGATCAAGAAGTTCTACGACGTCCTGGAGGCGGTGCCGGACTGGGAGAAGCAGCGCCCCGGCGAGTCCGCACAGGACGTCGAGCGCTCCGGTTTCCCGGACCGCTACCACAAGTGGGAGCCGATGGCGGCCCACCTGATCGGCGACGTCGGCCTGGTGCCGGACCCGACCGGCTGCGGCCAGGGCACCGGCCTGCTGGTGCCGGCGCCGACCAAACAGGCGGGCGACGCCATCACGTGGGCGCTGTCGCAGCAGGGCAAGCCGTACCAGTGGGGCGCGCTGACCTCGCACCAGAACTCGTTCGACTGCTCCAGCCTCATGCTGCAGGCGTACCGGTCCGTCGGAGTCACTCTCCCGAGGGTTTCTCGCCAGCAGTATCGGGCCGGCGCGATGCTTCCCGTCGATCAGGCGCAGCCCGGTGACCTGCTGTTCTGGGCCTACGACACCAGCAATCCGGACACCATCCACCACGTTGCGATGTACCTCGGGGACGGCAAGATCGTGGAGGCCCAGCAGACCGGGGTGCCGGTGCACATCCGCCCGGTCCGCTGGGGCGAGGGCGAGTTGATGGCCCAGGCCGTTCGGCCGGGCGTGTGAGAAGCAGGGGGCCACGATGACCAGGTACACGCCAGAACCGCTGCAGCCGCGCGTGGGGCCACCCGCGTCGAGCTCCCCGGTGCACGACTACCTCGGCACGCCGCACCCCGGCGTGCCGGAGGGTTACGTCGTGCTGCCGCAGGCGCTGGTGGAGGCCATGCCGCTGCCGTGGCAGCAGGCGATGGTCCAGATCCTGGGGGAGTTCCACCAGTCCTTCGGCCACCTCGACTGGCCGGAGTACCGGGTCGTCCCCTCCCGCAAGGAGAAGCTGGTCAACCTCGACGAGGACCAGTTGGCGGAGGTCGGCTACCTGGTGGAGATCGACGTGGACGGCGAGCTCGTCTACCGCGAGCGCACCGGCAGGCGGATCGAGAACCCGGAGGACACCGAGGTGCTCGTCTCGGTGCTCGACCCCATCCCGTCCCAGTACACCAACGCCAACCAGGACACCCCGCCCCGCGGCTTCCCCGCGCAACAGGTAGCCCCCTGGTCCTGAGATCCCGCGGGTGACATGCGGGTCCACGCATGCCACGCTCTGATTATGGCCGACAACAACCCGGACCCAGGCTGGTACTACTGCACCAAGCACGGCTTGGTCGAGCACGGCGACGTCTGCAAGGCGGCGGACCGGCTCGGGCCCTACCCGGACCGCGAGACCGCGTCCCGGGCGCTCGAGATCGCCAAGGAGCGCACGGCGGCATGGGACAAGGCCGAACGCGACTGGAACGACGACTGAGCCACCCGTCTGTCTGCCGGCCGGTAGGGTGCCCGCGTGGGCTCGACGGTCGTACGGACAGAAGGCTCCGGAGTCAGCTTCGCGCGGATCCGGGACGAGTTCGGCCTGCCCACCGACTTCCCGGAGGTCGTGCTCGCCGAGGCGGCGGACGCGGTCAACACGCGCCTCGCCAACCGCGTCGACGCCACCGACCTCCCGCTGGTCACGATCGACCCGCCGGGCGCGAAGGACCTCGACCAGGCCATGGCCGTCGAGCGCAGGGCGAACAACGGCTTCCGTGTGCACTACGCGATCGCCGACCTCGGGGCGTTCATCACGCCCGGCGGCGCGATCGACGAGGAGGTCCGCAGGCGCGGGCAGACGCTGTACCTCCCGGACGGCAACGTCCCGCTGCACCCCACCGTCCTGAGCGAGGGCGCCGCGAGCCTGCTGCCCGAGCAGGTCTGCCCCGCCGCGCTGTGGACCCTCGACTGCGACGCCGACGGCGAGCTCGAGACCGCACTGGTTCGCCGTGCGCTGGTCCGGTCGCGGGCCCGCTTCGACTACGACACCGTCCAGGCCGCGTTCGCCGCCGGCACCGCGCACCCGGCGCTCGAGGCGCTGCCCGCGCTCGGCCGGTTGCGGCGCGAGCGGGCCATCGCCCGCGGCGCCGTCGAGCTGCAGCTGCCCGACCAGGAGGTCGAGCCGGACGGCCACGGGTGGCAGCTCGTGCTGCGGCCGCGTACCGACGTCGACGCGTGGAACGCCGAGATCTCCCTGCTCACCGGCATGGCCGCGGCCAAACTGATGCTCGGCGCCGGCGTCGGGGTGCTGCGCACGCTGCCGGACCCGGAGAACGGCGCGGTGAAGTGGCTGCGCCGGTCCGCGCGGTCGCTGGGCATCGCCTGGCCGAGGGCGATGGACGCGGCGGAGCTGCTCGCCGGGCTCGACCCGGACCGGCCGGAGGCGCTGGCGCTGTTCATGGACGCGACCCGGCTGTTGCGCGGCGCCGGCTACACGGTGTTCGACGGGCAGGCCCCCGAGCTGGCCACGCACGCCGGCATCGCCGCGCCGTACGCGCACGTCACCGCCCCGCTGCGCCGGCTCGTCGACCGGTACGCCACCGAGGTGTGCCTCGCGTTGTCGGCCGAGGCGCCGGTGCCCGACTGGGTGCGCGCCGCGCTGCCGGAGCTGCCCGGGCTGATGGCCGGCTCGGACGCGCTCGCCGGCAAGGTCGACAAGGCGTGCCTCGACCAGGTGGAGGCCTGGGTGCTCGGCAACCGCATCGGGCAGGAGTTCGACGCGATCGTCCTGCGTGCCGACGGCACCTCCGCGGAGGTGTTCGTGACCGATCCTCCGGTGATCTCCAAGTGTGTCGGCGCGCATCTGCCGGAAGGTGAGACGGTGCGCGTGCGTTTGACCCATGCGGACGCGGAGGCTCGCAAGGTCGTCTTCGAGCCAGCAGAGCGAAGCGACCAATTCAGCACAGTTCCCGAGGAGGATCGTTGACCGACGTGACAGAGCTGACGGTGGGTGTGCTCGGTGGCACCGGACCGCAGGGCAAGGGGCTCGCGCTGCGCTGGGCCAAGGCGGGCATCCGGGTGGTCATCGGCTCCCGCAGCGCCGAGCGCGCCGCCACGGCCGCCACCGAGCTCGCCGAGCAGTCCGGCACCGACCTGGTGACCGGCGGCGACAACGCCGAGTGCGCGGCCACCGCGGACATCGTGTTGGTTGCGGTGCCGTGGGAGGGCCACGGTGACCTGCTGGAGTCGCTGCGCGACCAGCTCGTCGGCAAGATCGTGATCGACTGCGTGAACCCGCTCGGGTTCGACAAGCAGGGGCCGTTCGCGCTCCCCGTCGAGGAGGGCAGCGCCGCGCAGCAGGCGGAGAAGCTGCTGCCGGAGTCGCGGGTCACCGCGGCTTTTCACCACGTCTCGGCCGTGCACCTCGTGGACCTGTCGATCGCCGAGCTGGACACCGACGTGCTCGTGCTCGGCGACGACCGCGACGCGACCGACCTGGTGCGGGCGCTCGCCGACGCGGTGCCCGGGATGCGTGGCGTGTTCGGCGGCCGGCTGCGCAACGCACACCAGGTCGAGGCGCTCACCGCGAACCTGATCGCGATCAACCGGCGGTACAAGGCACACGCCGGGATCCGGATCACGGACGTGTGATGATCGCGCTGCTCGCGCACCGGGTGGTCGCGGAATGCTGATCGACGACCTGGGTGAGCCGGTGCCCCTGTCCGGGGCGCCGGCGCGGGTGGTGAGCCTGGTGCCGTCGCTCACCGACGCCATCGAGACGAGCCGGCCCGGCACGGTGGTCGGCGCGACCGACTACTGCACGCATCCCGGCTCGCTCGACGTGCCGCGCGTCGGCGGGTCGAAGTACCCGACGGTCGACGCGGTGCTGGAGCTGCGGCCCGATCTGGTGGTGGCGAACGCGGAGGAGAACCGGCCCGACGACGTGGCCCGGATCCGCGCGGACGGCATCCCGGTGTGGGTGACGGCCGCGGCGGCGACCGTGCCGGACGGCCTCGGGTCGGTGCGGCGGCTGCTCACCCAGGGCCTCGACCTCGAGGAGCCGGACTGGCTCGTCGAGGCGGAGGACGTGTGGCGGTCGCCGGCGCCGGTGTGGGCGCGGGCGGTCGTCCCGGTCTGGCGCCGGCCGTGGGTGGTGCTCGGCAGGGACACCTTCGCGGGAGACGTGCTGTGGCGGCTCGGCGTGGCGAACGTGTACGCGGACGACGCGGAGCGCTACCCGCGGCCGCCGCTCGCCGAGCTTAACGCGGCGGGCGCCGACCTGGTGGTGCTGCCGGACGAGCCGTACGAGTTCTCCGCGTCCGACGGCCCGGAGGCGTTCCCCGGTCTCCGGTACGCGCTGGTCAACGGCCGCGAGCTGACCTGGTGCGGCCCGTCGCTCGCGGCCGCCCACCCGACGCTGACCTCGGCACTGCACTTGGTCTAGACCAGTGCTGTGATGTGGGGCACAATGGTTCGTGAGGCGGCCTCCCGGGACCCCTGCTGACCGGGGGGTCGCCTTTGTCAGTCGCTTTCATGGCCGGAACTCGTCGGTCGCGTCGAGCAGCGCGTCGAGCATGCCGAAGTCGGTGATCGCGTGTCCGGCCTTCGGCAGCAGGTTCAGCTCGGCGTCCGGCCAGGCCTGCCGCAGGTCCCACGCCGAGACGGGCGGGCACACCACGTCGTAGCGGCCCTGCACGATGCGTCCCGGGATGCCGGCGAGCTTGCCGGCGTCGCGGATCAGCTGGTCGTCGTCGAGCCAGCCCGCGTTGCCGAAGTAGTGCAGTGCGAGCTTGGCGAACGCCACCGCGAACCTCGGGTCGGCGTAGGTCGCGACCAGGCCCGGGTTCGGCGCGAGCGACACGATCGAGCCCTCCCAGTTGCTCCACGCGGCAGCGGCCGTCGCGGCGGTGGCCGGGTCGTCGACCAGCCGCCGGTAGCCGGCGAGCACGTCGCCGTCGGGCACCAGCGACGAGAACGCCGCCCACTCCTCGGGGTACAGCGCGCCGGCGCCGCCGCGGTAGAGCCAGTCCAACTCGGTGCGCCGCAACAGGAACACGCCACGCAGTATGAGCTCGGTGACCCGCTCGGGGTGTCGCTGCGCGTACGCCAGCGCGAGTGTCGCGCCCCAGGACCCGCCGAACACCTGCCAGCGGTCGATGTTCAGGTGCGCGCGCAGCAGCTCGAGGTCGGCGACGAGGTGCCAGGTGGTGTTGTGCTCGTCCGGGTCTTTCGTGGCGACATGCGGGATGCTGCGCCCGCAGCCACGCTGGTCGAGCAGCACGATCCGGTAGGCGGCCGGGTCGAACAGCCTGCGCTGCAACGGGCTCGTGCCGCTGCCGGGGCCGCCGTGCAGGAACACCACCGGCTTGCCGGCCGGGTTGCCGCTGACCTCCCAGTAGATCTGGTGCCCGTCCCCGACGTCGAGCATGCCGTCCGCGTGCGAGTCGATCGCCGGGTAGAAGAAGCGCATGCGCCAAGTGTTGCCGACGCCTAGATTCGAGGTATGGCAACCGTGCAGTTCGGCAAGGAGACCTCGAAGCGGGGCGAGTTCGTGCGGCAGGCGAACCGCTTCACGGACCGGATCACGGCCGACGGGTCGTCGGGCTGGCAGGCCGAGCCGGGCCGGTACCGGCTGGTCGTGAGCCTCGCCTGCCCGTGGGCGCACCGCGCGGTGATCGTGCGCGGACTGCTCGGGCTCGAGGACGCCATCTCACTGGCGGTGGTCGACCCGGTCCGCGACGAGCGTGGTTGGCGGTTCACCCTCGACGAGGGCGGCCGGGACCCGGTGCTCGGCATCGAGTACCTGTCCGAGGCGTACCTGGCGACGGACCCGTCGTTCGCGGGCCGGTTCACGGTGCCGTCGATCGTCGAGGTGTCGTCCGGCCGCGTGGTCACCAACGACTACCCGCAGATCACGCTGGACCTGTCGACGCAGTGGCGCGAGTTCCACCGTCCCGGCGCGCCCGACCTGTACCCGGAGGCGCTGCGCGAGGAGATCGACGCCGTCATCGAGCCGATCTTCCAGAACGTCAACAACGGGGTCTACCGCTGCGGTTTCGCGAACAGCCAGGAGGCGTACGAGGACGCGTACGACGCCCTGTTCGCCGAGCTGGACCGGTTGTCCGCGCGCCTGTCCACCCAGCGCTACCTGGTGGGCGACCGGATCACCGAGGCCGACGTCCGCCTGTTCACGACGCTCGTCCGCTTCGACGCCGTCTACCACGGGCACTTCAAGTGCAACCGGCACAAGCTGGCGGAGCTGCCCGTGCTGTGGGCGTATGCCAGGGATCTGTTCCAGACTCCCGGGTTCGGCGACACTGTCGATTTCGACCACATCAAGCGGCACTACTACTACACGCACGACGCCATCAACCCGACGCGCATCGTGCCGAAGGGCCCGGACCTGACGGGCTGGCAGGCGCCGCACGACCGAGGCTCGCGCCGGATGCCTTGAAGGACCCCTTCATGTCGTTGAGTGACATGAAGGGGTCCTTCAGGGCGCTGGCCTCCGAACGACCAGGCCTACCCCGGCAGCAGCCACGCCAGGTCGAGGTGACGCGCGGCGAGCCGCGGTTCGCGAGTGTTGGTCAGCCGCAAACCCGCCGCCTGCGCGTCCGCCAGCACGTTCGCCGGCACCGGGTCTCGCCGGCGCAGCAGCACGGCCAGCGCCGACAGCAGTTGACGCTCCACCGGGGTGTGGGTCATTCCGGTCCTCCGCCCAGGTTGGTCAGTTTGCGCCGCAGCTCGTCAAGGCAGCGGCGCCGAGTACGGCCGATGCTGTTGACCTTGATGCCGAGCGCGCGGCTGAGCTGCACGTACGTCAGCTCCGGCGCGTGCGCCAGCAGTCCGAGCAGCTGCCGGCACCGGTTCGGCAGCTCGCCGAACGCCTGCCACAGCAGCCTGTCGCGGGCGGTGCGCAGCAGCGCGGGCTCGGGGCCGGCACGCGACGGGTCGACGTCGCACAGCGGCACCTCGCGCCGGCCCTGCAACAGGATGCGCAGACATTCGCGGCGGGCGGTGGTCGCCAACCACCCGGCCAGGCGGTCCGGGTCGCGCAGTCGCGGCAGGTGTTCGGCCAGCGCGATCCACGTGTTCTGCGACGCGTCGTCGGCGTCGGCGCCCGCGAGGCGGTGCGCTCTCGTCACCGCCCACACGAGCGCCGCGTGCCGGGCGACCAGCTCGTGCCAGGCCTCGCGGTCGCCGACGCGGGCACGGGCGACCAGGTCATTGCTGGAAGTAGCCATCACATCTCCCTGCGTGTCGGAAGCTGTGACGGTGCGCGGGGGCGGCCGGAGCCAACGGCGACCCGAAATGAGTAGGACTACGTGCCGCCCCGCCGGCGCACTACAACGTGTACGCCCCGTACGAAGGCGCGCCGGCCGGCCGGTACACGCACGCCACCACACCCGCGTCGGTCGACTGCGCCGACACCAGCTCCAGCCCCGCCGGCACCGTGCCGTCCCCGAACAGCCGCTTGCCGGTGCCGAGCACCACCGGGAACACGGTCAGCCGGTACTCGTCGACCAGGTCGTGCCGCATCAGCGTCTGCACGAGGCCGATGCTGCCGTGGACGTGGATCTCCCCGAGGTCGCGCGACTTCAGGTCCTTGACCGCCGTCGGCACGTCGTCGCTGAGGAGCGTCGAGTTCGCCCAGTCGACCGACGACAGCGTCCGGGACGCCACGAACTTCGGCGCCGCGTTGAGGATCGCGGCCATGTCGGCGTCCGCGTGGTCGGCGCCGACGTGCGGCCAGTGCGCGTTGAAGATCTCGTAGGTCTTCCTGCCGAGCAGCAGCGCGCCGGGCTTTGCGAACCAGGGGCCGACGATCTCGCCGAGCTGCTCGCTGAAGTACGGCACCTGCCAGCCGCCGTGCTCGAAAGTGTGCTCCCGGTCCTCGTCCGGTCCGCCCGGCGCCTGCGCGACGCCGTCGAGGGTCAGGAAGGTGTTGACGATGATCGTGCTCATGGCGTGTCTCCCGGGTTCGATGCGGTGTCGCACACGCGTCGAAGGACCCGGCACCGGATCGACACACCCGACGAAAAAAGATCCGCCCTTGGCCGGCGCCGGCCACGGGCGGATCTCAGCACTCAGTGGAACTCAGTGGAAGACGTGCTCCGGCGCGGGGAACTCACGCCCCCGGACCTCGTTCGCGAACTGCTCCACAGCGCCCTTCATGACACCGGCCATGTCGGCGTACCGCTTGACGAAACGCGGCGCCTTGCCCTGCCGCAGCCCCATCATGTCCTGCCACACCAGCACCTGCGCGTCGCAGTCCGGGCCCGCGCCGATGCCGATCGTGGGGATCGCCAGCTCGTGGGTCACCCGCTTCGCGGCCTCGGCCGGCACCATCTCCATGACGACCGAGAACGCGCCGGCCTCCTGCAGCGCGATGGCGTCCTCGACGAGGTCGGCCGCCGCGTCGCCCCGGCCCTGCACCCGGTAGCCGCCGAGGTTGTGCTCGCTCTGCGGCGTGAAGCCGATGTGGCCCATGACCGGCACACCCGCGGTGGTGATCGCCTTGACGTGCGGCGCGAACGCCCGCCCGCCCTCCAGCTTCACCGCGTGCGCGCGGCCTTCCTTCATCATCCGCACCGACGTGGCGAGCGCCTGCTCCGGCGACAGCTGGTACGAGCCGAACGGCAGGTCCGCGACGACCAGCGCCCGCTTCACCGAACGGGTGACCGCCCGGACGAGTGGCACCATCTCATCGAGCGTGACCGGCAGCGACGTCTCGTAGCCGTAGACGTTGTTGGACGCGGAGTCGCCGACCAGCAGCACCGGGATCCCGGCCTCGTCGAACAGCTCGGCGGTGTACATGTCGTACGCGGTGAGCATCGGCCACGGCTCGCCGCGCTCCTTGAGCTCCCGCAGGTGGTGAATCCGCACGCGCTTCGCCGGCTTGGCGGGTGTGCTGGGCCCCGTGCCGTACGGCGCGGCCACCTCAGGATTCGATGCTGACGTCATTGTCGACCGTCCTTCCCTCGAGGCCCACGTGCGCGGGTCCCCGGGTATTCGTGGATGGCTTACCAGCCCAGCGTCGCACCTGCGCGCCGCTCGCACAGCGCCGTGCGACGAGCTTCACACGGTCGCGCGACGCCGGTGCGAGCGTGGTGCAACCGAACTGTCCGTGCAGCGCCGTTGCCCAGGTGTGCAGCACGTGCCACCGGCGTCGCCGCGACGCGTCTGACCAGGCATGACGAGAACGATTCCGGCGCTGGCGCTGCTCGCGGGCGCGTGGGTGCTGACCGCGTGCACGAACGACATGACGACCGCCGCGCCCACTGTCACGGCGACGGTCACCGAGACGCCGGCCGCCGGTTCGACCGATCAGCCGGACGTCGATCCGCAGCCGTGCGACTCGGTGCACGTCGAGGCCGCGGTCGCGCCGGGGGAGGGGCCGGGGCCGGACCTGTGGCTGACCGCGATCGTGGTGACGAACCTGGGTCCCGACCTGTGCACGCTCGACGGCGTGAGCGAGCTGGCGTTCTTCACCGGCGGCGACGGCCGGCTGCTCGACATCCAGCAAGTCACCTCGGACGACGGCGTACCGGCCGACCTGGTCGTGCTCGACGTCGAGGACCAGGCGTCCATGTCCGTGACGTACCCGACCGCGCCGGAGGACGGCGCGCCACCGGACTGTCTCGTCGGCGCCGGGCGAGTGCAGATCATGCTGCCGGGTGACCGCGACCCGGCGTCTGCGGAAGCGTGGTTACCGCCCGTGTGCGGCGCGGTGGCCGTGACGCCGTGGTCCTTCGGCGGCGCACCGGGCGTCGCGCCGAACTAGTCCGACGGGCCAGCCCGCTACTTGCCCTCCCGCCAGGCGTTGGTCATCGGCAGGCGCCGGTCCCGGCCGAAGGCCTTGAAGGAGATCTTGGTGCCCGGCGGGTACTGCCGGCGCTTGTACTCGGCGCGGTCGACCATCCGCAGCACGCGGTCGATGAGCTCCGGCGCGAAACCGGCTGCGAGCAGGTCGTCGTACCCGCGGTCACCCTCGACGTAGTCGTCGAGCACGCGGTCGAGCAGCTCGTAGTCCGGCAGCGAGTCGGAGTCCATCTGGCCCGGCCGCAGCTCCGCCGACGGCGGTTTGTCGATCGAGTTCGGGGGGATCGGCGGGGTCTCCCCGCGCTCGGACGCCAGCGTGTTGCGCCAGCGCGCCAGCTCCCACACGAGCGTCTTCGGCACGTCCTTGATCGGCGCGAAACCGCCGACGGCGTCGCCGTAGATGGTGGAGTAACCGACGGCCAGCTCGGTCTTGTTGCCGGTCGCCAGCACCAGGTGGCCGTGCTGGTTCGACAGCCCCATTAGCGTCACACCACGGCACCTGGCCTGCACGTTCTCCTCGGCGAGCCCGGTCAGCCCGAGCTGGTCGACGAACACCGCGACCATGTCCGCGATCGGCTGCTCCTGGTAGTGCAACCCGGTCCGCTCGGCCAGGTCCGCCGCGTCGGAACGCGAGTGCGTCGACGAGTACACCGACGGCATCGACACCCCGTGCACCTGAGCAGCCCCGAGCGCGTCCACCGCCAGCGCCGCGCACACCGCCGAGTCGATCCCGCCGGACAGCCCGAGCACGACCGACGAGAAACCGTTCTTCCGCACGTAGTCGCACAACCCGAGCGACAGCGCCCGCCACATCTCTTCCAGCTCGGACAGCGGCTCGAAGGCGGTCGGCAGGTCCGTCTGCGGATGGGGCGGCAGCGCCGAGTCCGACAACGTCACCCGCCGCACCGAGAAACCCTCGAAGTCACCCGACCGGGTAGCGGCGCCACCCGGCAGGTCGAGGTCCATCACGGTGAGGTGCTCGACGAACTGCGGCAGGCGCGTCAGGAGCGCGCCGGAGGACGACACCACCATCGAGTCGCCGTCGAACACGAGGTCGTCCTGGCCGCCGACCATGTTGACGTACACCAGCGGCGCGCCCGCCTCGACGGCCCGCCGCGCCACGAGCGGCAGCCGCACGTCGTCCTTGTCCCGCTCGTACGGCGACGCGTTCGGCGACACCACCAGATCCACGCCCGCGGCGCCGAGCGCGGCGATCGGCCCGCCCTCCTGCCAGATGTCCTCGCAGATCACCAGGCCGACCTCGACGCCGTGCAGCCGCACGATGTCCAGGGTGTCGCCCGCCTTGAAGTACCGCCGCTCGTCGAACACCCCGTAGTTCGGCAGGTGGTGCTTGTACTGCGTCGCCACCACGCGCCCGTCGTACAGGACGGCCACGGCGTCGCGCGGCCCCACCGAGTCCCGGTCCAGGTAGCTCACGACCGCCGCGACGGCACCGTGGCCCTCTTCGGACAGCCGAGCCGCCAGCGTCGACAACGCCTGGCGGGACGCGGACGCGAACGACTCCCGCAGCGCCAGGTCCTCCACCGGGTACCCGGTCAGCACCATCTCGGGGAACACCACGAGCTGCGCGCCGTCGGCAGCAGCCCGAGCGGTCCACGACGCGACCAGCGACGCGTTGCCGTCCAGGTCGCCGACGGTGGCGTTCACCTGCGCGAGCGCGATGCGAAGTTGTGGCATGCCACCATCCTCACACGTCTGTGGCTTGCGACTGGCGCTTCGCCACCGAGGTTGGCGTGACCGAAAGTCAGCGGCGTGACCCGCCTCGCACCTTCTTGATCATCGCGCGGACCCGCTGGAGCGCCTGTTCCGCGTCGGTGTCGAACGGGTTGTCGTGGACCATGTACGTCCACGTCGACGTCGGCCGCCGCAGCCCGTCCGCCGCCAGATCGACGCCGTCGTCGGTGATCGCGATGGTCGTGAACGTCTCCGCCGCCCGCTCCGAGATCTCGTCCGGCATCTTCCGGAACTCGGGGATCGCGGTGCGGTGGAACTCGTCGATCGGCGTCTCCTTGGCGAGCGCGCGCAGGTGGATCGTCTCCCGCACGTCCGTGAGGAACGCGAGGTGCTCGGTCCACCGCTGGTCGAGGTGGTACAGCATGATCTGCCGCGCCGCGTCCTCGAGCACCTTCTCGTCGAGCTCGTCGGACAGCTCCTCCCACCGCTCCGAGCACACGGCCGCGAGCGAGGTCGCCGCGAGGTCGGTGGTCAGCAGCTCGTCGCGGTACTCGAGCAGCGCCTTGCGCTGGTGCTCGATCAGCCGCGTGTAGCGCCAGGTGTTGCGGTGGATCTCCAGCTGGACGCCCTCGGACACCTTCTGCGCGTGGTCGACGAACCGCCGCGACGTCGGGTCGGTCAGACGCCCGGGGTCCTCGTCGTCGTCGGGCTCGGCGCCCGCGGTGGCGTCCGGCGCGTACTGCACGACCTGCTCGTCGCCGAGGCTCGCGAACATGATCGAGCCGCCGGGGTCGCCCTGCCGGCCGGAGCGGCCGCGGAGCTGGTCGTCGAGCCTGCTCGACGGGTAGTGCCCGGTGCCGATCACCAGCAGCCCGCCGAGGTCGGCGACCTTGTCGTGCTTGTCGGCATCGCCGCTCTCGGTGCCGCCGAGGCGGATGTCGGTGCCGCGGCCGGCCATCTGCGTGGACACGGTGACCGCGTCGTACGCGCCGGCCTCGGCCACGATCGCGGCCTCCTGGGCGTCGTTCTTCGCGTTCAGCACGACACACGGCACGTCGGCCTCGGCCAGCAGCTTCGCGAGCCGCTCGGACTCGGCGACGTCGCGCGTGCCGATGAGGATGGGCCGGCCGGCGGCGTGCGTCGCGGCGATCTCGGCGACGATCGCCGTCTCCTTGGCCTCGACCGTGTCGTACAGCCGGTCGTCCTCGTCCTCGCGCACGCACGGCGTGTTCGGCGGGATCACGGCGACCCGCAGCTCGTAGAACTCCCGCAGCTGCTCGGACACCGCGACCGCGGTGCCGGTCATGCCGCACACCGTGTGATAGCGGCCGATCAGGCCCTGGACGCTGATCGAGTCGAGGACCTCGCCGCTCTCGGTCGGCCGCAGCCGCTCCTTGGCCTCGACCGCCGCCTGCAGCCCGTCGGGCCAGCGCTGCCGCAGCGCGATCCGGCCGCGGGAGCTGTTGATCAGGTGCACCTTGCCGTCGCGCACGATGTAGTCGACGTCCCGCTCGAGCAGCGCGTGCGCGTGCAGCGCGGCGTTGACGGCCGCGAGCCGGTCGCTGTGCTCGCCGGAGTAGAGGTCGACGCCGCCGAGCGCCTTCTCAACGTGCTTGGCGCCGCGCGTGGTCAGCCACGCGTTGCGGCCGTCCTCGTCCTTCTCGTAGTGCTGGCCGGGCTTGAGGATCCGGACGATCTTGGCGACCTCTGGGTCGCTCTGCGAGTCGTCCGACGAGCCGGCCAGCACCAGCGGCACCTTGGCCTCGTCGATCAGGACGGAGTCGGCCTCGTCGACGAGCACCACGCTCGGCTCGCGGCCGACCATGTCGTCGACCGACGTGCACAGCCGGTCGCGCAGGACGTCGAAGCCGATCTCGCTGACCGACCCGTAGGTGACGTCGGCCGCGTACGCCGCGCGCCGCTCCTCCTGCGAGGACGTCTGGTCGACCCAGCCGACGCTGACGCCGAGCAGCTCGTAGACCGGGCCCATCCAGTTGGCGTCGCGGCGCGCGAGGTAGTCGTTGACCGACATGACGTGCACCGGCTTGCCCTGCAGCGCGTACCCGGCGGCCGCGAGCGCGCCGGCGAGCGTCTTGCCCTCACCGGTCGCCATCTGGACGATGTGGCCTTCGAGGAGCTCCATCGCGCCGAGCAGCTGCACGTCGAACGGCCGTTCGTCGAGCGCCCTGCTGGCGGCCTCGCGGCCGAGCGCGCACAGCTCGACGAGCTCCTTCTCGGTGAAACCGGGCTCGTCGCCGTCGCGCCGCAGCTTGCCGGCCGCCTCGGTCAGCTCCTCGTCGGACAGCTCGCCGACCTTCTTCTCCCGCCACTCGATCGAGGTCAGCAGCCCCTCGTACCGGGAGATGTCGACGGTGGCCGGCCGGTCCAGGAACCGGCTGAAGCCGGCCTTCACGCGCCGCATGAACGCCGCCACCGACGCTCACCTCCTCGCTCGCACTCGCTCTGACGTGTCCGCCTGCCTGCACGGTAACGGTGAACCGGGGTCGGTGAGTTCCGACCGTTGAAACCGTGAATGGCAGGATCACGGACGTGACCAGACGCCGGCACGCCATCGTGACTGCCTCTATCCTGCTCGCCCTCGTCGCGGCGGGGTGCACGACCTCCGTGGAAGGGACGCCGGGACCGAAGCTCCCGTTCAAGGAGAGCCACGGTCCGGTGGGCCCGGTGCCGCCGGGACTGGACCGCTTCTACAGCCAGGAGCTCACCTGGGAGGGCTGCGCGGACTACGGGAAGACCGACTTCGACCGCGAGTCCCTCGACGCGGACGGTCTGCAGTGCACCCACCTGACCGTGCCGCTGGACTACGCGAAACCGGACGGCGACACCATCCGGATCGGGGTGCTGCGCAGGCCGGCGAAGTCGCGGGCGGACCGGGTCGGCGCGCTGGTCGTGAACCCGGGCGGGCCGGGTGCGGCGGGCCTCTCGACGGCCGCACAGCTCGCGGACGCCAACGGCACCCTCGCCGACCGCTTCGACTTCGTCGGCTTCGACCCGCGCGGTGTCGGGTCCAGCGAGCCGACCGTGGAGTGCCTGACCGACGAGGAGATGGACGCCGAGCGCGCCGACGACGACGAGCTCGACGTGTCGGCGACCGGCGTGGCCAAGCTGGACGCCGAGGCGAAGGAGTTCGCCACGACGTGCGCGGCACGCACCGAGCACGGCGCCGAGATGCTCGCGAACATCGGCACCAGGGACGTCGTGAAGGACCTGGACATCCTGCGGTCCGCGCTCGGCGACGAGAAGCTCAGCTACCTCGGCTACTCCTACGGCACGCGGATCGGCAGCATGTACGCGGAGACGTTCCCCGACAACGTGCGCGCGCTGGTGCTCGACGGCGCCCTCGACCCGTCCAAGACCGCGGTCGACGAGGTCGTCGACCAGGGCAAGGGTTTCCAGAAGGCGTTCGACGACTTCGTGGCGTGGTGCGTGAAGCGGGACGACTGCGCGCTCGGCAAGGACCCGAACGCGGCATTGCAGAACTTCCACGACCTGGTGCGTCCGCTCGGCCAGAACCCGGTCGAGGTCGGCGACGGCAGGCGGCTGTCGTACGAGGACGCGACCACCGGCGTGGTGCAGGCGTTGTACTCCGAGCAGCTGTGGCAGCACATGAACACGGGGCTGAACGAGCTGAAGCAGAACGAGGGCGCGACGCTGATGTCGCTCGCCGACCTCTACCTGGAGCGCGACCCGGACGGGAAGTACGCGACCACGCAGGACGCGTTCGTCGCGGTCCGCTGTGTCGACGACCCCCGGGTGACCGACCCGAACCAGGCGCTCGCGCTGAACCGCGAGTACAAGGCGGCGGCGCCCTTCCTCGACGACGGCAACCCGCCCGCGCCGGTGCTCGACGCGTGCGCGTACTGGCCGGTGCCGAACACGGGCGAGCCGCACCTGCCGTCCGTGCGGGGCCTGCCGAAGGTGCTGGTGATCTCGACGACCGGCGACCCGGCCACCCCGTACGACGCCGGGGTGGCGCTGGCGAAGGCGCTCGGCGGCGGCCTGCTGACCTACGAGGCGACGCAGCACACGGTGTTCTTGCAGGGCAACGAGTGCGTGGACACCGCGGGCGCGGAGTACCTGACCGACCTGAAGCTGCCGGCCGACGGCACGCGGTGCAAGCCGTGACACGGCAGCACATTCTGATCACGGGCGCGAGCGCGGGTATCGGCGCGGAGCTGGCGCGGCAGTTCGCGGCGAAAGGCCGGACGCTGGCGCTGTGCGCGCGCCGGGAGTCCTCGCTCGAGGCGCTGCGTGACTCGCTGCCCGACGCGAAGATCCTGGTGAAGCCGCTGGACGTGACCGACCACGACGCCGTGTTCACGGTGTTCCAGGAGTTCGCCGACGAGCTGGGTTCGCTCGATCGGGTGATCGTGAACGCGGGTATCGGCAAGGGCCAGCCGATCGGCTCCGGCGGTTTCCACGCGAACCGCCAGACCGCCGAGACCAACTTCCTCGGCGCGCTGGCGCAGTGCGAGGCGGCGATGGCGGTCTTCCGCGAGCAGAACGCGGGCCACCTGGTGGTGATCTCGTCGATGGCGGCGCTGCGTGGGCTGCCGGGCAACATGACCACGTACGCGGCGACGAAGGCGGCGCTGTCCACGCTGGCGGAGGGCATCCGCGTCGACACGATCGGCACCCCGATCAAGGTGACCACGATCCTGCCGGGCTACATCCGGTCGGAGATGAACCCGAAGCCGGGTCCGCTGATCGCCGACACCGTCCCGGCGGTGCGCGCGATGGTGGCGTCCATCGAACGGGAGCCGAGGCGTGCGTACACACCGCCGTGGTGGCGGTTGTTGGCGCCGGTGCTGGCACACCTGCCGGCAAGGCTGTTGAAGAAGGCCGCCTGATATTTGACCTACAGTTCCAATTTGACGTACGGTCTGCGCGTGGCACGCACCAAGGAGTTCGACCCCGAGCGGGCGGTGGCCGCGGCCATGCGCCTGTTCTGGCGCAACGGGTATGCCGCCACGACGCCCCAGCAGCTGGTCGAGGAGCTGGGCATCGGGCGGGGAAGCCTCTACAACGCGTTCGGCAGCAAGCGCGGGTTGTTCGAGCTGGCGCTGCGGCACTACTACGAGCACGAGACGATGCGCCTGATCGAGGTGCTCGAGGGACTCGAGCCGCCACGCGAACGTTTGCGGAAAGCGTTGTCGCTGGTAGTAGAGGCCGCGCGGACGGATCGCCGCGGCTGTCTGGTGGCGAACACGGCGGTGGAGCTGGCGGCCGACGAGACGGTCGGTCCGCTGGTCCGCCGCATCCTGGACCGTCAGGAGGCCGCGTTCCGCGGCGTCATCGAGGAGGGGCAACGCGCCGGCGACGTGGCCGGCGGCGACGCCGGCGCCCTCGCGGCCCTGTTCCTGGCCACGATCAACGGCATCCGCGTCCTGGCCAAGGCCGACCCCGACTCGCCACGCCTCGACGGGCTGGCCGGCGCGGCACTGCGCGCCCTTTGATTTTTGTCCCAATACTGTAACTCTAGTTCCAGAAAGGCGAGCGAATGGACCTCGGACTCACCGGCAAGAAAGCCGTCGTCACGGGCGCCAGCAAGGGCCTGGCGATCGCCGACGCGCTGCGGGCAGAGGGCGCGGAGGTGTTCGCGGCCGCCCGCACCGCACCCGTCCCCGTCGACCTGACCACCCGCGAGGGCGTGACCGACCTGGCCGAACGAGCTGGTGACGTGGACATCCTGGTGAACAACCTCGGCGGCGTCCTGGCGACCGGCGGCTTCCTGGACCTGTCGGACGAGACGTGGCAGGGCACGTACGAGCTGAACCTCTTCAGCACGGTCCGCGTCACCAGAGCACTGCTCCCGGGCCTGCTCCGCCGCCGAGGCGTCATCGTCAACATCTCGTCGATCGGCGCGCGGGCCGCGTTCCAACCGGTCGACTACGGCACGGCGAAAGCGGCTCTGACCAACCTGAGCAAGGCGTTGGCGGAGGAGTTCGGCAGCCGGGGCCTGCGCGTGCTGACCGTCTCACCCGGCCCGACCCGCACCCGGAACTGGGCCGACCCGAGCGGCTACGCCGGCCGGCTGGCCGCCGCGGCGGGGGAGGACCTCGCGGCCTTCCTGGCCGAGGTGCCGGCCCGGATGGGCATCACCACCGGCCGCCTCACCGAGCCGGAAGAGACGGCCGCACTGGTCACGTTCCTGGCGTCACCAAGGGCCGGCAACCTGACCGGGGCGGACTACCTGGCCGACGGCGGCGTGCTCAAGGCCGTCTAGTCGCCCGCCGGACCGCCGCGCCCAGCTCCAGCAGGCCGAACGCGTGGGCGTTGACCAGCGCGCCGGCCCGGTTGCGGGCGTTGAGCTTGCGGAACAGGCGCGACTGCGTGTTCTCCACCGTCTTGACCGCGATGCCGAGCGCGCGGGCGGTCTGCCGCACGGTGTGGCCCAGCTCGATCGAGCCAAGGATGTCCAGCTCGCGGGCGGTCAGCTCGGGCAGGTGCGGGTCGCCGCCGGTCGGGCGGGCCGCGGCGAGCAGGTCGTGTGCCGTGCCGGCCTCGACCATGACGTGCCCGCCGGCGGCGAGGACCAGCGCCGGCATCAGCGCGGTGGCCACGTGGTCGGCGGTCAGCACCGCACGCGCCCCACGCAACAGCGCGTCGAGCGCCTCGGCCCGCTGCGGCGGCGTGGTGCACACCAGCACCACCGGCAGGTCGGCGTCCCATCCGGTCGGCCAGTCCGCCGGCGCCGGGTCGACCAGCAGCACAACGGAACCGCCGGAACCGCCGGCACCGGCGGCGCCGCGCTGGTGCCGCCCGTCGGTGACGAACGGCTGGCCGCCGGCGACCAACGTGGCGGTCACCTGCTGCCAGGCCGGTCCGGCCGCGCCGCGGAGCACCACGAGCACCGAGCCGGCGGGCCGGCCGCCGGCCTGCTGGTGGGTCGGCGACGGGCCGACGATGCCGAGCACGGTCGCCCGCGCCATCGCCTCGCCCTGGCTCGCCACGTGCAGCTTGTGGTAGATCCGGCGCTTCGTGAGCGCCACCGCGGACGGGCTGAGCGCCATCAGCGACGCGATCTGGTTGACCGTGTGGCCGGCGCCGACCAACGAGATGATCTCCTTCTCCCGTTCGGTGATGCCGTCCGCGGCGCCGTCGCCGGCCGAGTCGACGAGGTGGTGGCGCAGCACCATCAGCAGTGCCTGCAGGCCGTGCGAGTACGGCATCAGCGTGTCCACCCCGAGCCGGGACAGCACGCCGAACTGGGCCGGCGACAGCCGCTCGTAGATCACGATCACCTTCGCAACGGCCGCGCAGTCGCGCAGCGGGTCCAGGTCGGTGGCCCCGGTGCCGATGTCGACGAGCGCGACGTCCGGCCGGCGCAACCGGCACAGCGACACCAGGTCGTCGAGCCGCGTGACGTTGCCGATGAGGTGGTATTCCGGCTGCCGGGACAGGCAGGTCACCAGCGCGTCGCGAAACAGCCGCCGGTCCGACCGTACGGCTATGCGGATCGTTCGCCTCAAAGCCGACATCGTCGACCTCCCGCAGCCCGCCCTCACGCTTCGTATCTCCGCACTGGCGGAGGGTGTTACCGGCGGGGGGACGGCCCCCGCCGGTAACCAGATCGTCAGCCGGCGGCGCACAGGGTGGTGTTGAGCGTGAACCTGGCCGGCCGGTTGTTGGTCACGTTGTTCCAGGCGCCGATGTACCCGACTCCGGTGACCGTGCCGCCGTTCGCGGGTATCGGGGCGTTCCACGCCGCGTTGCGCATGGGTATCCGCATCTCGTCCTGTTCGATCAGCGCGTTCCAGTGCTGCCCGACCTGCTGCCCGTTGGCGTAGGTGTACCGCAGCGTCTAGCCACCCGGTATCGGCCGGCTGCCGGTGTTGGTGACCGTGAGGCGGGCCTCGAACCCGTTCGTCCACTGGTCGAACAGCTCGTAGGAGACCCGGCAGGCGGTCGGCGGCACGTTGCCCTCGACGAAGAACACGTTGCCGGCCAGGTCGGCGCGCGGCACGTCGGTGTTGGCCGCGATGAGGTCGCCGAGGTTGCGCCGGAAGTCGATGCCGTAGGTGTTCCTGATCTGCGTCAGGCCGGGGTCGTTGCCGTAGAAGAACCGGTCGCCGTCGCGCAGCCGGGTGAACTCCCGTGCCCAGATGGCCCGCTGCAGCTCACCGAACTCGCTGTCCGGCAGGTGCGGCTCGGCGATCATGCCGGTGAACGCGTCGACGTTGGCCACGTTGCTGTACAGCGCCCGCATTCGGGCCGCCCTGGTGCTGTTCCTGGTGGTCTCCACCGGATCCCGCGCGGCGTCCAGTGGGAAGGAGACGTCGAACAGGTCGACCAACCGGGTGAAGTCCAGGCTGGCCGGGGTGTTGGTGCCGAGACCGGCCGGGAACGCGTCGGTCGACTCGCCGGTGATCGCGGTGAAGGACGTCTTCGCCGGCAGCCCGTAGGACTGCCGGAGCTGGTTGTAGCTCGGCATGCCGTGGTCGCGGCCGCGCTCGACGTCGATCGCGCCGAGGTCGACGACGCCGTCGAAGCACTCGGGCAGACCGACCCCGTCCAGGCACTCCGGGTTGCCGCTCACCGGGACCTGGAACAGCACGCTGCGCAGCTGGTTGTCGATCTGCTCGTCGTTGCGGTACTCCGCCTCGAGGCCGATGCCCCGCAGCAGCGGGCCGAGCTGGAGCTGCTCGACCAGGTTGGGGTTGAAGAACGCCACGTTCAGCGGGACCGCGATGTCGAGGTCGGCGCCGTCGACGGTCAGCTCGATGCCCTGGTTGCGCAGCGCGTCCAGTGTGGACTGGCTGTACCGGCTGGTGGTGGTCTCCAGTTCCAGCTCACCGTGGATCTGGCTGTGCGCCCGGTAGCCGACGGTCGCGAACTCGTTGCTCAGCGCGGAGTTCACGGTCGGCCGGTAGCCGGTGTAGGCCGGCAGCGGGACGCCCATGGCGGGGAGGAACTCGGTGTAGGTGATGTACTGCTGCTCGGCGATCACGACCCGCCTGGCGATCTCGAACCGGTCCTGGTCGCTCAGCGAACTGGGCAGCAGCGCGACGATCCGGTTGTGCTCACGGGCGAAGAGCGTGTGCGTCGCCTCCAGCGCGATGTTCTCGTTGGCACGCACGTCGCCGGCGACCATCGCCCGGTTCGGGGTGGCCAGCAGCCGCCCGTCGACGTCCATGATCGGTGCGGTGGCCGGGTTTCCCCTGGCGTCACGCCGTGGCAGGTAACCGCCGGGCAGCATCATGCGGGCGCTGTTGTTGGCCATGTTGCCGTCGACCGAGCCCTCCCGCAGCCACTCGAGGCGCTGCTGGGTGCCGCCGTACACAGGCCAGGCGTCGATGTAGGAGCTGACCGTGTTGACCTGCTGGCGCGGGTTGGTCACGCCGGTGCCCGGCGCCGGACCGGAGCGGGTGAACGGAATGACGCCGAGGTCGTTGGTGAACTCCTCCATCGGGTCGTCGCGGTCGAACGGAATGTTCTGCGGCTCGCCGCCTTGGCTGTCGCGCAGGCCGAAGGTGTGGTCGAGGAACTGGCCCCAGGTGAAGCCCCACTGGGTGACCGAACGCGGCGAGAAAATGTTCTGGTGCACGTCGTTGAACAACCGGTTGCTGATCATTCTCGAGTTCGGTCCGGTGACCGGCCGGCTCAGCCCGTCGGCGTAGCGGGGCGCGGCGACGCGGGAGTAGTTGGTGCCCACCCGGCCCCAGGTCGGGTTGGCCACGTTGTTCCCGAACCCGTCGAGGCTCTGGATCTCGAACGGCACGGCCGCGCCGGCCGGTGCCGCCGGCCCGCTGACCACCATGGTCGCGGTGAGCAGGAGCACCGCCAACACGACGGTCACCTTATTTGGGCAGCACGATTTACCAGGTATGTTTGCCACGATTTCTCCCACCTGAAATGGGGTGGAACGGATCGCTACTGATATTGGACTCGTGCCAAACCGCGGTCAACGAAACCGCTGGTGCGTAATACCCCTAGGGGTGGTCTAGACCTGTTGCCCGAGGTCGGCCGCCGATGCACAGCGCCAGCACCGCCCCCGCGACGCACACCACCGCGGTGATCGCGAACGTCTCGCTGTACTGGGTCAGCAGCGCCTCGTTCACCGCCCGCCGGTAGACGGCCATCTCCTGCTCGAACTGCGCGTCCGGCTTGCCGAACGGCAGCGGCGTGTCCAGCGTCGCGGTCAGCGAGTGGAACCGGTGCAGCCCGAGTGCGGCCAGCGCGGCCACGCCGACCAGCATCCCGGTCATCCGCGCCACCACCACCCCGGCCGACGCGACCCCGTGCTGCACGGCCGGCACCACCCGCAGCGCCGCCGCCGACAGCGGTGCGATCACCAGCCCAAGACCCAACCCGGTGATCACCAGATCGGTGTCGAGCCGCGGCAGCGACACGAACCCGAGCGAGTGCCGCGCGGACAGCACCTCGATCGGCCACCCGGACACCAGCCAGAACCCGAGCGCCGCCAGCAGCAGCCCACCGAACGCCGGCCACCGGTCGCCGAACCGCCCCGCGAGCCAGCCCCCGGCGAGCGCGCCGACCGGCAGCGCCACCAGGAACCGCACCAGCAGCAGCACACTCCCGTTGTCGTCCTGCCCGAGCAGCGTCTGGCCGAACAGGTCCACGTTGACCAGCGTCACCATCAGCGCGGCGCCCGCCGCGAGACTCGCCCCGAGCGCGGCGAGGAACGGTCCGAGCCGCACGCCGCGGGTGTCGATCAGCCGGGTCCGCGCCCGCCACTCCCACACCAGGAACGCCACCAGCGCGACGGCGGCGCCGATGAGCATCGGCGGCCCCCACGACGGCAGCACCTGGTTGCGCGGGTCCGGGTTGTAGAGCCCGATCACCAGCAGCCCCAGGACCACGGCGAGCAACAACGCCCCGACGATGTCCACCTTCTGGCGGTCACCCTCGAGCGAGCGCCGCGGCACCGTGAGCTGCACCGCCACCATCGCGGCCACCGCCAGCGGCACGTTCACCCAGAACACTCCGCGCCACCCGAACAGCGCCGCGAGCGCGATCCCGTACAGCGGCCCGAGCACACTGCCCAGCTCCTGCGCCGCCCCGACCGCGCCGAGCACGGCCGACCGCCGGTGCGTCGCCCACAGGTCCGCGGCCAGCGCCATAGTCACCGGCAGCAGCGCGCCACTCGCCACGCCCTGGATCACCCGGCCGGTCACGAGGATCCCGGTGTCGTCCGCGACCGCCGTCACCACCGAACCGGCGATGAACCCGAGCAGGCACACCTGCAACAGCAGCTTGCGGCCGAACCGGTCCGACGCCTGCGCGAGCAGCGGCATCGCTGCCACGTAACCCAGCAGGTACCCGGTCACCACCGGGGTCACCCGCTCCAGCCGGTTCAGCGGGATCTGGAGGTCCTCGATGATCTGCCGCAGCACGCTGACCACGACATACGTGTCGAGCGCGCCGAGCAGTACGGCGAGCCCGCCCGCGCCGATCGCGACGGACCGCCCGCGGGTCGCCAGCGCGGTCACTGAGGTGCCGTGATCGAGACCTGCTTGTCGATGTCAGACAGGGTGACGTCGACCGTCGGGTCGCCTTCGCCGGGCACCTGCACACTCGCCTTCACCGGCTGGTGCTTGCCGTCCTGCCGCAGCCAGAAGGTGATGTCGACGTCGGAGTCGATACCCGGCACGAGGTTCGACACCACGTCCTTCGTGACGCGGCCGGTGACCTTGTAGGTCGCCGTGCCGTCGACGTCCTCGGTGCCTTCCGTCTTCGGGTTCTGCACGCTGGCCAGCACCTTCGCGATGCCGCGGTCCGGGTCGAGGATCGCGGCGGGGTCGTACAGGCTGCGCACCAGCGACGCGGGCAGCTTCTGGTAGTCGCCGGTCGGGCCCTTCACGTAGAGGGAGTCGTCGACCAGCACGAACTCGCCCTCGAACAGGTCGCCCAGCAACTCCATCGACACCGTGCCCTTGGCGGCGCCGGCCGGCCCGCCCGCACGGGTCAGGTCGCCCTCGGCCTGCTGCACCGACAGACCGGGCACCTCGCCGTTGACCTTGAGGGTGAAGTGGGCGCTCGTGATGTCCGCGGTCGCCGCGGCGGCGTCCTTGAGCAGGGCGGCGCCGTCGGGCTGCGAGCCGTTGTCCGCGGGCGGGTCGTCCGAGGAGCAGGCTGTGGCGACCGCGGCGGTGAGCGCGAGTGTGACGAGCAGGATCCGGCGCATCATGCGGGAATCGTAGGGCCGTGCCACTGAGAACGGTTCAGCCGGCGCGGAACGTTTTCCGGTAGGCCAGCGGCGAGACACCGATCGAGGCCCGCATGTGCTGCCGCAGCGACGCCCCGGTGCCGAGTCCTGCCCGTGCCGCGACCGCGTCGACGGCGAGGTCGGTGGTCTCCAACAGGTGTCGCGCGTGCTCGATCCGCTGCTGGGTGAGCCACGTGCCCGGCGACATCCCGGTCTCCGCGCGGAACCGCCGGGAGAACGTGCGCACGCTCATCCGCGCGTGTGCCGCGAGCGCGGCGAGGTCGAGCGCGGCGTCCAGCCTGCGCAGCGCCCACGTCCTGGTCGGCGCGGTGCCATCGGTGCCGGGGTCGGGCACGTGCCGGTCGATGTACTGCGACTGGCCGCCCTCGCGCCACGGCGGCACCACGCAGTACCGCGCGGCCCGGTTGGCCACCTCGCTGCCGTGGTCGCGGCGGATGACGTGCAGACACAGGTCGACGCCCGCGCCGAGACCGGCCGATGTGAGCACGTCGCCGTCGTCGACGAACAGCACGTTCTCGTTGACCAACACTTTCGGGTACAACTCGCGGAACTCGTCGGCGTGCGCCCAGTGCGTGGTCGCGGGCCGCCCGTCGAGGAGACCGGCCGCGCCGAGCACGAACGCGCCGGTGCAGATCGACATGATCCTGGCGTGCGAAGGGATCCTGGCCAGGGCCGCCGCGATCCCGGCCGGGATCGTGCCGTGCCGGCGCGGCCCCTCGACCCGGGTGCCCGGGATGATCACCGTGTCCGCCTCGGCCAGTATCGAAGCGTCATGGTCCGGCACCATCGTGTAGCCCGACATCACTCTGATCGGTGACCGGTCCAGTCCGCAGATGCGCACGTCGTACAGCCGTTCGCCGTCCCGGTCGGTGGCCTCGGCGAAGATCTGCGGCGGGATCGACATGTCGTAGCCGATCACCGCGCCGAGCGCGAGTACCGCGATCCGATGAGTCATGGCCAGATTCTTCCAGATATTGGCGATCTGGCCACTCGTTCTTGGTGAAGAGATGTCGCACGCTCTGTTCGTGACTCAGACCGAGCCGCGGACGCGGCCTGTTCGGACCCGGTTCCACTGGGCGTGGCTGGTCGCGATCGCCGCGTTCGTGACGCTCATCGGCGCGGCGGGCTTCCGCGCGGTGCCCAGTGTGCTGATCGACCCGCTGCACGAGGAGTTCGGCTGGTCACGGGCCACGATCTCGGCCGCCGTGTCGGTCAACCTGGTGCTGTTCGGGGTGATCTCGCCGTTCGCGGCGGCGCTCATGGACCGGCTCGGCATGCGCCGCGTCGTCGCCGGCGCACTCGTGCTGGTCGCCGCCGGCAGCGGGCTCACGGTGTTCATGACCGCGAGCTGGCAGCTGCTGCTGTGCTGGGGCGTGCTGGTCGGCGTCGGGACCGGGTCGATGTCGATGGCGTTCGTCGCGACGGTCACCGGCCGCTGGTTCGTGAAGCACCGGGGCCTGGTCAGCGGCGTGCTGACGGCCGCGGGCGCCACCGGCCAGCTGGTGTTCCTGCCACTGGTCGCCGCGCTCGCCACCAACTACGGCTGGCGCACGCCGGCCCTGGTGGTCGCGGCCGCCGCGGTCGCGGTCGTCCCGCTGGTCCTGGTCCTGCTGCGGGACCACCCGAGCGACGTCGGCACCACGGCGTACGGAGCTTCACCCGAAGAGGTGGCGAAGCCGACGGGTCCGGTCACCGGCAGCAGCGCCCTCCGCGCGGTCCGCTCACTCGTGACGGCCGCGCGCACGAAGACCTTCTGGCTGCTCGCCGCCGGCTTCGCGATCTGCGGTGCCTCCACGAACGGCCTGGTCGGCACCCATTTCGTGACGGCGGCGCACGACCACGGCATGCCGCACACGACCGCGGCGTCGCTGCTCGCGCTGATCGGCATCTTCGACGTCGCCGGCACGATCTTCTCCGGTTGGCTAACCGATCGGGTGGATCCGCGACTACTCCTCGGCGGCTACTACACGCTGCGCGGACTGTCGCTGCTGATCCTGCCGTCGCTGTTCGCGCCCGGCACCGAGCCGTCGATGTGGGTGTTCATCATCATCTACGGCCTGGACTGGATCGCGACCGTGCCGCCGACCGTCGCCCTGTGCCGCAACCGATTCGGCGACGCCGGGCCGGTCGTGTTCGGCTGGGTCTTCGCGTCCCACCAGATCGGCGCGGCGATCGCCGCGGTCGCCGCGGGAGCGATCCGCGACACACAGGGCAGCTACGACATGGCCTGGTATCTCGCCGGTGGCCTGTGTGTCGTCGCCGCGCTGCTGTCCCTCGCCATTCGCCCGATCCGGGATCCTGCGCGGCCCGAAACACGCAGTTAACACGATCTACCTAGGCTGCGCGGCATGGATCGTCAGCAAGAGTTCGTCCTGCGCACCCTCGAGGAACGCGACATCCGGTTCGTGCGGCTGTGGTTCACCGATGTGCTGGGCTTCCTGAAGTCCGTCGCCGTGGCGCCGGCCGAGCTGGAGGGCGCGTTCGCGGAGGGCATCGGCTTCGACGGCTCGGCGATCGAGGGCTTCGCCAGGGTGTACGAGTCGGACATGATCGCGCGCCCCGACCCCGCGACGTTCCAGGTGCTGCCGTGGGAGGACCCGCAGGGGCACCACTACGCGGCGCGGATGTTCTGCGACATCGCCATGCCGGACAACTCGCCGTCGTGGGCCGACCCCCGGCACGTGCTGCGCAGGACGCTGGCCAAGGCGAGCGAGGCCGGGTTCACCTGCTACGTCCATCCGGAGATCGAGTTCTTCCTGCTGCTCAACGACGTCCCGGAGGACGGCCGCGAGCCGACGCCCGCGGACAACGGCGGGTACTTCGACCAGGCGAGCCACGCGACCGCGACGCACTTCCGGCGGCACGCGATCGAGACGCTCGAGGCGATGGGTATATCAGTCGAGTTCTCCCACCACGAGGGAGCCCCAGGTCAGCAGGAGATCGACCTGCGGTATGCGGACGCGCTGACGATGGCCGACAACGTGATGACCTTCCGGTACGTGGTGAAGGAGGTCGCGCTCACGCAGGGCGTGCGGGCCTCGTTCATGCCCAAGCCGTTCACCGACCAGCCGGGCTCTGGCATGCACACGCACGTGAGCCTCTTCGAGGGCGACCAGAACGCCTTCTACGACAGCGAGGACCCCTACGAGCTCTCCGCGACGGGCAAGGCGTTCGTCGCCGGCCTGCTGAAGCACGCGCGGGAGATCTCCGCGGTCACTAACCAGTGGGTGAACTCCTACAAGCGCCTGATCGTGGGCGGCGAGGCGCCGACCGCGGTGTGCTGGGGCCATGCGAACCGGTCTGCCCTGGTCAGAGTGCCGATGTACTCACCGGGCAAGGCGTCGTCCCGACGCGTGGAGATCCGGAGCCTCGACTCGGCGTGCAACCCGTACCTGGCGTACGCGGTCATCCTGGCCGCGGGGCTGAAGGGCGTCGAGGAGGGCTACGAGCTGCCGCCGGCGGCCGAGGACGACGTGTGGTCGCTGACCGACTCGGAGCGTCGCGCGGCCGGCTACGCGCACCTGCCCCAGAACCTGGGGGAGGCCCTTGTCGAGATGGAGGGGTCCGAGCTCCTGGCCGAGACCCTCGGCGAACACGTCTTTGATTTTTTTCTTCGGAACAAGCGCAACGAGTGGGACGCGTACCGGCGGTCGGTGACCCCCTACGAGCTGCGGACATTGCTTCCGCTGCTGTAGCCGGCAGGCCTCTGACCAGCCGATTTGACTTCTGCATCGACCACTCGCTAACTTTCTCCATGTCGCACGGCGCGGCGGACAGGTCAGGAACTAGCAAGCCAGACCGAGTCCGACGCGAAAGTCTGGCCTCTGATACACTTCAGTGGCTGGATGGAGCTGGGCCAAGCGGTTTGACACCGCGAGACGGACCAGGTAGCCTAGAGCGGCGCTGCAGAACCGGTAAGCCTCCCAAGTGGGACCGTCTCAGGTCTCCCAAGCAGGGATGACGGATCTGCGTAGCGGTAAACCAACTGACGTCTCTCAGAGCATGTCGCAGTTGCGGCATGTAATGTCTGAACGTGTGTTGTTTGAGAACTCAACAGTGTGCCGATTCAAATATGCTAGTGAGCTTGTGCCTGGCCTCTTTTGAGGTGGGTATTTTGCTGGGATGAGTTTTTCAACAAAGCATTGTTG
>Ga0193742_1000086_pt1 | contig 62756 bp, 59 predicted proteins | sample L2c1metaG_FD_165511 | JGI IMG/M metagenome (GOLD analysis project Ga0193742, IMG submission 165511) | Soil microbial communities from a riparian zone of the East river system, Colorado, United States - L2c1 | ecosystem: Environmental > Terrestrial > Soil > Riparian zone | place: USA: East River... | reverse complement strand
TCACACCATTGACCAGGGCCTTCGCTGGTCTGCCTGGCGCCGCGAACACCAGGCAGACTCACGACGAAGCCACTTCAAACGACGCCTCCGGCTCCAGGCTCTAATGATCTAGCCCTGTAGTACTAGCCCGCGGCGGCGCCGGGGGCGCCGCCGCGGGACGGGACGGGTCAGTCGCCGAGCGGGTTGAGCAGGTCTGCCTTGCCCTCGAAGGCGAACAGCAGCAGGTCGGTCATCCGGAACGTGTGCTGGTCCGGTCCGAAGACCGGCCGCCAGTGCGGCTCGCGGACGATCGACGTGCGGCTGCCCTCCATGGCGCGGTGGAACACCTCGACGACGATGCGGCCGCCGACCGGGCCGAGCACGCCACCGTGCACCTCGGCCTCGCGCAGGACGTAGAACCACAGCGGGGTCGCCGCGGCCACCGCGCCGCGCTGCTCCTCGGTCAGCCCGTCGAGGCTCGCGCCGCCGTCGCCGGCCAGGATCTGCTCCTCGGTCAGCGGCTCGACGCCGAGGAACTCGGCCATCTGCTGGCCGCTGGCGAGCCGCACCATGTTCGCGCGCGTCAGGTTGCGGAAGGCGAGGTTGCGCTGAATGTCGGTGACCGCGCTGCCGCGGCCGCCGAACGTGCCGGCCGGCAGCTGCGCCAGCGGGTCCACCAGCAGGGTGTCGATGCGCTTGGTGACGTTGCCGCCGCCCGCCTCGGCCGGGGCCGCGAGGTCCGGACGGCCCGCCTCGGTGAAGTCGTAGAGCCTGCGGAAGTCGGCGATCCAGTTGGTCGGCAGCGTGTCCACGGTCCCGGAGTCGGGGTCGTCGAGCTCCGGGAGCCCCGAGCCGGGCTCGAAGTTGCCGGCGGTGCCGGTGAAGGTGAACAGCTGCAGCAGCGTCGCGGCCTTGCCGGGACCGGTGCTGTTGAACACCCGGTTCCACTGGTACGCGGCGCGGATCATGCTGTGCCCCAACCGGTACGCGGCGACCGCGAACTCGATCGGCATCGTCGGGTGCTGCCCGTGGCGGCCCCGGCCCCGGCCCGGCGCCTCGAAGAACCGGCGGCCGTAGGCGAACACGTCGGTGACGATCGCCGGGTCGACGATGCGCGGCAGGAAGTCGGTGCGCAGCAGCCACTGGTAGTGCCGCACGACGTGGTCGCGGGCGGCGGCGAACAGCCGCGTCCCGGTCAGTCCCTTGAGCGCGAGCTCCTCGACGACCCGGTTGTGGAACCGGATGAACGCGAGGTGGGTCTGGGCGACCGCGAGGTTCTCGTCGTTGCGGGCGTCCGGGATCAGCGGCCTGCGCCGGTCCGCGTGCGTGCCGGCGGTGCCGCCGACGCGGGGCAGGTCGAAGCCGTCGAGCTCCACGTTGACCCGGTCGTCCGGGAACGTCGTCGCGGAGGTCCGGCCGGTCAGGAGCTGCACGCCGTCGGCGGCGTAGAACACGCGGTCCTGCCGGTCGGCCGGCCCCCGGCCGTACACCGAGTCGAGGTCCAGCGCCGGCGACCGGCCCTGCTGCAGGTCGCCGAGGTTGACGTCGTCGCCGAGCTGCGCCTCGGTCCGGTCCATGGTCAGGTCGTGGTCGACGAACTGGCCGAGATAGGTGAAGCCGGCGGGCACCGCCGAGTCCTGCTGCGCGTCCGGCACGGTGATCGCCTGGGTCAGCGCGGCCCTGGTCGCCTCGTCGAGCCGCTTGCCCTTCGGCCCCATCCGCGAGAAGCGGAAGCGCCGCAGCTCCTCGTCGCTCAGCGGCTGCCGGGTCGTCGGCTCGCCCTTCCCGTCGAACTCGAGCACGCCTTCGCCGACGACGAAGAAACTGCTCTGCCCATGCTTTCTCATCAGTGAACCCCCAGGTTCGTCCGGCACGGAGAGTTGCCGGCGTCAACCTCAAGGGAGCCGTGAGATACGACCCAGATACCGAGGAATCCGGTTATCAGGATGACCGTGGGTAACCTTGACCGCCATGGGCACGGCACGTGATCAGGAACTTGCCTGGAGTCGGTGGGCGCGACCAGGGCCGACACCGGCGCAGCGGCGCAACGACGTACTGGTGGGGCTCGCCGTGTTCGCGGGCGCGCTGGTCGTCACCGTGCTCGTCAACAGCATGGGCGCGTTCTTCTACGACCGCGTCCCCACGTTGCCGGAGCAGTTCGCGTGGACCGCGGCGATGACCCTGCCGCTTACCGTGCGCAGCAGGTTCCCGATCGCGGTGCTGGTCGCCGTCGGGGCGTTGTTCATCGCCGGGCAGGTACGCCAGATCGGCGACAACCTGGTTCCGTCGATCGCGTTGTTCCTCGCGATCTACACGGTCGGCGCGCGGGAGCGGAACCGCCCGCTCGCTCGCTGGTCGCGGGTCGCGGTGATCGTCGCCATGTTCGGGTGGCTCGGCGTCGCCCTGGTGGAGGCGCTGATGGCGCCAACGGGGCCCTTCGAGGGCGCGGCGGGCCCGCTCGACCCGTTCGTGGCCTCCGTCGCCTACAACATCGGGTTCAACGTGCTGTTCTTCCTGTCCGCGTACCGCTTCGGCGACATGGCGTGGTTGTCCGCGCGCCGGCAGGCGCAGTTGGCGCAGAGCGCGGCGGAGCTGCGCCGGTCGCAGGAACAGAACACCAGGGGCGCGGTCGTGGCGGAGCGGGTGCGCATCGCGCGGGACCTGCACGACGTCGTCGCACACCACGTGTCGGTCATGGGCGTGCAGGCCGGCGCGGCCCGCCGCGTGCTGGACAAGGACCGCGACACCGCGAGCGACGCGCTGCGAGCGGTCGAGGAGACCGCCCGCAGCGCCATCGGCGAGCTGCGTGGCCTGCTCGGCGTGCTGCGTGCCGACGAGCCGGCGGCGGAGCCGGCCGGCACCGCGCACCCGGGGCTCGCCCAGCTGCCCGAGCTGCTGTCGACCGCCCGGTCGGCCGGCCTGGAGGTCGACTTCGGCGTGTACGGGGAGGAGCGGCCGGTGCCCGACGGCGTCGCGCTGTCCGCCTACCGCGTCGCCCAGGAGGCGTTGACGAACGTCGTCAAGCACGCCGGCGCCCGCCGGGTCGACGTCCGTGTCCGCTACCTCACCGACACCCTGGAGGTCGAGGTGACCGACGACGGGCGGGTCGGCAGCTCGTCCGGGACTGGGTTCGGGTTGCTCGGCATGCGTGAGCGGGTGGCGGTGCACGGCGGTGAGCTGGAGGTCGGCCCGCGTGGCGACGCCGGCTACCGGGTCCGCGCCGTCCTGCCGACGACGACAACGAAACCCACGAAACCGCTCGACCGCGAGGAGTTGTCCACGCCGTGACCGCCGACCGACCCCTGCGAGTGGTGCTCGCCGACGACCAGGATCTGGTCCGCGCCGGCTTTCGGGTCATCCTCGGGACCGAGGACGGCATCGAGGTCGTCGGCGAGGCCGGGGACGGCGCCGCGGCCGTCGAGCTGGTCGAGCGCCTGGCGCCGGACGTGGTGCTGATGGACGTGCAGATGCCCGGCGTCGACGGGCTGGAGGCCACCCGCCGGATCCTCGGCGCGGCCGGGCCGGACCGTCCGGTCAAGATCGTCATCCTGACCACGTTCGACCGCGAGGACTACCTGTTCGAGGCGCTGCGGTCGGGCGCGAGCGGGTTTCTGCTGAAGAACGCGTCACCGGAGGACCTCGTCGAGTCGGTCCGGGTCGTCGCGCGGGGCGACGCGCTGCTCTCGCCCGAGGTGACCCGCCGGGTGGTGGCGCGGTTCTCCGCCCCGGCCGCGCCGGCGCCGTCGGCCCGGCCGCCGGAGCTGACCGACCGCGAGTTCGAGGTGCTGGTCTCGCTGGCCAGGGGCGCGAGCAACGCGGAGATCGCGCAGGAGCTGTTCCTCGGCGAGGCGACGGTGAAGACGCACGTGTCGCGGGTGCTCGCCAAGCTCGGCCTGCGCGACCGCACGCACGCCGTGGTGTTCGCCTACGAGAACGGCATCGTGGCGCCCGGGAGGACCTGAGGTCCGCCGCGCGGTGGACCCACGGGGTCGGTCGCGCGCCGGACGCGGTGGGGCCCGGTCGCCGAATAGCGTTCCCGGCATGTTGTCGATCAAGGGGATCAGCAGAAGCTTCGGCGCCACCCGGGTGCTGGACGAGGTGTCGTTCGACGTGCGGCCGGGACGGATGACGGGGTTCCTCGGCGCGAACGGCTCCGGCAAGACGACCACCATGCGGATCATCCTCGGGGTGCTCGCCGCCCAGGGCGGAGCCGTCACGTGGCGGGGCACGCCGGTGACGCAGTCGGTGCGACAGCGCTTCGGGTACATGCCGGAGGAGCGCGGCCTCTACCCGAAGATGAAGGTGGGGGAGCAGGTCGCCTGGCTCGGCGAGCTGCACGGGCTGACCAGGACGCGGGCGCGGCGGGAGACCGGCCGGCTCCTTGAGCAGCTCGAGCTGGCCGACCGCGCGGAGGACAAGCTCGAGGAGCTGTCGCTCGGCAACCAGCAGCGCGCGCAGGTGGCCGCCGCGCTGGTGCACGACCCGGACGTGCTCATCCTCGACGAGCCGTTCTCCGGGCTGGACCCGATCGCCGTGGACACCGTCCTCGGTGTGCTGCGGGAGCGGGCGGCGAAAGGCGTGCCGGTGCTGTTCTCCAGCCATCAGCTCGCCGTGGTCGAGCGGCTGTGCGACGACCTGGTGATCATCTCTGGGGGTGTCATCGCCGCCGCCGGTGGCCGCGACGAGCTGCGGGCCAAGCACGGGCCGCCGAGGTTCGAGCTGGTGGTGGACTCCGACGCGGGCTGGCTGCGTGACCACCCCGGCATCCGCGTCGTCGACGTCGACGGGCCGCGCGGTGTGTTCGACCTCGCCGGCCGGGGCGACCAGGACGTGCTGCGCGAGGCGTTGCGGCGTGGGGACGTCCGCAGCTTCACGCCCGTGGTGCCGTCCCTCGACGCGATCTTCAAGGAGGTCATCCGATGACCGTCATGGCGCAGCGGGAGCTGGAGTCGACCGAGGTGACGGGCACGTCGTTCGTGACGGCGACCCGGCTCGTCGCCGAGCGGGAGGTCCGGACCTTCCTGCGGATGAAGGGTTTCTGGGTCGGTCTCGCGGTGCTCGTGGTCGGGTTGTTCGCGTTGGCGGTGCTGCCGACGGTGTTCGGCGGCGACCAGCCGGCGGTGGTGACCGTCGGGTCGGCGGCCGACGCGGTCGACGGGGCGGACCTGGACGCCCGCTCCGCGCCCGACGTCGCCGCCGCGGAGCGGATGGTGCGGGCCGAGGACGTCGAGGCGGCGATCGTGCCGGACGGGGACGGCGTCCGCGTGATCGCGTTGAACGACCCGCCGACCGACGTCGTCGCCGCGCTGACCACCGCGCCACCGGTGGACCTGCTGGACCCGTCCGATGTCGGCCAGGGCCCGCGGCAGCTCGTGATCATGGTGTTCTCCCTGGTGTTCCTGATGTTCGGCATGGGTGGCATGGCGATCGCGCAGAGCACGGTGACGGAGAAGCAGACCAGGATCGTCGAGATCCTGGTGTCGACCGTGCCGGTGCGGGCGCTGCTCGCGGGCAAGATCGCGGGGCACGCGCTGCTGACGTTGGGGCAGGTCGTGGTGCTCGCGGTGGCCGCGCCGATCGCGATGCGGGTCGGTGGGCAGAGCGAGCTGCTGGCGGTGATGGCGCCCGCGCTCGGCTGGTTCGTGCCGTTCCTGGTGCTCGGGTTCGTGTTGCTGGCGGCCATGTGGGGCGTCGCGGGGTCGCTCGTCAGCCGGCAGGAGGATCTCGGGTCGAGCATCGGGGTCGTGATGATGCTGGTGATGGGGCCGTACTTCCTGGTGATGTTCCTCGCCGACAACGCGGGCGTCATGACGGTCCTGTCGTACGTGCCGTTCTCGGCCGCGATCGCGATGCCCGTGCGGATGTGCTCCGGCGCGGCGCAGGTGTGGGAACCGTTGGTGTCGCTGGGGATTCTGGCCGGGACGGTGGTGCTGGTGTTGCTGCTGTCGAGCCGCCTGTACTCGGGGTCCCTGCTGCGCACCGGCGGCAAGGTGAAGCTGTCCGCGGCCTGGGGGCGCGGCGACTGACCGGGGGTGGGCCTGGCCCGACCGGCTCGCCCGGTCGGGCCAGGCGACAATCGACACCTCCCGACCCCATGGAGGACCTGGTGGCGATCACCGCCAACGATCTCGACGCCGCGACCGCGTGCCTGGTGACCACTCTGGGCCAGGCGGCCGAGCGGGACTGGACGGCCGTGCCCGGCACCGCCGAGCACACCGCATGGACCACCGCGGAACACCTCGGCGACTGCCTGATGTCCTACGCGGCGCAGCTCGTCGCCCGGCCCGACGGCCGGTACGTGCGGTTTCTCGCCACCGTCGAGAAGGACGCCGTGCCGGTGGAGCTGCTGGAGTTCGTCGTGGCCGGCGCGGGCATGCTGTCCGCGGTCGTGCGGGGCGCCTCGCCGGCCGCGCGCGCCTACCACCCGTCCGGTGTCGCGGACCCGGAAGGCTTCGCGGGCATGGGCTGCGTCGAGGTGCTCGTGCACGGCGAGGACATCGCCCGCGGCCTCGGCCTGAGCATCGACCCGCCGCGCGACGTGTGCGAGCGGGTGCTCGCGCGGATGTTCCCGACCATCCAGACCGGCACCGTCGACCCGTGGACGGCGCTGCTGTGGGCCACCGACCGAATCGAGGTGCCCGGCAGCGAACGTCAGGTCGGGTGGCGCTGGCGCGGGGCGCCGCTAGACGACTAACCGCACCCGCTGCTCGAAAAGTTGGCCCGGCCACTCGCCGACCGTGAACGTCGCGGTCGGTGTGAAGCCGTTGCGCGTGTAGTACCGCACCAGCTCGCCGGTGCCGCCCGCGTAGCAGTCGACCCGCAGGAGCGAGACGCCGCGGGCGCGGGCCGCCTGTCTACCCGATGGTCACGCGTCGCCGCCCTCGATCTTGCCGCCGAGGGTGGGGAGCAGGGTCTCCAGGTAGTCCTTCGTCCGGCCGGACAGCGCCCAGCGCTCGCCGACCAGGTAGACGCCGCCGTACATGATCGCGTAGTCGAGCCACTCCCGCTGGCCCTCGGCGGTGTCGAAGTCGACGAACACGAACTTCTCGCCCGACATCGTGCACGTCGCCTGGCGGAAGTCGGCCGCCTTGCCCTCGATCGTCGCCTCGCAGCCGACCGTCGCGGCCAGCTCCTGGACGGTGAAGAACCGTGTCGGCAGGCTGGGCGCCGCACCTGTCGTCGGGCTCGTCGGGCTGGTCGCGCCGTGGTGGCCGACCGGTACGGTGTCGCCGTCGCCGCTCCTGGGGTTCAGGCCGCAGCCGCCGACGAGCAGCGCGGCCAGCGCGGCGGTGAGCGCGCGGCGAGGTCGCGTGAGCATCGGTGTCACACCTACCTACACGGATCTGATGGCGACACCGTTCAACCTCTCCGGTACGAATGACCGCGACGACCACGGATCTCAGGAGGCCTCGATGGCGCGTGTTGTGGTGACCGGCGGCAGCGGCAAGCTCGGCCGGGCGGTGGTCGCCGAGCTGCTCGAGCACGGCTGGGAGGTGCACAACCTCGACCTGGCCGCGCCGCGCGAGCCGACCTGCCCGCACACGAGGGTCGACCTCACCGACTACGGCCAGGTCGTCGAGGCGCTCACCGGCATCGACGCGCGGTACGCCGGGGTGGACGCCGTCGTGCACCTCGCCGCCGTCCCGGGGCCCGGGGTCGCAGGGAACGCGGCCACGTTCGCCAACAACGTGCCGTCGACCTACAACGTGTTCGCGGCGGCCAAGCTGGCCGGCATCAAGAACGTCGTCTGGGCCTCCAGCGAGACCGTCCTCGGGCTGCCGTTCGACACGCCGCCGCCCTACGTGCCGGTCGACGAGGACTACCCGGGCCGGCCCGAGACCGCGTACTCGCTCGGCAAGCTCCTCGACGAACAGCAGGCGGCGCAGTTCTGCCGCTGGGACCCCGAGCTGAAGATCATCGGGCTGCGGTTCTCCAACGTCATGGAGCCGGACGACTACGCGGCCTTCCCGGGCTTCGACGCCGACGCCCGCGCCCGCAGCTGGAACCTCTGGTCCTACATCGACGCGCGCGACGGCGCGCAGGCCGTTCGCCTGGCACTGGCCCACGAGCGGCCCGGCTTCGACGTGTTCATCGTCGCCAACGCCGACACCGTGATGTCGCGCCCCAACGCCGAGCTGCTCGCCGAGGTCTTCCCGGACGTGCCGCACCGGCGTGAGTTCGGTCCGCACGACACGCTGCTGTCCATCGACAAGGCGCGCCGCGTGCTCGGCTTCGAGCCCCGGCACTCCTGGCGATAGGTCAAGACCGGGGTAGCAGCCCTCGGACGAAAGCGGCCTGCCCGGCGTGCTGCAGGTCGTCGGACACCACGCTGACCAGCCGCACGCCCAGCGTCACCGGCGGGTCCCAGTGCTCGTCGACGACGCGCGCGAGGTCGGCGTCGGTCAGCGTCGCGACGTACTCGACGGTCCGGTCACGGGTCGCGTCGTGGTAGGCGAGCAGCAGGTCGCCGGGCACTCGCACCGCCGCGACGGCCGCGGCGTCGTGCCCGTAGCCCGTGTCGCCGACGGCGAACGGGAGGCCGAACCGGTCGGCCCACGCCGGCCAGACCTGCTCGGCGCCCGCCGCGTCGGCGACGTGGTCGTCCTGGATCCGGGTCAGGTGCCACACCAGCCACGCGATCGAGTTGGCGCCGCCGCCGAGCCGGTGGGCGAGCTGGGCCTCGGTGAGCCCGTCGACCGCCCGGTGCACCACGCCGTGGATCCGGCCGAACGCGTCGGTGAGCAGGTCAGCGATAGTCATGCGATCGACGCTACTACCGCTCGGTGACATGATTCGCTCGCAAGCTCGCTCACGCTACGATGCCGCGCGCGATCGTCGCGGTCGCGAACGCCACGAGGTTGTCCGCCGAGATCCGCGCCTGCAGCGACCCGCCGTGCACCAGGTCGTCGGCGACGCCGATCAGGGAGTCCCACACCCAGTACGGCAGCGCGGGATGCTCGACGAGCGTCTGCCCCGCCGCCGCGGCGGTCTCGCGCAGCGCCCGCTCCAGCGACCGCGCCATGCCGCGGAACACGGTCGCCGAGGTGACGGCGCGCTTGCCCCGCCGGCCACCGGCCAGCACCTTGGACTGCCACTGGTGCGACGACCGGCCGAACAGCCGCCAGATCTCCCGCACCTGCGGCAGGATGGCGGTCAGCAGCCCGGCGACCCCGACGCTCCGGTCCATCTCGTCGAGCGTGTCCCGCACCGCAGCCAACCGCTCGGCCATGAGTGCGACGAACACGTCCTCCTTGCCGTCGAAGTACTGGTAGACGGTGCCCGAGCTGACGCCGGCGCCGACCGCGATGGCGCGCATCGTCAGTCCGGTGTAGCCCTCGGCATCGAGGAGCGTCGCCGCCGAACGCAGGATGTCCCTGCGGCGCGCCGTCGCGTCGCCCCATGCGGTTGGTGCGGTGTCCACGGCACACACGATAGCGCATTCCGAACAACGTCCAGTGCATATTGAACGTTGTCCAATTCAGGGTTACCGTACTGGCATGGCAGGTGTGCTGACGCAGCTCGACCGGCTGGAAGCCGAGAGCATCGACATCCTGCGCGAGGCCGTCGCCGAGAGCGAGCGGCCGGTGCTGCTGTACTCCATCGGCAAGGACAGCTCGACGCTGTTGCACCTGGCGCGCAAGGCGTTCTACCCGTCCGCGGTGCCGTTCCCGCTGCTGCACGTCGACACCACGTGGAAGTTCCGGGAGATGATCGAGTTCCGGGACCGGACCGTGGCCGAGCTGGGGCTGGAGCTGTTGGTGCACCGCAACCCGGAGTGCCTCGCGCTCGGCGTCAACCCGTTCGACCACGGCTCGGCGACGCACACCGACCTGTGGAAGACCCAGGGACTGCGCCAGGCACTGGACAAGCACCGCTTCGACCTCGCGTTCGGCGGCGCGCGCCGGGACGAGGAGGCGTCGCGGGCCAAGGAGCGGGTGTTCTCGTTCCGGTCGGCCGACCACCGCTGGGACCCGCGCAACCAGCGCCCGGAGCTGTGGCGCCTCTACAACGCGCGCACGGCGCCCGGCGAGAGCATCCGCGTGTTCCCGCTGTCCAACTGGACCGAGCTGGACGTGTGGCAGTACGTGCTGCGCGAGGAGATTCCCGTGGTACCGCTGTACTTCGCGGCGCCGCGACCGGTCGTGCGACGCGACGGCGCGCTGATCATGGTCGACGACGACCGGATGCCGCTGGCGCCTGGCGAGCGGCCCGAGACGCTGTCGGTGCGCTTCCGGACGCTGGGCTGCTACCCGCTCACCGGCGCGATCCTCAGCACCGCGACGACATTGCCGGAGATCATCGCGGAGCTGCGGGCCGCGACCACGTCCGAACGGCAGGGTCGCGTCATCGACCGCGACCAGTCCGGGTCGATGGAGCGCAAGAAACAGGAGGGCTACTTCTGATGGGCCTGCTGCGTTTCATCACGTGCGGGAGCGTCGACGACGGCAAGAGCACCCTGATCGGCAGGCTGCTGTACGACACCCGGGTCCTGCACACCGACCAGCTCGCGACCCTCGCCGCCGACTCCAAGGGCGCCGACCTGGACTTCGCGCTGCTGGTCGACGGGCTGCTCGCGGAACGGGAGCAGGGCATCACGATCGACGTCGCGTACCGGTACTTCGCCACCGAGGCCCGCACGTTCATCGTGGCCGACACCCCGGGACACGAGCAGTACACCAGGAACATGGTCACCGGCGCGTCCACGGCGGACGCGGCCGTCATCCTCGCCGACGCGCGCAAGGGCGTGCTGCGCCAGACCCGCCGGCACACCCATCTCCTCGCGCTGCTCGGCATCCGCCAGGTCGCGCTCGCGGTGAACAAGATGGACCTGGTCGGACACGACCGCGGGACGTTCGAGGCCGTCGCCGCGGAGTACCGGGAGCTGGCCGCCGGGCTCGGCATGACGGTCGAGTGCGTCCCGGTCGTGGCGCTGGACGGGTCCACGGTGGTCACCCGCGGGTCCGGAATGCCCTGGTACGACGGGCCGACGCTGCTCGAGTGGCTGGAGTCGGTGCCCGCGGGCGACGAGCGCGGGCCGGGACCGTTCCGCATGATCGTGCAGTGGGTCAACCGGCCGGGCCCGGACTTCCGAGGCGTCTCCGGCCGGGTGGTCGGCGGCCGCGTGCGCCCCGGCGACCGGGTCCGGGTGCTGCCGGGCGAGCAGGAGAGCACGGTCGCCCGGCTGGTGACGTTCGACGGCGACCTGCCGGAGGCCGTGGCCGGGCAGGCCGTCACGGTGGTGCTGGCCGACGACCTCGACGTGTCCCGCGGCGCGGTGCTCGCCGCCGCCGACCCGCCCGGCGTCACCGACGCGTGCGAGGCGGACCTGATCTGGTTGGGGGAGCAGGAGATGCTGCCGGGTCGCAGCTACCTCGCGAAGCTCGGCGCGCGGACCGTCGGGCTCACGGTGGATCCGCCCAAGCACCGGCTCGACGTGGACACCGGCGCGCACCTCGCGGCGAAGACGTTGCGGCGGGGCGAGATCGGCGTCGGCAACGTCCACTTCGACCAGCCGGTCGCGGTCGACGCCTACCGGGACAACCGCGACCTGGGCGGGTTCATCGTGATCGACCGGCTCACCAACGCCACGGTCGGCGCCGGGCTGGTGCACTTCGCGCTGCGCCGCGCGGCCAACGTCCAGTGGCAGCAGATGACCGTCGACAAGGCCATGCGTGCCAGGCTGAACGGGCACCGCGGCTGTGTCGTGTGGTTCACCGGCCTGTCCGGCGCCGGCAAGTCGACGATCGCGAACGTCGTGGAGCAGCGGCTGAACCGCGACGGGCGGCACACGTTCGTCCTCGACGGCGACAACGTGCGGCACGGGCTCAACAAGGACCTCGGTTTCACCGACGCCGACCGGGTGGAGAACGTGCGGCGGGTGGCGGAGGTGGCCGGGCTGATGGTGGACGCCGGGCTGATCGTGCTCGTGTCGTTCATCTCCCCGTTCCGCGCCGAACGCGCGCTCGCCCGCGGGCTCGTCGCCGCCGACGAGTTCTGCGAGGTCCACGTCGACACCCCGCTCGCCGTGGCCGAGCAACGCGACCCCAAGGGCCTCTACGCGAAGGCGCGCCGCGGCGAGCTGCCGAACTTCACCGGGATCGACTCGCCGTACGAGCGGCCGGAACACCCGGAGCTGCGCGTCGACACGACCGCGTCGAGCGCGGCGCAGGCCGCCGACGCGATCCTGGCCCGGTTAGGAGAGCTGGGCGTCGTGTGACTGGTTCGCCGCGCTGCTGGCCCACAGCAGCTCCGCGCGTTCCTTGAGCGCGTTCGCCACCGCGTCGAAGCCCGCCTGCACCCACGTGCCGGTGGTCTCGATGACCTGGTCGGCGTGCTTCCCGGAGATCGTGTCGGTCGTGTAGTACGTGCAGTGGTCCGCGCGGGCGTCGATCCACTGGTCGCGCACCGCGAAGATGCCGGGCATCTCGGTGCCGGTGTCGTAGCGCAGGTGGTGCGGCGGGTCGACGACCCGGACGTACTCGCGGTTGACGAACGTGGCGTCCGAGCCGTCCGGCGCCGGCAGGGTCAGGTCGATCGGGTCGCCGACGGCGAGCGTGGTGGTCACGTGGACGGTGTAGGGATTCCACTGTGGATAGCGCGCGTAGTCGACCAGCACGTCCCACACGAACGCCGCCGGCGCGGCGATCTCCACCACCACGGACGAGACGACGTGCTCTGTCATGCCGGCATGTGCTCCCCACCGTTGACGTCAAGCACCGCCCCGGTCACCTCGGATGCGAGGCGGGACAACAGGAACAGTATCGCGCCGGCGCACGCCTCGTCCGTCGGGATGCGGCCGAGCGGGTTCCGTGCGGCGATCTCGTCGTATACCCGCTGCTCAGTGCTGCCCCGCTGCTGCGCGGTCATCGTCAGGTAGAACCGCACGCCGGGGCCGTCGAGCCAGCCGAGTACCGCCTGGTTGACCCGAATGCCGTGCTCGCCGAGCTCCAGCGCCAGATACTGCGTGGCGCAGGCCATCGCGGCCTTCGCGACCGCGTACCCGCCCTCGCCACGCAGCGGCTGCCGGGTGGACATGGTGCCGACGTTGACGATCGACCCCCGGCCGGCGGCCGTCAGGTGCGGCACGACCGCGCGGGTCATGTTCAGCGCGCCGTGCAGCACGATGTCCATCGAGCGGCGCAGCTGCTTGTCCGGCGTGGCAAGGAGATCGTGGAAGCCGGGGTGCGAGTACGCCGAGTTGACCAGCCCGGTCACCGCGCCGAACCGCTCGACCGCGGTACGCACGACGGCGTCGGCGTCCTCGGGTTTGCGCACGTCGCACGGCACGCCGACGGCCTCGCCACCCGCGGCCGCGACGTCCTTCTCGACCTGCGTCATCACCGTGGCCGACCGGGCCGCCATGACGACCTTCGCGCCCTCGGCCGCGGCCCGGACGGCGAGCTTCGCGCCGAGTCCGGCGCCGACCCCCGAGATGATCACAACCTCGTCGGTGAGGATCACGCGTACACCTCCGTGTAGAAGGCGAAGTCCTGTTCGAGCTGGTGTTCGGTCAACCCGAAGTCCGCCGCCGCGTATGAGTGCGAACCGTGCCGCTGCTTGCGGTTGCGTGCCAGGTAGGCGTCGAACGCCCGCCGGTCCGCGTCGTCGGCGGCCAGCCCGAGGTCGCCGAGCACCCGCGCGGCCTGCAGGTGCGGCTCGGACAGCATGGTCGAGAAATGCACGTCGACGAACCGGTCCGGCCTGCGCTCGCGCACCTCGGCGAACTCCCGCAGTGTCGTCGTGAACCGCTCGGACCAGTAGCGGCCGACGGCGACCCGGTCGACGTCGTCGCTGTATTGCGCCGTCATCGTCGCGACCATCGAGGCGTAGGACGGCACCGCGCTCACCGGCGACCGGTGCGTCATGACGATCTTGCAGCCGTCGAACGTGTCCAGCACCGTGTCCACGGCCGTGAGGTGGTGCGGCGACTTCAGCACCCACGGCCGACCCGCGCGGGATGGGTCCTGCCACTGCAGCACCTGGAGCCACTCCCGCAGCTCCCGGTACGCCGGGCCCTGGTCGGCCGAGCGGAGCCACGTGCCGTACGACGGCACCCAGTAGAAGGAGTCGTAGCTCATCGACGTGAACGTCCGGTCGAGCAGGATCACGTCCTCCTCCGGACCGTCCCACTCGATGGTGTGGATGTCGGCGAACTCGGGCGACATCTCGAGGAACAGCTTCGCCCGGTCCCGCGCGCGCTGCTTGCGTTCCGCCGCGTCCGGCCCCTCGTCCGGGAACGGCAGCGGGTAGGAGGTCTCCCACGACAGCGTCGACGTCAGCCGCGGCGACGCGGCGAGCAACCGGTGCAGCAGCGTGGATCCGGTGCGGGGCAGCCCGCAGATCTCCGCCGCCACCGTGACCCGCTCGGCGCGGATCTCCGGGTGCTTTTCCTGCAGTGCCCGGAGTCGCAGCCGGTCGGCGAGCAGCGCGGCCAGTCTGCGCCGGGTCAGCCGCACCCCGAGCGCGGACAGCTTCGCCTCGGTGTTGAGGCTGTCGACCAGCACACCGAGCGGCTCGACGAACCACTCGTCGCCGAACTCGGTGAGCCCGGTCCTGGTCCGCGCGGCGGCCATCAGCTCGTCGACCCGCAGCATGGTCACGACTCCTCCCGGATCACGCGGCACGTCGGCAGCGGGTGGGTGCTCGCGCCGAGCCAGCGCAGGAGCGCCGTGCCGCTGGTGTGGCCCGCGGTGTCGATCCAGTTGCCCCAGCCCGGATCCCGCTCGGCGACCACGATGACCAGGCCGTCGCCGTCGAGGACCGCGGTGTGTTTGTTGACGGTGATCCGGTGGGCGTGGTCGAGCGACTCCATCCACCAGTTGCCGAGCTGGAAGTTCCAGTACGGGCAGTCGGGCACGTCGGTCTCGATCACCCACGCCTCGCCGGGGCGCAGCGTCCAGTAGCCGTGCAGGTAGAAGATCTCCGGGTCGCCGCCGGCCCGCTGAAACATGTCCTGGCCGAAGTCGGGCAACTCGTTGGGGCGGCTCATGAACAGCTCGGTCCACGCGGCGAAGGTCGCGGCGGTCCCGTGCACCGACAGCGCAGCGCGGCGCAGTGCCTTCGCGAGCCGCGCCGGTTCGAGCGGGCCGGGCGGGACGTCGTGCCGGTCGACACGCTCGATGCGCCAGGCCCCCGGCGTCTCCGTCGTGCGGTCGAGGTAGGTCTGCCGGACGACCAGACCGGTCGAGTCGGGCGCGAGTGGCAGCCAGTTCCCGTCGTGCGGCGAAGCGCTCGCGATGATCTCGACCGTGCCGTCCGGCGCGACCGTGAGGTCCTTGTCGGCCAGCTCGCCGGTGGACGCCATGGTGCCGTCCTTGGCGTACCGGTTGGCCTTGGAGCCGATGCTGAAGTAGGAGATCGTGCCGCGCGTGCCGGTGATCCGGTAGGTGCGGTCCCCCCGGATCGTGGCCGACAGGTAGACATTGTCGGGGTTGTCGGCGCCGATCTTGACGAGGTCGAGCTCGTGGAACCGGGGCCGGTCGGGATCGGCGTTCTCGACGGTGGCGTACAGCATCTCCCGCACCAGGCGGGTCAGGTAGCGGTAGCCTTCCGCGCGGTCGAGCGGGGTGTCCGGCGCGGTGTCGCGGAGGACCACCTCGCCCGCCTTCTCCAGCGCCCGGCAGAACTCCGCCCACGCCTGCCCGGTGAGGACCTCGCTCCGAGCGTCCGACACTGGACCTCCTCACGCCTGATCTAGAACACGTTCTACCAGACGGCGAGTGGCTGGACAACGTTCAGTTTCGGGTTTCGTCCTGCCATGAAGGACCCCTTCATGTCACTCAACGACATGAAGGGGTCCTTCATGGCATTTGCCGACCGCATCACACCGCGCGGCGCGCGGCGTCGAAGGGGGTTCGGTCGAAGATGATCCGTAGGTGCGTGATCCGCCCGTCGACCACGGTCAGGAGCTCCGCGGCCGGCGCGCCGTTCACCGGCACCGTGTCGGTGTCGTACATCAGCAGCGCCGTGGTGTCGTCACCGAACGAGGCCAGCAGCTCGGACCTCGTCAGCATCCGCGCGAACGGCCCCATGAAGCCCCGGAACGCCGCCGCGCCCTCGAGCCGCCCGGCTGGCCCCACACACACGATGTCCGCCGCTATATAGGTCATCGCCCCGTCGAAGTCGCCGTTCGTCCACGTGCGGTGGTAGGCCAGCGCGGTCTCCAGCGCCGCGGCGCCGTGGTCGGTCATCTCGGTCCCCTTCATGTCGACATCGGTCATGGTGGTTGAGACACCGCGGGCCGGCTGATCGGAACGCTCCCGTGCCAGGATGTCCCCGTGACACAGTCCACCTTGGACCGCGCGCGAGGCGGGAGCGAGCAGGCCTTCCGCGAGCTTGTCGAGCCGTACCGCCGTGAGCTGCACGTGCACTGCTACCGGATGCTCGGCTCGCTCGTCGACGCTGAGGACCTGCTCCAGGAGACGCTGCTCGCCGCGTGGCGCGGGCTTTCCGGTTTCGCCGGCCGGTCGTCGGTGCGCGCCTGGCTGTACCGGATCGCCACCAACCGCTGCCTGAACGCGCTCCGCGACTCCAGCAGGCGCCCGCCGGCCGCACCCGTCCCGCCGTTCGACCCGCCGCCGCCGTCGCGGCACTCGGACGTGACCTGGCTGCAGCCCTACCCCGACACGCTGCTGGCGCAGGTGCCCGACCCGGCGGCCCGGTACCTCGCCCGCGAGACGGTCGAGCTGGCCTTCGTCGCGGCCCTGCAGGAGCTGCCGCCGCGGCAGGCCGCCGCACTGTTGCTGTGCGACGTCCTCGGTTACTCCGTCGCCGAGGCCAGTCCGATGCTGAACACCACGGCGACCGCCGTCAAGGGCGCCCTCCAACGTGCCCGCGCGTCGATCGCCCACCACCGCGCCGGCACGCACGTGCCCGCCGACCCGGCCAACGACTCGGACCTGGCACGCAGTTTCGCCAAGGCCTTCACCGACGACGACATCGACGGCGTCATCACGCTGCTCACCGACGACGCCTGGCTCGCGATGCCGCCCGCGCCGCACGAGTACCACGGTCCCGCCGCCGTCCGGACCTTCCTGGCCAGCAGCGCCGCGTGGCGTGCCGGCCGTGGCCTGCGCCTGGTCCCAACCGGCGCCAACCGCCAGCCGGCCTTCGGCTGCTACCTCGACCGACACGGCTTCACCGGCGTCATCGTGCTCACCCTGCGCGACCGGCGGATCTCGGGCATCACGCGCTTCCTGGACCCCGGACTCGCGCGCGCGTTCGGCATGGCGGCGCTCGCCGAAGCCTGACGTGGTCGCGGCCGGGTCGGTAGCCTCGATGCGAATACCGACAGGAGCCGCCGTGTGCGCTGTTCGTTCCGCCGGTGAACCGCCCGCCACCCGGCTCGCGCACGTCGAGCGCGCCGACGGGCTCGGCGCCGGGCTCGACGCGCTGGGGCTGCGCCGGGGGCGTCCGGTCGTCGTGCTCGTCGGGGGCGCGGACGGCATGGCGGAGGAGGACCGGACGCTGGTCGACGGCATGGTGCGCCGCGCGGTGTTCCCCCTGCTGAACCGGCTCGACGCGGCGGTCGTCGACGGGGGCACCGACTCCGGGGTGATGCGTGTGGTCGGCCGGGCCAGGGCGGCCAGCGGCGGCCGGTTCCCGCTGGTGGGGGTCGTCGCGCGGGGGACGGTCGCGGCGCCGGGATCGGCCGGCGGGGACGCCGAGGTGCTCGAGCCGTTCCACACCCACGTCCTGCTGGTGCCGGGGTCGGACTGGGGGGACGAGTCGCCGTGGCTCGTCGACGTCGCGTCGGCGATCGCCGCCGGCGAGCCGACGGTCACGCTCGTCGTCAACGGCGGGGCGATCACCTACGACGACATCGGTCGCAGCCTCGGCGCCGGCCGGCCGGTCGTCGTGGTGGCGGGAACGGGCCGCGCGGCGGACGACGTCGCGGCCGCGTCGGCGGGTCGCACGTCGAACGCGCGCGCCGAACGGGTCGCGGCGTCGCCGCTGACGTCCGTCGTCGAACTCCGCGACCACGACGCCGTCGCGGCCGCGCTGGAGTCCACGCTGGAGCCGCGCCCGTAACACCTCGGTCGCGTTCGGCGACGGAGTTCTTTGGACACAGCCTTCTAAATGAAGGACCTCGAGATGGCACTGCCATTGTTCGCGCGTTTACCTTCGCTCCGGTCGTCGCGGTCGTCGCCGCCGGTGATTCCCGACGAGACGCGGCAGGCCTATCCGACGCTGGCCGCCGACATCGCGGTACTCGACCGGGTGGTGGGTCCGGCATTCCACGATTCCGACCGCGCCGCGCTGCGACACCAGAACCGCTACCGGCGCCAGCAGGTGACAATTCTCGTCGGCTCCGTCGTGGCGAGTGGACTCGGCGGGTTGCAGGCGCTGCTCACCGACCAGCGGTGGCCCGGCGCGGCGCTCGCGCTGCTCGGCGTCGCGCTCGCCGCGAGCAGCCGGGCGACGAGCGAGTCGGACTCGCAGACCGAGTACCTCGTCGAGCGGGTCAAGGCGGAACGCTTGCGGGCACTGCACTTCCGGTTCCTCTCCCGCACCGGACAGTACGCGGACGAGCGGCGGGACGCGGCGCTGCGGCGCGCGGTGATCGCCATCCAGACGGGGCGGGAACCGCGATGACCGACCACATGACGGAGTTCCACGCGCTGTACGGCGAGCTGCGCATCGCCGACCAGAAGCGGTACTACCGGGCCCGCCGCGACGAGTACCGGCGCGCGCACCAGCAGGCGATCTTCGTGCGGAACGCGTTGCTGGTCGCCGCCACGCTCGTCGGGGTGGCCGGGCAGTTCACCGACGGCTCGGCGCGCGCGGCGGTGTCGATCGCCGCCGCGGTGTGCGCGGCGCTCGCCGGCGTCGTCACCGCGTTCGGGGCCCTGATCGGGTTTCCCCGGCTCAGCAAGCTCTATTCGGACGCGTGGGTGAACCTGGCCGAGGCGGAGATCGACTGGGAGGCGTTGGACCCGCACGGCGACGTCAGCGGGGGCCTCGACCGGGTCGAGGAGATATTCCGCAAGGAGAACGGGCAATGGGGGCAGCTCATCGTCCGGGCGGAATCCACGACCGAGGTCGGCTCGGAAGAACTTCCCTGATCCGCTCGGCGCGCGCAACGAACTCGTCGCTTTGCGCGACAACATGGCGGGTGGGAATTCGACGAAGGATACGACGGTGACCCTGTTCGTGAGCTACACCAAGTCCGACGACGCGGTCGTCCGCATGATCCGGGCCGACCTCGAACAGCTCGGGCACGACGTGTGGATGGACCATCAGATCCACGGCGGCGAGTCGTGGTGGCGCGAGATCATCCAGGAGATCCAGGGCGCCGCCGTCTTCGTGTTCGCGCTGTCGAACAGCTCGTGGAAGTCCAAGCCGTGCCGGCTCGAGCTCGACTACGCCAACGAGCTGCGGCTTCCGGTGCTGCCGCTGCAGGTCGGTCCGCTCGACCACATGTACATCCCGTTGGCGGAGCGGCAGATCATCGACTTCCGGGAGCGCAGCGCCGACAGCATGGTCAAGCTGGTGACCGCGTTGACCGAGATGGTCTCCCGCCAGGTCACCCTGCCCGACCCGTTGCCGGAGCCGCCGCCGGTGCCGTTCGAGTACCTGTACCGCATCGCGAGCGTGATGGGCCCGAACCGCATCACGCCGGAGCGGCAGGAGGAGCTGATCGGCACGCTGAGGCGCAAGCTGCGGGAGGAGGACGACCAACTCGCGCGGGTCGACATCGTGAAGCTGCTGCATGAGCTGAAGGACCGCAACGAGATCACGGTTCCCAACGCGCGCGAGGTGGACGAGATCCTGGCCGGCGTGACGACCGCCCCAGCGCCGGAGGACGGCGCGACGCGGCTTCCGCCCGCGGACCACTGGCGCACGGTCCCGGCCTCGAACGGCGATACGGAGCCGACGACGTCCGTTGCGGTGGAGGAGGCGACTTCGGCGCCCGAACCGACCTCGGCGGGTGCGGTCGCGGAGTCGCCGACTGAGTCGGTGAACGGGCAGGAGCTTGAGTCGGCGACCGACGTGGGGCCCGAGGCGGCAACGGGGTGGCCCGGCGTGGCGTCTGGTTCGGGGGCCGGGGCCACGACGCAGCCGGTGGCGGAGGAGTCGTCCTCCGGTGAAGCCTCGGCCGAGGAGGGCGGTGCGCCGGCGTGGCTCGTCGACCTCGTGCGGGCCGAGCCCGGTGTTCGGGAGCCGGCCACGCCGGAGTCCGCGCCGGAGTCCGCGCCGGAGTCCGCGCCCGCGGGTGCTGCTCCTCGGCAGGAGGGACCCGGGTGGTGGACCAAGCAGCTCCCGGTGCCGGGTGGCGGTCCGAGCCGGCCCGGCCCCGAGCAGGCTTTCGAGAGCCCGCCGGCCCGCGCCGAACACCCTTTCGAGGCGCAGGCCGGGCGCGCGCGGCGGTTCGGGCCGTTGGGCGTCGGGCTCGGGGTTGTCGGGATGGTGTTCCTCGTCGTGGCTCTGGGTGGTGACGAGGATGCCCGGCTCCCGCTGCTCGCGATCGTCGCGCTGCTCGTCGGGGTGTTGGGGCTCTCCGTCGGCGTCGTCGCCGTGGCCCGGCGGGAGCCGGGTGCCCGGGCGGCCGCCGTGATCGCCGCGGTCGGGTTGGTCGGGGCCATCGGGTACGCCGCGGCGACCTGGAGCTGACCTACCTGCGCACGGCGGCGCCGATGAAGCCGGCTATCGCCGTCACCACGGCGACCACCAGGCCCACCGCCGCGGCGTAGTCGTCGTCGATCCCCGTGTACAGACCGCCCGCGACCACGCCGAGCACCAGCGCGGTCACGACGATCCAGCCCACCGGGACCCGTCGCGGCGGCCGGCTCTCCTGCCACCAGTTCGCACCGGGCTGCCGGGGCACGGGGGCGACCGGCCGCGTCCGCGCGGCAGGAGGAGGCGCGGCGGGTGCGGCCACCGCGGGCACGACCGGCCGTGCCGCGCCAACCTGCGTGAGTTCCCACCACTGCAGCACCGGTGGCGCCACCAGCTCGGTCAGACCGCCCGCCGCGACCCAGCCCGGCACGCAGCACTCGGTGATCCGCGCGGCGAGCTGGTCGAGCTGCCGGTCCCCGATGCCGGACAGGTGCGCCCACGCCGCGGTGTCGAACGGCGGCCGGAAGTCCTCACGACTGAAGATGAGGTTCTCGCCGGTGTTGAGCACGTGCCACGGGTTCGGGTTCTTCGACAGCGCGAGCAGCGACGTGTAGATCACCAACCCCGAGAACGTGTCCATCCACCGGCCCCACGGCCTGGTCTCCGGCTGGTAGTTCCGGTGCCCGGTCTCGCTCGGCGCGGGCCACCCGGAGAACCGGGCGATCCACGAGCAGTCGAAGTCGACGAGGCGCATGGCGCCGCGGTCGTCCACGAGCACGTTGCCGTGCTGCAGGTCCCCGTGCGCGAACTCGGCTCGCTGCAGCCGGCCGACCAGCTCCAGCCACGCGTCCGCGAGCGTGCCGAGGGCGCGGCCGTCGCCCCGGCGAACCAGCTCGTCGACGTGCTTGTTGAGCGGATGGCCCTCGACCCATTGCATGCGCACCACCGGCCACGTGCTGCCGTTCACCGTGATGCCGTCGTGCACCCACGTCGGCATCGCGACCACCGCGGCCAGGTCGCGCGCGGCGAAGTGCTCGTGCAGGGCGTCGTAGCGGTCGGCGCTCCACCGGTCCTCTCTCGTGAAGAACCGCAGCGCCTGCGGCTCCCCGTCGACGACCGCCTTGAACACCACCGCGCTGGTGCCGGCGGCCGGCATCGGGATGCCGTACAGCGGGTGCGGGACCAGCTCACACCGGCGCAGCTCGTCGGTGGTGAACGACTCGCGCCGTTGCACGGCCTTCAGGTAGTCCTCCGGACTGGGGTAGCGCATCAGAGACACACCACCAGGTCCGACGGTCGCGACGAGACGATGTGCGCCCGCAGCAACGTGACGTCGTCGTTGTGCAGCTCACCGCCGCGCCGCCGGTCGGCGACCAGCGCGCGGAACATGTCCGGGTGCCCGAGGCCGGCGAGGGTCGGCCACAACGCGCCGTGGTCGGCCTCGACCATCCACTGCGCCAAGGCGTCCGTCGCGAGGTACAGCACGTCGCCCTCGGCCAGGTCGCCCTGCGCGACGAGCACCCGGCCGGCCATGTCGGCCAGTGTCTCCGGCCGGGTCGACACGCCATCGGGGTTGAACCCGAAGTCCTCGGCCGCCATGCGTGGGAACTGCGCGACGAGCCGGCCGGCGCGGACGTGGAAGAGCACGGTGTCGCCGAGCGCGACCGCGGTCCAGCCGCCGTCCGTCAGCTCGCACCCGAGGAACGTCGCGAACGAGCCGACCTGCGCCTGCTTGATCTTCTGCAGCTCCGTCGCACCGGCGAGCCGGGGGTCGTCGCGCCACCTCGCCTGCATCACCTCGAACCAGCCACGCAACGCACCGCGCGCCAACGCGGGCGGCCCGTCGCGGTCGGCCCCGACGAACCCCGCGACGAGCTGCTGCGCCCAGCGGGCCGACCCGAAACCCGACGTGGCGCCGTCCGCCACCGCGAGGCGCGGGCCGCGGCCGGACACCCGGTCGGCCGGCGCGGCCGCGCCGCCGTCCTCCCACTCCGCCTCGGCGTTGCCGTGCTTCTGTGCGAAGTAGATGACCGTCCTGGCCTGGATCACCGTGAGCTCCTACGCCGGCCGGTCCGGCACCCGGGTGCCGATCTGCAGGACCTTCAACAGGGTCGAGCGCCCGACGTTGAACGCGAGCCCGCGGGCGCCGGGGTGGACGTCGAACCCGTCGACCCGCGCGTTGTCGATCATCGGGCCGGGCAGGTCGCTGCTCAGCTCGAACAGCTCGGGACCTGGCAACGGCAGGCCGCCGGGATGCGAGGGGAACACGATCTCGGCCGCCTCGACCGGTGACAGGAACACGTTGAAGAACAGGGTCGGTCCGTCGTTGGTCTCGATGGACGTCATGCGCTGCACCCAGTCCCGCAGCGTCGCGCCGTTGTGCGGGCTGTCGGTGACCATGCCGTCGGTGATGTTGATGACGATGGGCGGGAACGAGTTCGGGTGCGCGGCGACCCAGTCGTAGACCTGCGCGCCGACCAGCGCGATCGCCTCGCACATCGGCGTGCGGTAGCCGTGCACCGAGTCGACCCAGACCGGCATCTTGGCGCTGACCGCCATCAGGTCGATCGACGGTTCCGCGCGCACGGTGATCGGGTGCTCCGCCAGCTCCGGCAGCGAAACCAGCCCGCGCCCGGTGAGCGGCCCGCCGAACGCGGACTCCACGCCCTCGCCCTGCGTGAGAACCCGGGCGCCGTAGCTGAACACGCCGACGTCGAAGTAGTGCCGGACCGGCGCGTTGACCTCCGCGGTGGCCTTGATGCACATGTCCAGCAGGATGTTGTTGACCGCGAGGGCCGCGCCGTCGGCGAGCGTCGCGCCGGTACGTGCCCACGGCAGCTTCATCGAGTCCGACCGGTCCAGCAGGATCACCACGCAGCCCGGGTCGGACCGGGACACCGACTGGCGGTACGTGTCCATCCGCATGGCTGTCTCCTTCCTCGTCAACGCCGGTCAGCGCCGGTCGGGACCGGTCGGCTCGCCGGTGAGGTTCCGGCGCACGACCACCGCCGGCCAGTCCGTCCCCGGTGTCCAGTGCCATTCGTTGCGGCAGCGCGGGTTGCGGCACCGGAACGAGTACGCGGGTTCGCCGCGCGCCACGTCGAGCCGGAAGTCGCCGCAGTTCGGGCACTGCGCGACGAGCGCGGCGCCCGTCGCGACGTAGGTCGACAGCGGCGGCCCGGGCCCGGCCGGCTGCGCGGTCCGCGTGTTGTTCGTCGGTGTGCCGCCCTGTGCCCACCACTGGCCGCCGGACTCCACCGGGAGCACGACATGGGTCGGCGTCGTGGTGGGTGTTTGCACGGGTGGCTTGGTCGGGACCGGCTCCTGGCGGGCGCGGTGCTCCGGCTGTCGATGCTCGCCGGTGAGGAGCCGGAACGCCACCAGCGTCGCGAGCGTGGCGCCGCCGACCACGAGCAGGACCAGCACAGGTGGGTCCAGTTCCACGATGGGGATGACGAGCGCGCCGCCGGCCAGTCCGAAAGCGAACGTGACGATGAGGATCACGGTCTGTCGGTCGTCGCCGCGATGAGATTTCATGGTCATTTCGCCGCCTCGACCCGCAACGCGAAGGGCTTGTCCGATTTCGGATCGAACGGGCCCCAGCACGAGTATTCGGAGTCCGGTGCGCGCATCGCGTCGACCGCGGTCCAGCCGTCGTCGAGGACGGCGCAGATCGCGTACTTCTCGTCGAGCGGCACGGCCGGGATTTTGCCGAGATCGCGGAACTGCTTCATCTGGTCGTCGTAGACGAGCGTCAGGTCGGAGCCCGGGAAACCCTTGGAATCCTTGGCAGAGAAGGTGCCTTGCGGTTGGGTGGTGGGCGGTTCGGTGGTGGGCGGTCGCGTGGTGGACGCCGAGGTTGCCGACCCGGTCGGCGTGTCCTTCTTCAGCACCGAGCCGAGCAGGAGGACGAGGGCGAAAGAAATGATCAGGGCGTAGAAGGGCGCCATGTAGCGGTTCCGCCACCCGTCAGCCACAGCCACCTCCAGGAGCGGCAGCACGACATTGCCTCAGGTATATCGAGGCCGGGGTCGCGAATGTGTCACTCCTGGGGATAAACGCGGAATTACGCCTCCGCGAGCGCCTCCTCGGCGAAATGGCACGCGCTGCGCCGGCCGTGGTCGCCGACCTCCCGCAGCGGGGGCGTGTCGTGCCGGCACACGTCCTGCGCGAGCCAGCAGCGCGGGTTGAACCGGCAGCCGGCCGGCGGGTCGATGGGCGACGGCGGCTCGCCGGCCAGCACCCTGCGGCGGGACAGCCCGCCGCGCGCGGCGCGGTCGGCGGACGGCACGGCCGACAGCAGTGCCTGCGTGTACGGGTTCGCCGGTGCGTCGTAGATCTGCGCGGTGGGGCCGACCTCCGCGATCCGGCCGAGGTACATGACCGCGACGCGGTCCGCGAGGTGGCGCACCACCGACAGGTCGTGCGCGATGAACACGATGGCGACGTCGAGCCGCCGCCGCAGCTCCGCGAGCAGGTTGATCACCTGCGCCTGCACGGAGACGTCCAGCGCGGACACCGGTTCGTCGCAGATCAGCACCGAAGGGTCGAGCGCGAGCGCGCGGGCGATGCCGATGCGCTGCCGCTGTCCGCCGGAGAACTGGTGCGGGTGGCGGCTCATCATGTCGGGTGCCATGCCGACTAGCCCGAGCAGCTCCGCCACCCGGTCGCGCCGCGTCGCGCGGGTGCCGGATCCCTTGGCGGCCAGTGGTTCGGCGACGATGTCGAGCACGGTCATCCTGGGGTCGAGCGACGCGTAAGGGTCCTGGAAGATCATCTGTACGCCGTCGCGCAGCAGCCGCCGCGCGGCGCGGTCCCCGGCCGTCACGTCCGCGCCCCGGTAGGACAGCCGGCCGCTGTCCGGGCGTTCCAGCCCGACCAGCATGCGGGCCAGTGTGGACTTGCCGCACCCGGACTCGCCGACGACGCCGAGCACCTCGCCGCGGCGCAGCGACAGGCTCACCCCGTCGACCGCGGACACCCGCGCGCGCCGCAGCAGCGAGCCGACGGCGTAGGTGCGCACCAGTGCGTCGGCCTCGAGGACGACCGTGTCAACCGACGTGCTCACCGAGCATCACCTCCGACTGATGGCACGCGACCGACCGGCCGGCGACCGGCAGCAGCTCGGGCCGGATGGTCGAGCACCGGTCGACGACCCGGTGGCAGCGTGGGTGGAACGGGCAGCCGGACGGGACGTCGGCCGGGTTCGGCGGCGCGCCGGGGATCGTGAACAGGTCCGCGCCGTGGTGTTCGAGCTGGGGCACCGACCGGAGTAGCGCCTCGGTGTACGGGTGGGACGGCCGGCGCAGCACGGCGTCGGCCTCGCCGGCCTCGACGACGCGGCCCGCGTACATCACGGCGAGCCGGTCGGCGACCTCGCTCACCACCGCGAGGTCGTGCGTGATCAGCAGGACGCCCATGTCGAGCTGGGTGCGCAGCGAGTCGAGCAGGTCGAGGATCTGGGCCTGCACGGTCACATCGAGCGCGGTGGTCGGCTCGTCGGCGATCAGCAGCTCCGGTTCGAGCGCGATGGCCATCGCGATCAGGATCCGCTGGCGCATGCCGCCGGAGAACTGGTGCGGGTAGTCGGCCACCCGCTGTCGCGGCGCTGAGATGCCGACGAGTCCGAGCAGGTCGACGGCTCTGGCGAGCGCGACCTTCCTGGACGCTCCACTGTGGACGCGGAACAGTTCGCCGAGCTGGTCGCCGATGGTGAGGACGGGGTTGAGCGCGGACAGGGCGTCCTGCAGCACGAGGCTCATTCGCTGCCCGCGCAGCTCCCGCAGCGCTCGCGGGCTCGCCGTGCGCAGGTCGGTGTCCCCGAGGGTGAGCTCGTCGGCCGTGACGACCGCGCCCGCCCCGGCGAGGCCCATGACCGCACGCGCGGTCACCGACTTCCCGGAGCCGGACTCGCCGAGCAGCGCGACCAGCTCGCCCCGCGGCACGTCGAGGTCGACGTGCCGCACCGCCGGGATCTCGCCGCGCTCCATCGGGAACGACACCGAAAGCCCTCTGACCCGCAGCGCGGGTCGGACCAGTGTGTTCACCGCTCCATCCTCACATGAGTTGTGTTGCCGATAAGTTTCATTCGGTGACCATCCACGCCCTGATTGAACATGGATGTTGACAACAGTGCCGGATATTGATGACACTCTGCGGCATTCCGCTGGAGACAGTCAACTGGTCCACGTGCGACGGTCCACCTGGCCCCGAGAGACAGGAGAGGCAGCGTGCTCGAGCCCGCTCCCCGCTACACCGGCTACACCGCCTACGAGTACCTCGAGGCGGGCAAGGACTACCGGGAGTTCGCCTATGCCGAGCAGATCGGCCGGGTGCCGGCCTACCAGGGTCTCGACCTGACCACCGAGCAGGCCGAGCGCACCAGGCGGCTCCTCCGCGAGGAGACGGTCATCTCGCTGCACGAGCACGTCCAGGTCTTCCCCGACGACATGACCGACCTGCGCGAGCACATCCGCCAGGGCCGCGAGCCAACGGGCTACCAGGGCCTCGCCCGCTCCGGCATGACCGCCGTGTTCGACAACGGCATGGACGGCACCTGCTGCATCAGCTCGGACGCCGGCTGGAAGTACCAGGACGTGCTGTTCGACCTCGGGGTGCGGATGGCCGACCTCGCCCACCAGGACTTCGTGATCAAGGCCGAGTCGGTCGCCGACATCGAGCACGCGGCCGAGACCGGCCGGATCGCGCACATCTTCGCGCTCGAGGCGGCCACGCCGATCGAGAACGAGATCGACCGCCTCGACGTGCTGTACGGCTTCGGCGTGCGGCAGATGGGCATCGCCTACTCCGAGGCCAACCTGCTGGGCAGCGGACTGAAGGAGCGCGGCGACGGCGGGCTGACCTACCTCGGCGACCGCGCGGTCGAGCGGATGAACAAGCTCGGCATCGCCATCGACATCTCGCACTCCGGCGACCGCACCGGCCTCGACGTGATCCGCAAGTCGCGGACGCCGGTGTTCATCACCCACGCCGGGGCACGGTCGGTGTGGCCGACGAACCGGATGAAGGACGACGAGACGATCCGCGCGTGCGCGGAGCGCGGCGGCGTGATCGGCATGGAGGCGGCGCCGCACACCACGCTGTCGCCGCAGCACCCGCTGCACTCGCTCGAGTCCGTGATGGACCATTTCACCTACTGCGTCGAGCTGGTGGGCATCGAGCACGTCAGCTTCGGCCCGGACACGCTGTTCGGCGACCACGTCGGGCTGCACAACGCGTTCGCGGCGAACCTCTCGCTCGGGCAGGCACACGGGGGCGTGACCTACGACAAGGTCCCGTACGTCGACGGGTTGGAGAACCCGGCAGAGTGCTTCTACAACATCATCGGCTGGCTGGTCGCGCACAACTACAGCGACGACGAGATCCGCATGGTCATCGGGGGTAACACGTTACGAGTCCTCAAGGAGGTCTGGGTCTGATGCCTCGTCCCCGACTGGTCGCGGCGCTCGCCGCGACCGTCACCATCGCGTTGCTCCCCGCCTGTGCGCCGAGCGCGCCCGGCGCGGCGGGCGGCGGCAAGCAGGTCACCGATCCGACGCTGACGATCGCCACGACCACCGACGTGGTCAACTACAACCCGCTGATCGGCAACAGCCGCAGCGACTACTGGATCACGAACCTGATGTACCCCCACCTGCTGTCGATCGGCCCGGACGGCGAGAAGGCGCCGGAGCTGGCGCGGAAGTGGGGCTACGTCGACGACACCACCGGCTACTACGAGATCCAGCCCGGCATGAAGTGGTCCGACGGGCAGCCGCTCACCGCGAAGGACGTCGCGTTCACCCTCAACGCGGTCAAGCGGGACGCCCCGGCCGGCACGTTCTACGGCCAGCTGACCAACTTCGCGTCGGCGACCGCCGTGTCGGACACCCGCGTCGAGGTGACGCTCACCCAGCCCGACTCCTCGCTCATCCCGGAGATCGGCTTCTGGGGCAACGTGGTGCCGCAGCACGTGTTCGAGCCGGCCGGGTCGGTCGCGAAGTTCGCGAACGATGGCACAACAGCTGGCACGACAGCTGAGTGGGTCAGCGCGGGTCCGTACGTCCTGAAGACCGTCCAACGTGGACAGAGCTACACGCTCGAGCGGGTGGCCGACTACCCGCTGGTCGAGGGCGGCAAGCCGAAGGCGGCCGAGATCGTGTACCGCGTCTTCCCGGACGTCAACACCGAGATCCTGGCGCTGAAGAACGGCGACGTGGATGTCATCGCGAACACGCTGCCGCCCGCGCAGGTGAAGGGGTTGCGGGGCACGGCCGGCATCACGGTCGAGGAGGTCCCCGGCCTCGGCTACTCGCACATGACCTACAACATGAACCAGCCCGACCTCGCCAAGTTGCAGGTCCGGCAGGCGCTCGCGCAGACGGTCGACTACGACGCCGTCCGCAGGGTCGTCCTGCAGGGACAGGCGGTCTCGACCGGGTCCAGCCCGCTCATGCCGGTGCTGAAGGACTTCTACGACAAGACGAGCAAGGAGTACTCCTACGACCCGGAGGCGGCGCGCGAGCTGCTCACCGAGGCGGGGTACCAGGCCGACGGGTCCGGCAGCTTCCCGCTGAGCTTCCGGCTCATCTACTCGCTGCAGGACCCGGTCACCACGCAGTGGGCGACGCTGGTCAAGGACGGCGCGGCGAAGGCCGGGGTCGCGATCGAGCTGCAGGGCCTCGAGCGCAACACCTACCTCGCCAAGACCGACGCCGGCGACTTCGACATCTACGCCGGCAACTTCGCGATCATGGACGACCCGGCGACCAACATGGCGCTGACCTACCTGCCGGACGGCGCGATCAACTACTCCTATGTGGACGATCCGGAGCTCACCTCGCTCATCCAGCGGGCGCGGGTCACCTTCGAGCGCGAAGACCAGGTGCCGATCCTGCGCGAGGCCGCGAAGAAGGTCCGGGACGAGGTGTACGACAACGTGATGTACACCCAGAACCTGTACGTCGCGCACCGCAGCGAGTGGAGCGGGTTCACGGTCAAGCCGAGCGAGCTGCTGTCCATCGTCAACCCGATCTCGCTCGCCTCGGCGACCAAGGCCGAGTAGGCAGCCGCAACAACACAGGAGTCGCCCGGATGTCGCTGTTCCTGTTCGTGCTCAGGCGGTTCGGCCGGGGCCTGCTCACCATCTGGTTCGCGGTGACGGTCACGTTCCTGATGCTCCGGCTGCTGCCGGGGGACCCCGCGCTGGCGATCGCGAGCCCGAACATGACCCCCGAGATCCGGGCTGGCCTGCTCACGCAGTACGGCCTCGACGAGCCGCTGCCGGTGCAGTACGTGAAGTACCTCGGCCAGCTGTTGCGGGGCAACCTCGGCGTGTCGTTCAGCCAGGGCGTCGACGTCACCGACGCGCTGATGGCGCAGCTGCCGTGGACCCTGCTGCTGGTTGGGGCGGCGCTCGTGGTGACCGTCATCCTGGGCATCCCGCTCGGGGTGCTGGCCGCCGCGAAGGCGGGCGGCGTGCTGGACCGGGTGGTGCAGATCGTCGCTGTCACCGGCCAGTCGCTGTTCGTCCCGAGCGTCGGCATCCTGCTGCTGTACGTTTTCGGGCTGCAGCTCGGCTGGTTCCCCATCGGCGGCGCCTACACCGACGGCACGTACGGCGGCGAGTGGTACCTCAGCGTGGTCGCGCACCTGGTGCTGCCGTGCCTTTCGCTGGTGCTGGTGCAGCTCGGCGCGTACGTGCTGACCGTGCGGTCGACGCTGATCGAGGCGCTCGGCGAGGACTACGTGACCCTCGCCCGCGCCAACGGGCTGCCGCACCGGCGGGTGCTGTGGAAACACGCGCTGCGGAACGCTTTGCTGCCCACCACGACGCTGATCGGGCTGCAGATCTGCCTCTACCTGGTCGGTGGCGTGATCCTCATCGAGACCGTCTACGCGTACCCGGGCATCGGCCGCGGGATCTACGACGCGGTCGTCCGGCTGGACTTCCCGGTCCTGCAGGGCGCGTTCCTCCTGCTCGCCGTCGTCGTCGTGGTGGTCAACATGATCACCGACATCGTCTACGGCCTGCTCGACCCACGGGTGAAGGCGTCATGACGAGAGCTTCGACCTGGCGCCGGTTCCGGCGCGAGCCGCTCGGCATGGGCGCGCTGATCGTGTTGGCGCTGCTGGTGTTCACGGCGGTGGCGGCGCCGCTGCTCGCCGACTACCCGTCCGGCTACGGCGACACGGTGCTGACGCCGCCGTCGGGCGCGCACTGGTTCGGCACCGACAGCCTCGGGCTCGACGTGTACGCGGAGGTCGTCTGGGGCGCGCAGCAGAGCCTGCTGGTGGCCGCGGCGGCGTCGCTGATCGCGATCCTGTTCGGCACGTTCCTCGCGGTGGTCGGCGCGTACTTCCGCCGCCTCGACGCGCTGGTGAGCGTGATCGTCGACCTGACGCTGTCGCTGCCGATCCTGCCGCTGATGATCCTCGTCGCCGCGCTCGTCGGGCCGAGCACGATGACGATCATCCTGGTGATCGCCGCGTTCTCGTGGCCGGAGGTCACGAGAGTCGTGCGCTCCCAGGCACTCGCCGTGGTGCGACTGCCCTATGTGGACGCCGCGCGGCTGATGACCAGCTCGCCGGTGTGGATCATCACGCGGCACGTGGTGCCGGCCGTGATGCCGCTGATCCTGGTGTCGGTGGTGCTCACGGCGTCGCGGGCGGTGCTGTCCGCGGCCGGCCTCGCGTTCCTCGGGCTCGGCGACCCGAACACGTGGTCGTGGGGCCGGATCCTGTACGAGGCGCAGCAGGCCGGCGCGATGTCGACCGCGTGGTGGCTGCCGCTGTTCCCGTCGCTCGCCATCTTCCTCCTGGTGCTCGCCGCGACGCTCATCTCGACCGCCTACAACGACGCCCGCAACCCCCGAAGGAGCAAGGCATGACCTGCTCGTCACCGAGACCGGCTCCCGCCCGCTGACGTCCTACCCGCGCGGTCTCGACGACTGCGTGATACCTGTCTGACAAAGGAGTTCGCTCGTGAACGACGTGTCGCCCGAGTTCGCAGCCGCCACCACGGAAGCGACCATGGTCGAGATCAACGGGAACCGGCTCGCGGTCGAGGTGCTCGGTCCGGAGGACGCACCGGTGCTGATCGCGCACCACGGCGCGCCGGGGCTCGGGTCCAGGGCCGAGCCGCGCGCCAGCTTCGGCCGGCTCGCCGACACCTACCGGGTGGTGGTGTTCGACGCGCGGGGGTCGGGGCAGAGCGAGGGCAACGGCACGTTCAGCCACGAGCAGTGGGCCGCGGACATCGACGGGCTGCGGGAGTGGGTCGGCGCGGAGCGGGTCATCATGGCCGGCGGCTCGTACGGCGGGTTCATGGCGATGGAGTACGCCACCCGCTACCCCGACCGGGTGCGCGCGCTGGTGCTGCGGGACACCTCGCCGGACAACTCGCACGAGGAGAAGGCGCTCGCCAACGCGCTCGCGTCGTCGCGAGTCGAGATCGACCGCGAGAAGCTGGACCGGATCTTCGCCGGCACCGTCCGCGACAACGACGACCTGCGGGACTGCTGGCGGGAGATCCTGCCGCTGTACGACTACCACTACGACCCGGCCGCGGTGGAGAAGAAGGTCGAGGCGACGCCGTACCGGTTCGAGGCCCACAACTACGCGTTCCAGGTCAACATCCCGCGATACGACCTCAAGGACGCGCTGCCGGGGATAACCTGCCCGACGCTCATCACCGTGGGTCGCACCGACTGGATCACACCGGTGGAGTGCAGCGAGACGATCGCTAGGCTGGTGCCCGGCTCGAGGTTGGTGGTCTTCGAGAAGTCGGGGCACTCACCGCAGATCGAGGAGGCCGAGGCGTGGACGAGCACGGTGCGCGCGTTCCTGGCCGAGGTCAGCCGAGAAGGATGAGGTCGCTCGACGAGCTCGACCGCCAGATCATCATCGCGCTGCAGTCGGACGGACGCGCCAGCTGGACGTCGATCGCCGCGATGTGCGAGACGTCGGTGCCGACGGTGGCGCGCCGCGCCCAGCAGCTCATCGCCGACAACCTGATGAAGGTGGCGGTGCTGCCGAGCCTCGGCAGCACCGGTCCGGTGGAGACGTTCTTCACCAGGATCGGCTGCCGCCCCGGCACGCAGCTCGACGTCGCAGGGCAGCTCGTCGCCCGCGACGACGTGCGGTGGGCGTCGCTGATCACCGGCTCGTACGACATCGCGCTCGAGCTGGTGGTCAACACCGGGCCCACCCGCTACCCGAAGACCATGCTGGAGCTGCAGCAGATCGACGGGGTGCAACGCTGGTACAGCGACCTGCTGCTGCACGTGTACAAGGTCTCGCACGACTGGTACCGCCAGCTGCTGGACGGCGAGCCGGCGTTCGGCGAGCCGCCGTCCGAGCCGCCGCTGTGCGCGCCGGAGCACCTGGACAAGGTCGACTGGGCCATCCTGGAACAGCTCCGCGACGACGGCCGGGCCAGCTTCAAGACCGTCGCGGGCGTGCTGGACCTCAACGAGAGCACCGTGCGTCGCCGCTTCGAACGCATGATCGGCGACGGCTGTGCCTCGGTGTTCACCATCGTGCCGGCCCCCGTGCTCGGCCTCGAGGCGGAGACGCTGCTGTGGGTGAGCGTCGAACCGGCGAAGCTCAACGAGGTCGCCGCCGCCCTCACCCGGCACCGGTCGGTCCGCTACCTCGGCGCCACGCTGGACGGGAACGCGCTGCTGTGCGAGGTGATCGCCGACTCGACCAGGGGTCTGTTCGAGTTCACCACCGCCACGCTCGCGAAGCTGGAGGGCGTGGTCGGCTGGAGCGCGTCGGTCGAGCTGCTGTCGCTGAAACGGGGCTTCGTGGAAACCCCGTGGTGGCGCGACCAACTGGCGGAGTACCGCATCGACGCGGCGGTCATCGACAGAGGCACCTCGGACGGCCCGGCCCGCGACCAGTAGGCCGGGATACCGTCTGTTCGGTGTAAAGATGACGCATGGCTGATTGCGCACATGTCGACCAGATCCACGAGGTGACACCGAGCTCCACCGAGGGCTGCACGGACTGCCTCGCGACGGGCGGGCAGTGGGTGCACCTGCGGGAGTGCCTGTCGTGCGGGCACGTCGGCTGCTGCGACTCGTCCCCGAACAAGCACGCCACCGCCCACTTCGCGGCGACCGAGCACCCGGTGATGCGGTCGTTCGAGCCGGGGGAGGACTGGCGGTGGTGCTTCGTCGACCAGACCACCGTGTGAGCCCCGCTGGAATAGGGTGAACGCATGGATCTGACTTCGCGGGGACGCCGGTGAGCAAACCGGTGCTGCTGACTGTCGACGACGACCCCGGCGTGTCGCGTGCCGTGGCAAGGGACCTGCGGCGGCGCTACGGCGAAGGGCACCGCGTGGTGCGGGCGTCGTCCGGGCAGGAGGCGCTCGACGCGCTCAAGGAGCTCAAGCTCCGCGGCGAGCCGGTGGCCGCCATGCTCGCCGACTACCGAATGCCGGAGATGAACGGCATCGAGTTCCTCGAGCAGGCGATGGACCTGTTCCCGATGGCCCGGCGCGCGCTGCTCACCGCGTACGCCGACACCGACGCGGCCATCCAGGCGATCAACCTGGTCGACGTCGACCACTACCTGCTCAAGCCGTGGGACCCGCCGGAGGAGAAGCTCTACCCGGTGGTCGACGCGCTGATCGAGACGTGGCGCAGCGCGGACGACACCGCCGTCGAGGAGATCAAGATCGTCGGGCACCGGTGGTCCGCGCCGACGTTCGCCGCACGGGACTTCCTCGCCCGCAACGCCGTGCCGTACCGGTACTACAGCATCGACGAGCCGGAGGGACAGCGGCTGCTCAAGGCCGCGGCCGCCGACCCGGCCGAGATCCCCGTCGTCATCACCACCGAGGGCCGCGCACTGCTGGCGCCGTCCGTCGCCGAGATCGCCGCCGCTGTCGGGCTCGCGGTGAACCCGGCGACCGACTTCTACGACCTGATCGTGGTCGGCGGCGGGCCGGCCGGCCTCGGCTCCGCGGTGTACGGGGCGTCGGAGGGGCTGCGCACGGTCCTCGTCGAGCGGCAGGCCGCGGGCGGGCAGGCCGGGCAAAGCTCCCGGATCGAGAACTACCTCGGGTTCCCCGACGGCGTGTCCGGCGCGCAGCTCACCGACCGGGCCCGGCGCCAGGCCGTCAAGTTCGGCGCCGAGATGCTCACCGCGAGGGACGTGACGGCGGTGGAGATCCAGGGCTCGTCGCGGGTGGTGCGCTTCGGGGACGGCAGCAGCATCGCCGCGCACGCGGTCATCCTCGCCACCGGCGTGTCCTACCGGAGCCTGGACGCGCCGGGGATCACCGAGCTCGGCGGCCGGGGCGTCTTCTACGGCTCCGCGGCCACCGAGGCGCCCGAGTGCGCGGGCCGCGACGTGTACATCGTCGGCGGCGCGAACTCGGCGGGCCAGGCGGCCGTGTTCTTCGCCCGGCACGCCAGCACGGTCACGCTGGTCGTGCGGGGCGAGTCGCTGCGGGCGTCGATGTCGCACTACCTGATCCAGCAGCTCGACGCGATCGACAACATCAGCGTGCGCACCGGCACCACCGTCGGGCGCGCGATCGGCGACGACCACCTGGAGCGACTCGAGCTGGACCGCGTCGACGGCGTTCCTTCCGAGACGGTCGACGCGAGCCACCTCTTCATCTTCATCGGCGCGGCGCCCCGCACCGAGTGGCTCGACGGGCTCCTGCGGCGGGATCAGCGCGGGTTCGTGTGGACCGGCCCGGACCTGCTCGTCGACGGCAACCGGCCGGCCGGGTGGCCGCTCGACCGCGACCCGTACTACCTGGAGTCCAGCGTGCCGGGCGTGTTCGTGGCCGGCGACGTGCGCGCGCAGTCGGTCAAGCGCGTCGCGTCCGCCGTCGGCGAGGGCGCCATGGCCGTGACACTCGTGCACCGGTACCTGGAGGAGCGGTGACCAGCATGGAGCCGGCCGCGCTGCGGGAGCTGTTCCTGTTCGCCGAGCTGTCCGACGGCCAGCTCGACTGGATCGCCGCGAACGGCGACGTCATCTCCTGTCCGAAGGGCACGACGGTGTCGGCGGAGGGCGAGGAGGCGGAGTGCTTCCACGTCCTGCTGTCCGGGACGTTGAGCATGGTGCGGACGGTGCGTGGCGCCGAGGTCGAGATCGTGCGGACCGACCAGCGCGGCGTCTACTCCGGCGCGGTCCAGTTCTACCTGGCCGACCAGGTCGCGCAGCGCTACCCGGCGACGGTCCGCGCGATCACCGACTGCGAGTTCCTCGCGTTGCCGGCAGCGGAGTTCGCCGCGAAGTTCCGCCATTGGTTCCCGATGGCCGTGCACCTGCTCGAGGGCCTGTTCGTGGGCGCCCGCAACGCCGACCAGCTGATCGGTCAGCGCGAGCGGCTCCTCGCGCTCGGCAAGCTGACGGCTGGGCTGACCCACGAGCTGAACAACCCCGCGGCGGCCGCGGTCCGGGCGAGCGAGACGCTGCGTGAACGGTTCGCCGGCATGCGGCACAAGCTGGCGCTGCTCGCCGACGGCACGATCGACGGCGAGCAGCTGCGCAGGCTCACGTCGATCCAGGAGAAGTTCATCGAGCGGATCGCCACCACTGAGCCGCTCACGCCCATCCAGGTCTCCGACCGCGAGGACGAGCTCGGCGACTGGCTCGACGAGCGCGACGTGACCGCCGGCTGGGACCTCGCGCCGGTGTTCGTCGCGGCCGGCATCACGACCGACGACCTTGAGGATCTGACCAACGCGATCGACGCCGGGTTCCTCGAGCCCGCGCTGCGCTGGCTCGCGTACACGGTCGAGACCGAGAACCTGCTGCTGGAGATCAAGGACAGCACCAGCCGCATCTCCGCGCTGGTCGGGGCGGCCAAGCAGTACTCGCAGCTCGACCGGACCCCGCACCAGAACGTGGACCTGCACGAGGGGCTCGACGCCACGCTCGTCATGCTCGGCGGCAAGTTCGGGCCCGGTGTGCGGGTGGTCAAGGACTACGACCGCACGCTGCCGAAGGTGCCCGCGTACGCCGCGGAGCTCAACCAGGTGTGGACCAACCTGATCGTCAACGCCATCGACGCCGTGGCCGGCGACGGCACACTGACGATCCGCACCGCCCTGGACGGCGACAGCGCGCTCGTCGAGGTGATCGACACCGGGCCCGGCGTGCCCGCCGAGCTCAAGCGCAGGGTGTTCGAGCCGTTCTTCACGACCAAGGGCGTCGGCGAAGGCACGGGTCTGGGCCTCGACGTCTCGTGGCGGGTGGTGGTCAACCGCCACGGCGGTGACCTGCGGGTGGTCTCGGAACCGGGCGACACCCACTTCCAGGTGCGGCTGCCGCTGCACGCGCCGGAACCGGCCGCACCGCACAGCTAGCACCACGCGTCGGTACGGGCACCGCGGACCAGGGGTCAGGCCATGCTGAACTTCTCCGCGTGCACCTGCTGGTTGGGCACCCGCAGCTGGCGGAGGCTCGCGAGCACGGCCGACGTCATGGCCGGCGGCCCGCAGACGTACACATCCCGTTCCGCGACGTCGGGAACCAGCGCGCGAAGTCCGTCCGGCGCGAACGGCGGCGGGCCGTCCCCGGTTCGGCCGGTCAGCAGGTGCAGCCGGCCGCCGCGGGCCGTCACCAGTTGTCGGACCTCGTCGAGCAGCACGGCGTCTTCCTCGGTGCGTACCCGGTAGAGCACGACCACGTCACCGGGCAGCTCCTCCTCCAGCAGGGCGCGCACCGGCGTGATCCCGACCCCGCCGGCGATCAGCAGCGTGCCCGGCCGTGATCGGTGCATCGACGTGAACGCCCCGTACGGACCCTCCAGGTAAACGCGGGTGCCCACCGGAACCTGTCGCAGGCCGGCGCTGGCGTCGCCGGCCGCCTTCGCGGTCAGGCGCAACGAGCGGCCGTTGGGCGCCGAGGACAGCGAGAACGGGTTCGCCGGCCACCAGTGGTTGTGCCCGCGGAACCGCCAGATGAAGAACTGACCGGCCCTCGCCGGCAGCCGGTCGAGGTGGCGACCGGTGACGTGCACCGACACCACGTCGTCCGACTCCGGCACCACGGCCTCGACCCGGAACCGGTGGTAGGCGTTGCGCCACAAGGGAACGACGAGCCGCCCGGCGACCAGCGCGCCGAACGAGAGCAGCCACAGCGCCCACCAGTAGGCCGTCGCGAACGGGGAGGACCGGAACGTCGTCGTCTCGAGGAGCTGGTGCACGAAAGCCAGCCCCAGTGCCACGTACAGCAGCAGGTGCAGACCGTGCCACGTCTCGTACCGCAGCCGCCGCCGGATGCCCCTCGTCGAGACGGCCGCCACGACGACGACGGTGGTGGCGAGCATGCCGAGCAGCGAGGCCGGCACCCCGGCCAGCGCGAGGAACGTCTTCGCCATCGACGCGTCGTCCAGCGTCGCGTAGCCGAGCACGATCAGCGTCGCGTGGGTGAGGACGCGCCTGGACGACTGGCAGTGTCGAACCTCGCCGCACCCGCGGAACCGTCGCCACCCGCACAACCTACCCGGTGGTCACCAGCGGTCGTGGACGTGCGGGCGGATCCGTTCGTCGTAGATCCGGCGCACTCCGGCCAGCACCTCGGCCGACAGCGGCGCGAGGTCGGCAGCCGCCGTGTTGGCCTTCGCCTGCGCCGCGTTGCGGGCGCCCGGGATGACGACGCCGACCCCCGGCTGGTCGATCACCCAGCGCAGCGCGAGCGCGGCCGTCGGCACGCCGTCGGCGAGGGCCGCCAGCTCGCGGGCGGCGGCGACCCCGACGTCGTACGGGACGCCGGAGAAGGTCTCGCCGACGTCGAACGCCTCGCCGTGCCGGTTGTAGGTGCGGTGGTCGTCGGCGGCGAAGGTGGTGGTCTCGTCGTAGTTGCCCGACAGCAGACCGCTGGCAAGCGGCACCCGCGCGATGATCCCGACCCCCGCGGCCCGCGCGGCGGGCAGCACCCGTTCGAGGGGCTTGTGCCGGAACGCGTTGAGGATGATCTGCACGCTGGCCACGTTCGGCCGCGCGATCGCGGTCAGCGCCTCGTCACACGTCTCCACGGACACGCCGTACGCGGCGAGGTTGCCGTCGGCGACCAGCTCGTCCAGCGCGTCGAACACCTCGTCGGAGGAGAACACCGGGGTCGGCGGGCAGTGCAGCTGAACAAGGTCGAGGCGGTCGACGCCGAGGTTGGCGCGGCTGCGGTCGGTCCACGCGCGCAGGTTCTCCGGCGTGAACGACTCCGGCGCGTGCGGGTCGGCACGCCGACCGCACTTCGTCGCCACGGTCACGCCGGCGTCCGGGCGTTCGGCGCGGAACCGCGCGATCAGGCGCTCACTGCGCCCGTCGCCGTACACGTCCGCGGTGTCGAGGAAGGTGACCCCGGCGTCGACGGCGGCGTGCAGGACGGCGAGCGCGTCGGCGTCGTCCACCTGCCCCCAGTCCGCGCCGAGCTGCCAGCAGCCGAGCCCGACGACGGAGACGTCACGGCCGGTGCGGCCCAGTGTTCGGTGATCCACGAGTCACCACCCTAGTCGCCGCTTGGGGGATGATGCCCGGCATGCGGATGTCGACGACCGACGCGAGGTTCCCGGCGATGGCGGCCGGGTACGAGAGCTTCTACCTGCGTGCCTGCCATCCGGACGGCGGGCTCGGGGTGTGGCTCCGCTACACGGTGCACCGCGCGCCGGGGCGGCCACCGTCCGGTTCGCTGTGGTTCACCCTGTTCGGCGCAGACGGCCCGGTGGCCACCAAGGTGACCGTGCCGAACCCGGTCGCGGACGACTGGATCCGGATCGGGGACGCGCGGCTGGGCCCCGGCCGGGCGACCGGCGGCGCGAACGACGTGACGTGGGACCTGCGGTTCACCGGCGCGGACCCGTTGTTCCACCTGCCGTTCGGGTGGCTCTACCGGGCGCCGCTGCCGAAGACCAAGCCGGTGAGCCAGCACCCGATCGCCCGGTTCGACGGTACGGTGACCGTCGGCGGGCGGCGGATCGAGCTGGCCGGCTGGCCCGGCATGGTCGGCCACAACTGGGGCACACAGCACGCCGAGCGGTGGATCTGGTTGCACGGCATGGCTTTCGACGGCGCCGGGGACGACACCTGGCTCGACCTCACGCTGGCCCGGGTCCGGGTCGGCGGGCGGACCACGCCGTGGGTCGCGGCCGGCGCGGTGTCGGTCGCCGGCGAGCGGCTGGCACTGGGTGGTCTCGGCCGCCGCCCCAGGGTCGTCGAGACCCCGACCTCCCTCCAGTTCGCGGTGCCCGGCCGCGACCTCGTGGTCGCCGGCACCGCGTCGGCGCCGAAGGAGCGGTTCGTCGGCTGGGTCTACGCCGACCCCGACGGCTCTGAGCACCACACGGCCAACTGCTCGATCGCCGACCTCACCCTCCGCGTGGCCCGCCCGGGCCGGGCGGCGCTGTCACTGCACGCCGCCGGCCGGGCCGCCTACGAGCTCGGCATGCGCGAACGCGACCACGGCATCCCGATCCAACCCTTCGCCGACGGCTGAGGACCTACGCGCGAGCGGTGAACACGTACGAGCCCGCCGGCAGCGAGAACGTCCCCGGGCTGGTCGGGACCGCCTCCGGCGGGTACGCGATGGTCGACGGCTCGCTCGTCGGCACCTTCACGGTGGCCGACGTGCCGGTCGGGACCGTCACTCGGAGCGTGAGGGTGCCCGAGGACACCGACCAGTCGCTCGCCGCGGGACCGTACGGCGTCTCGTACGCGGCGCGGGCCGACGTCAGACCGCCGCCCGGCTTCGGGGCGATCAGCAGCGCCGCGTAGCCGGGGGCGGCCGGGTTGAGACCGCCGACCTGGCGGTACAGGAAGTCGCCGACCGAGCCGAGACCGTAGTGGTTGAAGGAGTTCATCCCCGGGTCGTTGAACGTGCCGTCCTGGTGGATGCCGTCCCACCGCTCCCAGATGGTCGTCGCGCCGCGGGCCTGCATGTAGCCCCAGCCGGGGAAGTCCGGCTGCAGCAGGATCCGGTACGCGGTGTCGACGTGGCCGTGGTCGGCGAGCGCCGGCAGCAGGTTCTCGACGCCGAGGAACCCGACCGAGAGGTGCCCGCCGGTCGCGTCGACCTTCGCGGCGAGCTTGTCCGCCGCCGCCTGCTGCCGGGCGGCGGGCAGCAGGCCGAACGCCAGCGCCAGCACGTAGCCGGTCTGGGTGTTCGCGCCGACGGTCCCGTCCGCGGCGACGAAGCGGTTCGTGAACGCGGTCGCCACCTGGTCGGCGAGCTGACCGTACGACGCGGCCGCCGCGGTCCGTCCGGTGGCGGCGGCCATGCGTGAGACGAGCCGCGCGGACCAGCTGAAGAACGCCGTGGAGATCAGGTCCTGCGCGGTGTTGTCGTTGACGTTGAGCCAGTCGCCGTAGGTCCACTGGTCGCGGATCAGGTCCGGGCCCGACGTGGCACGCAGGTAGTCGACCCACCTGGCCATCGCCGCGAAGTGCTCGTCGATCACCCGCACGTCGCCGTAGCGCTGCCACGCGGTGTACGGCACGATCACGCCCGCGTCGCCCCACCCGGCCCGGCCCGCGGTGTCGAGCACCGCCGGCACCACGTCGGTGTACGCGCCGTCGGCCCGCTGCGCGTCGACGAGGTCGTCGGCGAACTTGTCGAAGAAGTTCTGCACGTCCACGTTGAACGTCGCGGTGCCGGCGAAGATCCCGATGTCACCGGTCCACCCCAGCCGCTCGTCGCGCTGCGGGCAGTCGGTGGGGATGGACAGCATGTTGCCCCGCTCGCCCCACAGGATGTTGTGCTGCAACTGGTTCACGAGCGGGTTGGACGTCGTGAGCGTGCCCGGCTGCCCACCGTCGGTCCACGCCGCGCGGCCGGTGACCATGTCCGCGGTGGGCGTGACCCCCGCCGGCAGCCCGGTCACCTCGACGTACCGGTAGCCGTGCACGGTGAACCTCGGCTCGTACCTCTCGACGCCGCCCGTGCCGGCCAGGGTGAACCGGTCGGTGACCTGCGCGGCACGCAGGTTCGTCGTGTACAAGGTCCCGTCCGGGTTGAGCACCTCCGCGTGCCGCATGGTGACCGTGGTGCCGGCCGGTCCACGCACCGCGAGCCGGTTCCAGCCACTGAAGTTCTGACCGAGGTCGAACACCCAGACTCCCGGCTGCGGCTGGGTTATCGCCGTCGGCCGGAACTCCTGCTGCACGGTCACCCCGTTGTCCACCTGGGACACGAGCGTCGGCTTGGCGCCGGTCCGCACGAGCGGCGCCGACCAGGTCCGGTCGTCGAAACCGGCACTGTCCCAACCGGACACCGCGAGCCGGGCGTCGTAGGTCTCGCCGTGGTACAGGTCGTCGGCGCGGATCGGGCCGCTCGCGGCCTTCCACGTGTCGTCGGTCCGCACCGTGGTGGTCGTGCCGTCGGTGAACGTGAGCCGCAGCTGCGCCGAGTACCACGGCTGCGTGCCGTACTTCTGGCTGCCGGCGATGCCGACACTGCCCGAGTACCAGCCGTTGCCGAGCAGTGCACCCAATACGTTGGCACCCTGGCGGATCTGCCCGGTCACGTCGAACACCTTGTACTGCAGGCGTTTGTTGTAGTCGGTCCACCCCGGCGCGAGCACGTCCGCGCCGACCTTCGCGCCGTTGAGGCGGGTCTCGTGCAGACCGAGCGCGGTGGTGAGCAGCCGGGCGCTCGCGACCGGCCTGTCGACCGTGAAACCCTTGCGCAGCAACGGAGCCGGCTGGCTCACCCGGACGTTGGCCGCCCACGGCCCGCTGCCGTAGGTGGCGACGGCCCGCGCGGCGGGCCACGCGCCGTCGTTGAAGCCTTGCTGCTCCCACCCGGCCGGGCCGCTCTGGCTCGCCTTCCACGCCGCGTCCGTGACGATCGTCTGTCCACTCTGGACGGACAGTTTGGCGATGAGCCCGGTGGGGGACTGGGTGGTGTTCTCGCTGCGCACGGCGATCGTGTTGGCGCCCGCGGTGAGCCGGCCGGTCAGGTCCACCACGGCCGCGTTCTTCCACGAGTCGAACACCCTCGGCGACGTGCTGACCTGCGTGCCGTTCACCCACACGTCCGCGGTGTCGTCGCCGGTGACCACCAGCGTCGCGCCGGTCGGGGCCGCGGCGAGGTCGAGCGTGCGCCGGAAGTACCGGGTCGCCGGTGGCGCGCCGGCCGCCGGATCGCCTTCCGGGTACCAGATCCAGCTCGCGCCGCCGAGGCCGGGCGCGACCGCGGTCTGTCCGATGAAGTCGGCCGTCCACTCGGACGCGGGCGCGCGCAGTCCGGTCTCGAACGTCTGCGTCGCGCTCCACGCGCCGGCCCGGCCCTGGCCGTCCCACGCCCGGACCTGCCAGGTGTAGCGGGTGAGCGAGGTCAGCGCCGGGCCGCCGTAGACCACGTCGACCTGTTGGCCCGAGGGCACCTGCCCGCTGTCCCAGACCGTGCCGGCGCCGTTCGACACCGTGACCTGGTAGGCCGCCTGGCGTTGCTGCGCCGCGCTCGACGCGAGCCGCCACCCGAACCTCGGCCGCTCCGCGTCCACGCCGAGCGGGTTGACGCGGTGTTCCACGGTGGCGTTCGCGACCCGCAGCGGCGACGACGCCGCCGGGTCCGGAGCCGCGACGTCGCTCTGCCACGGCGCGGTGCCGTACGCGCCGAGGTCGGCGGCGGCCGGCCAGGAGCCGTCGGCGAACGCGGGCTGCTCCCAGCCCTCGCCGACGGTCCGGCTCGCCCGCCACGTGCCGTCGGTGCCGAAGTCGGTCGTGCCGCCCGAGGTGACGACCCGCGCGTGCCCGATCAGCCCGGCCGGTCCGGTCGCGTTGTTGCGGCTGGCGATCGCGAGGGTGTTCGCGCCGGCGACCAGTGCCGGCCGCAGGTCGACGAGAACCGCCCGGCGCCACGAGTCCGCGCCCCGCGGGGACGAGGCGAGCGGCTTGCCGTTGAGCCAGATGTCGACCGTGTCGTCGCCGGTCACGACGAGCTGCGCGTCGCTGACCGCGCCGGCCGGCACGGTGAAGCTCTTGCGGAAGTACCGGTGTGCGGCGGGTGCGCTGACCCGGGGATCGCCTTCCGGGTACCAGATCCAGTGCGCCCCGGCGAGGCCGACCGGTGGCGCGGCGCTCGCGGGCGGCACGGTCAGCACGGAGAGGACCAGGGTGGTGACGAGCACGGCGAAGACCGCGCGGCGGCTGTTCCGGGGCATGGCAGGGCTCCCACTCAGCAAACCGACGTCCGAGGGTTTAAACGTTTCAATAACAGGGTGTACATAACAGTAACCAGCGCGTCACGCATGTGCAACGGGCAAAACGAAGGACCGGCCGCCGTGGTTTCGGCGGCCGGTCCTCCGGTCGTTTCGTCAGGCGCTGTAACCCTTCGGGGGAATCAGCGTGGCCAGCTGGTTGAACGTCAGCCAGTAGATCTGGTTGCCACTGAAGGAAGCCGGGTCGGCGATTAGCACCGTCATGTTGACGTCGTCGTAGCCGATCACCGTGAAGTAGTGGTAGATCGTGTAGTTCGGGTAGCCCGGCGGGTGGTTGTTCGCCGGCGCAACGATGTTCGCGACGATCGGGTAGCCGTTGTTGATGTCGAGCACGATGTCGCGCCACAGCAGGTCGCGCTGCGCCTGAGTCGGCGGGTCGTTCGGCATCTCCTTGGTCTCGTACCAACCTACGTAACCGCCGAGCACGCGGGTGACCTGGCCGATGTGGTCGGTCCCGCCGGTGTGGGTGCCGAGCTCCGCGGCGAGCTGGCCCTGGCTGCGGTAGACGCCGCGCGCCGACAGCGCGATCCGGGTGGCGGCCGGGCCGCACCAGTACCCGGTCTCCTGGACCTGGTAGTCCACCTGGAGCACGTGCTCCCCGGCGACCTGCACCGGGTTCGACGCCTCGGCCGGCGCCCTCGACGAGCCGGCCGGTGCGGCGCTCGAGAGCGGCGCGGTGAGGGTGGTGGTGACGACGAGTGCCAAGGCGGTGAGTGGAATCGCGATGGTGCGTTTGTCCATGGGATCTCCTCGACAGGCAGGGAAAGTCGATTAAGTTGGATCCTGTCAACGGAGTGCGATCATTGCCAGACCTGTTACTGGCTCACCTGCGACATGCGCAACTGAGCCACCGCCGGAGGTCCGCCGTGTTCGACGTCCTCGACCCCGACAGCGCGCAGGGCCGGGTGTACCGGTCGCTGGCCCGCCGCGGCCGGTCCGATGTGGACCAGCTCGTGAGTCTCACCGGGCTGTCCGCCGCGACCTTACGCGAGGTGCTGATCGAGCTCGCCGACCTCGACGCCGTGCTGCGGGTGGGCGACGAGTGGGAGGCGCGGCCGCCCGCGCGGGTGATGTCCGAGGTGCTGCGGGAGGAGGACGCGCGCAGGACCGAGCTGTGGCGTGCCGGCGCGGAGCTGGACGCGCTGTTCCACGTGGCCCGCCGGGACGCGGACGCGAGGCACGACGTCGAGCCGGTGGCGCACCCGCTCGACCTCATCGCGCTCACCAGGCAGCTGCAGGAACGATCCACTGACGCGATCCGCTGGCTCGACCGGCCGCCGTACGACAGCACACCGGACCACTTCGCCGAGCAGGAGACGTTGCAGGGTAAGCGAATGGCCGCCGGGCTGATGTATCGGACGCTCTACCACCAGGCGGTGTACGACAACCCGGCGCTGTTCGCCAGCATGACGCGCATGGTCGACCTCGGCGAGGACGCCAGGGTGCTCGCGGAGCTGCCGGTGAAGCTGATCATCGGCGACGACCGGACCGCGTTGCTGGTGCCGGAACCGGAGCGGGCCGGCAGCGAGGGTTCGCTCGTGGTGCACAGGTCCGGTCTGCTCAACGCGTTCGCTGGCGTGTTCGAGACACTGTGGACACTCGGCGTGCCGATCTCGCCGGCCGGCGAGATGCCACTGTCCGAACGGGACCGCACGATCGTCACGCTGATGGCCGCCGGCGTCACCGACGAGGCCATCGCCCGGCGGCTGCGGCTGTCGCGCCGCACGGTCGTCCGCCGGATCACCGCGCTGCTGGACCGGCTCGGCGCGACCACCCGGTTCCAGGCGGGCGTGCAGGCCGCGAACCGCGGCTGGCTCTGAGCGCTCACCCGGCAGTCGCGCGCACCGCCACCAGCTCACCCTTGCCGATGGCGAGCGTGGTGACGGCCAGGTTCCGCTCCCGTTCCAACAGCTCCCGTATGGGCGCGATCTCCTCCGGGTGGGACAGCGCGTTGTCGGCCACCAGCACCCCGCCGGGGCGCAGGACCCGCACCGGGTGCGGCCACCACGACGGATACTCGGTGCGTTCGGCGTCGAGGAACAGCAGATCCACCGCGCCGTCGGGCATCGCGGCCAGTGCGGCGCCGCCGTCCTGCACCCGGAACTCGACGTGGTCGCCGAGGCCGACGGCCTCGGTGGTGCGTTGGGCGTCGCGTTGTGCGGACTCGTCGGTGTCGAGGCTGAGCAACCGGCCGCCGACGGCACGCGCGGCGTCCGCCAGCCACAGCGTCGACACCCCGCGCGAGGTGCCGACCTCGACGATGTTCCGCGCGGTGACGGCCTGGGCGAGGAACCACACGAACCGCCCGGCGTCCGGTTCGAGCACCCGCCACCGGTCGAGCCGGTCCGCCTTGGTGGCGTCGTGCGCCGCCCCCGCGTCGGTCAGCTCCTCGATCATCTGACGCACCGTCGCGTCCACCCGAGCACCCCCGTTCGTGTGCCTCGATTGTGCACCCGGCGGCACTCGGCTAGCCGGGCGGATCCGGATGTGCCGCCCTGGCGGGCACGAACGCGCCGGCGCCCGCTTCCCTGCCCCCGCACGGTGTTCTACTCACCTGACGTCCGCACCGGCCCCGGTGACCGGCCGCCCTCACCGCGGGCCGCTACCTGTGCGCCGACAACCGCGACCTCGCCACGGACGACGGCCTGCGCGCGGCGGTGTTGAGCTACAACCGGTCCGCCGCGTACCTGCGGATCGTGCTGACCTGGCTCGCCGTGTACCGGAACGGCACGCTGGTGCTGCCCCGGGACGGGCGCCGCCCCGATCCCGGTCGTCGCGTCACCGCAGGCCCCGGCGCCTACGCCGTACCGCCGTCGGGTGTGCCACCTACCGGCACCTCCGCGCCTCAGCCCGTCCCGCCGCCCGTGCCGGGCACGACGACGCCACCGCCGCTGCCGGTCCTGGTCACCGATCCGCTGACCGGCGTGGTGTGCCGCGTCGACGGCGTTCTCGACGTCGGCGGCGCGCTCATCGGCGGCCTGCTCGGCGTGCCGGTGCCGCCGTCGCCTGGCGAGAACTGCCTGCCGTAGTCGCGAACCGGCAACTCACGGTGCTGGAACGGGAGACTCGCGCATCGTTGTTCTGAGTGGCGAGAGTGTCAAAGCCCGCGTCCGCGGCACGTCAGTGTCGTGGTCGCGTCAGTGAGGTGATCTCAGCAAGATCGCTGCGGTGGTTCCGACAGAACCCCGACGTCACCGCTGACCGTGGCGCGTGAATTGGCCGACTCATACCCACCCACCTCGAACACAGCCGACTCGCCTGAATCTTGTTGAGATCACGTCAACGAACACCCCGCGATCGAAGCTGCATATTCAGAAGTTGAGGACCCCGGAAGCACAACAGTCCGCCCGCAGCAGCTGGTGGGCGAGGTCGAACTGCATCGACGTCAGATACCTGTTGGACAGCAGGCGTTTCACATTGCTGGCACCGATGTGCTCCACCGCGCCAGGCACGCCTGCGCCGGCGGAGTCGTTCTGGAGCACCGGCACGATGACGGGGAACGCGGGACAGGTGCGCGTCACCAGCGACCGGGTGCTGGTCGGCGTGATCGACCCGGCCGTCACGGCCGCCGCGAAGGACACGATCTACCGCGGTGACTCGGTGGAGCTGACCTTCGCGGTGACCAACGCGGGTGCCGCGCCGGACGAGACGCTGTCGAACATCCAGGTGGCACCGGGTGACCTGTGCGTGCCGGAAACCGGTCGCCGCGCTGGGGTCGGGGGAGTCTGCGACGGTCAGTTGTGTCGCCGAACCGGCGCAGACGCAGGAGATCGTCGCGACAGCGACGGGACACGGCGTGAACGGCGACGACGTGCCCGGCACCGCGGACCGCAACATCGGCGACGTGCCGATGACCGTCGCGGTGGCGAACGACACGGCGCCGAACTGCGACTTCGAGCTGACCGGTGAGGGACTGCGGGCCGGCGCTCACGAACACCGCGACCTACAGCGCTGACCGGCGCGGACGACGCGATCGTCGCGCGGGTCAGGCCCCGGCCCCGCTGGCGCCCGGCCCGGCGACTGAGGCCGCGTCAGCGCGGTAGCCGGCCGACGGCGAGCTTCGCGAGGTCCGTCGCCAGCGGGCAGCTGGACTCGTCCTGCGCGTCGGCGGTCACCGAGACCGACAGCTCCTCGATCGACTTCATGACACCCTGCCGCGCGAACGGCCGGTACTCGATCCGGACCTCGCACCCCGGCAGTGTCCGGTAGGAGCTGTTGCTGCCGCCCACTTCCGGGTGTACGACCGCATTGTGGCCGCCGATCTCGACGGTGCGGTCGCGTGGCGAGTCGGCGTCGAGGGGGAATGCCGGGCTGAAGCTGACGTACGCGTGCGGATCGGACACCACCGGGTTGCCCCATGTGCAGGTCTGGCCGTTGAACCCCGGGGTGAGCTGATCCTTGTCGACGCCGGGGACGCGGAACGCCTCCTCCGGGCGCAGCAGCGCGCACGCGTCCTGGTTGGCGAGCGACTCGGCCGGCAGGTCGGCGGCGGGCAGGTCGCCGTCGACCAGCTTCGGCAGCACGGCGTCGAGCGCCCGATCGGCCGTGCCGCACGTGACGTTCGTGTCGGGAGTGCCGCCGACCGCCAGGCTGATCACCGCGTGCTCGGCAACCGCGACGCCGCGGCGGCACCAGTTGTCGTCGCCGGTGTCGCCGTAGACGGTGACGCCGGCGCGCACCCGGGGCGTCATCGTGAACCCGTCGGGGAACGCGAAGTCGAAGCCGATCGACAGGGTCAGCCCGGACCGGTCGGCGCCGAGGAACGTGGCCTCGCAGTCGGTGAACAGATAGCCCGGCTCGATCGTGGGGGCGCCGTACGCGGAGAGCACCTGCCGGTCCGCCAGCGCACACGGGTCGGCGCGGCGGAGCTGCTCCTCGGTGACCGAGATGCCGTCGCTGAGCGGGACGGTGACGCTGGGCACGAGCGACGAGGGCGGTGGGACCGACGGCGCGGACCGTTCGGTCGAGCACCCGGCGATCAGCAGCCCGACCAGCAGGAACCCGACGGTGGCACGGTGCGAAGGCGACCCCATGATCGGGAGCATAGGAGACCGTGGCGGCGGCCGCGGCTCGGTGGCAGGATGCGTCCTAGGCAGTGTATACGGTATGCACTACGATGGAACTACGTTGACCCAGGCACGGAGGAGGATCGCGCCCCCATGTACTCAGTCACCAATCCCGCGACGGGCGAACTGATCGAGGAGATCGAGAACGCGACCGACGCGGAGGTTCGGGCCGCGATCGAACGTGTCCACAGCGGGTACTCGTCGTGGCGGCGGCGCCCGGTGGGCGAGCGTGCGGCGATCGTCCTGCGCGCGGCGGAGCTGTTCGCGGAACGGGCCGACGAACTGGCCGCGATCATGACGCTGGAGATGGGCAAGCGGATCAACGAGGGCCGCGGCGAGATCGGCATCGTCGTCGACATCTTCACCTACTACGGGGAGCAGGGGCCCGCGCTGGTCGCCGACGAGCCGCTGTCGATCAAGGGCGGCGCGGCGGTGATCGAGTCGGTGCTGCGCGACGCGGGCGTGCCGGACGACGTGTACGTCAACACGTTCGCGTCCAGCCGGCAGATCCCGTCGATCCTCCAGGACCCGCGCATCGTCGGCGTGTCGCTGACCGGCAGCGAGCAGGCGGGCATCTCCGTCGCCGCGGAGGCCGGCAGGAACCTCAAGCGGGCCGTCCTGGAGCTCGGCGGGTCCGACCCGCTGATCGTGCTGGACACCGACGACCTCGACGAGACGGTCAACACCACCGCGACGGCCAGGATGCGCAACTGCGGCCAGTCCTGCAACGCGCCGAAGCGGATGATCGTCATGGGCGACCTGTACGACGACTTCGTCGACCGGCTCACCAAGCGCGTCGCCGACTACTACCAGCCCGGCGACCCGGCGGACCCGGCGACGAAGCTGCCGCCGCTCGCGTCGGTCGCGGCCGCGGACGAGGTGGCCGCGCAGATCGAGACCGCCATCCGCCAGGGCGCGACGTTGCGCACCGGCGGGCACCGCATCGACGGGCCTGGCGCGTACCTCGAGGCCACCGTGCTGACCGACGTGACGCCGGAGATGGACGCCTACCGCGAGGAGATCTTCGGACCGGTCGTGCTGGTCTTCCGCGCGGACACCGAGGATGAGGCGGTCGCGATCGCCAACGACTCGCCGTTCGGGCTCGGCGCGAGCGTGTTCGGCACCGACCCGGCGCGAAACCGCCGCGTCGCCGAGCAGATCGAGTCGGGCATGGTGTACCTGAACAGCTCCGGCGGCTCGCAGGCGGACCTGCCCTTCGGTGGCATCAAGCGCTCCGGCATGGGCCGCGAACTGGGCCCGGCGGGCATCGAGGAGTTCATGAACAAGAAGTCGATCCGCCTGTAGGGGTACCCGGTCAGGTCGAGCGGAGTTGCTCGACGCGGACGTCGAGGTTGCGGAAGTGTTCCGCCATCGCGATCTCCGCGCGTGTCACGTCGCGTTTGCGGAGTGCGGTGACGATGGCCCGGTGCCGGCGCACGGTCTGCATCGGGTTCGGGTCGGTGACGCCGAGCAGGTGGTTGACGCGGTGGAAGACGTCCCAGAAGGCGCGCAGCAGCTGCGTCACCAGCGCGTTGTTCAGCGACCGGTACAGCACCTCGTGGAACTCGCGGTCCTCGTCGGCGAACGTCTCGCCCGACTTGGCCCGTTCCGCCATTCGGCGGGTGACCTCGTCGAGCGCGGCGAGGTCGGCCTCCGGCACGGTCGCGGCGACCCGGCGGATCAACGCGCCTTCGAGTGCCTCGCGCACCTCGACGATCTCCTCCATCGACCGCAGGTCGCGGCCGATGTCGTGCAGCGCGCGGAAAGTGAGGCCGTCGGCGAGCGGATCCAGTGACAGGCGGCCGACGTACGTGCCGAAGCCGTGCCGGATCTCCACGATGTCGAGCGCCTGCAACGCTTTCAGCGCCTCGCGGATCGAGTTGCGGCTGACCCCGAGCGTCTCGACCAACTCGGTCTCGGTGGGCAGCGCGTCACCCGACGTCAGACCGCGGCTGAGTATCAGCCCGGTGATCTCGTCCCGGATCGCCCTGCTCATCCGGGTGGCCATCCTGGCCGGTGTGCGCGGTTCCGTCACGAAGACCTCCCACGTCCCACCTTAGAGCAGACCGGCGTCGTCGAGGTGGCGCCGCACGGCCGCGCGTTCGGTGTCGTCCAATGGAATCATCGGCTCGCTCGTCGTCGCGCCCGCGATCACGCCGCGGGCCACCAGTCCCTCCTTGAACGCGCCGATCGCTGATGAGTACCGCCCCATCCGCGTGCCGCCGACGTGGATCAGCCGGAACAGCCTGCGCAGCCGGACCTGCTCGACGCGCGCGGCGTCCCAGTCCGCCCGCCGGGCCGCCTCGTAGAGCCGCAGGTACCCGTGCGGGTCCACGTTCCCGATGCCCGGCACGAGGCCGTGCGCGCCGATGAACAGCCCGAGGTCGGCGAGGGTCTCCGAGCCGGAGAAGCACTGGAACCGGTCCGGGTCGGTGCTTTCCAGCGCCGTGCGCAGGCCGTCCAGGTCGCCGCTCGAGTCCTTCAGCGCGGACAGGGTGCCGTCCTCGGCCAGCTCCGCGACCACGTCCGTCGGCAGTTTGGTGCCGACCGAGCTGGGAATGTCGTACGCGACGAGCGGCAGGTCCACCGCCGCCCGGATGGCACGGAAGTGCCCGCCGAACTCCGCGTGGTGGGTCGGCGCGAAGAACGGCACGGTCGCGACGAGCGCGTCCGCGCCCGCGGCCTTGGCGGCACGCGCGTGCTCGAGCACCCTCGGCGTCGTGGTGTCGATGATCCCGGCGAGCACCGGCACCTGGCCGGCCGCGACGCCGGACACCACCTCGAGCGCGCGGTACCGGACGTCGTCGGGCAGGTAGGCCACCTCGCCGGTGGACCCGGTGACGAACAGCCCGTGCATGCCGGCCTCGATCAGGAAGGCGGCCAGGCGTTCCAGCGAGGCGACGTCCAGTTCGCGTTCCGTGGTCAGCGGGGTGCACACGGGTGGCACGACGCCGCCGGCGAGGTCAGTCAAGACAGGCTCCTAATCGGGATCTGCGTGAACGTGATCGTCTCGTTGGCGCCGCTGACCCCGGTCTCGTACAGCAGCCCGACGGTCGAGCCGGACAGCTGAACGAGGTCCGAGTACGCGGCGAACGCGTCGGACACCAGGCGGACCTGCCGCCAGGTCTGCCCCCGGTCCGAGCTGACCCGCACGGCCATCGCGCGGCGGCTCGCGGGGTCGGACGGGCCGGAGAACAGCAGCACGTCGGGGCGCGTGGTCTGCAGGACACTCGCCTGCACCCGGGGTCCGGCGAGCGTCGGCTGCGGCTGGTAGGCCGCGGCGAGCGTGTCGCCGCCGTCCGTGCTGTACGCGTCGACCCGGCCGGCGACCGTGCCCTGGTTGCGGCTGTTGAAGTACAGCCGGCCGTCCGGCAGCTGCGCGACGGTCGTCTCGTTCGACGCGACGGCGGTGTCGAGGCGGTCCTCGGTGAACCCGATGCGCCACGTGCGGCCGCCGTCGTCGCTGATCAGGTCGTGCCCGCCGTAGTACTTCGCCTCGGTGCCGACGTCCGGCGAGCCGGCCGGCGGCGCCTCGGAGTGGTTGGCGGGCACCACGATCCGCCCGGCGTGCCGGCCGTGCCGCAGCACGATCGCGTGGCCGGGACCGGTGGCGTACCACCGCCAGTCCGGCTCCTTCGCGACCGACGTGAGCTCCCGCTCGGTCGACCAGGTGCGGCCGTTGTCGCGGCTGCGCTGGACGAAGACCCGCCGACTGTCCTCTTCGGACACCGTGCCGGACATGATCTCCTGCTCCGTGACCCGGCCGTTGCGGGTGGTCAGCAGCACGATCTCGCCGCCGGGCAGCACCACGGGCGCCGGGTTGCCCGCGGTCGCGTCGCCGTTGCGCGACACCACCGACAGCGGACCCCAGGAACAGCCGCCGTCGAAGGAGCGCCGCAGCACGACCTCGATCGCGCCGCTGTCGCCGGACGACTCGACCCGGCCTTCCGCGAACGCCAGCAAGGTGCCGGCGTTCGTGCGCACGACGGCCGGGATGCGGAACGTGTGGTAGCCCTCGGTGTCCGATGTGTACGGCACCGACGTGCAGCCGGGACGTGGTGTGGCGTCGGCGGCGGGCGTCAGCGCGCCACTCATCAGCACGCCGGCCAGCAACGACAACCCGATACGACGTAACGCCATGTCAGCCTCCGTGGGTGCGGTCGAGCGGCAGGCGCAGGACCTGACCGGTTGGAATGTCCGCATTGGACAGTCGGACGTGGTTCAGCTCGGTGGGGGACAGGGCACGCCGGTACAGGCGGACCTCGTCGAGGCTGCCGGCGAACCGCTGCTGGTAGTCCTGCCGCTCACCGAGGTGCAGCTGGAACGGCACCCGCTCGCTGAGCGACCCCGCGACGGCCGGGCCGGCCGCGACCTGGACGCCGTCCACCCACAGCAGCAGCTGTCCGGCGGCGCGTTGCAGCGCGAGGTGGTGCCACCGGTTGTCGTTGTAGGCCGACGTGGTGGTGACCGACGCGTTGCCGCCTGCCGTGGTCATCCAGGCGACGAGCCGGTTGCTCGCCGGCTCACCGCGCAGCCACAGTTGCGGCGCGGTGCCGCCCATCCCGCCGAGCCACAGCAGGGCGTGCTCCCCGGACGTGGCGCCGTAGCGGAACCAGGTCGTGTACGTGAGGTCGCCGTCGCCGGGCAGCTGCGCCTTGTCGTAGGGCACCCGCAGGTAGTCGCCGACGCCGTCGAGTGCCAGCCCGCGGCCGAACCGGCCGGCCGTCGTGGTCGCGCCGCCGAGGACGTACGCGTCGGCGTCGCCGCGGGACGTGTCCGGGGTGGTCGGTCCGGTCGGGTTGCGCCAGCCGAGGTACTCCTCGTTGAAGCGGGCGAACCGGATCTCGTCGCGGGCGTCGACCGGGCCGCCCTCGTAGAGCAGACCGATGTCGGCGTTACGGGCGGTCGGCGCGCTGATCTGGACGAGGTCCGAGTAGCCCGACCAGTCCGACGTGATCCGGGTGCCCTGCTCGGCGTTCTCCCACGTGCGGCCGCTGTCGTAGGACGAGCGGATCATCATCCAGCGGCGGCGGTCCGTGTCGGAGGGGGCGGAGAACAGGATCCGGTCGGGCCCCGGCCGCTCCAGGCGCAGCACGGCGCCCTGCACGGTGGGTGTCACGAGGTCGGGGATGGCCGTCCACGGGGTGCTGAACGAGTCGCCGCCGTCGCGGCTGACCGCGTACGACCGGTTGCCGACGGCGGTGCCGCCCTGTTCGCGGCCGCTCGCGTACACCGAGCCGTCGGCCAGCTCGGTGACCGTGATCTCCTGCGGCTTCTGGGTGAACGTGCCGCCGGGCGGGAAGTCGATCGTGCCGAGCGCGCCGATCTGCCAGGTCGCGCCGTGGTCGTCGCTGTAGACCAGCGCGGCCTCGTTGGCGACCGCGTTCGTGCCGTCGCTCGCCTCGCCGGAGATCCCGAACACGAGCCGCCCGGCGTGCGGGCCGCGGGTCAGCTGGATGCCGTGCACCGGGCCGGTGGCGAGCCACCAGTCCCACCGGGGGAGCTTGACCTGCGCGCTGATGTCGACCGGCGCCGACCAGGTCGCGCCGTCGTCGTCGCTGTACTGCAGGTGCGGTGTGCGGGCGCACGGCACCTCGCACGGCCCGGCGTCGTCGCGGCCCGCGTTGTACGTGCTGAACAGGAAGATCCGGCCGGTCATCCGGTCCACGATCGGCACCGGGTTGCCGTGCGTGTCCCCGCCGCCCTCGTTGACCAACGCCAGCGGCGACCACGTCCGGCCGCCGTCGGTGGAACGCTTCAGCACCAGGTCGATGTCGCCGGTGTCGCCGCAGTTGTCGACGCGTCCCTCGGCGAACGCCAGCAGCGTGCCTTTCTTGCTCTTGACGATCGCGGGGATGCGGAAGCAGGAGTAACCCTGTTCCTGCGCGGCCTTGAACAGCACCTGCTGCTCGACGACGGGCTGCGGGGACGCGGCCGCGGCTTGAGCCAGGCTCGCGGCCAGCACCACGGACACCACGCCTGCCAGCAACGCTCTCACGGCTGACCTCCTGTCGACGGCTCGGGATGGATGCAGCGATACGTGTGCCCGGCGGACCCGGCGCTGACGAGCGGCGGCAGCTCGGCCGCGCACTCCTCGGTCGCCTTCCAGCAGCGGGTGCGGAAGTTGCACCCGCTCGGCGGCGCGGTCGCGGACGGCACGGGTCCACTGAGGACGATCGGCTCGACGGCGTGCAGCAGGCTCGGGGTCGCCGAGAACAGCGCCCGCATGTACGGGTGGTGCGTCTCCGCCGGCACGGCCGCGGCCGGCGCCTCCTCCACGACGCGGCCGAGATACATGGTGACGATGCGGTCGCTCATCTTCTTGACCGTCTGGATGTCGTGCGACACGAACACCATCGCGAGCCCGAGCTGTTCGCGCAGCTCGATGAGCAGGTTCAGGATCTGGGCCCGCACCGACACGTCCAGCGCGGAGGTCGGCTCGTCGGCGACCAGCAGCGCCGGCCGCAGCGCCAGCGCCCGCGCGATCGCGACCCGTTGGCGCTGCCCGCCGGAGAGCTGCCCCGGCACCGCGTCCGCCACGCTGTCCGGCAGGCCCACCAACGACATCAGCTCGCGGACCCGGTCCGCGCGTTCGGTCGGCGTGCCTTCGCGGTGCACGTCGAGCGGATCGCGGATGATCTTGGCGACGGCGAGCCGCCGGTTCAGCGCGGTGGCCGGGTCCTGGAAGATCATTCCGACGTGCCGGCCGAACCGGGCCGCCCGCTCGGCCGCGGTCATCGTCCACAGTGACTCGTCCTGGTAGCGCACGGTGCCCGCGGTCGGCTGCTGCAACCCGACGATCACCTTGGCCAACGTGGACTTCCCGCAACCCGACTCGCCGACCACCCCGACGGTCTCGCCGGCGTTCAGCACGAGGCTCGCGTCGGTCAAGGCGTAGACGTTGTCGTGCCCGAACAGTCGCGCCGACCGAATCCGGTGCACCACGTGCACTTGCTCAAGCTCAAGCAGGTTCATGAGTCACCGCCGGTTGTTCCGCCGGGAAATGGCACGCGATCAGGTGGTTGAGGTTGTCGCCGACCTTCGCCGGCGCCTCCTGGTGGCAGATCGCGCGGGCCGCGGGGCAGCGGTCGGAGAACCGGCATCCCGCCTCGAAGTCGGCGGGGGAGGGGACGACACCCTTGATCTGGGTCAGCCGGTCCCGGTTCTCCTCCAGCGACAGCACCGCGCTCAGCAGCCCGCGTGTGTAGTGGTGCCGCGGCGAGCCGACGAGCTGCGCGATCGTGCCCATCTCCGCGACCTGCCCGCCGTACATCACCACCACGCGGTCGGCCACCTCGGACACCAGCGCGAGATCGTGCGACACCAGGATCAGCGCGAAGCCCAGCTCCTCCTGCAGCCGCAGCAACAAGCTCATGATCTGCGCCTGCACGGTGACGTCGAGCGCGGTGGTCGGCTCGTCGGCGACGATCAGGCGCGGGTCGCGGGACAGAGCCATCGCGATGAGCACCCGCTGCCGCTGCCCGCCGGACAGCTCGTGCGGGTACGCCCGCAGCGTCCGCGCCGGATCGAGGTTCACCAGAGCGAGCAGCTCGGCGGGGGAGCGGGTGCCGCCGCGGCGGGTGAACTGCTTGAGCTGGGCGCGGATCGTCATCGCCGGGTTCAGCGAGCTGAGCGCGTCCTGGTAGATCATCGCGAGGTCGTGGCCGAGGTGGCGGCGCCGCTGCCGGGCCGGCAGGGCGAGCAGGTCCCGGTTCGCGAACCGGACCTGCCCCGAGACCCGAGCGGTGTCCGGCAGCAACCCCATGATCGACAGCGAGGTCAGCGACTTCCCGCAGCCCGACTCGCCGATCAGCCCGAGCACCTCACCGGCCCGCACGGTGAACGACACGTCGTCGACGACGTTCACCCCGTTGTGCCGGTCCTGGAACGAGATCGACAGGTGCTCCACATCGAGCACGGTGTCCCGGTCGGTCAGGTTCCTGGTTCGCTGAGCCAACCGCTCGCCGGCCTCGCGCAGCCCGGCGATCGGGAGCACCGGCTCGACGGGCTTCTCGGCGGGGGCCTCCGCCGCCTTCTTCGCGGCCCGGCCGGCCTTCGCGCGCCGCGCGGACGGGGTCGCCCACGCGTCGGAGATGCCTTCGGACAACACGTTCAGCGCCAGCACGGTGATCAGGATCAGCAGGCCGGGGAACAGCGTCGCCCACCAGCCGCCGGTCAGCACCAGCTCCTTGCCGCCCGCGAGGACCGAGCCCCACGACGGGTCCGGCGCCTGGATGCCGGCGCCGATGAACGACAGCGACGCCTCGAACACGATGGCGTCGGCCACCATCACCGTGGCGAACACCAGCACCGGAGCCGCGCAGTTGACCGCGACGTGCTTGACCAGGATGTAGTAGCGCCGGGCGCCGATGATCCGCTCGGCCGCGACGTAGTCCTCGCTGTACTGCGCCAGCACGTTCGCCCGGACCACGCGGGCGAACGACGGCATGTAGAGGAAGCCGAGCGCGAGGATCAGCACCCCGATGCCGCGCCCGAACACGGCCACCAGCACCGCGGCGAGCGCGATCCCGGGGAACGCCATCACGACATCGAGGACTCGCATGATCGTCTCGCCAAGCCGGCGCCCCGAGGTCGCCGCGAACGCGCCGATCAGCGCGCCGACGACCAGCGCGAGCGCGGTCGCGCCGAGCCCGACGGTGAGCGACCACCTGGCGCCGTGGACGACGCGGGAGAACACGTCCCGGCCGGAGGAGTCGGTGCCGAACCAGTGGTCGGCGCTGGGCCCGGCGACGCTGGCGCCGGTCAGGTACGGGTCGTGCCCGGCGACCAGTGGCGCGAACACGGCGGCCAGCGCCAACAGCACCAGCACGGCCAGCGCGACCCACGACGGCCAGCCGAGTCTCCGGAACCGGACCGGCGAGCCGCTCAGGCGCTCGGTGAGCCCCGCGCGCATCACGGGTGGCTCCGCACGCGCGGGTTCGCGATCAGGTACAGCACGTCGATGACCAGGTTCACCAGCACGAAGCCGATCGCGATGGTGATCACGAAGCCCTGCACCTTCGAGGCGTCGCCGTCGCTGACGGCCTGGATCATGTTCTGCCCCATGCCCGGCAGCGCGAACATCGTCTCGATGACCACCGCGCCGCCGAGCAGGTAGCCGAGCCGCAGACCGAGCACGGTCAGCGGGGTGACGAGCGCGTTGCGCAGCACGTTGCGCCCGACCACGACGAACGGCGGCAGCCCGCCGCCGCGCGCCGTGCGGACGTAGTCCTTGTCGAGCTCCTCCACCATCGACGTGCGGATGATGCGGGTCAGCTGCGCGGCCACCGGCATCGCGAGCGACACCGCGGGCAGCGTCATCGAGTTCAGCCAGCCGGAGAACGAGTCGTTCATGCTGACGTACCCGCTGGTGGGGAACAGGCCCTCGCCGACGGCCAGCCACTGCACGAGCAGCAGCGCGATCCAGAACGCCGGGGCCGCCACCCCGGCCAGCGACACGAGCCGGATGAGCTGGTCGGGCCAGCGGTCCCGGAACACCGCGGAGACCACCCCGAGCAGCAGCGCGACGACGATCGCGATGACGAGCCCCATCAGCGTGAGCTGCACGGTGAGCGGCAGCGCGGTGGCGATGGTGTCGGACACCGGCTGCTTGGTGATCACACTGGTGCCGAAGTCACCGTGCAGCAGCTGCCAGACGAACCGTCCATATTGGATCGGCCACGGGTCGAGCAGCCCGTTCTCCGCGCGGAACCGCTGGAGCTGCTCGTCGGTCGCGTTGGCGCCGTCGAACGCGGCCAGCGCCGGGTCGGTCGGCGAGAACCGCATCACGACGAACACGAAGAATGTGACGCCGAGCAGCAGCGGCACGAGCGAGAGGATGCGCCCGACCAGCATCCGCAGGACGATCAACTCACGCCCCCGGCTTGGCCTGGTTCAGGTTGATGCCCGGGTAGCCCTGCGCCCGCACCCCGGACAGCGCGGAGCCGTCCCATGCGGTGCCGAGCTGGGTGAACACGATCGGGTACACGACCGCCTGGTCGGCGAGCGTGTCCAGCACCCGCTTGGTGAGCTTCTTCCGCTCGCCGTCGTCGGTCTCCTCCGCGGACTGGTCCAGCAGCGCGAGGAGCCCGTCCGCGTCGGCGCCCGCCCACTTGGCGTACTTCGGCACCACGCCGGCGCCCGCGTAGTAGTAGCGGATGAGCAGGTCCGGGTCGTTGCCGAACTGCTCCGCGTTCTGCGTGGTCGCGACGACCTGGAAGTCGAACCCGCCGTCCAGCTTGGAGAACAGCGCCTTGGTGTCCTGTGTGTCCAAAGTGGTCGTGACACCGATGGCGTCCCAACCCTCCTTGATCACGTTCACACAGTCGGCGACCAGGGTGGTGTTCGTCGTGGACAGCGTGACCGACAGGTTCGTGACGCCGGCCTGCCGCAGCAGCGACTTGGCCTTGTCCGGGTCGTAGCCGAGGTCGTTGGCCGCGGGTTGGGACAGCGGCAGCTTCGGGTTGATGAACGACGTGCCCGCGGTGCCCTTGCCCTTCAGCCCGACCTCGAGCATCTTCTCGCGGTCGACCGCGTGGTGCAGAGCCTGGCGCACGAGCTTGTTGTCGTACGGTGCGTGGGTGGTGTTGAACATCAGCCACAGGTTGTTGCCGCCGTCGGCGAACTCGACCTTGCGGCCGTCCTTCTCGAGCTGGTCGGCGTTGGCCGCCGGGATGTTCTCGACGATCTGCGCGGCCGGCCGGGCGCCGGAGACCTTCGCGACCCGGGGCGCCGCTTCGACGATCGAGTTCCACAGCATGGTCTTGTAGACGGCCGGGCGGGGTCCGTTGTAGTCCGCGAACCGCTCGAAGCGGGTGTGGGACAGGGGTGCCTGCTCGACCACCTTGTACGGGCCGGACCCGACAACCTTGCCGGCCACCGCGTCCGCCCACTTGCCGTCGAAGACGTGCTTCGGCACGATCTTGACGGTCTGGAGTCGTTGCAGCGCATAGGGGAACGGCTTGGACTGGACGAACTCGACGGTCCGGTCACCTGTCTTGCGCACCTCTTGCAGCCAGCTGGCGAGGAACGTGCGGACGAGGACGTTCTCCGTCTCGTCGAGCGCCCGCGCGTAGGTGAACACGACGTCGTCGGCGGTGACCGGCTTGCCGTCGTGCCACTTCGCGCCGTCCCGCAGCTCCATCGTGAAGCCGGTGCCGCTGACGTCGTCCGGCAGCGCCTTCGCGAGGCCCGCGTACGGTTCGCGGGTGAGCGGGTCACCCTCTACAAGGGACTCGTAGCAGTGCAGCATCGCGGCCGTCGAGAAGGCTGACGCCGTCTGCAGCGGGTCCCACGTCTGGTTGTTGCCGTAGCCGATCACCGCGGTGATCGACTCGGCGGTGTCGCCGGTGGAGTTCGTGGAAGCCGGGCCGCCGCACGCGGCGAGGCTGGACGAGAACGCGGCGGCCACGCCGGCGAGGCCGGTGAAGCGCAGCATGTCCCGCCGGTTGAAGGACTGACCGAACCCGGGCCGAGTTCTGGACACCGCGCCTCCTGATCGTGTGTGTGTGACACCCGGACGAGCCCCATGAGGTGGGACATGGGATGTCCTATGAATGGCAGAACCATAGGTGCGCGACCGCGCGAGGTCAAGAGTCGGGCACACATCGCGGCAACCCCGTTGTCACGCAACGGAAACGACCAACGCCCTGAAGGACCCCTTCATGTCACTCAACGACATGAAGGGGTCCTTCAGGACTTGACCACTTAGTGAGCGGAGCGAGCCAATGTCACGGTGTCCAGGCTGGCGCTACGGCCCAGCTCACGTCGTTGGGGTACGAGGTCGGGTTGTCGTAGATGTGTGCGCCGCCGTTGGTGGCCACCCACACCTCCTCCGCGTAGTGCCGGACGTTCGTGCCCAGCTCGTTCACCGACGCCAGCCGCACGGTCCCACCGGTCGCTCCCGGCTGCGCGCAGAAGGTCGCGTCCCTGCGGAACAGGTCGGTGTTCTCGTTGGCCGCGAGCCGCACCCGGAAGTCCGCGTGCCGCAGGTAGGCGCCCGCGATGTTGCGGGACTCGAACGAGTAGCAGCTCGGGTCGGCGAGCCCGCGCCGCACGACGAACGTCGCGTCCGCCTTGGTCAGCGCGGTACTCGTCGCCGTCACCACGTCCGTGCGGGCCAGGCCGTCCCGGTGCCGCAGGTAGCGGTCGGTGAAGCCGGGCGTGGTCACCCGGAACGACCGGGCGCCGTTCAGCGCCAGGTCGGCCCCGCTGCGCCACAGCGGCACGACCGCCGCCCAGGTGGTGTCCGCCGCGAAGCCCGTCGCCGAGTCCCACGGGTTCGGCCCGCCCGGTTTGGCCAGATAGACGGCCTCGTTGTAGTGCCGCACGAACGCGCCGGGGTTGTTGAACGACTCGAGCGCGGTAGCGCCGGAGCCCGAGCGGGCGCAGAACGTGGCGTCCCCGCCGAACCCGGCCGAGCCGTCGTTCTGGTCCGACCGGATCCGCAGGTTCGAATGCCGCAGGAACCGGCCGGGGAAGTTGCGGGACTCGAACGACAGGCACGCCGTGTCCGCGAGCCCCGGCCGGGCCCAGAACGTGGCGTCCTGCTTGAGCACGTCGGTGCCGTTGTCCACGTCGGTGCGCGCGAGGCTGTCCAGGTGGCGCAGGTACCGGTTGGTGTAGCCCGGCGTGGTCACCCGCAGCGACACGACCTCGCCGCGGCCCACCTCGGTGCCGGCTGCGCGGGCGAGCACCCGCTGGTTCACCGCGAGCACCTGCGCCGCGTTCATCTTCAGTATCCGCCGGTCGTAGGTGTAGAAGCCGTTGACCTCGTTCTCCACGTCGTACGGTTCCGTGTAGACAGACCCGGACAGCCCACGCGTCTGCACGAACCGGCCGACCTCGTCGGTGATCGCGACGTACCGGTTGGTCAGCGACGCCTCGTCGGGGTACAGCGCGCCGTACGCGAACCCGGCGCCGGGCTGCCACTCGTGCCCGGTGACCGTGCGGCCGAGCCCGCCGTACTCGCCGAGCACCGCGACCCTGCTCGCCGTTGGCAGCCGGGTGCCGGTGGACATCTGGTACGCGTGGTCGTCGACGATGTCGCCGTTCGCCGGCTCCGGATCGGACACACAGCAGTTGGAACCGGAGTTGTGGTTGATCAGCCGGGTGTTGTCGAGTGCGCGGACCAGGTCGACGATGCGGCCGTTGTCGTACTCGCCCCAGCCCTCGTTGAACGGCACCCACTGCACGATCGACGTGACGCCCTTGAGCTGGTTGACGATCCTCGTCAGCTCCGACTCGTAGTTCGCGTGGCTCGCCACCGGGGGGTCGTCGACCGCGTCGAGCGCCGGCATGTCCTGCCACACCATCAGCCCGAGCCGGTCGGCCCAGTAGAACCAGCGCGCCGGCTCGACCTTGATGTGCTTGCGGACCATGTTGAAGCCCAACGCCTTCTGGCGCTCCAGGTCGAACCGCAGCGCCTCGTCGGTCGGCGCGGTGTAGATCCCGTCCGGCCAGTAGCCTTGGTCGAGCGTGCCGAGCTGGTAGACGAACTTGCCGTTGAGCAGCGGCCGCAGGACGCCGCCGACGACCGCCTTGCCGAGCGAGCGCATGCCGAAGTACCCGGTCACCACGTCGGTTCCCATGGTCACGCGCAGGTCGTACAGGAACGGGTCGCTCGGCGACCACAGCCGCGCGTTCGGCACCGGGACCCGCAGGTGCGCGCCGACCGTGCCGGTGACCGAGCCGACCACCGTGCCGCCGGTGCGCACCTCGGCCTGCACCTGCTGCCCGGCCGTGCCCTGCACCACGAGATCGAGCACGCCCGCCGGGACGTCGGGGGTGGTGTCGAGCCGGGTGATGTTCGCGGCGGCGACCGGTTCCAGCCACACCGTCTGCCAGATGCCCGACGACGCCGTGTACCAGATCCCGCTGGGGTTGCGGCGCTGCTTGCCGATCGGGAACCGGTTGCCGTCGACGGGGGAGTACGCCCCGACGATGATCTCGTTGTCCCCGGC